>Ga0307514_10000042_pt1 | contig 344023 bp, 315 predicted proteins | sample 16_EM_MG_FD_203088 | JGI IMG/M metagenome (GOLD analysis project Ga0307514, IMG submission 203088) | Populus trichocarpa ectomycorrhiza microbial communities from riparian zone in the Pacific Northwest, United States - 16_EM | ecosystem: Host-associated > Plants > Roots > Unclassified... | reverse complement strand
TCTGATGTGTTTCCTCTGGGTGTCTTAATTTTTGTAATGGGAGTTGTGCAAGCTTGTGTATAATCGATGTCTCAAGGGATTAAATAGTTAAGAATATTCTTGAAATCAATGGAACAGTTCAAAAAACCGTCGAAACGATTAAAATCTAGATGACCAACGTGAAAGAAACAAGTGCAATAAATTAGCTTAAATGACTAAACACGTTTTGAGATGTCGCAACGACGCGATCACATCATTGAACGCTTCGAAGCATGGTGGAAGATTGCAAATAAGTCGCTCGGATTATTTGTGGAGAATGTGGAGAAGGATCGGTGCGTGGGGTCCATTTTCGGAAACCAATTTCACTTTTTGCTGATGAACATGCAAGCGGGCATCTTCAAGGCTCCACACTGTGCCTCCACATGTCCCCATCTGCTGCAAACTCCACAAAAAGAATCGGGTCCAGCAGTCATAAACCTCTCCACATCATACTTTATTCCTGCTGCTCTCAATCCCCCTTTTAGAACTTTTTCGGCCATTTTACTCCCCTTGACCGCAAACACAACCGAAGATGCCTTCTTTCCCTCCCCCTTCTTCTTCTGCACATCCTTTGGTCCTCCAATCCAGCTGATAGCGAGAGGCAACACCACCCCCTCATTCTCAGCCTGTAACTCTTGTCTCAACTTCTCCAGTCCACCTCCGGTCTTCTTTCCCAAATACCTGTCGAAGTTAACACCATGCATCTTCACTCTCTCCCAGAGCTCATTCGTCTCAATGTCCACAATCCCTGCGTCCACCATCCTTGCCGCTTTGATCACGATTTCCCTATACCGAATCAGTATTTCGGCCGTTGCTCCCGGGGTCGTAATCGTTGATAGGCATCCACGGGTGTTCTTCGTGACTCCCTGAATGCGAACGAAATGTGGGACCTTTGCCTCGAAAAGTGCTCTATTCACCTCCGACGAAATGTCCAAATCTTTCCTCTGAGAAAGGGGGAGTCCATTATCCCTCTTAAACGTAACTCTGCTTTTCTCCATCGAATTTTGTCCTGGGGGGACCGGCCTCATCTCCTCTTTCTTCTGCTGCTGTCTCTGTACCTCGGCAAAGCCATCCCCCTTGTTCTTATTTTCTCCCAGACATTGTTGTTGCTGTGCTTGTCCGGGGTTCTTTTTTGGTGGCGGTGGGGCTGCTGCTCTCTGCACCCACGTTTCCTTCTTCTTCTCTTCCGGCTTCTTGACTTCTGGCTTTTTTACTTCAGGCTTCTTAACATCCGGCTTCTTTTCTCCCGTCTTTGGTCCCTTTGGTACCGCCTTTACCTCCGGTTTTTTTCGCCACTTGCTTCTTTTGTTGTGGCACCGCTGGTACCACCGGCTTCTTCTTCAGGATTGTAACTGTTCCTGCTTCTAAGCTCGGAAACTCCTGTCTAACTCCTCCGGGTGGTATAACCGATGCATGCCTGGATTGCTCCAACCACTGCTCATCCACCTCCATCTCAGCCCTGATCGCTCTTTCTACCTTCTCATGTTCCTTCTCAGAGAAAGTCGCTCCCAGCTCAAACTCAATATCGCTCATCTCTTCATCCTCCGGGGTGGCTTCTACCTGTTTCCCCCTTCGGATTTCATCCTTCTTTCGGCTTTCCTCTGCCATATCCTCAAACCTCTTAACCACCCTCTCGGTCAATTGGTCCACCATTTTTTCCATGCAAGTGCTCATTGCATTTTCAATCATCTTAGCCATATTAACCGGAGCTAACTTGGCCACGTTCTTTTCAATCTTCTCCAACCTCTGATCGACTTTATCTGCCCTCTCCTCGTCATACTCCCTGCTCAACTTAACCTCAGTCACAATCTTCTTTGACGTCTTACGAATAGAGGCGACCCCCGCATCCGTATGATTCTGTCTCGCCGCCATATGTTCTTCCTGCTTTAGGCACCACTCTTCATATCGCTCATCATGTAACTGATTGGTGGTCATAAAATCCCTCAGCCCGTTAGTGTTCCGAAGATACTCACCCACAAAATCCTCAAGATTAACCCCCCCTTTCTCATTGGTCATGATGCCTGCTGGCTTGGCCCAATCACTCTCGAGCCTTTTCCTGCTTGGCGTCTGTGGCATATTCGGGATTGGTCGTTTGGGCGTTTCCGGCCTCCTAACTCCCTTCCCCTTATTGCGCTTTTTTCCCTTCTTTGTTGGCATCATGTAGGGCTCCTCATCCCTCCACTCAACCTCCATCATTGCCTTGTCCTCGCTGTCGCTGATTTCGAATTTTCTCGGAATGGGTGTGCTGCCCTTCATGGTCTCTCCCATCCCCTCCTCGTCGCTCTCCTCAGTCGCATTTTGATTGATATTTTCCTCCGAATGAATATACCTCTGCGCAATAATTCCTCCTGATCCACTAAGCCTTGGGGTCGAAAAAGGATCCAAGGGAATAGCGCTAGGTGGGAAGCCTACAATGCTCCCCTCGTAAACTGTAGTTGCTCTCGGAGTCTCCGCTGGGAACGAGATCCCGCTTCCTCCGTAATCCGTAGTAGGTGGTGGTGACGAAAGCCTCGACAATCCTTGACTGTCCAGGCTTCTGCTTCTTTGTCTTCCGCTCCTCGTCGACGGAATTGTATACACTCGAGGTTGTTTATAGACCAGGTTTCCTTCGTCGTCCACGCTGCTTCCTCCGTGCACCGTGGATACTATCTGGCTGGGATGCTCAACCGCCTCCTTGTTGTGCATTCTCACCGCTTCATTAAAAACGTCCCTGGGCAGGACAACCTGTCCTCCCATATACTCCTTTCGTCCTTCCTGAGCGATCTCAGAAGTCGTAGCTGTCCCGTCTGAGTCCTCAAGGTCCCGTGCGATTTTCATCTGTTCTCCAATACCGCTGGAGATACTCTCGATGCTGCAGTCGCTCTTTTTCTGCTCTTCTGCCTTCATTCTCGCCACTGCTTTCTTAAAGGTGGTATTTGCTCCGAAGAGACTCATCGTGCTTAGCTTCTAGGCGGTTGAAGTTCGTTCAACTGAAAACCGAAGCAAAAATTTTCTCGCGATGTCAAACTTGATTGGGTAAAATCGGTCTTGGCAAAACTAAAAGGTGGTGTGGTGTGTTGTCGGAGGTGTGTTGGGGTTGGAGTTCGAACTTCGCTCTTTGCTCAAGGAGGTGTGATCGCGTTTGTATTGTTACTGGGCATGATCCATGTCAACTATACTGGAATCAAGGAAATCGGGGGCTAGTCTTCTATTAACTCAGCTCGGCTTGACTGTGGCTCTGATAGTCCGTATGCGATCTCATTCTCTGACCCATCTGGATGCCCAGCTTGCCGCGACAACAATGATTCTCTCTACAAAAGAAGTGTTGGCTACGCATTGGATGATTTATATTACCTCATCTGTTCAATTCTTGGGATTTATAGTTCTCGGGATAGGTATGGGCATGTTAACGATGTTTACATCTCCGGCGCCGGGTTGTGAGAGCTTTTCTGTGGAATGGATTGGACGAATTGAACCATTGGGACAAGGGCCACCTACCATCTTTTGGGTTTACCTCTGCTGGTGCGTCCTATCCTGGTTCCTCAATGTTCTGCTGGCCATTCGCCTTACCAGTGCTTACCACCGAGCCGAATGTTCTGAAAATCCAGGCCCTCATTATTCCAGCAAGCCTTCGACAGAGCTATCAAATTTTTCCGAACCATTTGTTGCGTACCTTGTTTCCTCCGCTACAGTACAATCTCATCTTTCAAATTTCGATCTGAAAGCCGACTCCGATTGGAAGACGACTGGGCAAACCATGGCGCTTGTCGCCGCAATATTTGCTGTTTTTCGACTTCTCTGGTGGTTTGGGACGGTAAAACGCAGGAAGCATGGAGCCAAATTCTGCATTGCGACTAACAAAGTGACGCGCTGGTCAGTTTTGACGGCTGTCCGTGTGGTGACCCAATTATTCGTGTTTGGTTTGATGGTATACCTTAGCTTCATAGTATTCCTAACCGATGATCGGATAAGCGGGTTTATTATTATGTCCTGCTGGAGTATATTCCTGGTGGCCTTGGTGGCGTTCGTCATGGAGGTGGCTTGAATTTAATCATCACGACAACCACTGTCATTAATCAAACCGCCTGACAAAACATCCGAGTGACTACTGTTGAACACTCGGTATACTCGTATACCGATATTTCGAGCGCATGGCATGACGCCACTCAGATGGAATTTCCTACCAGATGAAGGCTTCAATTAACCCATGTTATTCGCGTTATTGCCTTATACCTTTCGCATTTCCTATTGAAGTCTGCTGATGTTTGCATTGTTGTGCGGTATTTGTGGCGGTCTTCTTAGGGCTAGCAGGAGTAGTCTTTCTTGTTTGTTTGTTTTATTCATACTGTATGCACTCTAATTAGAGTATGACAGAGCCCCATATCCCCTCCGCCTCCGGGCAAGCCGGTTAAATGGCGGAGTTCCCCACTACCCTTTGTCCCCTTCACACGGGGGAGCTGGCACTGGGATTCGAACCCATAGCATTGTGACCGTATACCCCGCCTATACTTTCAAGAGCGATACCACTGCGCCACGGGGCCAGCCCCTTGAGTAGTCTTTCTTTCAGCACTTTCTGGCGGGCTTCTCTTTGTTCTCTTGTACCTTTACAATTCACACAGTTTTCACCTTTTGTTGCGCGGTCGCGTATCTGCACATCGTGAGATTACGACAACATGCATGTTTATTTGATGTGTGAAATACCGTTTTGTTACGGGGATATCTCGCAAGCTGAGTTTATGTATCCATTTCTTTCGTTATTGTTTCACTTTGGCAGAGTTTCGATCTGATATTTGCTGTGGCCTACGGGGATTTTAGCTGGCGACATTTGCTTTAGCAATCTATGAATATGGTGGTGGTTATTTCGTTGTTTTGTGGAATTCAGATTGTGTTCTTGTGTACTGGTTGATTCATCTATCCTCAGTTTCTATTTACTCAGCTGTCCCTTTGGTTTGCTGTGGTGGTGTTACTATTGAAGGTAATACAGTGGTCTCTGGATTTCACCTTACTCCCAAGAGATCTAGGTGGCATGTCACGATGGAGACCCCGAAAACGATGTGACTCTTATTGTGAAGGTTTTCTGAAGTAGCTCGATACACACTGGCGTACGAGTACCCACTGCGACCCTCATCATCGTTTAATAGCATGTTTTAATCAGGGAATTAACCACAGTCCTCTCCATAGATGTTCACTGGTCGTGCTATGTCGTTTCGCCAACATCGGAAACCCCGAAACGTAGAATTTATCTCCGTGATCCCTAGGAGCTCGCGTGCATCTTCGAACGTCATTTGTCGTTAGAAACTTTTGAACGGCAACTTTTAGAGCGTTATTTGGGGCTTGTCCACTAAACTGGCCTGGTCATCTTTTAATACATGTGGATATAGTCGGGCTACAGTACAATTCCGGCCATCCAACCGTTTAACCTCTCTCGCCTACTTGTCTTCATCCTCTTTTGTCTCTTCATTTCATAGAATAAAGTTGATTTCGGAAATGAATCTCTCTCGGACTATAACTCGCATTCTTTTACGTCGGTCCGATTTCAAGAAGCATCCACCCCAAGCGCTTCGGAAAAGGAAATCGGACATTTGGACCCCCTAAACGTCATCTATCTGTACAGTATCGACACCCACAGCGACCCCTTGTCATTATTCAATAGAACATGTACATCATGACACTTCATAGCTTGCTAAAACACAGTTTTTCCAGCGATCCCTGCTGGTCGTCAGTTGTGGGGGGATGTTTCACAGCTCCGAAACCCCAAGAATTAGAGACCTATCCACTCAGAACTTATTTCTCGACTATTATCATCCAATAGATGTGTATGAGATAGAAATTACGATCGACGTCTAAAAACGAGAGACTGATAAAGAGGAAGATTGATATGGCTAGATTAGATTGTTACATTAGATAGTAACCGGTTCTATCCGAGCCGCTGATCGCCCCAGTGGTGAGGAGCGGTAGCCAATTTGCAGAAATTGAACGTGTAAGGGATACCTTCCTAACCGCCAAAAGTCCCAGTCCGATTTTCAAATGAAATTTAAAGACAAAGAATAAAAAAAACCGGTATATGAATAGATAGGGTAGCTAAGAATAATGCGTTGTGAGGTTTCTCTTAAGGTGGTTGTAGTTATGAAAGTCGTAGTAGAGGTAGGTAGTTAACAAAAGAGGTGAAATGGCAGTTGGTTGTAGGAGTATCACCGTAGTGGCCCTTAATGGCCGCCGTACGGTTGGTTGTAGGCATGTTACCACAGGACAAAAAGGTGACATGGCAGTGGTATGGTGGAGCAACTGTCAATTACCATGCCCTAAATAAGTGAATGGCGGTCCTCTGACAACCATTACCATCGACCAAAAAAATATCGCCATCACCATTAATACAACTCCCGCACCAAGTGCACAGTTACTATACCAACACTATTTGTACGACTATAGCTAAGTCACATTAGTCCTAGAATACAATTTATTTCTCATTTTTCACTATATAATAGAAAATCTGAACATGTTTTATTCTCCTTCTTGGTTTCATCTTTATCTTCTTGAACACCTACCGCGTAAGGGCCTGGGACGGTAATTGGGAGGATACGGTTGCACATGTGGATCCGAGTGATAGTAGATGTAAAAGTGTAGGTAAATTATTGCTAAATATTTAGGACTCGTCACGAGTCGAATATATAGAATTGAGATTACTCGGCTCTGGACATCTCAAGTGCCAGCCGCATCAACCCTAACCACTTCATCAGTTAAAACGAGTTCGTACTCGAGCAGAGCTACTTGTGCGCTCGAGCGAGGATTTTCCACTCATCCTGCACACAGACTTGTTTACCTCGCTCATACTTATTCGCCTCGCTCAGACTTATTTGTGTCGCTCGGACTAATTCGTCTCGCTTACACTTGTACTGATCAAGCCCACTAACTGATGGTAACCCACTTCCTGATGGTGATGGAGCGCACGGAAGAGACTGTGATCAAGTGCACTGGGGGGTAGCATTCGGGCGCACGTAGTGACGGACCAAGCGCATTCGGAGGTACACTTGGAGGTGCACCTGGAGGCGATTAATCAGGGCTGGCTGCAGGCGGTGTCTCGGGAGCTGGCTGGTGACGGTCGATCTGGGCTTGCCGTAGATTGTTTTGGATACATATCCGTAGTGATACATTCTCTGGTACATTTTCTTGAATACACTAGTACAATTTCTAGATACCTTTCTATCATGTTATATTCCTAGATACATTTTCTTGATATATATACATGGTCATGAATTGAAAGATTCAACAACAAAATCGCGAGATTTTTATTGATGGCGTTGTGGTTTTAAAAGCAGCGAGAATCGCTAGCAGTAAGAGCTATGGCTTAGAGAAGACTACTTTTACCTTTTGCAATTATAACAGGGATAATTTGGCAGTGTCCCTATAAAACCGTGTATTCATGTAGGTGCATGCGCTAGTGATGGCTTTGATCTTGAGGTAATTGCAGTGATGATGGTGGTGTGCAATGGTGGTGTGCAATGGTGGTGTGCAATGGTGCTGTGCAATGGTGATTACCATGATGGTACTGAGGAAACTTACTCTGAGGGGTCCTTAAGGAATCTTATTCGCCAATTTTCAGTGAGATATATTATATAGATACATTATAGAGATACATGACAGATACATTCTTGTGATACTGGCCAGCGCTAATTGCCTAAGCGCCATATAGTAGCGTAGTTTAGAGAAATGATAAAAAATGGCACCAACACGGGAGCATACTTTCTCGCTAGCGATAGTTGAATGAGATGCTATGCACTATGTTGATGAAATTGGAAAATCCGATGTTATATTTATATTTGTTGTGCTGATGAAGATTGGTGCAGTTTGTAACTGGTAATGACACTAAGCAAGCGGCATCCAAAAATTTCCGTTACAAGATGTCTATTATGTCTACAGTATGAAAAATGGAGGTTCTTAACGTCGGTACTAAATAGGTTGACCATATATAACCGTAGCGACACCGTTTGGATACCATTTGGGTACGGCCAACAGACGGTCAAAAACACTCTACCAACAATTATACAATCAAATCCTACTTAGAAAACCCCCTTTTTCATAAGGCATCTAACTACCCAAAAAACCGCAGAAAAATGCAGCACTCTGATGACGTTTCAATTTTGGTATTAATTAGTCAATCAATCTACCAAAGCTGGTTGTCTGTCGGGCAAGAATTCGCTGTTTCCAACACAAGGTCAGCTTATTTTCAAAGCCGATATAAGTAGTTATCAAGAGATACGACTTCCAAGCTCGGTTCATGCGCAGGCGGCATCTATGGAGAGACGCGGTTGGAGGTGAAGATCAGAGATGTTCCTTGCAGTGTTGTGTTGGGTGGTAGCGGACATGGAGGGTTGGCCCGCTTGGTCACTCTTCTATCACTGGCGCTGAATGTGATGATTGATTGTCTAGCTATTGAGGCCACGAACACCGTATACGTACGGTCTCCCATATGTACTTATCTAGCCGAGACGCTTTACACTGTATCATCCTCCTACGGGCCGCAGGGGTCGCAATAGTCCGTCCGCACGCTAGTCTTTCAAGTGACTACGTCGTCGTGTAGTCTCGGGTAAGGTATTGCAAGACTAGAGCCCGATTAGGACGACTGGGGGTGGCGCCTAGGGTTGAGGTTACTAGTTCACTTGTAGTTATCTAGTTATATCGATTGAGACATAGTGACGTTGGGTCTCTAATATGTGGATAATTGACAGGGTAAGTTATACTGTGGATTATGTACCATAGACGTGGCTGGGAGGCATATTAGATATCCTCAGTCGGTCATGACAGCATCACTCGCATCAAGCATCCATCACTCGGAAGACGGCCAGCAGCTACAGTCCCGCAGTCTGAAACCCCCTAGGACGGCAAATCATAGTCTGTGGAAGGACAAGCAAGGTCTTTTCCGGACAGGACGGACTTTTGCGACCCTTGACGGGCCGCTATCCTCATATTAGGCCGTAATTGACGATCCAAGCATATATGCAACAGGTCGAGCTTTCGAATTCATGAATGCGCATTCGCCAAACATTATTATACAAAGTGACTGATACTTGCACTTGGGTACTTTCTGGCTTCGATATTTAATTCTCTTTTATACCACGTGAGCACACCAGCCTCCAAAACGCAACACAGTCCTTGTGTCCAGAATGCTCCAAAATCGAAATTGATATTTAGCAAGGTCGAAACTGATCCGACCTTGTGCATTCTGGGTAAGTAGATTCCACTGTGAGACGGAAATGTAATTCGCAAAGGGTCGTAACATCTCTTTTATGTTCGATTACGTGTACTCCCTGCCCTATTCGCCCCAACATTTCCGTTCGCATCCTCAATCAGCCTGCGGCAGTCGAGACAAAAGTTCTGCAATTCCCAAATACATTGTTTCCACCTTCGGAACCTAGCACATTCATTAGCACGACGCACTTGCGTAATACGTATATATTTGGAAGTAACCTACCAGGTCCGTATCAACAACAATTCCAATCGCGTCCGCATGATCTAGCGTATCATTCCTCCCCAGATGATAAAACTTTCCGCGCTCAACTTCCCCAACTGTCCTATCCACTTCTACTATCGTGCTCCCCCTCGGCCCCCGCATCGAAGCCGTATTCACCACTCCATCGTTCTGGTGCATGTCCACACTCCGACACCCGAGTACCCTCTTCTGCGCCGCTGTAAGCTGGTATCCACCCATCGCGTACCCAAAGATCGGGAATGCCGGAAACATATCCGCTCTCGGCAGCTGAGATCCCGGTGGGCTAAGCTGGAGGGCATTATGGGGAGGTTTTACGATCCCGCGCGGGATGAGTCCGAGGACTTTGTTCGCGAACCGGCCTAGCTTGCCGCTCGCTAATGTCGAAATTGTTGCGCCGCAGGAGAGAGTGAAGTAGTAAACATTTTTGGCTGGTTCACCGATGATAGTGTTCAGAGCATGTACGCCGGCAATGCTGTTGTCGAAGAAGCCGTTGTAGTTATTCTCCGACCATTTTGAAAGGGGACCTCCGGGTGAGGTTAGTCGTGCGAGCATCGGAAAGAAGTCTTCGTCCGGAAGTGGGGCGATTCCCCAATGATCGAGTTGTGGGTCGAAGACGCGGTCATTGGGGGGCTGATGGCATGCGGTGGCGATGGTTTGGTTGATTAATTGATGGCCAATTCTCGTGGGGTCAATGTTCTGCCACATTATAAATAACAAGTTTCTAAGAAGTTAAGGGGAACATACCTTGAGCACATCGATGACAGTAGTTCCATTATGCGGTGTTGCCAGTGTAACCAGCGATTCCACCCACCCTTTCTCTCTACGTTCTGAAAAGTATGGATGACCCTCCTTGCCATTACGTAGCAGGTGAATCAAGAACCTGACCGTATTTCCTCCTTGCGAGTGCGCAATAAAATGCACCGGGTTTTTTTCACCCCACGTCCAGCCTTTAAGACATCGCGGGGCAGGTCCATCCGTGGCATGAGTGAGTGAATACGCTTGCCTTCTCCCCTTGGCCACTGCGGGAACAGGTTGTCCCGCTGGGAGTAAAGCCTCAAACTCAGTTCCATAGTCGACTTTAACATCCCAGTTGGCATTCGGGTCGCAACTGATTTGTCAGCTCCGATTTCATGAAACTCGGGAATGTCATACCTTCCGTGGGTGAGCTGCGCGTAGAGTTCGCAGGCGCGCTCCCAGTTGCTCGAAAATGGCCCGAGTTGAGGGATGATGACTGTCCATCCTTTATCTACCAGAGTCCCTGCAATGTCCTTAAACCCGCCGAAGTAGTTGAAGCTATTGAGTAACGGTGAGCCCCAGCCTACGAACCCGGGGACTGGAAATTCGAGTGTTAGCGATGCTCGGAAAAGGTTGGAGAGCGTACCTAAAACGATAGGAATTCTGTTTGCGTGGCCGACAGGAAGTCGGTCTACCAGTGAATGCAGTTCTGGGAATAAGGGTCGTTTTGGAGACATCGTTTGGACGTGAGAGGTTGGATCGTGGTGCAGTGTCCGAGTTGACGAACGTTACTGGCGTGTGAGGTCAAGGATTTCGCCGGCGAACATCCTTGGACACATGTCGCAGGAGGCTCTTTATATGAACGCTACGGAAACACAGGGTAAAAGCACAACTAGGCGATACATTCCATCCTTGAAGTATGACTGTTCGGTGGTTGTGATACGGTATATATCTTCCAATCCCTTGCCATTCCCGCCTATTTTACGCACAAAACCGACCAATCAAATGGATGAGAAACGTTCTCAACGTTTGAATCGCCGTTATCAGCCAACCGGATTTGTGCCAAAAATGGCGAATGGACCGCGTGTTGTTTCCCCTCATTCTTTGTGATTGAAGTTGCGAATCAGCAATTTAGTGTGACACTATATTTCGGAAGAAGCATAGCGTGTGTAGCACCCACGAAAATATCAAGGGAGCTTTCAACCGGCTGACACCTAGGCAGCAGCCACTTCCGTGTCCATCCCTTCTAGAAAAAGCAAAGAAAACAGTCAGCCCCTGCAGCAATAGCTTCGTCGCTGTACTCTACTCTACACCCAATTGACGTTGTCATTGACAGCGGGTGAGCTTTTACATCTACCTTTGTTGGACGCGAGGCGGTGGTTGTAACAAGCTTCACAAACTGGCGCAGACGGGAGCGCTAAATTAGTTGATTGGAGTTTGCATGCATAGAGTATGTACTCTACATACTTGATAAGGGTTTATATGTAGGCCAGGATGCTCCGTAACTTTACCCGCGTGTAGAGCCGCTCTCTGATTTAGAGCGAAACGCAGCAGTTCTGGAAATTTTGATCAGTTAGTTCGGTAAGGTTACATGATGTTCCGGTGGTATATTATAGCAAGGCCCTTCACTTCAGTCTAGCTTCAGCTCTTAAATAACACGATATGAACTCTGGCAAGTTTGTTCAACAGGAACCTCCGATACATTGCGGGCTCGTCCACTATATACTAATCTCGAAACATATATGGGGGATCGACAGTGTTCACTATTCTGCCTGTCGAGGGTGTTGATTAAGATTTCTCGCTTATTCCTTCCAAAGGAGCCTTTCAGTGAGCGCATGGTATAAATTCTCCAACTTTGTATGGCTGCCTGCCTGACGGATACATAGATAAAGTAGGACGTTGCATTTTGAAGTCAAAATCGGTAAAAACCCATACGGCCGTATTCATGCTCTACATCAAGTACTATACTGCAGTCCCAGCTAAGTATAGAAATCTTCATACGCCACCAATACAACGTTGAAATTGATTACCGCACATCGATGTGTTTTGGCTTGGGTATATAGGGTGCGGTGACACGGGGCAAAAGCGCCCCAAACCTTTTTCCCCCATACAATGAGAAATGCCAAGATCCTCATCATTCGCTACACAGAAAATGTTGTTCTGAGAAGACCTCATAGAAGCATCTCTGGTGGCCTATTATCTCTCCCTTCTCTTTGAAATCTCTCTCAATTGTTGTGGTGGAGGTGTAGGATTTCCGCATTTTATGGGGCACACCCGACTTTTGGTATCACCCTAGCGCAATTTTCTGTATTTGGGGTCGTTACGTAGTACGAATGTAGTACTGAAGTATAGTCGATCGCTTCGCTTCCAATGAAAATCAACACTGAGCTGTCAAGGGCGCATAAATCTCGATTTCAGTTATGATACACGTCGGCGACAAGCACCACACATTTAGGCGACTCACCATACGTAGATGCACACACCACGCCGCACCCTAGCCCCCGAGTCTGAAGTAGTGTATTCCATCTTTAGTGAGTAACATCAACTAAAATAACGCTAGCATCACCAGTGAGGAAGTCAGAGTAAAGGCTCAGCCAGCCTCATTGCGGTGCTGCTGGATTTGATTCTGTGCTGGACAAAACTAGTGTTCTTAAGCGGCCAAGCTTGGACGGCCGCCAGGCCTTCTGCAGTGTAGTCTTTTCAAATGGAGGCCGGGCCCTTAGGAACACTGGATAAAACGTTGACGACCCAACTAACGTTAACACAATACCAAATTACTTGAAATTTGAGTCGGGACGTGATATGTTGCTCAATGGTAACGAGGCGAAGGCCTCTTTTATCCCATGTAGCTACTTGCACACGCTCTCTCTGCTATATGTTCCAAATTTCTAACTGTTGTCTAACTCTAGCAATTGTTTACCTGTATTAGTTTTTTTCGGTTTTCCTCAATCCGGCCGAGCTTCAGCTCTGCAACCACTGCAGTATTTGGCTGAGTCGACTGCACTCGGGTGACTGTAGCAGTACGAATAATGTGTAGCAACTTCATTGTTTTGATGGAACTCGGATTGGGTTATAGTGTACTTCATTCATTCCCGTTTGCCCTTTCATCGAGAGATTCAAGCTACATATACAACTAGAGACCCCCGAAACCAGAACCAATTTGGTTGCAAATGCGCTAAAATGTAGTTCGGCCCATATGGGGGAAGGAGGAACTGGGTTTTACCTCGATTTCGTCGCAGTATGGGTGGCCGACAGTGATCGCTCGACCACAAAACGTCACTTGAGTGAAAATTGCGTACCGACAATCACCGTGATTACCCATCATTATTCAATAGTACGTGGTTATGAAGGCACCCCAGAGCTTTATAAGAAGTTTTCTAGTGATCATCACTGGTTCGTCGTTTTGTGTCGTTGTGGGATATGTGGCAATTTGCGGCTCTCGGAAACCCCCGAAATTAGAAACAAAGTAATTGGAATCATTCCTCGGCTATTGTAGTCGGCAGGTGAGTGCGCATGTGATAGTGATGACGATCAATGTCAAAGATTGAGAAATTGACGATGATAGAAATTGATATAGTTGGATTAGATTGGTTAGATAAGATAGTAGCCGGTACGATCCAAGCTGTGGATCTAACCGGCGGTCGATACTTGAAGCTAATTGCGACTTTATCTTGTTCTCTCCCCACTTGATCATGCCTCAACATTCTAACTACTTAACTTGAGAGATACCCACGGCCAATCGGATTGCTCAAACTTTAAATTTGCACCAGACCTGGTTGTAGCAAATCTCGGCGTATGTTCTTCGGCTCCCTCCGGATTGATTACAGCCCCTACAGGTCCAAGATTAGCATTCGAGAATTGCACCTGATTATTTAATCGCACGTAGATCCACTTCCATCCACGCACTAAAGTGCACGGTACCGAAAGCCTACACTCACTATTAATGTTGCAACCCGTGGAATGGGCACAATACCTGAGACGCACTATTATGTTGATCATCTCGGCGTCAAAGTATCAGGAACCAGCGTGCTCTTACTTGAATCTGGTTCATATGCTAAGTTTGAGGGTGGTTCTTGTGCAACCCACCAAATCCTCTCACCTTTGTCCTCGTCTCCGGTTTTGCTCTCGGCCCCGTTCTGTATTGTCGTACCGGTTGTCTGGTATCGAGGGCTATACGCCGTGAAAATAGACAGCGAAACTCAAGGGATGGAGTCGCGCCCTAGACCGTGAAAAAGTCATATTGCAGGTCGACAGTTGTGTTGAGTCATGAGTCATCACTGACAGGTGACAGGGCTAAGATTGTTACATATATACAAGGGTCTAATACAGCTGGCTGTAACCGGGGCTGATGCCTCCTGTATATATCCCGAGTCTCTCTCCTTCTCACTCCCTTCTCTCTGTACCTTAGTCTATACACACGGTTCTCCCCAACTTCCATATCGTAACAAAGATTTTTCAACTGTGAGCAAGTAGACGTCCCAGGATAAATCGTCTCACGGTGATCAAGTAAAATCAACTCCAGGATCCCGAATGTAGTAGACCCGGGGATCTCTCACTACTAATTGCGACTCCCCGAGCAGTAAGTGTTCCCTCTACGCACCTGAAGGCTAGATTGGTTGCGGGTTACCACAGCAAAGATGAACTAGAGTAGTTGATAGTTAGATCAAAGGAGTATTGTATAGCGTATAACTACCAGTCGAAGCCACAAATGGCTAAGGCCAATGAGGATAATAAACGCCACTCGCTGACCACTATCGAAATAATGAACTACGACAGATTTACCATTCATAAGCATGTGGAGGATGACTCGGGAAGCTACAGAAAACATTATACAGCCGGGCTCAGGTTTTGGAGTGCTGGTGTAGTCTCGTTCCCAGCCCCTCAGAAGAACTAGTGGTAGCAATGAATGCTACGTGTACCCCGGCTATAAAACGCTGCAGCGCGAGTTCAGTGTATCCTGCATAGTGGTTTGTTGCCCCTAAAGCGCTGTGCACTGTAAATTTAGGCCAACATTACATCAAAATTCATTGACAAAGCCGGCATGTGAGCTGAATTTGAGTGCAAAGAATGGGCGGGTTGTAATATAACGACCTGGAGTGCTGTGAGAGGAAGAAATGAGTACACGAATAGGGTAGCTTTCATATAGAGTAGTTAGGCACCTTGGGAAATTAATAAACCTGTGTCTGTGAGCAGTAAGCTCCGCTTGCGAGTGTCTTTGACAGTTACCTCTGGGATGTTTAGAATAGATCGCTAAGGACTGGTTCCCTCCTGTTACAACGAAGTTTGAATCTTACGCCCTCAATTTCCCAGTTGAAAATAGGTTACATTTTGCATACTTTCCACCACAATGGAATAGGAAACACCTACAATGGCAAGCAAAAGTTGATCGCCACGCGAATATAACATACATTTGTGTGTGAGACATTGGTCTCGAGATCTCTTTCTACTCACCATACACTTTAGTATGTACTTTCCTAGCATATGATGCCTCGTAGGAAACTATTGCGAACTGTTGCATTTTTTGTCTCCCGCGTCTAATCGATCTAATCTAATCCATCCGAATCTCGCAGAACCCAAAGGCCTCTATTCTATCCAAAACCACTTGCCATGGAATGGAACAGTTTCGCAGAAAACACAGTATACTTTCCATCACTGACAGGTTTGCAGGCGAGGTCGCTTTGGACAAAATTTGAGTAGCTTGATGTCTCATCTAATCTAATCGATCGAATTTGCTCGGCTCGGATGATGATATGTGATCATTAGATAGATATTATGCAGAGAATAAACAGCACCTCACCCGAATTTCGGCAACTTTTGCAGAGTTTGGGCTCTAATGCGTGAGAGTACGAAGTGTTTCTATTGTCTGCTGCGATAACAGTTGCATATTGACAAGCCCTCACGCTACTTTTAAGTTACTCGTTCGACACGGGTTGCATCGCCGCCGATTTTACGTTTCCCCTACCCACTATCCACAGTGCTACCTTCGATTGTGTTGTCAATGATCAATCTAATCCTGGAAAGAGCAGTCTTTCGGAGCATACGGCAGCAGGCCATGCCACAAGCAGTCGAATAATATATTTAGTACCGCGCGATCGGCTCAACCGAAAAGCTTAACAGATCTGGTATTTTGTGCGCTAGGTTTAATTTTATTTTTGGTTATGTTGGCGAGGATTTCCGGCGACAGTATTTCCTCGTACACTCTAGACTCTAACTCGTGTGGTTTACGTTTTCCAAGCCATCCCTCGGCACAATGGCCATGTGAAACTAACGGATAAGGTCAAGAACCCGACGATTCCGGTGGAAGCGGACAATTGAAAGCCGTGCACCACCACAGCAAATGAGTCCCTCAGCAATGATAGCACGCATAAGGGATGACGGAAATGCGGAGGGAGATATTTTAGTCATAATTAGTGGTAACGTAGTCTGCAGACGGTTACGCGCTATCAAAAATAGTTGGCTATAGGCTAAGTAGTATACAGATGGAGAACATACTACTTACTTAGGCAATGAGGGAAGTGATCCCCGCCAGTCTACCTAACAGATTAGCCCTACCGAAACCCAAGATAACTGTATATTTAATAAATCCACTTCATCGATATACCCCAACAAATATCAAAAAATGCGTACTGAACATCATAAGCCACAGATATCCCACCCACATGATCCCGACTTTCCGACTAAGTAAGTAGAAATCGAACAATAAACCGCGTCCATAACATCCGTGAACTCTGGAGCACAAAAGAAAATGCACAATCCCCAAACAGATCTCCCTTCTAGAACGATTAGAAATACACGACCTACAGTATCCGCCAAAGCCTTAACCTGACATCCTCATCCTTAAACATGTGGCCAATATTCGACCCAACAAACTGTCTCAAAAGATCCTATTGGAAGGCTCCGCACTAATATGAAAGCCTCTACCACGATAAAGAGCCGTGCAAAAACGTACGGGACGTTGACTAGCCCCAAAAGCGGCCAGTGTACCACCGGCTTCGCACTATATTCAAACATACCCTCGATATTACCAAAAAATCAAACCAAAACTTCGATCCACCCGCGCATAATAGGGAATCCCAAGGCAATCCATATGCCAGGACCCTGCCAAATCTATCTTTCAGTATAGTTTGGGAAATATGGGGACCATGCAGTCGCGTGACAGCTGGCATAGGTGCAACAGAGCAGTGTGCATAAAAGCATCAAGGAATTATTGGCAAATAATCTAATCCCAAAGTGCTCGTACTGCACCCCTCTAGTGTATATGGAGCCTTGAACTGAATAATTCGGGGTGTCGGACGTAAGTCCTGACCGTTGATTAGTTATATCTATAAGCTTTCTCTCCGGCCATAGCTATCGTGTAAGTTTCTTCATATACAACAATGTTAATTCGAGACAACGAAAATCGTCCTTGGAGAAGATGGCTGCCAAGCCGTTCCTGGGAGTAATTGAGATCTCCATTCCATTTAGTAGAAGGGACTGGTGATGCAACAACAACACACCGGGAACTCGCGACTTAGGGTTATTTCTGATGGATGTAGAAATAGAGTTTATTCGGTTGTCGTATAGCTCGCGACCGCCTCGCAACTCGAACTTTGATTCATCGGGAATGTAGAGCTCGAAATCTACCATATCTCGCAACATTGTATGGTTGGCATCAAATGGTAAATGTTCAACTGGGTCGAACCGCCTGTCGGATACACCTATATCTACACCTAATAATTGTGTTTTCCAAAGCATAAAGGCCAAGTCGGCTAATGTTGGTCCTTTTGGCTGTATTGAGGCTGTTGCTGGCTCTTCATCAGAATCAGTTCCAGCTGCACCTAGACTCGGTAGAAATATCGGGTGAGCCACGGCCAAAGGTTTGTGCCACCAGAGTCCATATACAATAACTGTCACTACCACATGAACTACCACATTCAACTCCACCAGTGTAGTAGGTAACCCACTCGCCTTTGGGGCAATACAGTTGATGACCATCCACAGGGCCTGAACACAGACCAGCAACTTCCCAAGCGAATCGGCTTTGCTTCGATCCGCAATCTCATCGTTGTTCAAGATTTGGGGCCTGATGAACTGTTCTCTGGCGAAGGTCAAAAATCCATCCGGAGTGACAGCAATGTAATGAACGTCTTGCGAAAGATGTGACATGTCAAATGCAAAGCCTCCCATCACAATAAAAAACGCGGAGACCATTGTTACGTCAGACCATCGCTAAGGTAATATTGGAAGCGGCTGTTCCGGAGGTGGTTGTGTGGTCTCTGTCACTGGTATTCTTGTTTCAGTGGTCAATCTCCTTGCTGCGGCGGTCGCTGGGGGTGGTTTCGGTGTGTGGTTTGAGGTGTGGCCAACAGCCGCATGGATCGATTCACCATCCACATCTGTTGCATCCTTCAATTCCCCGTCAGAATTGGTCGTTTCTTTGATGATGTCTGTAGCTCCTTTCTCGGATCGATCAATTCAGTGCTGACATTGGTAGCTTCTTTCATGTTGTCCATCGGTTCGTTTCTGGCGTCTGATGATCCCCCAAGAGCATCCAACCCGGCATCCAATTACTTCAGCTCTTTGCAAAGCTTCCGCGCATTCCGCCACTGAATATAGGCAGCATAGAGAACGAATTCGGGAGCCACAAGTGCAATCAAGATCCAGTAGAACTTGTAGGTCCAGATGCTCTGGATGCCGAAGTATTTTTTCTCCGGGGTGATGTTAAGATGTATACTCGTGTGACACAGAGAGTGAAGGTGATGTCCGACGATAGTAAAATGTTAACTATACTACGGCCGCTAGGGCTCGGAACGTAGGTGGGCTTAGGAGCACTGGTTGGATGCGAAAGGGGTGTGGCCCGTGCGTACTGTGTGGCAAGGTGGAGTAAAGCATAGAAGAGTATCAGCATTATAGTGAGAGACTGCGTATGTGCGGTTGCGGCAATAGCGCAACACACGTCTACCTATACTGTATTAGTTGTCGTCCACAGCCGTCCTGTGTAGATACACACCGAATATTTCAGAGATGGTCAAAAGGCGATGATGGGTTGATTGAGCGCCGTAGGTGAGGGTGAATGCTGGAACGTCTGCTGGGGTGGGGCTGGGTCGATTTATTATAGCTCTTTGCCTACGGTAGCCTACCACCACAGCCCAAGGTCCCTAGACTCTCGGGGATGGTTGCCGTGCACTAGGTAGCGTGCGACTCGTCAGATTCTTTGAACCGGTTTGCGTGACGTGTTTCTTGTGACATCCGGACGAATCGGCATTTCTGTTCTGTTTGGTTGTGCATTTCAAGCAACACAAATCTACAATTCCAGGATACACGCCTCAAGTTAAGCACATTATCCAGCTTTGAATCAACGTACATACTTAAGTACTTAGGGTACATCTATCTTGGCCTGAGCCTATCGCTCATTACAATTATCCTGGTTAGCACAACAAGTGCATATGTGTCTTGCAGTGCTCAGTCATGCAGCTCATTTTGATCGATAGTTTAAATCCTTCAGTTTTTGAAGGTGCTGCAGTCTGCATGCATGAAACGCCGGTAGCAATACTCTGGTCTTTCCATGGATTCGTTATCCTACTGCACCACTAAGCCCCCCCTCATCCCTCCTTCTCCGTCGCACTATCCTTTTCATTGGTATCGCTCTCACGAGTTGGTTTTACTGCCTCAAATTTCTAAGTTTATCACTCGCCTGTTGCCCAGGGTTGAATGTTGCAATATGGGGAGAGCCGTGTGCATAGCCTTAGATACAAAGAGAAGAGAGAAGGAGAAAAACGCCAGCTATATACGAGGGAGAAGTGTACCATCGGCCCCCGCTAGCGGTCAGCTTGTGTCAACTCTATATACATGCAACATTGGAGGTTGCGACCACCGGAATTGAGTGCTTGATTGCCACAAAATTGCTTTCTTCATGGCTACGACTAACTTTCTGTTAGTAATGGGGTTAGTTTTACGTGCAGGTATGCTAATATGTTTCCAGCAAACGCAATTCAATTGGTCATTCGCTATTCCAATCCTACGAATGTAATTATTTATCACTCGCCATCTCTCGGGACTACCTGCCCTGCCCCTGTTGCGATATGCAAGAGAGAACCGCGTGCATGTGTATTCTATGGTACAGAGAGAAAAGAGAAAGAGAAAGACTCGAGATACTAATTGTATGTCATCTAATATATATACACATGGTTTGTCGGCTTGAAGCATTCTCATTGGTTGACTTGTGGTACATACCTCTAAGAAGGATTTTTATTGGCTGACAACCCACAGCTTGCAGGTTTTTGAAGGCTTGGCATACTCCATCAAATATCCTCTAATATCCACTCCCAATTAAGTATTTGAGTTCTACTCAAATTAAAATGTAATGTTTACTTGCAGTGTTCAGAATTCAATGCTCTTTCACCTCACAGGCTCGAACTTTGCATATCGGGAAGATCGATACAACAGTCATGGAAGAAGTTGATTTTTGGTATATTTGTGCTATGTTCATGTAAGTTTCTAAAGCCACTCTAACATTTGTGAAGATATGGTACATCTGAGATATGGAGGTGAAACAGGATCAAATTATGTACAATTTATATATCAATTACTTCTTAATCAGAGGTAAACTAAACTTTTAATATGTATTAACTCAGGTTACAAGTATAATCTTGAGTATTTGCATGGAATGGTTCAACTCAAGGTGTAGCAGGGGTTGGGTAGCAGGATATAAAGTCACACAAGATTAGTTGGTTATGATAGATTATGCTTGTGATTGTTAACATTGACTATTAATATTTTACTACATTGCAGTTCAATTTCACAACTTAAGCTATGTTATTGGTTATTTCCCAACTGCATTCTCAGTTATAACAGCATTGTCAGCTGAGGTGACAGAATAGTTTTGCCACACTCATTCAAGATTCATCCAACAGCTGCCATATTCTATCTACATCGGCACAAAATGCTTATATCACAGCACATATATAACCCTGGGCACTTGAGTGCACTGATGGAGTGCTAGGAATATCAGTAGGCAAGGTAATATACAAATTCACTGGAAGCTAATATAAGGCACAGTAAAATCTTCTCTTGGAACAATATATTTACACAGTTATAGATTGTTCAGCAATGTTAGTCTGGAAATTCTGATTGTATAGTACTTGATTCTCTGTGCCAATACTGCTCATCAGTTTTGCAATCTGCCAACAAACAACCAGACCAGTTAGAGTATCTTCTGATTGGTGGGAGTCCACTTTGATCAAACATGTCCAGCTAGCAAAATGCTAGCCCAATTCAATCATCTCCAATTCATTATGAGCCAGCCCAGCAGAAGCTTTTCCAGCAATCCAATGGCCAGCCCTGCCTAAATGTGTATACTCAGCCAAGAGCAAGCCTAGCTCAATTATCTCCAGTCAGCCCTGAGCCAGTTAACATCAGTCAGATCCAGCCACCTGAAAGCTAGACCAGGAAAAATAACCTTACTTGATGTGCAACTCATACAGAAGCTGTTTCTGGGATGGTGATTCATAGCAAATTTGACGCATGGCACTATAATGTTCAATCAACATGCACATTGACTAGATAAATATGATCCACATGCGATTAGGTGCTCTTGATACTATACATCACGCTGCATACAACATAGTTGAAACCAAACTGCCAAATGGACATCTTTGCATACTTCCAAGTATACTCTGAAGTACACCTCTGATTGCACTTGATTGTATACTCCCAGCTTGCTTCACTTGTGCACTAAAGATTCTCCCATGTACACTCCCAGTACCCTCTCATGTACATTTCAGAGTATGTTCTCAAGTACACTCCCAGGTATGCTCTCAAGGATGCTCCCAATGGCAATCGGTGACTCACTGCCAGCCTGCGTGATACACATTCCCAAGCACACTTGATATACACTCACATGGACACATCCAAGTATGTTCTGCAGTACACTCCCGGGCAAGCTTTCAAGGACACTCCCAATTGCACTCGATAGCACATTCCCAGCCTGCTTAATATACATTCCCAAGCACATACGAAATAAGCTCCCAATGACACCTCGAAGTACATTGTCAAGTACTCCCCCGGGTATGCTCTCAAGGATGCTCCCAATTGCACTCAATGGCACACTGCCAGCATGTTTGGCTGTATTCTGCCATGTAACCTCTTAAGACGATGCTAAGTATATCTCTGAGTCGCTGTTAAGTACACTTCCATTTGCACTGGTTGGTACACTCCCGGCGTGCTTGGCTCTACACTTCCATGTACACTCCATGGAGAGAAGGCACTCCCCATAGCACTTGACTATTGGCTCCTATGTACGCTTTTGCATGTTCAACTTGGAGACTTGCTGAGTTGCAGACGCCAGGTACTGGGAGGCATCTGGTGCAGGTGCCAGGTACTGGGGGGCATGAGGCAGGCGGCATATGGTGATCAATGTTTCATTGGTGGCATGTAGGGTTTAGTGTGGTAGATTGGGGAAGTGTATGGTAGCTGAAATCATGATGGTTGTTAATATCATCATCTGAATCGTATCGTTAGCATGGGCACAATGAGAATGTCTCATAATGCCTCATAGTTGTGGTGTTGATAATTGTAGCCTGCAATTAAGCAGCAATGGTACAAAATGCAATCTAGAGGTCAGCAGGTCTCCGGCTCAGATTTTCCAGTGCAATCTTGTACCCACATCCCATCCATTCTGCGCATTTGTGTGCAAATTCGGGGTGGGGCTGATGGAGATGACACCAATGACGATGGGGATAGAAATTGCAATGGTGATGGCGATGGTGATGGAATTGGTTTTTGTGATAATGCTTATAGTATCAGAAGTACTAAGACAAGTAGATTGGCTACATCAATGTCAGCATCAAAGCTTCTACTGACTTAGAGCCTTCTACTAGCCAAAGCTTCCACAGACTTAGAGCTTTCAATTGCCCAAAGCTTTCCCGAACTGTGTCGGGAAAGGCTTATGCATTAGCATAATTGAGATTTGATATCGCTGTTTGTGCAGGACGACAATGTGATATTGGTATCATGGCTGTGCCCTGGCACATTATAAGTTTATTGCAGTTTGTTACGGGATTTTATAGTATGTTTGGGTACACTGTTACTGTTGGCAAGATATTATGGCATCTGGTGTGCGAGAGTCTCAACATACGCACATGATTGTTAATACCGATTCAGATACCGACAAGTTGGTATTCACATACAATCATCATACATCACTAATACCTGTTTTATTAGAGCAATCATGTCAGTAATAAAGACATATGCTACTTTTTTGGTGTAGAATTCGTGTAGCTATATATGTACACAAAACTTGACCCTTTTACCACTCCAACAACAGCTCTCGCCACTCCAGCGAAGAGATCTTGAAAGTCAACTCTATAACAAAGTCGACAGACACTGTTTAAATCTGCATGCACTTTGGGTGCAAGCGTAGAGGATACTCAACTCGTGGTCAACAATTCATCGCAATGTGCACCAATCGAAGCTAATATTGTTTAACTGGTGCATTAGTAGTATCCTACCGTCCTGAGATGATCCATATCTTTCTCCTGGGATTGGTACTGCAACAACTACCTGGTATTCATCACCGCTGTACTGTTACAAGTGCGGCTCTGATATGGTCTGACAATTGTGGTCTGATTACAGTGGCTCAGGCATAGTCCCTGATAATTATGGCTATGGCAGTATACTACGACATAGTCTCTGACAATTCCGACTCTGATTAATGTGGCCCTGACAAGTGTGGCCTCGACAAGTGCAGCTTTGACATGGTCTCTGACAATTCTGGATCTGATAATCAGGGCTCTGCCAAGTGCGCTCTGAGCATATCTGACAATCTGTGCTGTGATGAATAGTGTTAGCAACAGGTCCGGGGAACCCGCCAGAGGTCCGGTTTTTGCCCAGCGGTTTGGTTCAGTTCGGGTCGTTATCCAGGCAAAAACCCGAACCGCTATGTCTTGGGGGTTTTGTTACCCAGACCGGACCGAAACCCTGTGTTTTTTGGCTGGGTAGAAACCGGACCGTTGGTCCAATTTGCGGTTGCTACATCTTTGGCTCCAATTAAGTATTTGAGTTCTGATTGTATCATGACACGATCAGTACGTAGATTGTGCAGTTCTAGCTGAGCTTTTACATGCCGCTGTCAGATTTGCGATCGGACCAATATTTGTTGATTCGGTGTGAAATGAGGTGATATTTTACGCCAAATTGGCGGGTTTTCGATAGCGACACAATGAGTATTTGTTCGATTGCAAATCTGACGGCGGGACGTGAAAGAGCGGCTAAAACTGAACAATCTACATACCGATCATATCATGATATGATCAGAACTCAAATACTGAATTGGAGGCAAAATTGGGAACTTGAAATGCCGGGTTTTTGTTGGTAAAACCGGCCTATGTCCAATGGTCTGGGATTTTCGTGTGGTAAGACCCATTGCCCCGGTCTGGTTTTGTGCGGAACCGTACCCGGAACTGACTCGGGAATTTGGACTCATTGGTAACAGTCGTGATGGATGAATTGCGGCTCTGTTGGGCTCTGAAGGACTGTATTTGAACCTACCTCTCCTTCAGAGCTGCCATGTTTGAATTTCAGATTTAAAAGAATCTTTTATTTGGTGGATGAAAGAGTATATTATATGGCTTAGTAGATTGGCCCTGACAAGTGAGGCTCTGACATGTGCAGGTCTAACATGGTCTCTGACAAAGTCTCTGACAAGGTCTCTGACAATCCTGGCTCTGATAAACATGGATCTGACAAGTGCGCTCTGATATGATCTGGCAGTCCCGGCTGTGTTAAATGTGACTGACAAGTACGACTCTGACATGGACTGTAACTCTGATTTGCTGTGACAAGGTAACAAAGGTGGCAGTGAAGCCTAGGCATCCCTGTTGAGATCAACATATCCGATCAATCTAGTATATCACGTTATATGATTCGAAAGAGGTGTACTGGTTGAGTAGGTATTGGTTAAGTTCGCCGCTCAGAACAAGGTATAGAGGTTTAAGAACTGAATAAACATCTACAATGCATCGTACTCTTTGCGGTGCATCTCGACACATTATCATTCCATGGGTTCTGTTTGGCATCACAGACAATAGATACTGCAAATCCTCTATGAACAATAGGTCGTGAAGTAATGTCCGCCATATTACACTCCCATTTGCATTGGTTTCACCTGTATTGATTCTATCACTAAAACGAAATGCGTACAACAATTTGGCAGGGCAATATCTCTCTTGACTGACCCAACTATTGGGTCGTGGTGCCCAATGACCTTGAATGATAATATTGTCGAATCGATTACCTTGTCCGCGCCACTTCTCCTCACACTTTGCGTGGTGGACTACAACTGAATCTGGATTATTGTGTTGTGGTATAGTGACAGTGACACCGTTTGTTTGGTATATCTTTTGACTGAGAATCCACAATACAGGGGATCCCCCCCGGGGAAGTTCTAGACTGGTGCTCGTATCCATTAGAAATATTGAGAACTAGGATATCAGAGCATCACTAAACTCTGATATGCTGATACCCTCCGGAAATGTCAGAACTGCAATCCTGTTACGTTTGCTCATCACTCCATTGATGTGAGGTATCAAACGCAGTGATTATTTGTCAGATGCAACAGAATCCCTCACAAGAAGCTCTCTGGATATATGTGCCTTTGGTGAAAGAGAATCTGCTTTAAGAATATGTAGTAAAATACTGACCATTGACTTGATATTAAATACGTGTATTCCAATTGTAACATCTGTGGAATATACTTAACCCGGTTGGAAGAATGGTAGCCATTCTTGATGAGGTTTGTGTCAGCAGCTTCAGATATTTTGGTGTCACTGTTACTGGCAGAGCCCATTTCCCTAATCCATTCGATACAGTGGGGAAAGGAATGAATTGTGGGAAGCTTGCTCATACTGTAGCTTTTGCGGTATGGTAGGAAGAGGTGGATGTTGCAACAGATGCCACAAAGTGTATCTTGCAGGTAGTTGAGCGTGGTTTTGGTGTGGAAGTGGTAGCTGGCAGTCACGATGAAGTCAGAGACAGATTTGATGAACTGAAAGTAATTATGACACCCGTTATGAACAGGGGCTAGCACGACAAGCCAGACCTTCACCATGTTGTTGTAGTCAGCACCGGTCAATTGTTTGACATGGGTAAGTTTGTCTCCAAACTGGCATATGGTAGAGAAGAGAGGAATTATGGTAAATCGTTCATCTATCCGGTCCAAATACTTTTCCTGGTCATAAATATCTTTCAGCACATCAACAATCCATTCCCAGGTGTGATCTTTGAATAAGACCTTCAGGAGCTGGTGCAACCGGTCGACATTCATACAACTGTATATATTACAACCTGAATGGGCATCGGCGAAATTTGGACAGTCCGTACACTTCTTCCGCCCCATCTGTTCTGTATCTGTGATTGACAAATAGAGGGCCCATTGTGAGTGGCGGCCCCAGTGCCTGAGGTCGAAATCGGGTGTATCATTAGGGCATATTTTGCATTGAAAGTACCAACTATTATTCACTGTAGTGATGATGCATTGCAACAAGTAGCCTGCAAGGAATGAAGCAATTCGGGGCATTGTGTGATGAGTGCGACTGTCTGTACACAGAACTGCCAATGCACTCTTCGCTGGCTCATCTAGGGCGCCCAGTATTGTTGCAATCGCTTCATGATAGGTGAACCTAGTGGTGTGGGTGTTTGGTCCATTTGGACAATTCAGTAAAAGACTGATTAGTATGAACCGATTCATCTTAAACAATCGTCTTTTCGCATTTGAGATGTCGGCAATCCCGAGAGAAACCAGCCAAGCCATTTTGTCACTGCTTAGCGTTGAGAGCATAGTTTGGTCACTGCCGAGTATACCGGGGATAACATTTGATACATATGGCAATGATTTCTAGGATGTGTTTCCAATGAGTAATGAGGTTCTGATAGGTAGACAAATCTGGTCAACACTGGAGCTGACACTCTTGACACACTACCCGCTCTGACACGATGACACTGACATGCTATTTCTGTCAAGCTCTCTAACATGCTCTCTCTGAGAATATGACTCTGACGCTATAATACACGGCCCCTGGCATGCTCTCTAACATGCTCTGTGAAACCTTCTGACTGTCACAATCTGTCAGACACGATCTGTCTGACATGATCTCTCTGACATGCTCTCTCTGCCATGATCTCCCTGACATGATCCCTCTGACTTGATCTCCCTGACATGCTCTCTGTGACACTCTAACTCACCCAAACACAACGAAAATCTGACAAGAAACAATCTCTCTCACAATTCATGGCAACTTGCCTGGGTTTTCCACCCCCAATCTGCGGTCCACATCTCAGTGTGTATTCGTTCACCACTGGAATCCGTTGGTTTGACCGGAATGTATAAGGAATGGTCCTCGAACATGGGATGCCGTAGGAGATATCTTACTGCTGCATTACGATTCTGATACCAGAACGGAGTAGCGTGTCATTCAATATTAACTGACATTTCTTCCCCTCAGCATTCAAGTCTGACAATTTCTTCCATGTCCACAATGAGTTGATAGAGCTGGTGAGGGTTTTTCGCATTGGCGTCAGGTATAATAAGTATTGGTTTGACGATGTTGTTTGGTTTTGATTTACCTAGGTTGGTATCCACAATAGAATAACAAAGTTGCCATGAGTGAGCTGTTACAAATGGAGCGAGGGGGTCGCAGTCATCATCCTCAAAAGAATTAACCTGCAGTGTGTCATCGATTGGTGCTCCTGCATGTGGGAATATCTCCATCTCAGGTGGCTGGTTGTGTGTATTATTAACAAATTGGGGAATGTTATCTGCTAGTGCACAGTCCAGCCTATCTGACGTGGAACGATTGCTGGACTTTTGATCAAGCTGCTTATGTGTTGAATGGCGGTGACGAGTAAGACCACTTTGCTGGGAAATGACCCTGCCATATAAAGTGCAAATAAAGGACTGCATTGTTGAAGATGGAAAGTTTGCGATTATGTGCCCAAAGGAAATTGATCGTAGTGAGGCTCTTATCACGTGTCTCAATCCTGTCTATTCAGTCTACCCTAAACAGACTCAGATGCTAGCCTAGCCTAGTTATATTGTTGTACCACACACTATCTCAGGACTTGGAGTATACCATCTTTGGCTCCGTTTGTTTCCTTGTTTGGAATGCGTGGGAAGTTTGGCATCTAAATCTAAGGCCGCACATCAGTATATGGCTGCGTATGGGTTTATATGAGAAGATACGGTTGCTCCTGTGGATGTGGTGATATAATAGAGTTGTTGATAAGTAGGATGATTGCTAGGGATGTCAGAGTGATCACGAGTCGTCTATATCAGGTTGGCGGTTACTAGGCCCTGGACACGTCTCATGCCATTGGTGAGAACCTAATCATCACTGCAATTACATTATCTGCCTGTTTATTACCAGACCCCTTGTGCTGCCGGATACATATATAACAATAGAAAACCCATAAGGAAATAAAACCCAAATGCAAAAGCCTCCATACGACTTTAGTACGTCTCACAACCAATTAGTGCCCTATGAGCTGCCTCACAGCGGATTCAGTGCAAGGGGTAACTCCACTTCCACTTGACTTGTCTCCGGAGGTCGTAAAAACATATGCCGATGCCATTTGTACTGAGCTGAGATCCATAAGAAAGTACGCAAAGTAAAACCCCTGTAACATGTCCAATTCCACTCCATTCGCCCAATCATTCTTGGGGCTTCCCAGGATGCCCTTGGTGAAACTGATCAACCAATTCCTGCACATTCCTGAGATTCCCCACAGGTTTCCAGCTAGGCAGTACTTGAGTGTAACTCAGCCAGTCTACGAAATATTCGAGATTCCGGTAGAGACCTGTAGAGTTGAGCATCCCGTCGATGTCCTATTTGTCAGAGCAGTTGATCACCATTGGATGCGGTGCAGATGGCGTCTGGCCAGCGGTAGAAGGAGGATAGTAGCCAAGCAAAGAGACGTGGAAAAGGTTGTGCTGCCAGATCGTATCCTGAAGGTCTATTTTGTAAGCATTGTTATTGATAATCTTACTTACTGAGTACAGTCATATGCGTTTGTAATCCAACTTGATTGATGGCCATGTTGTCCGGAAGTGCTGCGTTGAAAGCTAGACCTGATATCAAACCTCGAAAATAACCTCTTTGCCGCGAGTGTATTTTGTCAGACTGGCTTGAGTGTCCTTCAAATTCTTAGGAAGAGTTTGGTGAGTTTCCTCCAAGCCAGCTGCAAAAGTGTCTGCTTGGATTTCTGAATTCAGGCTAGATGGTTGTGTCGGGGCCGTAAACTGCATCACTGGATGGTAGTGCTAATTCGCACAGAGTGGATTCATCCTCATAGGCACATGAATCGTGGTATTGTAAACGATTTCTGATAGCTGTCATTGTTCGACCCAATTGTTCTTCTTGTAGTTGCAGAAAGCTTCGAAATAATCCTCAATGGTCGGGTTTCGGCACTCTGTCTGTCTGGCAGTCAGTCGATGGAAGGCTGTCGAGAGCAGAAGGGGAGTACTCAAGTGAGCACATACCCGGGTCCAGGATCAGTTTGTAAACTGGAAGCTGCAATCTGTAACTATGGTATCCCGGATACCATGCTTGAAGATGATGTGTTCAACGAAACACCGGGCCAATTTTGCCAAGTCGATATTCTACTGGCATGGTAAGTAGATCGCCCTAGATGTCGGTCAGTCCACGATCAAGAGATTCCCAGTGTAGCACGATTCCTTTGAGTCTGCCAATTCGGTGACCAAGTACATCATCCTTCCTTGCCATGGCCGTGATGGTGTCTCCAAGGGCAGGCTGATCCCGCATCTGGCGTGTCCAGGAGCTTTGATTTGGTGGCATACCTCTCAGCCGCTGTCATACCTACGTACATGCGAGTCCATTGCTGGCTAGTAGATATCCCTAGATACCAGCTCATTAGCATTAAGAGCTCCAAATGACCAGACTTAGAGTTGTCATGGAATAGACTTATCACTTTTCCGCATAGAGAACCGACCACCGGAACATATATCATCCCCCCATAACTCAATGCCTCCGTGACAACATCCCAGGTCGACGCTTTCTCCAAGGTATCCGTGCTGCCTGCCGCTGGTCGGTCCACTAGCTTCGCTGAGAAATCGATAGCTAAGCAGTCAGAGGCCTGAGCTGCGATTGCTGGCATGAGGTTATCATATGGTTCCACTGGGACGGTTGCTATTAGTCAGACTACTAACTTCTTGTTACTAATTTCATTGTCGGGCTGTCCAGATGGGCTATCGGCACAGTTCTTGGTGTTTTTTAGGTGTTCAATGACCCAGTGATAAGCGAAAAGAGATTCCGACTACCTCACTTGTCTTTGGCCGGGTACTTTCAATGTCTGGAAACATTCATGATTCTTGCAGTCGCACCGGATTACAAGATTGTAATGGGTACCCTCGATGTAATGCCGCCACTGCTGTAGTGTTTCAGCGATAGCCAACAGCTCCCGATCATAAGTGTTGTAATTCTGTTTGGCTGGAGAGCACTTACAGGATTAGAAATTGACTGGCCTGAGATCCCAGAAAACATAGTACTAATTGAAATGACCTGCAATCGCGAATCCAGTCGCGTCCATTTGGAGAATGATCAACTGGGAGCGATCGTAATGCTGGAGGATCGGTGTCTCAGGTAAGGTCCTGTTAACTTTCCGGAACACCACCATGGCTTCCCGAGTCCATTCCGATTTGATCGAGCATTCAGATTTCTTGCTTCGCGATGTCTCTGATTTCTTTACTAATTCTGCCAGTAGAAAGCTCAGCTTGACATATTTGTGGAAGAATCTTCGGTAGAATATCGTGAATCCGAGAACCCCCTGGCCGTCTTTAACTGATTTCGGTGTTGGCCAGTTCTCCATTGTTGAGATCCAGTCTGATTCGATGCTGAATCCATTGGGAGTGATAACAACCCTCAGGAAGACAACTTCCGACCCTCCAAATTGAGACTTGTCAGCTTTGCAATAGAGGCCGAATTCTATGAGTTGCTGCAGCACTTGGTGCATATGCTCCTCATCCTCCATTGTGATTGTGGAATAGATGAGTATGTCGTCGAGGTAGCATACCGCGAAGTGGTCAATGTATGGCTGTAGTCAATCATCAATATATTAGTGGAATTTAGCTGGTGTGTGTGTTGAACGAAATGGCATGGCCCGGGATTCAAATTGGCCGGAATGAATTCCAAAAGCCATCTGGAATCGATTGCCTTGCTTGATCCTGATGAGGTTATAGGCACTGTGGAGGTCCAGTCTCGTGAATATCCTGGCCTCATGGACACGGTCAATCATCTCTGAGATTGATGGAAGGGGATACCGATACTTCACCATCGCCAGATTGAATGTGCAGTAATCCACACACAGCTTCACCCCTCCATCATTCATTTTTCCAAAGAGAATAGACGCTTCCGCCGGCAATGATGATAGCTGAATAAACACGTTCGCTAGGTCTGCCACGATGCAGGCCTTTTGTGACCCCAACTCCAACTCCAATATGTTGTAAATCCGCCCATATGAGAAGGTATAGCTGAGCTCCAAGCCAATTGCATGGTCGGTTGACCGATGCGGGAGGTGTGTCACAGCCGTATCCTTGTTGCAAACTTCCATGAATTTTCTGTGTATAGCTGCGATATGTTCTGCATCAACTGTAGGAACCACTTTTGTCATTATGCCGGCTACATCTGGGCACCATAGTTGTCAATTTCTAATAGATATGGAGCCATAAGGAGGATTTTCCATGAGCCTGGATGTACCAGGGTTGGCCACAATAGGGCCAAGCCCCGCCGTCCGGTACTCCATTGGTGTTTCGGCCTGCTGGTAGTAGTCATTCACGGTTTCCTCTTGCACAATCAACTACCTCAATTCCCGCTGCACCTCCCTGCAAGACCGTTTAGCGCCTGGAGCCTATCTTACTGACCATCAGTGATGCCTTCGATGCTCGCTCCCACCAGCCCTGTTCAATCCCCCTCTCATAGGAAGAATGTACTGACAACCTGCTTACTGGCCGGTAGCTTCTCAAAAGCAGTTGCTCCGTGTATTTGAATATCTTGGATCCTGCCACCTCATCTGCAACACTCCTCATCCCTAGCCATAGATGCTGGTACATTCCCTGGGTATTCCTCATTGTCTACCCAGTCAACTGCCACCTCTTCCGCTTCCCCTGGCATTCGGAGAGCGAATGGTCGACTGCATTGCCAATTAACGTCATGATTGCTGGACTGGAACCGAGGCAATCCCAAAACCAATTTATCAGCCCTCAGATGCACAACTGGCACATCTGATTATTGAACCATTGATAATTGCCCCACATACTGAACTGTAAATGCCATTGATCGACTTTCACGCCTGTGAGCCAGTACCTGCCCATTGAGGCCTAGAGTCATGACGTATGTTGGTTCATCTGCTAGACCAAGCCATTTTGACAGTGTCAGTGCCATAAAGATGCATGCCGCACTGGAATCGATGAGAGCTTGTATGCGTTGCATTTCCCCATTTCCATCTCTCATAACAACTAGGTGAATAATATGGGACGTGTTGCATAAGTACTGACTTGGGATGAGAGCTTCTGGGCACTCCAAAAACACCCTTGACATCCATGCGATTCGATGCGGTTGTATGCTGTCCATCGGCGCCATCAAAGTCGGCATTGCCAATTTCTCTAACCCCAATCCGTCTTGTCGAAGCTCTCCTGTAGGGCGACATGTTGAGGACAGCCAATGAGTTTTTTGGATGGTCATTACCGAAGGACTTCTGTCGCTTGATTTGGTGTCCTCCATCCCTGTTGGGAGCTAATGTCTGGTCCTGCTGTGGTGGGTTACCTCCTCATAAGTATATAGGGTAGAAAGTCACCTTGTAGTTCGGAGATCCGCATCGGAAGTAGTCGCTGGAAGAATGTCATCCTTTATAGCTTTCCATTGAGATTCTCAATGGTGCTGGCGATAAGCCAGACAATTGTCCTATGCCACCCGACTTGCCATGTCTGTTTTATCCGGATTGGCATGATTTGCCACCGCCAGTGGTATTGGCTTTCGCAGAGATGAATAGCCTGTAGCCTCGTTTGCCGCCTTTGGAAGACCAGTCCTTAGGCTGTTTCTGCAGCTGTTGCTCCTGCTGTTGTTGCTGCTGCTGTGGTTACTTGTTTTCAATATGTGTAACTGCAGAGGCAGTGGCCTGATCGACGAATTAGTCCCGGGAGTCAAATCTGCCGCAGGCAGGCCTTATCAGTCCAAAATTGTTTTTGGGAGAATTGGGGAGGGCTGCCCAGCCAATATTGTTGAGGACTTCTTCATGCTTCTGTAGATTCCACCCAGCCTGTCTCCAATTAGCTTTCACACGATTTGCATAGGCTTTGACCAATCCTTGTGGAAGTTGTATGCATTTTTGCATTAGTGTATTCACCGCCACACGACGTTGATCCATATCCCCATAAGCCTTTGCCATCTGCTGTGAACCCAGGTCGCAGTCCTGAAGGTATGGGCCCGATTTCACAGCTAAGTCACTTACCAATTCCCAACGTTCTGTCATCGCTGTCTCCCGGAGTATCGGGTTGTGGCGATTGCTCCCGGTGTGAAGAAGATAGCTCGCGTATTTGATGGGATCAGGTCCACCCAGTGGGACAAGGTGTTTGGGGGAGTTGTAATTCGATTGGAACGGATACAGAAATCAGTCCAGCTCTTGTGCACCGCCGCAGTGCTGTACGGGGTCGACCATCATGTGGATTTTTGGTCTTGGGCGTATGATGCTTCGTTCGGTGCGTTCATCACATGCAGCAGCCAATTGATCCAGTTCAGCAGTCATTCATTCTCGTTCAGCCGCTATCCCCTCCCAATCTTGTCTCTGTTTTGAATTGTGCTGGCTATGGTTTTCGAGCAGGATATCCAGCATTAACCGGTTTTGAGTAGCCATGACAACACGATCCTAATCAGTACGTTGGGAACAGACGTCACCAATAATGTTGTTGATCGGGTGATCTTTGGTTCTTTGAACTGCGAGCTCCTTGTAGAGGTCATCGTCATCGTTATACTCATTCTCTGCCTGCGGTACAACTGCAGGAGTACTGCATTTGGCTATGGCAGCTGCTGTTTGCAGAGTTTCATCACTGTCATGGATGTCAGTGACACGCAACTGAGTGTTGGTAAACTTCATTGGAGGCATGGTTTAAATAAAACGCGGTTTTGTGTGGCAACGCCCCAAAAGGGGTAAATCGCGATATCTCGGGAGTGAAACACATCAAATTAGTTAAGAGCGATCGTAGTGTAAGGCCGCATATCCGTATATGGCCGCGTAGGAGAGTATATGAGAAGATACGGTTGCCTATGTGGATGGGGTAATTTAATAGAGTAGTTGATAGGTAAGATTATCACTAGCGATCTCAGAGATGTCGCGAGTCGTCTATTTCAGAATGGCTCTTACATAGCCCTGGCTACGTCTTGTGCCATTGGCAATAACCTAATCATCGCTGCCATTAGAGTAGGTCAGAGCACATCTAGTATTCATTGGTATATAATACACACATTCCTCAACTTTTCACTTAGATCACTCAACGTTAACTTGATGACTGTCATATCCACTCAGTGACCCTCGCATCCACTCAGCCGCTCTCATATCCACTCATCGACCCTCATATCCACTCAGCGACCCTCAAATCCCCTCAGGGATCATCATATCAGCTGAACAATCATCATTATGCCACCACCACAAGCTCTACGATGACTGCCTACTGCAGTTTCAATCTGGGCTAAAGCAATCTGTGCCTCTGCGCTAAAGAAGACGACCGAGGACATAGATGCTGTAAGTTGCCAGTCTGCATTAACAGAAGGCCTTGCATCATGCCAGGAATGCAAAACTGAACACGACAAATCCACTATCCCTTTGAACACCAATATCATATTGTACCCCGAGGTGAGAGGTGTAGGAAAGAGGATTAACCAGGTTTGTAAATCCGACTCTGACATTGAGTCTCTGACATTGAGTCTCCGAAATTGGGTCTCTGATATTGAGTATCTGACATTGAGTCTCTGACATTGAGTATCTGACATTGAGTCTCTGAAATTGAGTCTCTGACATCGACTAACATCAACCTAGCAAATAAGAGATTACAGACATTTGTGAGACCATTGGGTATAACTCTCGAAATCTCCTGCGACTTACACCGGCTGTGAAGCTCAATGATGATGATGTTCATACTATGCACAGACTGATCTCATGCTTACAAAGAATAGTCACCCAAAGGGCCACCACCACACCCAAGATAACACCTTGAAGCACTGCCAGAAAGCCAAAGACCAAAACGAGGTCTGCAGCAAATGCAAAAACCGCATCCAGTCCTGCGCCAAATATCACATCTGCTTCTTTATGAGATTATATCCTGGTCCCTTCTACTGCACAGGCTCATAAATTCACCTGAGATGTTCATGCTGGGTCTACTACACCCCCAAATTTGTGGTCAACCTTACTCCGGCAAATGGGAGATTTAGGAGCAGGGGATAGGAGTACCACTCACAGAGACACTACAGAATCGGCGGTATTGCCATGATATCTTTTTATATAGTTTTGGCTGTTTGAGAGGATGCTCAGTCACCTAGGTTCGACCCATTTCAGCCTAACAGCTCCGGCGGTGCATTCCAGCGACTCTGTTTCAGACGGAATGAAGCACACAACCTCTCCCCACTTTCACTGATTGATCTCAGCAGCATGAGGCCTTAACGTGGTGCAACCAGCTCACCAGCTCAATCAGTTGTGGGAGGCACCTCACCTGGGAATTGATTTCAACAAGCCAGAACAGACCGTATTGATGTTTGTATCACATGGATTGAAGACGATCACATGGTAGATATTGCAGAAAAAGTGCAAAGCCGTCATGTTGTAATGGCACGGCTGCACGTGACGTGTCCAAGGCCGGGTAATACCCGCTTTATATAGTCGGCTTGCCACAAGCCTTTGATCTCAAGCGATAATCTTACCTTTATACTACTCTACAATATTGATATCCACGTGTGCAACCGTATCTACTGATAGACCTTCCTGCGAGGCCATACACGGGCGTATGCCTTTACACATGTTCTGAGAAACTTCAAAACCAATCCTAATGCGCCCACATGTGGTGCCCAACTGGTTGCCCGCATTACTCAGCAATACAATCAAGCAACCTCCTTGTGGGCTGTTGACTCCTGTTTGGTGTGCGCAATGTCCACCGAAGGAAATGGTGTATTGATCAGATTAGCACCAATTGACAGTCCATTGGATGAATCGAGCTGGGACGACTGACTTACCTTCACTGAAATTGAAACCTGTCTAATAGTGACATTCATTACCATCAACAAGACGGTAATAGTGGATAACACTGACAATCAAATCGAATATATCAAAATCAACCCCCTCAACCTGAAACCAACAAAGACCATTAGGGTGAAACAAGAGAACTAGGATAGTGAGGCCTTAGTTATTAACTTACTGGAAAGTTCCGAAGACGAAATCTGTGGCGATGAATTGGATCATATGCAGTTGGCGGAGTTAGGGGATGAGAAGAAAGAGTTACCGGGGATGTCATAGAACCAGGACAATTGCCATTCGGGGATCATGCAGATTACTAACAATGCACTACTGTCGATTTTCTCCAGCTGGACTGCCATACAAGAGGACCAAGATAATGACATTCAACTCACGGAAGAATTCGATCAGGTAGATGCTCACATCATCAACATTGCCATAAGCGAACTGCAGGAAGCCAACAACCCAGATGCCCATGTAAAGAAGGAGGACCAGACGGATTATGTTGATGTGGACCGGTGAGTCACTGTCTTTGTCAGAGAGGTTGCTGTCAGTGCCGTAGAGCTACTGTCAGAGCTCAGCCACTGTCAGAGCTGCTGTCAGAGCTGCTGTTAGAGTTGCTATTAGAGCTTAACCGCTGCTAGAGTAGCAGTCTGAATGTTGAATGAAGCTAATATTAACTTGCAAGGTAGCGGAGCCGATGGATAACCAGGAATTCAGAGAGAACACTTGGAGGACTCAATGGCAGAGTTAGCCATCACCATGGAGATCAGAACTTCCAAGCCACTCCCCAAACCCACACAGTTACAACCACATCAAATTATTACAGTGAGTTGGATGGGACAGAAGGGGAGTAGCTTGGCGAAGGGTGGTTTAGTGGCTCATGACTGCAGCACTAGCAAGGTTAGACCCTGCTGTGCCCTTGAGATATACTGTTCGCCACACTAACAATCATCAGTGTCTGACAGCATTAGCTTTAATATCACACCCAGTTAATGTTGATGAACGAAAAATCAAGCATCCACCTTCTGGATTCAACAAATCGGAGATTGACCTGCATGACTACAGAGCGATGGTCGAACTGGTTCAGAAGGTCGGAAGGGAGCCATTAAAGCTGTGGTGGAAGGCCCACCTTGCAATCAGCACTCTATGGTATGACCGGAATACATTCAACTAATGTGACTTCAAGCCAAGGTTCAAAAAGCCCTACACAAATGGTGGCAGAATGGGAAGCGGGGGTGACTACGTTCCCTGAGTGTACTCCACCTCTCCATTTGAGTACATCTTCCTGGAGGAGGGCATCCCAATGAGCCACACGTCTTGGAAACCAATGTAGAGTAGTCATGATCTCAACCATTGAGACTGTCTACCAACTGTTCTGTAATGAGCAAGCCTATGGTTCAAAATATTTGAGCCCTAGCATAATTGATTGGGTGGTGATGGATGAGGCCCACAGGTTGTGAACGTGCGGGACCCCAATCAGCAAGGTTAAGAAGGCTACTGGCATAATGGTTAAAATGAACTGCCATGATTACAATATGCATATGGTGTTCTGTATACTCACTCTGGAGTCGCAATACAGATGGAGGTTAATGGCAGCCCCATTGGTAAATGGCGTTGAAGACTTGCGTTGGATTCTGCAGTTTCTGTGTTAGGGGTTCTCCCTTGACAGTGATAATGGACTCCAGATTAAGTCGTGTACAGCACATACCATGCTGAGACATCTGAGTGAGCCAGTGGTGTGCCTTTTAGCGGGGTTTCATGCCAGTCACGAGAAGTGTTCGAGGTGGTCAGTCAGTCAGCGGGAAGGGCCGAGATCACCAAACAACTTCTTGCATTTCCCAGCAACTACGCGGGACATGCACCGCAGTCGATAAGTCAAATGTAAGTAAGTGGGCTCCTAACCTCCTTTCCGTAACGGATTGGATAATGGTAAAGCACACCCCGGTGTAGTGAGAATTGCCTCCACCTAAGCAAGACGTGACTGAGGGATTTATGGCAGTGGTGAAAATCAGAAGCAATTATCTTGCATTAATTTGCACGCTTCCAGTTCACAACCTATGGTGTCATAATACTCTATGTTTGCAGCACGGAACTGGTAACCCGATATGCCTGTTGACTATCCAATAAACTCAAAGAATGCGGGATGTCAAAGTTGAAGGTATGGTCTGATTAGTGAACTGAATGATACGTGTCCTCTAAGGGGATACGCGAGCACGTCCAGCAGGCAACAAGAAATAAGTCACTAGGATATCTATCAGGCATCGCCAATAAGTCCCTTAGATTGGTGGCTATCATTGGGCGATTCAATCATAGCTATGTGTCAAGGACTTGGGCCGAAGGTAGTAGGGCAGGAGCTATAACAGACAACATTGTTCCAGCGATGAAAAGACAAGCTCGAACAGCTAGAGAGAAATACGATACCTACCAGAGGAGAAATATCCTTATTTATTATTGCATTTTTATGATACCTATACCTATTATATCTATACCTAGAATCTATTAGCTTTCTGTAGCGGCAGCCCCGCACCGTGGGATTCATTGCGATACGAATGACTATTACCTTTGAAAATGACAACGACGTTATTGTATGCCCCCGCAAGAAGGTTATATCTCACACCAGAAGAACTGAGCAAATCTTCGCGGGACAGTGTGTGTGGTGGCTAGCATCAATTATCGGACTAGAACAAGGACTGGTCAATTGCATCAACAATATACAAATATGAAAGAAGGTCTCAGTTATTCCCGAGAAGGATCCAGACACAAAGAGAACCGCATCCTTGTAACCTAGGGATATTCCAGGAAAGCATCGAGAGGATCAGCAGGATACGGTACTCAAACAGTGTGAAGAATTCCTAAAGGAGTCTCATCGGCTACGAGATATTGCCGCCTTGAAGTCTAAGGGATCGACCTTGAGTGGACGTATTAACCCTACACCGATAACCTCAGAAAAGCTACCTAAGGCGAGGCAAACCAAGAAGGTTGTAAAAGGTAACAGGAATCCTTACGATAAGACTGAAGGGATCGAGGCAACAGAGATGCAAAGAGGGAAAGATTCTGGAGAGTGTTTGCGTTGCACCTGGCCCGAGGATTGGAAAGGGTCGCATAGAGTTAAAGATTGCAGAAGGCCTGTTACACTAAGCAAAGGCAATGCGCAATTCCTGAAGGCGAAGCAATTTCAACAGGCTACTGTTTCGAACGCAATATCTAGCTGAGGGAAATTTGGCACCAGCGAGGACTCAGATTTGGAAGATAGTTAAGAAATAGGATCTACGGTCATGGGACCTCGGTACTTACTTAACACGAAAGGATTGTTACTTGAGGGATACTACCCCCATAACAGTATAATAAATGAACTCTACGCTCCTAGGTTCATTATACGGCGAATGCAAGAAGAAGAGATGAAGGCTTATCAAGGGTTGAAGAAGCAAGGAGCTTTTTTGTAGCGTTCACCAAGATTCGGATTGGTAGTAGTTTCAATTAAACTACCCAACCTTACGGTTACTTTACATATTTGGATACCTGTTACAACACCCAAATATCTTAACCGACATCGTTTTGTCCCCACATATTACCAGGGACCAACTATTCAGAAATAACAAATAAAATTTTGTGTCGAGAATTCGATTAAAGGAGATTCAACAAAAAGCATAATATTCAGACGGAAATAAATGATTAACGTCTGTGATTTGGCTGGGTATACACCTAATGTATTCAAATACGAGCCTCTTCACGTATACGGCTCCATCGATACAATATTATCTGAAAAACTAGAAAACGATTGGAAAAACCCGATATTCCACACAGAACCTAACACACCCAAACCTTCGGAAGAATACTATCAACAATCAGCCGTTAACGGAGAGTTACTTTAGATTGAGGATCCAGTATTCAAAGACCACTGGAAGCAATATCACTCGTGGGCAGAAGAGTGGGATTATTGCTGCAAAGAAGACGATAAAACCGAGTGGTGTTATTGTGACGACAATAAATCATCGGCAAAATGCAGCCAGCGGTAGACCTTACCTGTTCTTCGGTGAGGCAGCTTGGCGATATATTGGACATTATTGCCTTGTCAATTATAATCATCCAATTACGAAACTTTATTGAGCAATCAATTCTCATAAGATACTTTACATTCTGGCAAAATACTGTATGGTCGGCATGTCCGGAATGGATTCAACAGTTCGAGGAATCCATCAAGGTCGCATATGCGAAAGTTGATAAACATACACCTCGTGATTGGAGGATATATAACGAAGGAACAGATAGCGGTTATACCGATGGTTATAACCAAGGACTTTCGGAAGGGCATGATAATGGCTGGGATGAAGCCAAAGAATATTATCAGAAAATATTCTAAAGAGAGCTTAGAGAAGCTAAACAACAATGGCAGCAAGAAAGTGCGAATAACGAGTATTCTGAGGATATAATAGAAGAATATGAGGAATCGGAAGTAGTTGACGAGTGGTCATCATATGGACAGAAGGACAGAGACTACAAGCAGGCTGAGTCTAGGGAATGGTTGAATCAGCCTGATGATGAGCTTAGGGATGCCATCAAGCGTGATTAGTTGCCCAATATGGATTGAACAAGTGTTGTTCTAATGCAGATTATGAGATAATTGCCATTAGACGTCTAGGATGTCACTTCTCAGACGTGATGAAACCATCAGTTGACGTTAAAGACCATAGTGTGAAGCAACTTCGGTAATATATAATATTTTCAATATTATTTCCTCGATATTACCTTCCCATATTACTTCAGTAATATATTAAATATTTGGTATTATTTCATCGATATTACCATCGCATATTACTTCGGTAATATATTATATCTTTGATGTTATTTCATTGATATTACCTTCGCTTAGTACTTTGGTAATATACAGTATCTTCGATATTATTTCATCGATATTACCTTTGCATTTTACTTCGGTAATATACAATATCTTCGATTTTATTTCATCGATATTACCTTTGCATATTACTCCGGTAATATATAATATCTTCGCTATTTTTTCATTGATATAATCTTCATATATTACTTCGGTAATAAATGTCTTAGATATTGCTTCGTTGATATTACCTTCAGATATGATTTCGGTAATTTAGATATTCTATATGACTTCGTCGATATCACCTTCATATAATACTTCGGTAATTACATTGGTTATTACATTGATATCACCTCTGTAATTAATATCTTCGGTATTAGTTCGTATATATTACTTTGGTAATTGTATCCTCTACATTACTTTGTCAATATTACCTTCGCATATATTACTTCAGTAATTCATATCCTCGACATTACTTTGTCGATATTACCTTTGCTTACATGCTTTTGTAATTACGTCGGATATGACATTATTAAATAATATGTTCAATAACATATTAATTATAATATGGAAAAAGGAGTGATGTTAAATTATTACCTTTGGTAATAAGGTATCTACGATACTATTGTTATAATATTACTCTATAATGATGTCTGGAAAAACACTCTACAGAGAGGGGGTATAAGATTATTAAAAATCTTAAAAAAACCTCCATTACGCCAGGAGGTTACAATAATGATGGGTCACAACAAAGACGTAAAAAATGATTACAGCAAGAAAATCAATCTGCTAAATATCGAATAATTATTCTGGTATAATAAAAGCTCCCGCCTAGGGTGGTATACACCGAGAGAGATTGCTTTCGAGCATGAAGAGCAAATAAAAACCACCATAAAGAACAATGATACGATTCTAATGGATTGTCGCCTATATGTGCAAGCAATATCTGATATGAGAAAATTAAAATTAATTGAAATGTAGGATGCAATGTTATTAGGCTTGATGGACTTTCTTAACCGAAGGTCAGGACTTAAGATATCCAGAATTGCATGGCTATGTCCCATCGCGGTGAGAAGCGAGAGTTCATAACTTTCTTCCGAAAGCCATTTTGGTCTAAGGATCAACTTGTTAATTTCAATAAAATTGGGCTTATATGTACTGTCCAAGTATATGATGAGGGACTTTAACCCAAGGGTGAAAAAGACTTGTGTATCATAAGGAAGAATAAATGAGCATACAATGATAGTATCAGTATTCCTATTAGTATTCGAATTACCTTTCGATACAAGACAAATGAGGATGTGTATGACATTCTCAGGTATGCTCATACGTCATTCGAAATACCTTTCGGCAAGAGAAACGAGGATGTGTGTGACATTCTCAGGTATTCTCATATGACATTCGAATTACATTTCGATAGAGGAGAAACGTGGATGTGTATGACAGTCTCAGGTATTCTGCTACGACATTCGAAATACCTTTCATCAAGAGAAACCAGGATGTGTCTGACATTCTCAGGTATTCTCATACTGTCAAATAACCTTCGACAAAGAGAAACAAGGACAAGCTGCGTTGTTCTCAGGAATTCTCATCAACTTCCGAATAACCATCGATAAAGAGACAAGAGAACAAGTCACGTTGTTCCCAGGTATTCTCATCAACACTCGAATACCCTTTGACAAAGAAAAATGAGGACAGTCTGTACTGTCTTCAGGTATTCTCATCAACTTTCGAACAATCTTTGACAAAGCGAATCGAGGACAAGCTAGGTTGTTCTCAGGTATTCTCATCAACTTTCGAATAACCTTCGACAAAGAGAAACAAGGACAAGCCACGTTGTTCTCAGGCATTCTCATCAACACTCAAATAACCTTTGACAAAGAAAAACGAGAACATGCTGTACTGTCTTCAGGTATTCTCATCGACATTCGAATAACCTATCAACAAAGAGAAACGAAGTTATGCAAAGCATGCTTCAGGTATTCTCGTGCTTATAAATATTATACGAATTTATATACTAAGAAGCTAAGTACTGCCTGCCTAATTGTGAAGCAAAGTTACAGTGTCAGGAACAGAAATACTATTATAGAGACGGACATATACAAAGTAATGTCCAGGTACTGTCGTATACGAGGATCTAAGATTCCATATCTTATTTAACATAGCCTAGTTAACATTAAGGAATAAGTCTATGAATGCCTATGTCCAGTACCTCTGGGTTCTACTAGATTCATTACTTGACGGGATCTGCATTATGGGTCAACACTTAGGAGACATAACTAAATGATGTCGGGCGTGTGCTACAATTGTCAGACCTGACCCTCCTGCGGGTGGCACTGTCATGGCGAAGGTCTTCGATCCTTGTAGGGCATTTCTTGTACATTTGGAGATATTTCCAAAAAGTATTTTGGAGTCAATTTATATCTATCCATCAAAGTACAGATATGTTAACCGTTGAAAGCTGAAATGTCTTCCGAAATATGGGAGTCGATGGATTGCCCTTCAAGATGTTAAAGTGGAGACAAAATCCATGCACGAGTATGGTATTCAATTGGACCTTCGGTGATAAACGATTGATTATATCTACCATCAAATACATCAACCGTGGAACGCTGAAATGTGATTGGTTGGAGTAAATGGTCATGACAATGTGACTATCGGGAAAGGAGAATTTCGGTATTCAACAGCTATACGAATTCAAAGATCGCATAGACAGCAGGAATCGTTGGGGTCACTGCTCAGAGAGAAGGGGGAGATGTCACGGGTCCTGAAGTCAAGAGAAGGAACAAGAGATGGATCAAGAGAAGGACATATTATACAACAGTTATGGAATAGTTGTTGGCTGGAAAGATACATAGAAAGAAAAAGAGCTGCGAAACATGAAAGAAGCGATTATGGGTGTTGTGAAAGAACAAACGATTTAGTATTGACAGGGGATCATCGAGAGCTATGTTAAGCCCATACTGCTAAATACTACTAGCGCATTCGTTATGATGAAATACGGGATCATTGAGGGCGAATCTAAGCCCGTACAATTGAAATCTTGAAAGAGAAACACATTTGTGATGTGGAGGATAATTATGAAGTCTACTCCTTACGACGGAGTATCGTTGAGGTCAACGATCTTAGAGAAGGGGGTGATGTTAGGGGTTTTCCCTTGAAAGTGATAATGGACTCAAGATTAAGTCGTAGACAGCACATACCATGCTGAGACATCTGAGTAAGCCAGTGGTGTTCCTTAAAGCAGGGGTTCATGCCAGTCACGAGAAGTGTTCCAGGTGGTCAGTCAGTTAGTGGGAATGGCCGAGATCACCAAATGACTTCTTTCATTTCCCAGAAACTATGCGGGTTATGCACATGGGGACGTGCACCGCAGTCGATAAGTCAAATGCAAGTAAGTGGGCTCCGAACCGCCTTTCTGTAATGGATCGGATAACGGTAAGGCACACCCCGGTGTAGTGAGAATTGCCTCCACCTAAGCAAGACGTGACTGAGGGATTTATGGCATTGGTGAAAACCAGGAGCAATTATCATGCATTAATTTGCACGCTTCTAGCTCGCAACCTATGGTGTCATAATACTCTGTGTTTGCAGCACGGAACTGGTATCCCGATAAGCCTGTTGACTACCGAATAAACTCAAAGAACGCGAGATGTCAAAGTTGAAGTTATGGTCTGATTAATGAACTGAATGATACTTGTCCTCTGAAAGGATGTGCGAGCACATCCGGCAGGCACCAAGGAATTAGTCGCTAGGATGTCTATCGGGCATCGCCAGTAAGTCCCTCAGATAAGTGGCTATCATTGAGGGATTCAATCATAGCTATGTGTCAAGAACTTGGGCCGAAGGTAGTAGGGCACGAGCTATAAAAGATCAAATTGTTCCAGCAATGAAAAGGCAAGCTCGAACAGCTGGAGAGAAAAACGATACCTACCAGAGGAGAAATATCTTTATTTATTATTGCGTTTTTATGATACCTATACCTATTATATCTATACCTAGAATCTATTAGCTTTCTGTAGCGGCAGCCCCGCACCTAGGGATTCATTGGGATATGAATGACTATTACCTTCGAAAACAACAACGATGTTATTGTATACGCCCTCGAGATGGTTATATCTCACGCTAGAAGAACTCAGGAAATCTTCGCGGCACAGTGGGTGTGGTGGCAATCTTCGATTATCAGGATAGAACAAGGACTGGTCGATTACATCGACAGTATACAAATATGAAAGAAGGTCTCAGTCATTCCCGAGAAGGATCGAGTCACGAAGAGAACCGCATCCTTGTAACCTAGCGATATTTCAGGAAAGCATCGAGAGGATTATCAGGATAAGGTACTCAAAGAGTGTGAAGAATTCCTAAAGGAGTCTCATCGGCTACGAGATGTTGCCGCCTTGAAGTCTAAGGGATCGACCTGGAGCGGACTTATCAACCCTACACCGATAACCACAGAAAAGCTAGCGAAGGCGAGGCAAATCAAGAAGGTTGTAAAAGGTAACAGGAATCCTTACGATAAGACTGCAGGGATCGAGGCAACAGAGATGCAAAAATGGAAAGATTCTGGAAAGTGTTTGCGTTGCGCCTGGCCCGACAATTGGAAAGGGTTGCATAGGGTTAAAGATTGCAGAAGGCATGTTAAACTAAACAAACGCACTGCGCAATCCCCAAAGACGAACCAACTTCAACAGGCTACTGTTTCGAACTCAAAATCTAGCTTGGGGAAATTCGGAAGCAGCGAGCACTCAGATTCGGAAGATAGTTAAGAAATCGGACCTACGGTCATGGGACCTCGGTACTTACATAAAGTGACAGTATAGTTACTTGAGGGATACTACCCCCGTAACATTCTGAAGCTTTCATCCTGGTTGAACCTACAGGTGCCACCAGATACATTCAACTAGACAGTCAACATTGAATAAGACTGGATACCAGATGGGAGTACTGTGCCAGGTACTAAATGAGGTGCAGGGTTCATGTGAGTAGCAGATCTGTTCAAGCTAGGACCAAAATTCAGATCGCTTGTTCACTCCACAGCAATGGCTTGGTATGCTTATATGCTGCCCATAGTTGGTGAAGTAGGGAAATTGAAAAACACTGTGCAACCGTCAGAAATATTCATGGGATGACACCTCAATCAAGAAATTAGTGGAAAGTGAGCTTTTGTGGTGTTATACACAGCCATGCTACAGTCAAAATGGTTAGCCATATCCTGTTCATGAACACAAAGCCCATCGTCAAAATCCCTCCTAAGCCTGTGACTACCAAACTTGTTATATTCTCGAAGTCCTCTGCAGCTGGACAGTTTTACGTCCATCGCACAAGAGGAGGTATATGGGGGCATAGAGAGGGAATCGCCGAGTTTCCGCCGCACAGGCTTCAATGATAGGCAACACCAACCTGGTTGGCGGAGGTAGGGGAATCATCCACCTTAGCTCGGTAGCAATTTGTGTGGACCCTGCTTCCATGGATCTGAAAACATCTTAGTCAAAATGGTTGTGGTAATTACCTTTCGTGGTTGCTGACCTGGGTAGAACAAACTTGATCATGTTGAGGATGGTTATTTCTCAGTTTGCAAAGCCTTTTCCTGGGAACACAGACCAATTACCGCGTGCTGAGAAGATTATGAGTATGGCGTATGATCAGATTGAAGCTGCGCTGTGGTTTGGAGCTCCAAAATTGGCTTGGCTCAGATACTATCTCTGGAACACCTTGACTGCGAAAAAAAAAGCAACGATGGTGATTTGGTGGTTGTATTTGCCACTTACCCAGTGGCTCATTGAATAGGTTAACACTCCTTCACAATCCCACTTTCTGCCACACATATCAACTCTGACATGTCACTCTGATACACATCAACTCTTACATTTAACTGTGACATACATCGACTCTTACATTTGACTCTGACATCGACTCTTTGTATGTCAATACTAACAGTTCGCAGTAATGCCGCCTCTCAGGCTACAATTGTTTTGCAATCCTTTACTTAATAAGTGCCGAATTAGGTGCGACTGTGAAGAAGCCATTTATCCACCGTTGGCCGGTGAGGGTACTTGTCTTGTCGTATCTGACAAGCAATGACCCGTTGAACCTATAGAATTAATGAAGACATTGCGTCATGGCAGAACAGAGTGTAAATCATGCAATTGAACAGTAGGCATGCTCGTGGATTGTGCGGATTGGTCAAGAGCAAACACATAGTACATCTCAATTGATAAACCTTATCATGATTGATCGGTTAATTGAATACAGCCAGTGAATGTTCATATCACTTATGCTATATGCGTGAGGGGTACACTACGACGCTGCCAGTGAGGACATTAATCTCAATATTGATCAAGTATATGATACGTTGATTGGAAAGATTTCCCCACAGGTACTCTGGTCTGCTGGGATTGGTTAATATCACGATTGATTACTGGATGTTAGTGAATTTCTGATCTTTCTACAGTTTTAATTTTTGGGTGTGCGCTTTTTTTCCTTCTGAGTTGCTTCTTGGGTTTGAAATCTCCCTTTGGGATTACAGTTTAGCCTCCATTTGGGTTTCCAGATTTGCCCGACTGGGTATGAGTAGCTTTTGGCTGATTGCACCTTGGGGTATTTGGAAGGTTTGATGCTGTATAGATGACTATTACTGATGAATGGAGTACTTTAGTAGCTTACTTTGACTGCCAACCAGCCTGACTGTGACTCTGACAGCAGCCACTCTATCAGCAGCCGCTCTGACAGCAGCAGCTCAAACAGCAGCCACTCTGACATCAGCCACTCTGACAGCAGCCACTCTGGCAATAGCCTCTCTGACAGAAGCCCTTTGCCAACAACTCTGACAACAATCTGACAACTGCTCTGACAATGACTATCCAAAGAGTTTGCCATGACTATGCTTCGTGAACAAAAAGTCTTTATCACTAAATAATGTGAAATCTCTATCTCTAAACGCTAATTAAGCATATCGCCCAGCAAGTACTCTACAGTCAAGGCGCCAATAAACAACTGTTTCGGTACTTGGTAACATGACATTGCAGGGACACCACCTTGATAAACTATACCGAAATACCTCAAGACTGATAAAACCAACGACTAACTGCGAAAGACATACAGAACCGAATAAAATCAATATGCAGTGCAAAAGCACACAAGTTCTATGCAACGAGATATCCATGCCACCCAGGTGTAGGCTCAAGTGTGTAGTTAGTTGGTAATCACTTTGGAGATATGAAAGACACTCACAGTGCTGAAGAGGGATCCTTTAATACTGTCAAACACGAATGTGCCTTGGCACACCTTTGCTGGGCTCTGCTGTTGAGCCGATATGTTAAGTAGCTGCTACTCTCTTTGTCTCATTAACCGAGATGTTATCTACAGTCACGCGCCATTGGAGGTTATGGGATGAGTGGCCAGTGGTAGTAAGCATTGTAGAGTAGATAGGTAGAGAACATCCTGGGATGAGAATAGAATTCTATGCCATACATGAGTACGAATACTAGTACCTGTGTACCAAAGTCCTCCCCAACCTATATATATGCTACACACTCCCAACATACAGCTGCCACGATCAGCACAAGTTTCACACAGTAAATTACAATGGGTCCTTGACTTTGATTCATCTACCCAATCCCCGGGCTACACAGTAAACAACAATGGTTCTGTGACATTGATTGGTCCATTTCAATCCCATTGGCCAGTTGTGAGTAAAGTATGCCTATCGTTCACAACTCAACTGTGACAATGTTGCATAGACAGGTCGCTTTGACAAGGTCGCTCTGACAAGGTCAGTCGGACAAGGTCACTCAGACAGGTTGTTCTGAATCGTTGCTCTCACTCTCAAATTCTACTCTGCTAACAAGAACTGTGCCAATTCCGTATGGCTGACACTAGCTACATACTATACTTTAGATCTGGGACCGCTTGCTGTCACAAACCAGACATGGGATTTAAGCGGCCTGCATGGACCAATAACACCTTTCTTAGCTGCCATTGTGGAGAGATGGCGGCCTAACCACTAATCAATACGAACTGCTACCAATATGGATATACATCGTCCAACACTTACCGGGTCAGGTACCTTCGGAAATTTCTTAGGCACCTACTGCCATAGTTTGTAGAGCTGCACTGCAAATCCCATCAACCGCCAAACATGTGAAGATTCATATTGCTATACTACATGCAATGCAATATTCAAATGATAAGGCCTTCATTTTGTTCAAACTCAGGTCGTGTCAATGGACATTGCCCATTGAGCACCGGTGGAGAGATCTGGCTGGACCTGTGGAAGCACACCATTCGTGACTGTTTCTGCCTTGGCAACTCGTATGGCAGTGATGACCATACTGTGCCATATCGGGATATACTGGTGTGGTGGGATCTGCACAGTAAGATTCCAGAGTGGTTGCGGCACAAGGGTCGCATAGTGTGGCCCAATGTAAGTGTCTGTGGGTAAGAAAATAGTTGGCAAGATACGCAGATGAATGAAACTTAACATAGTGGAATAATCTCAATTCTAACTTATGGAATCTATAAAATTTACTCCAAACATGGGAAGGTCCAGTACAACATTGACTCTACCAAGAGGGACCCAACGTATACGGTATAACTCTGACAATTATCTCAACTCTGACAATTTCCCTAACTCTGACAACCACCCTTCTGTGAGACAGAAAGCAACCCCATCTACAAAACAGTATTACTTCAACTTCGACTGAGAGAATTTCCCTAACTCTAAAAACCACCCTACTTTGGTATGGGAAGAACCATAACCTAAAATATGGTATTTCTTCATTACTAACTTAGGAGAACCCAACATATACGGAATAACTTCGCCTCTGACAATTACGTTAACTCTGACAATTTGCATAACTCTGACACCCTCCTTACTGTGATACAGGAAACAACCCCACCAATGATACAATATCACTTCAACTTTGACTTGGGAGACCCAACATAAATGGTACATCTTTGACTCTGACAAGCACCCTACCTCTGACAATCACTGTAACTCTGACAATGACCCTAACTCTGACAATCACACTAACAGAAAACTACCCTACTCTGAGACTGGAAGCATCTTCACCTATAGCGTAAGCATTTCAACTCTGACACGGAAGACCCAACGTATACTGTAAAATTTCAACTCAGACAACGAACTTGATTCTGACATGTTTACTGCAAAACTTTGACTTTCACATGGACCATAACTCTGACAGGGAAACCAATATTATTGGGTCTTTTTTCAACTCGGAGGAGGATGTGTTTAGGGGATGGGGGAGAGAAATGCACTACATAATACACAGTAACAATCCATGGATTCCCTGTACATGCCAAACCAATACACCCAATGGGAACTTGCACAGAAACATACAACGTACAGTATCGCAAACAGAGCGATATCTGGCAACAGCACCCAGAACCTTCATAGAAAATCCGCAGGCAGCTGTGTCACCACTTATCACAATCCCTGTCACAGTTCCCAGGGCAGCAGAGTAGTGATTGCGATCACGATGACCATGAACTGCGATTCCAACGTCAAAGAACCCGCATATTAACTAACTGTAGTCATTTTTCCACTTTGAACAACCAAGGAGGGGTAATAACGCATCGTGCTCAATATTTGTGTCTTACTGATAAATCCTAGGTGAAACCATCAAGTCATTCCAACAGCCAGCGACAGGTTAGTAGAAGCAGAAATGACCATCCCTGCTTTCGACTGATAATTTATAGTGGTGAACACCTATTTCGTCTGACAACCAGCAGCGGACAACTAGCAGCATAAGTGGGCACCCCCGCATTGACTGACAATACCAAGGCACAATCAACCACTCTTTTTCCTGGCAACCCTGGGGGGATAATAACCGCACCCCCATCCAGCATGAATCTATTTTGGTGACAATATGTAGCCATTGCAATCACCACGTGTCACTGCTCCAGGGAACCAGGAGCACTATGATTAGCTGATATGAGCAACATTTCCTTATAGGCTTTGAATTTGTACAACCTCTCTGACTTAGACAACATCTAGATGCAAAAGCACAATAGGTCCCATATAGACAATGGCAGCCAGCAAAAGCGTTAGGTGGGTGACATCGGAGTGCGATAAGATTTGTAGGACCTTGAATGAGACCGCTTCTGTTGCAGAATACTGTGTAAGGATCTCTACTCATTCAATGTCAACAATGTGTCTGAGGAAAGCGTGAATCGATCTCAGGAAATTGTCAGGACGGCAATGAAGGAGTTCGATGTCTCAATCGCAGCTGTCCATACAGTAACTCTTCCCATATTTCAACTCCTGTTAAGTAGAACTGACAATCAAGCTCACTGACCGCCAATCAGCTGCCTGAGCCCTCTTCCCCAAACAGGGTCGTGAATTTGTGCCAAATGAATATGTACATAGCTTCATGACCCTTTCGAATGACGACTAACAAATGCTAGGAACCATTCCAATACCTCCTCGCACATACTGGTATTATCATTCAGACTGTGAGAGGGAAGTATGAGGGAATACCATTGATACTATAATTGTCCTGACAATCAACTTAGATACCGAAAAGGTGTTTCTACATCATTCACTATCGGGCGTGACGGGAGAAACCTTCATCGAGAACTGAATACATAATTTCAAGCCACGGCTATATATTTAACAGTTCACCAATGAGGTGTCCGAAGAGTGTTTATTACTTCCTACAACTGCAGTAAAGCATTCCTTGCGCAACTGGGCTGGTGGTAGCTTGCATCAGGTGGTATTTGAAGCGGACACATACAAGATTATGCAGAAAACCATTTTTGGCACATGTATCTAACTGTTTAGTAGGTTCATATAGTGATCTATTTGATCATTGCAAAAGTAACCAACCAGCAATACAAAAAACAATCTTGGCTATACATCTGAACAGGATCGACTCAATCAATAGTAGAGATTGGAAATAAACCGCTCCCACATCGTGGGATCTGGAGTCTGTAATCGACGATCTGGACATGAAGCTGCCAATGTATATAGTATATATTAGTTTGATGGCTTTTTTTTGGAATACAATTGATGGAAAGCTGACTAAATTCATTCCACACGTAAAGAGTATCATTGCAATCAGTGAAACACATGTCTAGATTCTGATAATCGACTGTGAGTCCTGACAATGATCATGGGAAGTATATTTTCCAACCCTGAGAGCTGATGGTGGGCTCTGACAAGCGCAGGGTGATAGCATGTGAAGCCTCTAACAGGATCACAGCGACTATAGGTGCGAACTACGACAACTGACAGTGGACTCTGACCAGACCGTGGTGATTGCATGTGAAACCTGAAACAACATCTTCGCGACTAGATGTGCCTACTCTGACAACTGACGGTGGAATCAGCAAGGACCCGGGTGATAGCTTGAAAAACGTCTGACAAGATCACGGTGAATGTACATCTAGACTCTCACTGATGACAATGGACTCGGACAAACCCAGGGAGACCGCATCAGGAGCTTTTGGCAAGATCACGGCGACTACTGCGAAAACCGACCGTGAGTTCTGATCAGCCAGTGGTAATGTTGAAGTAGCCACTGGCAAACGATCCACGCTGCGGATCTAGTGTACTTGATTACACCATGTCATGCACAAATAATGTGGCGATTACCCTGTGAGTGCTTCACACGTACACCGAAGTGAAAGGGTATGGAGGAAATACTACAGTAAGCTTACCAGGTATTAAATGTTCAGTATTGGCATTAAGTATACGGGCTCTGGGGAGTATTACGTTATCCGCTGTTTTGGCTGTTATGGGAGACTAACAGAGAGTATATAGCATAAGGCGGCAATTAGCAAATTGTAAGTCGGTCAGGAAGCCATACGCATCACTCCCACGCACTCTTGTAGCTCTCGCCAGTGCTTTTAAAAACTCTCAGATGTTCCCAGCCCCCCCTGGAGCATTGCAAAGTGCTTGGAGAATCTGTAACAGCATTCAGAAGTGCTTCTGAAAAGACCTGCAGTTATGGAGGTTCATTCGGGATGCTACGAGACTTGACTATTAGAATAGTCAAAGTTTGGAGCTGCTGAGACACTTGCGCAGGTCTGTGGGAGACTTCAAGCACAGCTGAGACATCAACATAAGCTCTGTGTGTGACTTGATGCCATATTCTCACACCAGTGGTTCTTAGTGTTCCACAACCACAAGGCATTTTGTCTGTCATATTCATCTTTGCTACAGTCAGAAGATTTGCTACATCATAATATGGCATGTATTATCTAAGGCTCTCTATATATATACAAATGGAACTGCAGGGATTAGAGAGCTGGACTCAGCAACAGGGAATATATATTGGGAAGAGCCTGGTGTCGATAGACATTATCTCATCATCTGAAATCCACAATGTATCTTCGCTCGCTCTTGGTGTTCTTCAATCTTGCCGAGCTGTGATAGATCAAAGCAACTTCTGTCATTCATCATGGCGGGTATCCCTTCATATTTCCTGAAACTCCTTGAGCCGGAACCACGCATTCTCACCAATTCCCTTCAGATCCCATGTGAGGATCCACTGAGTGTTGATGATGGGATGTGTGCCGTTCAGCTCCAGCGTTTCACCACACCGTGATCGAGTGAACTTCGAGATGCACTCCGAGGCCGTGATTGTGTGAGTGTGGAGGTATACTTGGAGGCTGTGATACAGCAAATTTGGAGATGAAATCGGAGGCCGCAATGGTGCGAAGTTGCAGAATGTAATTGAGCCAGTTTGGAGATACACATGGAGGCTGTGATCGAGCGAGTATTGAGATGCACTCCAAGGCCGTGATAGAACGAGTTTGGAGATGAACTTGGATGGCAGGAATGGTTCGAACTTGGAGGCTATAATTGAGCGAGTATGGAGCTACGCTTCGAGGCTGTGATTGAGTGAGTTAGGACATGCACTTGGAGGATGTGCTTGAACGAGATTGCATGAGTACTTGGTGGTGGTAGACGGACGGAGCACCGGGTGATGAGTCTCCATTTATTGGTGACCTCGAAATGGTGGGATTGTAGAGAATTGAGTACAGCTTGGTCTGCGGAGAGATGAGAGACTGGCTGGGAGTGGGAGAAAGTTGGTGTTGGGATAATGCAGTACGCGGTGTATGCAGTACTTGGTGTATGCAGTTCTCAGTGTATGCTGTACTTGGTGTTAACTCATGATCATAGAATGGAGAGATAGAGCAGGAATACCTAACTTCGTGTTCTTAGGTGATGGTAGAGTTGGGGACAAGAAAGAGAGAGACGAGAGGAGATGGGGCAAATCAGCATGAGAAACTGGGGCTTAAGAGAATTTCATGTGCGAGTCAATGTAGCATCCCCGATACGGGAGGAAGGAGTCCCAATCCAGCGTGTAATAACACCAATACGAGGTCTTCCCAACCCAATCAGGGAAGTGGTAACGCTGTTCTGTCATATCCACTCCGATCGTCCACATTGTTCTCACCTGCATTCCCCTCTCTGTCTTTCTCGTCCACAACTCTACCATCATCGCACAACACAAAGTTAAGTCGTCCCTCTCCACCTCTCTATGTCATGATCATGAGTTGATATGGAGTACAGCATACACTGAGTACAGCATACACCGAGTACATCATTCACCCAAGATTGTCAGCCTTTCCTGAATTCTCATGATTACATGTTGACCCCTGAATGTAGCTTCAGCTTCCGGCCTGCCTGCCAATACGATTGACTGCCATCAGCCAGCTCTCCGTCAGAGCTCGATTGTCATGTCACCTTGTCACGTGACCACTGTTGCAAGCTAACTATTGGATGAACAGAGTCTCAGCAGCCGGTGCGCCACCCATCGACTGTCTCCCGGAACACGTCTAATCTCACTTGATCACGGCCTCCAAGTCCATCTCTAAACTCGCCCAATTATAACCTCCAGGTCAAGCTCCCAACTTGCTCGATGTCGGCCTCCAAGTTGACACGATCATAGCCTTCCAAGTGGATGTCGAAACTCGCTCGATCACGGCTTCGGACTTCATCTCCAAGCTTGCATGAACACAGCCCCCAAGTGCATCTGAAAACTGGCTCGAGTACAGACTCCAAGTTCACACGATCATGGCGTTCCAAGTGCATCTCCATACTAGCTCGACCACAACCCCCAAGTGTAGCTCCACACTCGCCCGAAAATGGCCGCCAAGCTCCCACAATCCTGGCATTCCAAATGCCTCTCGAAACTCGCTCAATCATGGCCTTGCAGTCCAGCTCCGAACTTGCTCAATCACAGCCTCCAGGTGTATCTCCAAACTCACTCGATTATGGCCTCCAAGTGTATCTCCAAACTCGCTCGATTATGACCTCCAAGAGCATCTTCAAACTCACTCAGTCCTGGCATCCAAGTGTATCTCCAAATTCGCTCGACTATGATCTCCAAGTTCACTCGACCATGGCCTCCAAGAACAAGTTCAAACTCTCTCCATCACAGCCTCGGAATGTATGTTGTAGTTCATACAATCATCATTTTCAGATGCACCTCGAGTTGCTCTGAAGCACAGCCTGCAGCCAGTCCAGATATAGCGTATGTAGATGGGTTGCAATATAGATACATAGATGAGAATTCAAACGGAATGATAAGTACTAGCTATAATATCCAGACGTACCAGCAGTGTTCCTGATGAAGGTGTTTTTCCCAAGCTGCTCTACGCTGATTCGAGGTCCTCCCAGCCTTATCACAGGCGCTACCAGGTGCTCCCCAGCATGTTGTCGGCACTCACAAGCTTGTCATCGGCGCTCCCAGGTGCACCCAAAGTTCCTTCTAGCGCAACCGAAGTGTTCCGAAACTTATCACAATCACACCCATAGTACTGCTAGATCAGTCCAATGATTCCACCAGTCCAGACCTTCCCTGTGCATGGTAGGCCTCAGTTCAGTCCGGTCTAATGGGAAGGTCGGACTAGACCGGACCACAGACTGGCAGTCTTGGACTGGACGGGCTTGGTCTGGACTGATCCATTTAGGCATATAATTTTGTCATTGCTTTTTAGCCAAGTACTGCTGAAAACATGACTTATCCTCACTTTTTATCACCACTCACCCCCAAATAGCCACTCTGGTCGAAATTAGACCACTTCTGTCTGTAATTTTGGCTCCATTGAGTTATATTTTCCCCATTGAAAGACTAATAACTTGGAAAGTATACCCCAACCCTGGACACCATGAGGGATCGGTCCAGACCAAGCCCAGTCCAGTCTGACAGAATCTGGGATCAGCCCGATCCTTGTCCAAAAATTTCTTCCACCGGACCTGGACTGGACTTGACAGTTCTAGTCTAGACTGATCCATTGCTGGACTGGTGGAATGATTGCATCAGTCATCAGATATCCCAGTTACTCCAAATGCCGGCCGGAATGCCCTCCCAGGGTTTGACACTCCAGAATTTGACACAACTAAGTATACACTCCACTTCCTCTCAGACACTTCTGGAGGCTTCCAGTGACTAAATTACATTTTGCTGATGAATTACATGTGCCAAAATAACCTTTGGTGGACATAGGAGTTTTCTAACAACTACTGTGAGCAACGGGTCCAGGTTTAAACTGAACAGTCGGTACAGTTCGGTTCCTGACCCATCCACACTCTGACCCTTTCAGTATTGGCAGGTTGTTACCCTGAGTGGAAAGAGAACCAAACATTTTTGGCTTGGTTGGAACTGGACTGCTGTTCCAAATGTACTGTTCCTGGAGGTTTGGCTCCTAATAGGTATTTGAGTTGTGATCGTAGCATGACATGCTGAATTCACATGGTGCAACATTACAAGTTCTTTCACCCCCAGCAACGAGATTTGTAATCCGACTGATATTTGTTGGGTGGCTGTCAAAGCTGGGCAATGTCTAAGAGAAATTCACAGGTTTTCGATTGCAACACCATGAATATTCGTCTGATTGCAAATCTCAATGCTGGAGTTTAAAGAGCTCATAAAACTGCACAATCTTCATATTCATCAAGTCGTGATACAATCAGAAGCCAAATACTTCGTTGCAGGTAAAGTTGTAAGGTTGGGAAGCCTGAGTGTTGGTGGTAAAACTGGCCCAATGGCAAAGGTCCGTGATTTCGTATGGTGAAACCCGTTGAAACGGTGCAGTTCCGACGCCCAGCATAACCCCGAATCATTCTACCGTGTTGGATCTGTTGCTAACACTTCTAACATCCAAAAGCTTCCCATGGAAAGGTCTACTCCTTCTGAAAATTCCCCTGCATCCTCGATCCAGAGACTCCCATATTTGCAAGCCCCACGCACCTGGAGGTAGGTGGCGAGAGTTGGCAGACAGCTGGCAGATGGTGGCTGGTGTGTGGCCGTGGCTGAAATCATGCCATTGGTTGATATCATAGTCTATTTCTTGGTGTTGGTGCGACCATCGCGATGAAATCTCACGATGTCTCACGGTCATAGTATTGGCATCAGCTGTCTGAGATTCTGCAAGACTGGTAGACAATTGGATGTTGGAGAGAGCAGATGTCCAACTCAGATATTCCACTGCACTCTGAAGCTTGCTTCCAACCAGCTGAGGGTGTATGTGTGGGTATTCAGGGCCGATGGTGCTGATGGCAATGGTGATGATGGCGAAGATGATGGTGTTGGTGATGGTTATCATATTACTAGAAGCAATTTGACAAGTAGGTTGGCTATATTAATGTTTACATCAAAGCTTCTGTAGACTTGGAGCCTTCCAGTACCGAAAGCTTCCACAGACTTAGAGCATTCTAGTAGCCAAATCTTCCACAGACTTAGAGCCTTCTAGTAGCCAAAGCTTCCACAGACATAGATTCTTCTATTAGCCAATGCCTTCACCAACTCGGGGTTTTGCATTGGCCAAAAGCTGTGTGTGGAAAACTATACACCTCCCGATGTGACAGTCTCTCAACAGTGCTCCGACGCAGACTTTCAGACATGCTTTCAAGCACGCTCTCCAGCAGGCTCTCAAGCAGGCTCTCAATCAGGCTCTCAAACAGGCTCGCAAGCAGGCACTCACACGGGCTGTGATGCGGACAGTTAGCGATACGATATAGTACTGGTTTAGCAGCGAAAAGTGCGGGCACTAATGACTGGAATCAGTCCAGCGAACAGCGAACAGCTGTATATAGTTCAACATGCCCACGCAAACATCTCTACGCATTCACATGAAATGAGTCTTGGCGGGATGTCGCACTTTGGTCTACAGGAAGCTAGCTATGAGCTACACACGTGCGGGTGTGTGCTTAGTGCAGTCCACACTCAATTCGCACTTGTGTCAATGTATACACAATGCATAGCAAAATATCTGCATCAAAAGTAGACAGAATATGTTAACATTGACAAGGCTGATTCAAATTGCTTCCTATGCACATGCCAACTGGAGTTAGACTATGCAAATATCTCAAATACCCGACAAACGTGTGGAGATATATATTAATTTCAATAGGTTTTCAAATTATTAATGTAAGAGACTATGGCTGTCAATATATGCTGCGCTGGTGTGTTCTCTACCATAGATTAATTAGTTAATAGACTCAACGGGTACCAATTTGACAATTATATTGCAAGCTGACCATGAAAGCCTATAATGGTTGAGTCATGTACTTGGAGTAGTGTTAGCAACGGGTCCGAATTCCCGGGTCAGTTCTGTTTCCGGTACCACCCGCAACCAGACCGTGGCAACTGGTCATACCACATGAACAACCCAGACCATTGGACATGGGCCGGTTTTACCACCAAAAACCCGGCATTTCAAGTGTACAAATTTGCCTCCAATTAAGAATTTGAGTTCTGATCGTATCATGACATGATCACTACATACATTGTGCAGTTTTAGCCGCTCTTTCACTTCCAGCTGTCAGATTAGTAATCGGACCAATATTCTTTGAGTCGCAATCGAAAACCCACCAATTTCGTTGGCAATATGGCGTTATTTCAGGGCGATTCCACGAATATTGGTCCGAACACACATCTGACAGCTGGAGGTTCAACGGCAGCTCGAACTGCATAATCTACATACTGATGATATCATGATATGATCAGAACTCAGATACTGAATAAGCGTGAAACATGGCGGAACCGCTAAAATAGAACTGCAGTCGCGATACAACCCGGCCAAAAACTCCTGGTTTATATCCCATCCGGGTAACCAACCTGCCAACACAAAGAGGTTTGGGTTTTTGGCCGGGTAACAAACTGAACTGAACCAAACTGCCGGGGAAAAATCCGACACCGGGCAGGTTACCCGGACATGTTGCTAACACTAACTTGGAGTACTGAAATTCATACGTTCCAAATAGCAGGTTATGTTTGAACCTAACAAACTGGGTAAATAGTTTAATTTATTTTGGACTGTACAATTGGACAGAATAGTGTTGAGTAATGCATAGAGGTGCATTTCGTAGTCCAAAGTTTATCACCTGCTATCGTAAATTGACTTGAACTGAATTGATAATCACAGATTCACATTGAATATAGTTGAGTCTTTACAATTAATACATTCCAAGTATTCAATAATCACACTTTAATATTTCGCTCTAAACATATGAATATTCTTTTACACTCCATACTCAATTCTTCCAATTGCTATTTTGATGGATATCAATTGGAATATACATAATCTGATTTAGTACTGCATTACCGTGAGAACACATGAAATTCTTCTTCTACATATAGTATGCATCATTACACTGTATTGAATATGTCTAGGCATAATTCTATGCCAACGAATCTTCAGATTTGACTGAAACTAGTGATTGAATGCTGTATAAGATAGAGAATAGATCCAGTATGTCTGGCCTTGTACCCCAGCCACTTGCTATGATGTAATTTTACACTACTTGAAATTACAAGTCTAATCAAAGTTGAGATTAGGAATGCAGATAGATTTCAGGGCCTTGGTATATTACTTTAAACAAAGTTTAATTACAGCCAGAGAGCTGAGTGTTGGGGGTGGGGGATCAGGGTACATCTATCTGAGTCAATACCATGTATCTGTTAATGGATTTTACCAAATCTGGACTCAATGTTGCCTTAATCTGAAGCTGATCTTGGTTTTACCCAGTTACTCTTCATCACTATACATCACCAATTTCTCTATTTCCCTTAGTGCCCTCTATTCAGTTGATTTGTTTTCCTTTAAACTGTACTTTCTATTCAAACCCAGCAGAAACCCATTTCTGCTGAAATTTTAACTGGGTTGACCTGGGAACTTTGTGTGGAGCAAGGTGTCCAAGCTTTCTCACAACTTCATTTCCTTGCCACACTATTCCCTTTTTGTCACTTCCATTTTCATATTAGTGCACACGTACACAACTGAGAGCCTGATTGATTCGTGGCCACAGTACGCCCGACTTTTGCGGTCCTGCGACCGGTGTCACAAAAATCACCCCATTTCCCTTTTGTGTAATGGAGCGCAGAAAGCCAGCGGGACACGCTTCCATATCAAGAAGTGTGCCCGACTTATCCCCCCCTGCGAGTACACCTCCTAAATCTAGTAGCATTCCCGATATGGGGCCGTTTAAACATTGGCGATATGTGCGCACTTTTTTAGTTCGGAAAATGTACTATAACTGGTGATATGTAGGCGCAGACAGTACTTGGCGGTGTGCCAGTGAGCGAATAAAATTTCAGTCCTACCCACTGGTCTGGCGATCGGATGCAGTGTCTACCAGGTGGGTAAGCGGGGTTCCCACGTGCAAGCTACAATAGTGGCCAACCGTGCTTCATTTACTTCTCCAAATGTAACCACCCAGCACTTCGAACAATATTTTTTTAACCAACGGGAACCGATTGATAACACGTAAGACTTGGCAAAACATGAATCACTTTTAGTGTGACAAGGGAATCAATCGGAATGCTTTGTGCTAACTGCAAGCTTGCAATGCCCAGCCTGCTTCGGAAGGTGGTTGGTAGTTTGATAAAGTCGAAAAGATAAGAAGATAGATACGTATTACTATTGGGCGCGTAGCGGGTGAATGCGGAGTGTCCAAGACTGTGGGAAGCATCAAATACGTTCGTGCATCGAATCCATTCCAGCGGATGATCTAGCACTGCCTTTCCAACACAAGGAAAACGGCTATACTTTTTTCAAAGAAGGTTCGGGTTTCACAGATGCCGCAACACCTCCACCGCACATATTAAGAATGTCAGTTGCCTGAACGCAACAATTTGGACTGATAGCACTGAGTTGTATCGTGCATTGTGTCTGATTCGATGCGAAAACGCGGAGACAATAACTTACACCGCGGAGGCTTTTTCGGATCTTTAAATCCTTTCCAGGCGTACGCACATGAAGGGCAGTCAATCTCTATACACCTTGGGAGGTGTCGGACATAACCTGCCATATATTGTTCTTAAACCTGGTAGTGGAATTGCCAGCGCCGATAGAGCAAACCTATTTCCCGAATCCAATACACGCAACCATCGTTATCATGGGAACATGTGACCCACAGATGTACGCTGGTCGTTAGAGTAGATAATTCTAGGATAGTATGTTGTTAATCCAGGTGCAAAAGAAAAAGACATTAGGAGAAGTATGAGCAGGGATGGCAACAGTCTGGAGTTCGTAGTATACCAATGTTTGGCTGTCATCACATCGTGACACGTGATTTCGTAATGAATGTAAGTTTAAATCCGATAAAGTTAAATTGAAAGTTCACCCAGTGCTTTAGCTACCCCTTATTCATACAGGATGATTGACCGCAATTTTGATACAATAAGTAACCAACAGCGACTCTTTGGTATGGTTGAATTGTCTAACTGTACGTGTGTGAATCTGCACTAGTTGAGTTCATTTGTAGCCGACGAGGATCAGAAAGCTGCTCGTGTGCATGTATTGAAGGAGAAGATGCAGCTGAAATACCGGCTCGCGTTAGCAGTGATCAGCCTGTCATCACCTGTTTCAGAAGCGTGTGTTATCAATATCGAGCAAAAACTGCAGCAAGTAAACGCCAAATATTTCATGCTTTCTCTTGCTATTGGATACTTATGCTCACGTTTTTTACCTCTCTATCCTCGTTTGCAATAGATCATTCATTTACAGGGTACAATGTTCCCTAACCTCTTCGTCAACAGTCTCGGCCTCAAGAGACTGGATATATATGGGCTGGCTAGTTCAGATCTTTAGATTACCTAGACCACTGATTCACTGGTCACCCTAGGCATATGCCAGCGCAAATTGAGGATAAATCTGACCGGAGTTTTTAATGGGAACACAGACTGGTTGTTCATTTTCTCGCTAGCTGTACCGTCCAAGACTAATAATTTATGCTCGAATACTCGAGGTCTCTCGATTATCGCAGGCTGAAGTAAATGCGGCGTATGCTTTCAGAGAATTGGAAATACATGACCGCCTCCCTTGATGCCAAACGAATCGAGTAGACAATTTTTTCTGTGTATGGGGTTTTGGTGGTATATTGGTATGTGATTTCGGCAGCCGGTCATACCTATGAACATAAGTTAAATCTCCCCCAAGATTTGCACACGAGACTCTCTTGCGTATGCGTGATTCTAGAACTCGATTCTGGTGCTATTCAGTATTTATGGGCTGATGGATCAGTTGTCAAAGACTTGCTTCTTCTCAAAAAAATAGTGATTCAGGATTCGTCTGGTTTGAGTTCTGACGACACCCTGCAGCTATGTGAAACGCTTGGCTGTTCCAGTCACGCATATATGCAGAAATTCGATGGGAGAATACGTGGTGGTAATACAATGAACATATAATTCATTCACCTAGAACCAAAACTTGCTCATTCTAAACACCTAACACCGTCCTAATCAAGCAAACAGCCGCACAGTTTACTACAGACTGTTCCAAGGAAGGCATTGGAATCTTTGCACCAGTCCAGAGCGTCACAGTCGGAGGTAGTAGCCCGTACCGACCAGTCCAGAGGAGAGATCAGACTGAATTGTGCCACTCTTGCTCTGGACCGTACCGGCCTGAACCACTCCATTACTACACATAACACGTATCTAGATATAGATAGATTCATCGTGAAGTGGTGTCAATAACATAACTCTTAGTCCTATGAATCCTAATATCATAGCATACCTATTAGGATATCTAGGCCAATTTGGACATCCTACTCGAAATACAAGCCCGCTCGCAGCAGGTATAAACCTAACTCTGAATGCAGCCCATGACCAGTCGAGACGGAGCCTAGACCAGCCTGATGCAATGTGGCAGTAGTCTGACCACAGTCCAAAAATATCGTGGATAGCACTGGACTGAACCCTGGCGGACTGCTGCGCCTCCGATCAGTACAAACTTCGAGATATGGTATCCAACCGCATTCACAGATCCGTTGTATGTATTTTACAGAATATTGCGGGCCAAGACCCCTAACAATGTAAACTGGTGAAGGATGACTCTGTTCAGTCTTCTCACCTTACTCTATGCCTTTCACCTATCCTCTCCCGCATTCCAATAATTCATTCATCCACCTCCGTCTCACAAAATCAGCAATAATAAATACCGACATCTGCGATCATCATAATGGCCCGAGTCACATCTGAACAGTCACAGCCGGTGATGGTGCAATACCCACCTGAGTACCCTTCACCACAGCAGCCGGTTATGGTGCAATATCAGCAGGAATACCCTTCCCAGCAGCAGTACATAATCCAACCAGACCAATCTCAGCAATATGTAATGCAACCAGACCAATCTCAGCAGTTTCAACAGAGGCCATCGCATCGGACGGCGGTGCCACTTGCTTCACTTTCGAAGTCTTCAGTACCGATTGACTGCCCCAATTGTCGCGTTCGTGCGGTCACTGCTATCAGCTACCAAAGTGGCAATCACACTCAGTAGGTTTTTCCTCCCTGTCCAAGATAGTAGCTGATGTATGTGATGGATATAAGTATGTGGGCCGTTATCTTTACCTGCTGCTTGCTCTCGCCTTGTATCCCCTACCTTGTCAAAAGCTTCAAGGACGTACAACACTCTTGTGGGAATTGTGGGGTCCCAGTGGCCGTGTGGCGCCAGAGCGGAGGCGTCGAAATTTTAATCCATTAAAAAAAGATCGTTGGTCTGAGGATGGATGATTTGGGTTTCGTATTGTTGGCTGGAATACCAAGCGCAAGTTGGATTGGATTAATGCACTATGATTTGGTTGGCAGATTATGCTATTTCCTAGGATTTTCTACGTCTGATTGTACACCAAACTTTACTGTGTTGTTAGCTAGGACTATGAGGAATATAACTATTCGTTTGTGGGGGCGTTGGCCGTTATTTGTAATTTAAGTCTCCTGTACAAGTCCATTCGCGGAGTGTACACACTTGGTGAATGCTCTGCACGCATGTATACGCACTCAGCTGGTCATATCCAGCTGAATTTAATCGGCGTAACTAATTGCTATTAGCCCAGCGCAACTGAGAATGAATATTAAACAAAACACATCACTACCTAGGCCCCGCCAGAATCAAAAGTGACTTCGAGCAAATACACGATGAGACGCAAGGGAGCAGACAGATTCCATTTGCGATGATGACAGTAACAAGAGCGGTAAGGAAAACGATCAAAATGATATGACCGAACTGGATACTGAAGGAGAGGGTCTCGAGGAAGAAGAGGGTTTCGAGTAGGAAGAGGTCATTGGTGAGGTAGAGGAGGAGGGGGAGGAAGAGGATAATGTGGAGGAAGAGGACAACGAGGAAGGAGACGGTTTCAATTCACGATATGGAGCACAATGTAAGTGAACTTGCACCACGAGGGTGAGGTATACAGCTTATCTTAGGGATCATGATGATAGTGTACAGAATAATTCTTATTTTTGTTGATTGTGATTAGTACTTTGTCTGTATGCGCCGCGAATGAACCAGTTCTCTCACGGAGGGTGGGACTCAGTGAAAGACCAGTCACTCCACGGAGAGACAGCCTCCGTGAATGGACTAGAACGTCTCCAATGCGCAGCCGACAAGTTTCGGCGCGCTCGTCAACCCGAAACCATACAAATGTACAAACCGCTATCCTGCCGTCAAATCTCATGGCAACTGTGTTACTAGATAAAAGGTGAAGGGTTGACCAATATGTTAGTTGGCGATATAATCCTGCACTGCTACCATTGTAAGAACACTGGCGAGTCTTATTACCGGACTTCTTTCATCTCGTTTCATCACAAATCCTATATGTACATGCTCCCCACGCTCTCCTCACCTTTCGATTGATATCTATACTACGAGCTAGCCGTAGCAGACACCTTGCGCAAGATGGTAATGATAGGGGTTTGGTCCCTGCAAAAGAAGATGGTTCATTATTGAACTCAACGGCGGCAGTATATATTACCCGGCACTCGCACATGATATGGTACCCAGACACTTTTACCCACTTATGCAACCACCTGCCTACACCAGTCTACCTTCCTCCAGTGTACATTTTTCATCCCCCACCACATCCATCTCAGTAGTAACCATACCCAATGGCAATTCACTACCAACTATTGTAGTAGATTCCACCTCTGTGGTCCAGATTGACTGCAGTTAGAAAATTGAAATAAAGTCAATTTTTGATTTCATCTAAAGTGGACTTGCTCATTTGCAAGTTTCATTGCTCATTTACAGGTATTGTGAGGTACAATAATACACAAAGAAGAGGGGGAATTATACAGTAAGAAGTGTATAAATGAATTTTAAACAAGAGATAGAAGACCTAATAATAAGAATATAAACATTGTGATATTATATTATAAATATATCTTGTATTCAGTGTAACCAAAATATTTATACAGCTAGAGTTCTTTCTATGAATGACAATTCCACAGCATGCAGATACAGCATATTGTGACTGTGTTACCAATGGAAAGTCATCACACATATGATATTATAGAGATAGAAAATGTCATTTCTGTCAAATATATATGGCCTCCGACATTTGGTATTGGATAATTGTACAATTAACTAATGTTGAAGCTACTTAAATAATTACACAGATTGCTAGTGGCACCTTTGACTGATTGAACCAATCTGAAAGAATTTGCAAGTTACAACAGACTATAAGTGTCAAGTCAGAAGCTTTCGGACAGTGCTGGTACAATGTGAAGTAGTATGGCCATGTGTTATTACAGAATTGTTGACCTTAATGATATGTTGTAATATGCCATCAGTATACTTCGAAATGGCTGAAGAAAGATGTTTCAGCAAATACCCAGAAACAGTATTAGCAATGTATTTGGGTAACCTGCCAGCGGATCAGGTTTGGACTATAAAATCAGTTCTGTTCTGTCCATGACCTGTCTAACATCCCACTCTGCAGCCTTGTGGCGGGACATACCTTGACCAGTATCAATTAATTGAATGGATTTGCTTAGTTTGACTAGACCTGACTGTTCCAATTTTGATTTCTGCATTTTAAGTTTTTCTATTAATCGTCACATTTAGATATTCTACTCTTAATGGCAAATTGATGACATTAGTAACTCATTATCTTCTTTTTAAGTATTAGCTGCTGTCATAAGCAAAACATGGAGACATCCACTGCTTGTCTCATCCTGATTTTAAACATCAACGAAGCATCAGCGATTTTCAGTCTTGCATCTTGGGCAATCTGATTGGCAAGTGGTTGCAGACCTTCATAAATAAGATATTGGTCACCTTTATAGGCAAAAGTGAAACCTACATGTTTCTTATTCCATATTGTAAATGGGAGCCACCAAGTATCTACAAGTTTTGGCTGTGCATCATGGCTAATCATTACGCAATGTTGCAATTATTGTCTATATATGCAGTGTGGCCTGTTTCTGACAGGTAAAACATTCGTTGAAACTTGAATGCAGCTTTGGAAATGAGATACGTTGTTACAGTCCAGAAAGCTGGTATGGGAATTCCACTTGACAATATGTCTATAATTGAAGCCGATGTGATGTGTGTTGGTGTTACCGATCAAGTGAAACTTAGATTGCCAGAAATAAAACATAAAAAATTGTTGACACTCCGATGAAGCTCATTGTCAGTATGGGTCAGTACGCATTTTACATTGTATTTGCCTATAAAGGTTGCTTTTTCTATTATTATGTAGATCCACTACAACGTCACTACTTAAATATCAGACTTCTAAGACCAAAAATCGTTCACGCTCTATTGATGCTGATGAATATTAGTGTATCAGATAGTAGCACTGATTTTGCTAGCATTTTTGCTCCTCAATGTGCCCAATAATATCATTTCACCTCACCAAGAAGAAGTCTTTGATTGATTACTTAACTTATAAGATTAACAATGGATAATGCTATGGTGATACTGATTTTGCTATAGTCAAATTACTATTTTGGAATTATTTTATGTGGCATAGTATATTATTAATTGTGTTTGGTAGCCTTTCTGTCATGTTCATTTACTTTCTCCTTTATGACGAAAATTTGTTTTAATAATTCTTAGGAATAAATAATACTAGGTACAGTGGCGGCTTTGCTGCCCCCTTCTGTAAAAAAGAATTCTAAACTCCATAACCCATGAAATCCAACAAGCCAAGAACAAACCCATCAAGATTGCGTGCAGCCAGCACAGAGTTAGTCTGTCCAGATTACGTCCACCCAGACAAGAGGCAGCTGGTACAACCAGCCAAGAGCTAGTCCGTCCAGATTGTGTCCAGCCAACTGAGAGCCAGCCTGTTCGGATCACATCCAGCTAGCCAAGAACCATCATAGACTGAGGTTGTCAGCAATGTCTAGATCGTCTACAGCCGGCGAACAGTCAGCCTGTCTAAATCATATTCAGTTGTCCATGGTCAGCCCGTCCATATCATATTAAGTTGACCAAGATCCAGCCTATCTTGACCATGTCCAGCCAGCAGAGAGCTAGCCGGTCCACCCATCATGATAGTCTCCAGAAATGCGATAACCAGGCCGTCCATATCACATGCCGATCACGTCCAGCCTGCCGAACTCATCGAAACTGTATGCAGCAAGTAGAGAGCATGGCCGTCTCAACTTGTTCGAGATATTCGTGAACCAGCCTGTCCAGATTGTGTCCAACTACTAGTGGGTGAGCCAATCCAGATCATGACTAGCCAGACGGGAGCCAGCCCATTGAGATAACATCGAGCTAATGCGTCTAGATTGTGTCTAGCAAGTTGAAAGTCAGCCCACCCACATTGCATCTAGCCAGGTCTGATTGATAACCAATAGCTGTTGTGAGAGCGACACTCAAGCAAAGCGCCACTGTTCACTAATCATGACTGATAAAGACCATCTGCCAACCAATGAGCATTCTGTAATTGGCCACAGTAAGATGGTACTTACCACCATCAACTAATGAGAATGCTTCGAGCTGACAAACCATGTGTATATATTATTGAAAGATATACTTTAAAGTGTCTGCTTATTGTTCATCATAATGTACTCAAATATCCCATTCCTTTCGATCAATACCCATCTTCACTTGCAGGTTTCTACCAATGACTGCGCTTATCCACAAAACTGATGTTAGCTTCATTGCCATATAGCAGATAGTGCACTTACTAGAGGGTATTCTTTCATCTGTCCGCAAATCTGGTATATATTCTTGTTCATGCTTGCTATCCTTAGCAGAAATTAAAGATTGAAATATTGAGTATTGGGACGACAAGCATCTACATATACATGTCTGGCTGGCATGCTCTTAAATTCCAAACTTTGATCTTCTATATTGCAACTGGGTGGCGCAGGTGGCTGTCTTGGTGCAGTTCGTGTCAAGCATGGGGTGGAATACCCAAGTCAGTCTGGTAAAGTTGCAGCCATACCTGAGGGCCTACAGCATGTCTGCAGATTCATTGTGTTGCCTGTTTGGCCAGGAAGGCAGCAGTCCATGTGATTTCACAATGAATAGCTAGATGCTATTCTGCCGCAGCCTTCATATCTCTCTGCCTACAAAGCTCAACTCCCCGCGTATTCCCTTTTTGGACTTTGGTGCAAGGATTCATTATCTGTCTTTATCTTTCCTTCATTGCGTTGAGTGAATACCCCACTCCGGCCATTTTGGGCATATTTAATTCCAGGTAAATGTCAGACTGCTTTAGTTGTACCCGATCTCCCTGCCTTGCCACAGTAACAGACATGCTGAATATCTATAAGACATTGGTTGATGCATCTAAAAATGTAATTCAGCTAGGACCACTACCACATACACTTCCATAGTCTTCTCCACAGTGATGTAGGCTTGTTTCTTCAACTCCTGATCAGGCGTGTGATAGAATTGTTACACCAAAATCTCAGGCCTGACATCATGATGATGTTCGATTCTATGTACTGTCGGTTTGATTCCTTTGGTTGACCATGGAGGTTTCTTGTGAGCGCCATGTATGAATAGGTTATGTAGCTCACTATGTAGGTCTTCAGTTAGTGATACAGTCAGTTGACGGTCGTTTACAATGGTATAAATATACTCAGCACCAATTTCAAGCTGCTTCATATCCTTGCTGCTTCTAGGTTTACATTCTATTTTCAAAAGTGTGTAATGGGTCCAATCTTCAGGGGCTGCAATGGCAGGGTCGCAGTAGACTAACTTGTAACTGCGTTATTGGTGTATCCAAGCCGGTGCCACATTGGATGAAGTACCTGTCAGTTGGCTCAATGTGGATTCACATTCAGCTGCCTATAGTGTTCATCTAGGGATGATGTAATAGTGTGGAACCAGAGAGGATGATGTTAATCAAAAGATGTAAGATGTCCTGTTGTTTGCATAGTTAGCTTGAAGTTATAATGGCATGAGCAACTGGCAACTTGCACAATCAAGTCATCATGAATTGTGCTGCGACTAGTACCAGGTTGCAATGGTTCCCAACCGTCTTGTGATGTGTAGTATGTTATTACAATATTGTGTGTTTATATACAGGTATACATAGATGTGAACGACAGCCGAAATGTCATCTTTGTCAGACATTGACAGCAGATTTTTGAAATCAAAATGAAATCACAGATTTTTGTTGCAAGAATTCACCGGAATCTTGATAAAACTGACACTACAGATCAAGTTATATCGGAGACTAAAAATAACAATTGCCAATTTAATGACAATCAAAACTACAATTTTACTTTGATTAAGTTGATCACACCCGCCAACCTTGACATGAACGATGCACCTTGGCTCCATATTATCCATACCTTGAAACATTCAACATATTACCCATGAACAAAGACAACACAACATACAATGGTCAACACTTTGACAAAGAACAATTCACCGCTTCCAGAGGGCAAATTTGGTAAAACAACAAAGCAGTCTACATGACGACGCAATGAAGAAAATCACAGAAAGTGTTGCTTGGAATTAGCATGGGTCCAAGCCTTAGGACCATTGTGCAGCTTCTTACTCAAACAGAAGTTTGCTGCAGAGATGTTACATAAAATGCACTGAGAGAGGATTGAAGAGAAAGAGCAATGGATCAAGGGTTATATGGAGAGTGAAATGGCTGCGGCAAGCAATTGAGTTGAAGATGCAGACATGGCGATTAAGCAGGTGCAGGAACATATGGAACAAGATAAAAATGCAGGATTGACAACCAGAAAGCCTGTACACAGATTCGAGAATTTGTTCAATGCTATCCAGTAGAGTCAGCAGAATCCTTCACCTTCAAACAATTGGAAGGAGGAGGAAAATGTCAAAGATGAAGAAAAACAATTTAAGCTGGGCAGGTTGGGCGAAGGGGACACACTAGGCTGGGTAATGCGCACAATCAACATGATGGTACAGCACCACATGGAGAGTTTTCAGCTAACTATCAGCAAAAAGTGCAATTGGTTTCTGAAAATGGACCCCACACACTGATTCTTCCCCCAATTTTCCACAGATAATGGGAGCGACATATGTTCAATCTTTCACCTTGCATCGGACTGTTCAATGATGTGATTGTGGTGTCACAACATCTCAACAACATGTTTAGTCATTTAAGCGAATGTATTGCACTTGTTTCATTCCCATCGGTCCTTTAGATTTTAATCCTCTTGATGGTTTTTTCAACTGTTCCATCGATTGCCAGCATATTCTAAACTATTCAATCCCTTGAGATATCGATTATATACAAGCTTGCACAACTTTCATTACAACAATTCAGTCACCAGGTGTAAGGACTCTTCAGATTAGTAAATATCGCTGCAATGATAACTTCAAGTATTGAGTCTAATAGTCTACATCTCCAACAAATTGAAACCATTCAAGTGAGTCATGTTGCTCAAGTAGCACCACGAGCTATCTCGCTGTGGAGTCAATGGAAGCAGTTGTACAGCTCCTTGCATCACGGTTATAAAGACGATATCAGATATTCTTACCCCGAAAAGAGCCTGATGAGGGTAGTTTCCATTGTGCAGAGTTGCATCTGATGTTGTCTCCTCTCCTCGAAAATTACCATATCAGCAGTCTGCTGTATTGGCCCTGGTTCGAATGTCTGAACCAATGCAAAAGTGTCTGAACCAAGATAAGAAGCTCTGTAATGCTCGATTTAGCATCTTTCAGGATGAACACACACATCAACCCAGTGAATGCATCATACAATCAACATACAGTGAATACTTGGACTCGTCCCGATCCAGAGCCGTGCTGTATCATTGGTTGGTGGATTCTGGTTTCTCCACCTGGTGGATACATTGCAACGAACAATATGAGCTGCTTGTGTGTCACATGGAAAAGAGGCGACTTAACTCACAACTGCATTTTACGAAATGTATTTTGCAATGTTGAAACAACCAAAATAATGATTATGATTCACGTAATCTGTGAAGTTGGCAAATCTCTTGAAACACCAACCAACGAGATTTTATTGCTCCCATTTTTGCATTGCACACCACTCAGCCAAGTCATAAACAGTGTTGATTTCTGGTCACAGCATTTTCATCATTCTCTTGGATGGTGCATTTTCACAAAGTTGAAATCCAATTAGTTCACAAAATTTTGTACAATGTTTGACATAATCTGCATTGTATCATCATCAATGTGACAACGCTTTGTGGCCGTGAACAGAATGTTTCAACCGGGGGCACTCACCAGTTCCTCTAGAATGTCGAAAGCAAGCAGCTTTTTCAACACTTTCAAGTCATTTTTTGTAGATTGACTGGTGCATAGGGGACTGAAAACATCTGTGTCACAATGAAACTTCTCCAGAGAATTTGCCCTGTACTCGATTGTGGCCTCAGCATGGTACTGGTACTGTGCCATAAGTTGAAAATAAACATAAATCATAACGCACAACTGGGCTTTGGTGAATGGAATCCTTGGGCTCTATGAAGGGCTAAAAAGAGCAAGCGCAAAAACTGGAACAATCACATACCTGAGTGCTGTTATCTCCTTACTACTCGTTTGTATCCCCCGGCTACATGGCTGGTTGAATCAAGTGAAGCCAAGATTTGAAGGCATGAGTTTTGAGAGGTAATTGAGTGTGTTGATCCTAGAATGAATTTGGAGGAAGGACTTTACCCAGTCCATCAAATCGGTAATCATACTGAGATAGATGGTACGAAGTATATTGGGTTTGAATACAGTTGTTAGAGAGATGCATTTTATATTCCAGAAGATGCCTTCTGGGATTCCAACCACTCATTCATCCAGAGATTGTCATGCTTCTCATCCCTCTGTCTGATATCTGTCAGTTGGAAGTATCAGCTTGGGGAAGTATAGCCGATAGTCTCACAGTGGCCACGACGATGACTTCGCTTGTCCCAATGGCTATCTTGGTTCTTTGCACACAGGGTAATGCGGCTGCCTAATTGAGTACAATTGAAAGTTTTTGAGGTAGTCAGCCTGTCACGGCGCTGGGAAGTACAACTGTATTTCGGAACAATGGAGGGATGTTCCTTGTGGTGTCAATGGAATTGTGTTACGGAAAGGCTGAGACTTTGGGGGACGCAGAGGCAGCGGCGAGATGGTGGTGGGATCATTTAGTATGAGAAGGAAGTGGACTGAGGTGTTGCAACGTCGGGTAATGTGGCTTGGTTGTACTGATATGGAGATGCGTTGGTTGTTTGTAAGATCATGTGATGAGATTCGGATAGTACATCGGAGTATGAGGAATTGTTCGAGGGTGGCAGACGCATTGAATATAAAGAGATTGTTGTTGGCGTTGGAGGATTTTATTTTCTTCTCTCTTTACTTGTTCTCTTGAATAGCAAAGCAAGTTACGACTTTGAAATAGTTTTGACTTTTGCCTTGTCTTGTCTTAGTTTCCTCGAAACAAATATCGACCATCTGGCCCTGCTTTTGATACTACATTATTGTTACTATTAATTGGTATGCTTGACCACAACCATTAGACTAGAATGAGTTCTTACAACATCGTACCTGATATTGAATGGGCGTATATCCCTCGACAGGGTGTAAGTACTGTTTCAAACCTTGTTCTGGTTCTTGTTGGGTTTACCTAGCATCGAACCATCGTTGGATACAAGGTTGTTACGATTGCGTCCACGAATTACGACAACGTACCAGATTTGAGATCCGTCAGTTCCCCCACAGATCACGATACTCGAATGCACCAGTACAGCAGTTACTGTACTTCCCAAACGAATTTATTTGATCTCGCTGGAACCCATTGTCGTGATTTTGAACCTGAACCTTTGAACGGTTTCGAGAGTATCGAAGCCATATGTGCAGCATCCTTCGAGGAACAACCTCTCAAAGTGTATTTTTGGGAATAGTCACCTGTCCCCTCTCGGTGGAATACTTAATGGACGGATGCAGTGTGAGAGAGTGGCAGACTTCATATTAACGATCCAGTGTTTGGACTGCATTGGACTCGGTATACAAGAGCAAACTCCTGGTTTGGTTGCGATCCCGAAGAACTGTCTGATTGCGAAGGGCATAATCGAGCCCGAACTCATTCGACAATCGGACAGGCAGCAGCAGCAGCAACAACAGCAACGTCTCTTGGGTTTCCGCTGATTGTTGTGCTACCTCCAACCCCGACTCCTTCCGAACTTGACTCAGATAACTGGCACTGGTCGATGTGCTTTGTTAGTTGCCATGCCGTGATCAACGGAACCCCCAGCGGCCCAGGTGTCCATCGAAGAACAGGTCACAGTCATGGAACTCATCGACCTCGACCTCGACAACATTGGGAATGACCAGTTGAGATAGGGATTCATTAAGACACCGGAGGAATTGATGCAGGCAGCACAGTACTCCCAACCACTTCGACAGGTGCAGATAGTCTGCGTGCACCCACAGCAGATTGTCGACCTACAGCGGCAGTTTACAAACCTCCAAACGAAGCAGTTCCTGCCCCCGGTGGCATCAAAGTCCGTTGAGAAGCTGGATTGCTCAACTCTGGATGGTCATATGACACATGCCCGCCAGCTTTCTTCACGAACAGTCGAAGATGCAGTACACATTCCACCGCCTGAAGGGAGTAGCCCTAGGCCAGATGTTGCCAGATGTTGCAACATGTCCGGGTGGACAGAACGATAGGGCTGGAAGACCTACCAGCTTTTGTTCAACTACTGGAAGCAACTGTTGGGACCCCGACCGAGTAGCCACCAACGAACTGAAGATGCCAGAAATTAAGCAACAGAACTGCGAGTTCTCTCAGTATTATGCTGAGTTCCAAGTTATTCCTGCCGATCTTGATTGACATCCTTCAGCCGTGCAGAATGCCCTAAGGATGGGGTTTTCTCAGGAAATGAAAGATTCCTGTACTTACAGTGATATGCCTGAAGTGCTTCCTGCGTTTGTGATGGTCTGCCAGCAACGGGACTATCAGATTCGGCAAAGACGAGCAGAGAAGGCGGCACAGAATAAAGGAAGCGGGATAGGTTTCACTTCACCCAGGCCTCCTCCTCACCCTAAGGCCCCGGAAACGGCCCCTGCTGGAACTATTGATGGATATACTGGACCTGCATCAATGGATGATAGCGCAGGCAAAAGAAGGACTTTGGCTGAGGAAAGGGTAAAGAGGTTTGCGGAAGTGAGGTGTTTATACTGCGGTGGGTATAACCACAGGGCAGCGCAATGTGTGGCGAGAAAAAAGGCTCAGAGGTTCATGGTTGCTGGAGCGCAGGATAAGGAATTAGGAACCAAGGAACGCTCTGAGAAATCAGGAAAATAATAGGTCAACCCAAGGAAGATGGTGCTTTGGTTGATGGAAAAAGTTTCGTTTTGAATGCTTTGAGATGTTTTGGAATTTCGCGATAATCAGTTAGCCAGGTGGAGGCATTGGAAGACTGAATAGCAGGCAAACATTTAGTTATAAACTGTTCATTGGCCGTGAATAACCAAGAAATACCTACGCATGCACTGATTGATTGCGGAGCTACTGGCATTGCATTTATGGATCAAGATTTCACTTCCCATCATCAGATACCACTTGAAGAGTTGCAGGAGAAGAAACCAGTGGAGGTTATGGACTGAAGACCTATTGAATCCGGAGATATTATGCATATTGCCAAAGTTGGCATGCAAATACAGGAGCATAAGAAACAGTTACGTATGTTCATTATGTAGTTAAGACTGTATCCAGTTGTCCAAGGAACACCCTGGTTGCAATTACATGATGTGGCGGTACGGTTTACGTCAAATACCGTCACTTTTGGTTCACAATATTGCATCACACATTGCCATGATGCACCCGCAACAATTCAAGGGGTTACGGAGGAACCCCCAGAACCAGTGTATCAAGTTAAGGAAATATTGGAACCAAAGATTAGACCTTTGAGACCGTGTCGAGGATATATCGTTATGCTGGATCGAGCTTGGTTCTTCGGTACCGTTAAGAACGGGAGACTTTCTGTGTGTAAAGCCTTGTTATATGACATTAAGAAGGCCATCGAGGGAAAGGATCTGAAAGAATGCCCACTCAAAGAGATTGTTCCCGAACAGTATCATCAATTCCCTTCGATGTTTTATAACGTGTTGGCAGATAGGTTACCATCTCATCGACCTGGAATTGATCATGAGATTCGATTGAAGGTCGGAGAAACACCAACATGAGGACAATTGTACTTAATGTCGAGAGCTGAGTTGATCGTTTTGAAACAATGGCATGGGGAGAATATGTCAAAGGGGTTTATTCAGCAATCATCATTACCTTTGGCAGCTCAAGTATTGTTCGCAACGAAACCTGGAGGAGGGCGACACTTTCGTATCAATTATCTAGATATTAATTGTAAGACGTTAAAGAATCGATACCACCTCCCACTGATAAAGGAAACAATTGAACATCTTACGGAAAGCTCAAATATATACTATGCTGGATGTCTACGGAGCACATAATCTACTTCAGGTCAAGAAAGGGGATGAGGATCATTTTGCTTTTCAGACGAAATATAGGCTATATAAACCTACAGTAATGCAGTTTGGCACGACAAATGCCACAGCCGATTTCCAGGGCTATATTAATAATGTTATTTGGGAAGCTTTGGATGATTTTGCATCAGCATACTTGGATGATATTTTAATATATAGTGATTCCGAGGAAGAACATGTTGGCCATGTTAAATGGATTATGCTGTGGTTGTTGGAAGCCAGACTGTATCTGAAGCCACAGTAATGGGAATTCCATAAAGAAACATTGACGAATTTGAGGTTGATCATATCGACCTAGGGGATTTCCATGGCTGAGGATAAGGTGCGAACTGTACAAAATTGGAGCAGAAAAAAGAAGACTGAGAATGACAGTTGAATAATCTCTGTGAAGTACAACAATTCCTTCGATTATGCATTTATTATCAGCGGTTAATTCCCAAGTATTCCGAGAAAGTGCAACCTTTGACGAGGCTGCCCAAGAAGGATGGAACCATTTGTATTGGAAGTAGAACAACAATTGGCTTTTGAAACAATGCTAACGGCATTTATGACGGCACCAGCACTTCAACAATTCAAGCGTGAACGAGAAGTGATTATCGAGACTGATGCTTCCGATTATGTTTCCGCAGGAGTATTATCACAACCAGATGATGCAGGAGTGCTACACCCTGTCGCGTACTATTCAAAGAAACATTCAGTGGCAGAGTGCAATTACAATATATATGATAAACAGCTAATGGCGATTATCAAGGCACTTGAAGAATGGAGACCTGAGTGTGAGGCTGCCGCATATTCCTTACAATTAATAAGTGATCATAAGAAGCTGGAATATTTCATGACAAAGAAGCTTTTGAACCGGAGACAAGCACGATGGTCAGAAATATTAACATGGTTTGATTATGAGATTGTGTATCGACCAGGAAAATCGAATGGGAAAGCCGATGCTTTAATGAGGAGGGGGGGAGACCTCCCTGAGGGGGGGGATGAAAGATTAAAATAATATGGAACAGGTTGTTTTGAAACCGGATATTCTTCCGGAACAGTTGAGAATAGCGGCCAATGATAGGCCCGGAAAGGAAGATTTCACCATATCTGACCTTCTTGCTCACCCATATATGGCTGACCCGCTGCCTAAAAAGATCCTGAAAGCTATAAGAGTAGGATATAGAGAGAAGGATATTACAGTAGGGGAAAGTACGGAACAAGAGTGACCGGTATGATATACAGGGAAGTGTTATGTTCCGCAAGCAGATCAGTTACGGTTACGATTGATACAGAAGCACCATGATACCGCATTGGCTCGACATCAAGGACATGCAAAGACAATTGACGTGCTGGGTAGACAATATTAATCGAAGGATATGCGGAAGCAGGTGGATCAGTATGTACGAAACTGTCATAGCTGTCAACGCTCTAGGACCTGGAGGTTTGCAACGTTTGGAGTTCTCCGACCTTTGCCAGAGCCGGAAAAACCGTAGAAAGATATTTCGATGGATTTGGCGGTTGGGCTTCCAGAGTGTCAAGGGTTTGATACACATTCGGTGGTAGTGGATAGGCTTTCGAAAATGTGACATTGTATTCCCTGTCATACAACAATAGATGCCGTAGGATTGACTAAGTTGTTTCTTCGAGAGGTTGTATGCCTTCATGGCTTGCCAAGGACTATTGATTTGGATCGAGGACCTCAGTTCACATCAACCTGCTGGGGACGAGTTTCCAATCGGTTGGGAATAGATAGACGAATGACTACAACGTTTCATCAACAGATAGATGATCAGACTGAACAAATGAATGCGAGAATGCAACAGTACCTCCGCATATTCGTTAACCATCAACAGGATGATTGTGTGCAGTGGGTACCGCTTGCTGAGTTTGATGCTAATTATGGAGTATCTGAGTCAACGAAGTGTACTCCATTCTTCGCAGTTCAGGGCACAGTTCCATCAATGTCGTTTGCCGGAAAAGCAACACAGAAATGAGTTCAACGGCGCCTGGAGGCGGATCAAGTTGAAGCCTCGATGCAACAGATTGATGAACATTTGAGGGTTGAGATGAGACGGAGTCAAGCGGTTCAAGAAGAAGGTGCAAATCAAGGACGTATTCCTGCACCGAATATAGAAGTAGGATCTAGGGTATGGCTGGATGCCCGTGATATATGAACTATCCGGCCTGCGCGAAAGTTCAATTTGAAACGCTTCGGACCATTCCAGGTACGAAAACAGGTGACCCCATATGCCTCTGTGTTGCAGTCATCTGTGTCAATACAAATCCACCAAGTACAACATGTTTCACTTTTGTACCCAGGGGTTGGAGATCCTTTGGAAGGACAACTCATGCTCACTCCCCCTTCCGTGGACATTGATGACTAAGAGATGTATTAAGTATCCCCTGTCGAAGATAGTCGGGTAAATCGCAATCAGCTACAGTATCTGATTCGGTGGACAGCGTACGATTCCCTTATGTGGGAAGCTGCAAAGTTTGTCGATGGATTACGAGCACTTGAAGAGTTTCACCAACGATATTCCGAGAATCGTGGACCATTGGGGAATGCTCACAAGGGACCTCGAGCTTATGGGGGGGATACTGATATTACGCTGCGAAGTACGACGGTATTTGGGAATAATGGAGGGAGGTTTCTGGTGGTATCGAAGGAATTGTGTTAGAGAAAGGTGGAGACGTTGGGGGATGCGGAGGAAGTGGCGAGATGGTCAGGGGATAATGTAGTATGATAAGGAAGTGGACTGATGTGTTGCAACGTCGGGTGGTTTGGCGTGGTTGTATTGATAAGGAGATGAGTTGGCGGTGTGTAAGATCATAGGATAAGAGTCGGATGGTACATCGGAGCATGAGGAATGGTCCGAGCGTGGCAGACGAATTGTTTATAAAGGGAGTGTTGTTGGCAGTGGAGGATTTCATTTTCTTCTCTCTTTACTCGTTCTCTTGTATAGCAAAGCCAGTTACAACTTTGAAATAGTTTTGACTTTTGTGTTGTCTTGTCTTGATTTCCTCGAAACAAATATCGAGCCTTTGGCCCCGCTTTTGATACTACATTATTCTTACCAATATCACTTATGCTCGACCCAGCCCGTTACACAGCCACCCATACACAGATGAATCTATTAAATAGCTGCGGCCAATGTTCAGCACAAAGTATAAGCTTTCCACTGTTGAATTGTATGCCAAGAGGACAGGAACTATAGTCAATGGTCTTGCTTAAAACTCTTCAATTGTGGATTTGTTATTCCTTCAACGCAGTCCTTTTGCCATGGCCTTTAAAGTGAGATTTTGGAGGAAACGGACGAACTGCATGAGAAAGGATAGCAATATATGTAGGCTTTAATGGAATTGTTGAGTTGATGTTTCCGAAACTCAAATATACTAGCCATTCCTTCTTGTTGCCCAAACTGTTTGTAAGATGTGTCTGGTCAGGACTGCCCAATAGACGGACAATCATAGCTCCAAGTGGCCAACATTCCTTTTGATTAGGTTACAATCATAGTAGACATGACAATATTCAACTCACATACCTGGTTATTCCACCACTAGTTACTTGATTTCATGTTTGAGAAGATACATTGCTCACCATCAATGAATGCCCTTGCTGCAGTGTATGCAATATGGTCCCAGAATGCAGGCTGTTGCATGAGGAACGCAATGCATCCAGTAAGATTGGGGTAATAGAAATGTGTGAAATCATCGTTGCGAAGGTTATTCCGTTTGGGCAATCAGTTGTAACACAATTTGCCATATTTCCAAGAGTCAATACCCATTAAATAGGACATTTCATTCAACTGTGTGAATACCCTGTGAAACGAACTGATGTTGCTGACAGTTGAAATCATTGGGTTCCTGAAAAGCTTCCTGATAACAGCACTGCTCAAGTTGTGTTTGATGCAGCAGAATGTTAATCGAACCTCTTCCTCACAATAACACAGTCACCATATATCAATTTCAAAGTTGAAGTTATTACAAGACATGTTACTAATAGGCTTGCTGGCTGGACAGTTGTCCCTGGTTGGAGTACTGCAAATGAGTGTCTGTACTGGGGGTTGCACTGGATTGATCCACCCATACATGTTGTCAGCCTCTGATTTATGGGAATTATCATCAGATGAGATGCAATCGGGGTAGCAATGCTGTTTCAGATTGAATAGAGATCCAACACCATTGTGCTCAATCACAACACCATTATCTGGCAGTTGTTTGGCAGATTAGTATATCATCCTTGCTTTGTGGTAACAATGGAGGTGAGTGATGTCAGTGCAGATGGAGGAATGAATCATTGAGCAGTAAAGATACCATTGACAATGATTCCTGTTTCTTTAACAAAATGAAATGTTGAAACAAATTTCAGAAGCATCTCGATGAGTTTTTAACTACTGATACCATGTCCTGCCAGTAGGTCCTTGGAACGAGCGGCACCTCGATTGAGTTGTCCAAGGTTTCGTCCTAACACTTGTAGAATTTGTTACATCCTCCGTCACATGTTTGCAAACTGTTTAATCTCTCTTGCAATTTCAATATCCCTTGGATTGCACAATGCATACCACATCTGCATTCCGGTGATCACCGCACTTGTATTGCACCCTCACATGACTCCCCTAAGCCCATTGCCTGATTTATGAATGTCACTTTTTGTCATGTTTGTAAGTTACATGAAATTTGCATTCTCCTTCGATACGGAGCCAGCAGCGGTATCGCAGGGTACCTGAATGAGAGGAACAACAAATGGGTGAGATATGACTGAGGAGCATGGTTTCCCATTTTCTCTGTGATGAACTTCAGAGTTCAGTCAACAAATCAGAGTGCTTTGATTATGCAATGCAAATTTCCACCTAGCTGAATTGCAGCCAAGATGATGTCACCGGAACAAGAAAACCTGCGAAGCCCATATATATGTTCGTCTTTTCTGTCCACCTTACTTAAAATCTACAGAACCTTAGACACATCCTCCTCACCTCTGCTACCACATCGCATCTCCCTTCCTGATAAATTCAACTATCCCAATCCTTGTTTAGAGTAACCAGCATTCAATATCCAACAGTCATTCATTGACCACTGTTCAGAACCTTCAATGTATTGTGCTACCTTCCAGTGGCCAACACCAGTTGTCACAGATGCTAATACAATCCAGTGGCCAACCCTACTAGTCTGTGTCTGGGCCAAGAACACTGGTGTCACATTTAGCCAATGGGCAGGAGAAACAATAGTGATTTGGCATGATAAGGGTGGCTTGACAGCTTAACAGAAAGATAATAATGTAATTGCATGCATCTGGTTGATTGTGCAGTGCATGAGCATCATCAACAAGCAAGGAACTGTTCCGGAGCATTGTGATCTTCTAATAGATATTTGCGACACTCGAATTAGTGATCAGGAGTCTATAACCCCTCTTGGGACATGGTACATGGCAGTCAAGTCTAACCTCGTCGGTCCGAACCTCATAGCAGTACTAGGCTAGGTCCTGCAGGATGATTCGTGCCGAAGGAAGAATCGGCTCAAAGAAAGCACGACCATTAAAAGGAAACTAGACCATATCTACAGGTATTTCATCGCCCTGGTGCTTGATTTGCTCTTCCTGATGATGTGTTGAGTCGGAAGATAACTTGGAACAAACCCCGGGTCAGAGGTCGTGGCTTTTAAAGGTGCTGTGTGAGGCATGGACCTAGTTCCTAGTCTAGCCAGTTATCTTTGCGATTGGCTGTGTGGATCCCAACATTGCTATGAGGAAGGTGGGTGTTAGTGGTTCTTGCCAAATAGCGATAAATGATACATGATTCGGGGATCAAGAGGGTGCATATATTAGTAAGTTATTCATAACACCTATGCTAGTGATATCAAGTGATCAGTAATATGCTCTTTAGCGGGAGTTCATATTAGTCGCCCAAATACTGAATTATTTGTTCACACCTAGATACTCTGCGGGACATGTATAGAAATCATACACAGCAGTTGATAGTCAAGATGCGAGTAAGATGACTCTTCACTTCTGACTGGGAATAGGCATGGATCAAGTGGGGAACGTTACGGTCGGAGAACTGTCTCGACGTTCGCATTACCTAACTGATGGATTTATGACATTGGCATTGAGCCTACAGGGAGCACTATCGATTGTGTTGTATGGTCTGGATCGCAATGTAACCTCGTATCGGATATGAGCTTACACCTCTACACCCTACGTTGCCATAGAATCGGTTGGTTGCCATGTAAATGTATGACGTAATTAATTAACTCGCTTGAATGAGGGATTCAAGAGGCAGTAAACATTACCAAACTGATTGGTAGATGTTCCATCTACTGCTTCATACAATTGTAAGATATCTAAATTGAAGTGCGGGATAAGCTGATAGCGTGCGATGGATGGCCTGATTGTTATCAGGAGCATAACGCTTGCAAACTACATTGCTGAGTCTTATCATTACTCTCGGGCGCTGATTAGCGTGGCCGAGAGATAGTGTTGTCACACCCTGACGAGAGCAGCTGGCTATAAAGACGCAGCTTAGTTCGAAGTAATGGAAGGGGACATCATCCACTAGATTAGCTTTCAGAGACACCAAAGACAATCTTAAACTATTATTAAGAATTCTATCCATTTTCCAACATTTCTACCCTTATACACCATCGCTACCAGGCAACATATGTCTGAATGGCATCTGACACAATCCGAATACGCACTGCAACACGTCATCGTAATATTTGGCAAACAACTTCCTCTGTTGCAAGAGAGTGGTTCAACGCACACTTACAGAGACATTTTTCGATCCTGCAAATTCAAGAATATCAATTAGCTGGTATGGAGGTATCTGAACACCCGCACAGCACTCTTTGAGGAGTGGGCAGAGGAATGGTTGCACGATGGGGAAGTTTAATCTTCCTATACGAAGGAGACTGACTGTGGAGGAGATTTGATTTGGCGCGCCTGTGCTTGACAGACGCAAGAGGTTCAGTTGGAGGAAAAGACGAGGAGAGAAAGGGATTTTAGGTTGGCAGTCGTACTTAGATGTAATAAATATTGTATTGCTTATTGGGATCCAAACACCCCCATAACTGTGGGTGAAATCAGTACTTAGCTAGCTCATGGTGCTTGCCTTGGGATGATAAATCAATACATTCGATAGTTGAATCAATCATGCATACAGCCATTTAATTAATCATGTATGCAGCAATCGCTTGTTTGCCAGACCACACAGGGACAATCCACAATGCTGGAGGCGGTGAGGAAGAGCCTAATCAAGATGGTAGTCCATACGCCTGTAATGTTACACCAAACATTGGTAACATTACTCCTGCCAGATTGGTAATCGCGGCGATGAAGTTAAGCAAACCAAGACATTTTTCCTTCATTTCTCATCACTACCAACTCAATGGCACACCAGGTGGCCAGACAGCTATGTGTGGGGGCCGCAGCTATATTCTTCATGATGACATTGTCCCTCCTCCTGCCAAAGACTAGATGAATGTTATCGGACAGGAATTAGATGCTGACGGTGAGATGTGCCTCCCAAATCTGAGCAGGTTCCGGAAGCCATAAACCCGCTTCCCAAAGGTTCAACTGCTGCTTCAAAAGAATATCCTCTGACAGCAGTGATGAATTGAAGTCATCCAAAACTGTCTGCTTGCTCTCTGGGCTGAAAATGAGCTATGCCTTGTTGCTGATGAGGATGTGGCTTGGCTACATGAGCACAATCACATTGTAAATCCTCCTCCTGCAAGCTCGTTGGCCAAGAGGAAGTGTCAAAGCAGCTGACGAGCTGCAAATTCCTAATTGTGAGGATGGAATTCACTGGCTGGACAGTTATTCAAGGATTGGTGTTAGGGGAACGAAGTATTCTGGCACTTTGGAGGGTGAATGGATGGGTGATGATTTGGAGGTCTTTCTTGTGGTTTTCGGTGTCATCTGGGGTGTCGTGTATTTTATTGTTACATAATTCACATGCATCCATGACAGGCTGTGTTGAGAGTTCACTATGTTGGAATATCTGTGAAACTTATGTCTTTGGGAAAGGCATAGTGACAGCGATAGGACTCCATGTACAGCTATCACATAATTGATAGTTGGGTATCATTACACAGCAGAAGTTGGACAGAATTAATAATAAAATGCAAATGCTGTTGTGCTAGTTTCAATACTGATTTTCATCCAAGAAAGTCAATCAATAACCTGGCGGCGTGCATGTCCACTGCCATTTACAGTTCCAGGTTACTGTCCATTCAATGAGTTGGAAGTGCAGGTCAGAGGACACAGCACGATCTGTCAATCATCGACAGGATCCAATGATATTTCACAATGATGCTTTGAATTGTATGGACTCTTTATATCCTTTACCCAAAGTTTGAATTCATTTATATTTTCCATTGTCACTCCTATGATTTTTTGATATTTGTCACATGCCACATTTTCAAATCATGACAAGATTGCACCCAGTGTTCCTAAGCGGCCTGGCAGGCAAGCCTTGGTCTGAAGCCGCCCGCCCGCCAAGAACAAGGCAGCAGGCCAGCCGCACAGACAAGTCTCGCAGCCGCGAAAGAAAAGCCTGAAGCCCAGCCCCCCAGTGAAGCCTCCCAGCCCGCAACAAAGAGCCTGCAGATCAACTGCCCAGCTGCCAGGAACCGTCTGGAGGCTGGCCGCCGGGACTGCTTATGAACTTATAATGGACGATAGGGAACTTTCCTGTGGTGGCTTTCTGCGTTTGAGACTTTAGGTGGCAGCAATGGGTGTCATTCAAACAAAAAATGTTTATACTTGTTAAATTGATCTTATACGTTGGCAAAGAAAGCCTGCAGGCTGGCCTGGGCCTGGGCCTGCAGATGAGCCGCATGGCAGCCATGAAACAGCCTGCAGAATGGCTGCGCGGCTGGGGCCAACAGATCGGCCTGCCTCGCACCAAGAGAAAGCCACCTGATCAGCCGCCTGACCCACACCAGTAAGCATTCAGGCCTGGCTCTCATTTTACAGCCGCCGCTAAGGGCAGCCCGGCCTGGCCGCTTGTGCACACTGACTGCGCCACACATTTCTTCCTCCTGCTGTTCCATTGAGCCGTATGACAAGCAGATGGTTTATCACCAATTATAATCGGGATGACACTCTCAATATAATACCCTACAAGTGTACTGATCTTTGAGATGACAATTCAAAATCCAACATTGAGCCTTTACAGCAACCATTCAGGAAGGCAATAGGCAACCGGCCATCAAATGATTCCTTCACATCACCACTTGGAAATTGAGTTGTAGCAATTGAATTGACTTGCATGTTGCCACAACGCCTAAATCATAGGCATCAGCATATCTCTATCATCTCGGAGGAAGAGGCTAAATTCAGGGCTGCCTGGAACACTTCTACGTAGATATCCAATGAACTAGTTAAATTATTGAATCTGCCTCGCTAATCGATATGTTTACTAGAAGAAGGATAAACGCGAAGCCAGTATGCAATTGGTGCCATGGAACACTGGCAATGTGGGGTGATATAAGTACATTGTCAATGACATGACAGGCCTCTTCCTCAGCGCAGACTACATCGCCCAGACACCCATGTCAGGTGTTCCGGCAGTGGCCAGGGTAAGTGTGAAGCCTATAGAAGTCATTTATGTACGGTTTCAGAATCACATGACTCAAATGGGGTGAGGACGGCACAGATTGTTTGTTGGTGATATGAGGCAATTGCCCAGATTGATCCACCCGAGAAAGATTCAGACACACCGTGTGCGTACATTTCAGTGGTAAATGACTCATCTCAAGTATTGTTTTCATCACTTACAGTGTGTATTGGGCTGTCACAATGATTACTTGCTCATGTGCAGCAATGTCATCCTGTTGCAACATCTCAATAGACACCATTTACATATGTTGAACCCAGTAAACTACAGTGATCTGGAAAATGTTAGCCGGGCAATTGAGCAAGGACAGGTTGACAAGCCCCACAGACGTTCGTGACGTATGTTCTAAGTTCCATCCTCCTCGGATTGTTGTCTTAATGATCAATTGAAAAATCAAGTTTCGATTTGGAGCAACTAAAGTTGTAGATCTTATGCACTGGACATACTTCTATGACATACAACAAATGGGAATGAAAGAAAGATCATTGATTGGTAAAACTAACCAGACATGCATTGCCCTGACAGCAATGGCCGTCTACCATTGTCGGTCTGCCTGGAGAACTGACAAGTTTGGGTTCTTCCAGAGTTTGGTTCAAGAGATCAAGTACAATTTTAGTGTCATAGAAGGAATGTTAATCACGCAGTGAATAATGAATCAAGAGATGAATTTCGTGATCTGGACACAGATATTCCTTCTTCCTCGCAACAGATTGAAGCCAAGAAGTCAGACAATATCAGCAACATCTTCGGCCAAAGGTTCCACTCAACCAGTACCCATCCAACGAAGGCATCATCTCAAAATGATCAGCGAATATTTGATGTGAACTTTCACAATTACATGCCAGAGATGCTGATAGAGCAGCCCGACTGTGCTTTTCTTTGTCTCAGCAGATTTGTTGTTGCTACTGAAGCAAGCTTGAGATTCTCAGCTGTTCTGCCTATGGGTGGGTCAGCCATCGCCCGCAGCAACTGGCCCGTCCCCTGCAGTAATAGAAACAGTAACTGCAACAACCTCATCAGTATCACCAACATTACAAGTGTTGAGAATATGGGATTAGTCGATGGAAGTAAGTTTGAAGTTGGTGCGATGTATGTTCAAGGTTAGATAAGGTGTCTGTAATCAGATGTAGGATTATTTTTGTATGCTATTTCATTCTAGGTTTCATTGATATACAATGAAGGTAGTTATTATAACTGTACTAATGGTTTACTGAAGGCTGATATCAGACATATAAAATCATAATTGCGACGATGCATTCCACTCCCACGATGGTTTAACAACAGGGTACTAACGATAGTGTATTCACAAAATCAATATCGTGAACCACTTCTACATGGGAACTATCATTTGTCAAATCACGCCCTGCGGGCATTTAAAATCAAGAACTACACACTTCAATAAATATACAGAGTAAGTACTCCCATCATTGCAATGACAAATTGAATTGGTTCATATACAAGCATGCTGAGAAATGATTTGTGATATTGCCAAAGGAATTGACAAATGTTTATCAAGTGCTCATTGTCACATTTGCCAGAGTGAGTACACTGGTAGTGATGGTTGGAAAGAGAATCACGATGACCCAAAGAACACCGTGGAACAGGAAAGCAACTCCATATTGTAGGGAAACATCAATTTGATTTTTTTGAGTTTGTGAGTACAATCAAGTAAATCAATCTAATGATGAATATTACGTTTTTGCTGAGGAAGCAGATGAAGCTGGCCGAAAAAACCCAACAGGGTTGGGGGGAAGCGGCCAATTTCTGCCATGACAGGGACAAGATGTATTGGAGGCGAGAATTGAATGTCACAGAGGTTGATATGCCGTAAACAGATAATAATGCAGCCACTCCGGCACTCACACCACGAGTCCAGCATTTGAAGCAAGGTGATATTGTACCTGCAAGATCACAAGTGGAGGAAGAGTGTTCTCCACCATGGAGTCATGATACAAGGATAAGTTCGGTGAGACCACAGTCTCCTATATGTACCATGTTATTCCCGCCAGATTTGGCGTCTGATGCATTTCTGGTTCTGACATTGAAGCTTGTTGCATCTAGAAGGTTTTTCTCCTGTATATTGCCTTGATAGTAAGTTAACATATACACATTGGATTCAGATGAACAAACGGTGGTGGCTCCTGCATCTCCATAGGAATTGATATGCCAATTACTCATTTTGTGGACATACTTCTTTCAAAAATAATTTGTGTACCTATTTTACAACTTGTTAGAGTCTGTTGGATCTCAGTGACCAAATTGTGATACTGGATATTGTGTCTGTATATGTGCAATGGTGGAATGCACCATGCAAAAGTACTAGACTTCAAATCAGATTAATTAATCACCAACATACTTGACATCAAGGTGTCTGTTACAGGAAGGTGCAAACACAAAAACTAAATTCCAGATGAAACCTACGAACCAAAAGTTACATCAATGATGACAGATCAGGTATGAAAGGAGTGGTTGGTGCATGCTAAGAACCAGCATGAGTAGTTACCTTCATGCTGCATTCATCCATTCATTCAACTGCATAACTCTGCGCTAACACATTGTGCACATGGTCAATATATTGCCAATTGGATATGGTAGGTTATAGATATCGAAGAGACTGATCAGAATGAGGAAATGTGAGGAAGTTGGGTACTTGTATGAAAAACTGGTGGATAGATCCTGACGCTGTATATTGACTACCGAATGGACTGACATGTGATTGGGCTACATCATCCATCATTCCGATACTGTGCACAGTTCAGAATGAGACACTGTGAGGCCTTGGAGACTTTGGAGGCATATGATTACACATGGAAACAATATACTGGCTGTCAGTAATGACTATATGAATTTTTGTATCCAATGATTGAATATAGAATGACTGTGATAATGTGATTAAGGTAAGTAGCAATGGATTGTCAATGGTTTTTAGCCTTACAGTGTTGGTAATCAAGAGGCTGCATAGTCACAACCTTCAAAACTGCATCTATTGGTCGTTTTTATAGGATAGAAGCATGCGCCACACTTATTGCCCCATCCTAAAAATCAGTCTCAATAGTCTTTGTTCTTCAGTCTGGGATAATCGAAGTTCTGTACTACGTCTTTAACAAATGCAGTATGTACTGGCCTCATTGCTAGCTAGAAACACTGAAGACAATATCAGTACTATCATCTGACAATGACCATCAACAGTGCGTCCACGATGGTTGATCTTGGATCTTGTGTAATCCAATGACTTTTGACAACATTAACCCTTAACTAATGTATTGGCCACCATTATAGGCATCAACACTAGCAACAATTGCACTACTATCTCCTACAAATTATTCTCACCAGAGTGTCAATGTAGTGTTAATGATTTTGGCCCTGGCATCATTAATAGTCCAATCACTATGGAATGGCATTACCCCATTATCAATATAAATGCCACTGTAAAGGGCAACAATGATACTCGTAATGTCATTGACGCGACCTAAAAATGTGCAACAAACGAGAGGCAAAAATTGTTGGTATTGCATCTTGAATAATCCAACGGCTGTGCAATGACAATAACCGATAACCAATGGATTGGCAGCGATATGGGCAACATTAGTATGGATGATGTGTCTAACACCTCCGCAAAGTGAGCATCAATGTATTACAAAAGATTTTTAATCTGGCATTTTGGATAATCCAAGGGTGGAGCGATGATGTTAAGCCAGAACCAATATATTGGCTGCCATAATAGGCAAAAATACCACCAACCACTGGGCAACTATCACTTAATCTTCAGTGTGAACAGACCATCATCAGTGCATCAACGGTTTTTGGTGTTGCATCTTGTATAGTTCAAACGCTATGCAATCACATTAACCAATAATCAAAGTATTCGCAACCTTTATCGCAAAAGATGTGGGTGAAAATATCACTAACACCTCCTAAACATGAGCATGGTTGGAGCAGCATCAATTGCTTGACTTGTATCATCGATAATCAGAGGTCTGGGTACTTGCATTGGGCTATACGTATTGTACGGGGCACCAGGATAACCCAAATTGCTAATGACGATTTCACAACTGTCTTCTACAGATGATGCTCAATGAAGCATGAACAGTTGGCGTGGAGACTCAGCAAGCAACACCTGAATGAACAGCATTGCCTCGTTCTGACACTGCCACTTTTATAGTCAGTTTTATCAATATGTCCATTGATACCACTTCCTAATAAGAATGCAATGTTTTATAGGTCTTACATTCTTCTTGCTTGTAGCTTTAGAATGAATATTTAAGAACTAGCATTTCACCCAAAAATAACAAAGCTTTTAACAGTTTCTTCAGTCCAATTATACAGCTTTCAAATTCATATGGCCATGTCAGATTCAAAATCTAGAAATGCCTTATTTTTAGAGGTTATGATATCTTAAAATAGTACAGGTATCTTTAGTCATAATTTGAGTAACATGACTTTCCCAGTCACAATTGATGCTTATGGGACTTTGATTAAGCTGGAATGGAAGAATTCTATTTCTTAGAATAATCGTAGACATGCGCCATCATGGGGTTGCTGTTTGCAGTACAGAATTCAAGGAACTTGCATCACAGTAATCATAGCGATTGTTTGACATTAAGTTCTTCACCATGCGGCATAATATGGGACCAACTACACAAGGGATTGTTTGTCAGCAATGCTCACAATGCCAAGCTACATGAAGAAACAGTCGGCCATGTCTCAGTTGACTACTTCAACGGTCGATGAATCAGCTTTTGCCAAACTGAATTGAACTGGAAGTCAAAGAGTTAGAACAGTTAGTTTGGAAAGGAAGTTCATATTCAGCATTTTGGTGTTCTCTGTATTGACTTAGTTCACAGACAAAATGCTACAAACTGGTACCTAAAAGCATTGTACCTTCTCAATTTCACTAGGACACCTGTAATCACTTCCTCCGATTACGATTTGTTTCCCCTCAAATTCTCTGCTACACTGTATCAAACGTATAGGAATGATGGATATACAATGCATTCTGAAGGCTGCTGGAGATGCCATCCACCATTACTGTTAGTGACATTTGTCGAAGCAAATACCCACTGCAAGTGAATGGAATTAAAATACAGTTGCCTTCAAGGAATGAAGTTACATTAGGTTGTGATAAGCAGACATTAAGGAACAAAATTGCGATAACATTCACGATGGGGTAATATCTCGATCAACAATGTGGTAAGTGAGATGTACCACTCGCTTTCAAAGTGGTCAATCAAGTATTCTTCTTCTATTTTGAAAGATTGCATAGGATAATAGGCAATTGGTCGGCACACAGTGGCAAGGCTAGCCATTCATTTGTAGAATATTCTTGATTGTATTGAGCTTACCGATGGCCTTTTACTTGGAAATACAACTGACAATACTTCCTCAAATTAATGAATGTCTGGGAACTGATAATCAACTCTTGAAGCCTCAGGATTTGAGTGGCCTGCATTCAGCAACCACATACCATGCATGGTGCACCTCATTCAGTATGCACTAGATGCATTCATATGCAGTCTCAATGTAAAAAGCCATATCAAGTCTTGCAAAGCCCATGAGTGGGATCAGCAATTTGGAGTGAAAGGAAGTGCAGGTATTGCACAGCGTCAAAGACTTTGAAATGAGAGCAATACTGAAATCATTCTGGTAATGGCCAGGAAATATGATTTAGCAAAGATAGGTGACTCAGTAGGTCATACAAAGAATTTTGAAACCCCTGAAACTGACTGTCATATAGCAGCCAATGCTTGCTGTATTGATTACAGTGATACTTGGTTGTAGAAAAGTGTCCATGGACTTTCAAAGATCCAAAGTTCAAATTGCAGCACTTCGAATTGAGTTTGTGAAAACTGAGCGCAATATAAGAATAGAGTTACTTGAGTAAACCTACCGAGTGCGAGAATGTGGCTGCAATTAGCTCCAGAATTCAGAATTCAGTGAATACTGGGTACTATTGAGAACACAGGATAAATGGACCATTATCAAGAACATCATGAATATGTTCATGTGATTTTGATGCGGGACCCTTTCGATGACAAGAACACACACGGTTCATCAACATCACATGATTATTGGGTGCAATCACAAGATAGATTATATTTGCAGCATTTTGTCAGCTTTGATTCAGAAGAAGATTTAATGGAAGGGTGGCTCGCCCCATGGCACAGTGGTATCGCTCTTGACAGTATAGGAGGGGTATATGGTCACAATACTATGGGTTAAAATCCCAATGCCAGCCCCTTGCTGTTGAGAGGACAAGAGGTAGTGGGTGGGGAACTCCGGCATTTACTGGCTTCCCCGGTGGTAGAGGGAATATGCTGCTCTGTCCTACTCTCATTAGAGTGCATACAGGATGAATAAAACAAAACAAACACCGTTTGATCATGATAAGAGTGCTGTGAACAGCGGTGTCAACTCTAACACATGCAAGAGGAAAACTGAGAATCTGAGGTGGAAGTATCACAAATGTAAATCAAAGTTAACTTCCCAGAAGAAGAACCCGAATCATTGAAAATTGAACAATAGAAACTGCTATGCGAAGGAAAATGGAAAGGCTCAATACACAACACTAAGCTCAGTGTTCAGAAGTCCTCGAAAATAGGATTACAATATGCGTGATGTGAGTTTGTGAGGGGGTGCAAGACCGAACACCCTAGATTTATTCGCTCAGCTTTGAAGTAGCACCTAGTTGCCACATACCATCAGTACCATCCAGATCACCTGTTTGGGTAGTTTCAACATCGATGGACTGTAGAACTCATTAGAGGCAAGAGCTAACTAACAACTTGATGAAAGGTTCACACTTCGTTTGGCAAAATCACAAAATCAACACTCACCATACTCATAAGGTGCCCAGTTCAATTTGTCATCCCGATCACAATAGAACTTGCTCCATACGTGCAATGCAGCATATAGTAAGTGTCGTTAACGACCCTGATGACGTATTTTAACCAACAATAGTTACCATGCAGATGTCATTAACGTTATTAAATATGTTGATACAAGATGGTCAGTAGCTTGGAGTTTGTCAAGGGACCATTATGCATCGTCGCGATGATGATTTCACCCATTTGAGAACCCACTTCAGTAAATAATCAGTTATATTACATTTACTACTATTATGATATATCAACAAAACCTGGAACAAAATAGCACACAAATGAAATCCTAAATCCGATCACTGACACCATCCCAGACCACCAATCAACATTGTTCCCCCTACAATCATTCTGCCGTCGGCCAATCCTGTATGCTCCACGCTGGTCCTGTTGGTGATGTTGCTGCTGTTGCTGCTGCTGATGCTGCAGGGGATGGGCTGGCTGCAGCAGGCGATGGGAGACCCACCCATAGGCAGAACAGCTGAAAATAGCATACTCGCTGCAGTAGCAGCATTAAAGCTGCTGATAGGATTAAAGTCCTTGTCAGGCTGCTCTATCATCTCCTCTGAGACATAATCAAGGAAGTCTACATGAATGCTTTTCCGATTGTTGTGAGGTTGAGCCAGCACTGGGACCGTACCAGCTGCGAAGATCCTTCGGCTGATTATACTGCAGATATGGTCTATCTTTTTGGCTTATTCATCTGGCCGGGAAGAATAAAAATTCAGGTTGAGATAACGAAATACATCTCTGCGTGGATACCTGACCACATCTTTCACGTTTCTTGTATGGCACTTACTTTGTGCTCAATCTTCTGAATCAATATCTGGTGGGACCGGAAATTGGCGTGTTATGCAGGCTGACACCCACTGGTGGCTGGTATTTGCGGTGAGGGCAACGAATGTCAAGTTGATTTCATCAACCAATGATAAATCTTTGATTACCATTTGTCGTATGGCATAGGAGTATTTACGGTGAATGAATTCCACAATTTCTGTTGCTGCACATCATAACTTACTCTCCTGAATTGATCAACCAAACCATGACTAAACAAGATGGGAACTTTGAACTTACCTCACCAACATTTGGGGCATAGAAACGTGCCCTTGGCCAATACCATGGGGTCAATTCTCCAGACCTCTGTAGGTAACTGTGCTCGAAATTCATAAATAGTGTCTATTGAAGCGTTGCAGCGGTATACCATTGCTGCATGTGAACAAGTAATCCTTCTGAGAGCCTGATGCACAATGTCAGCGATAAAACAATCTTTGAGATAATTCATTTACCACTGAAATGTAGGCCCATCGTGAATGTGAGTATCTCTGCGCTTGATCAACCCTTGCAATTTCCTCATGCCACAAACTATGAATTTTGACTGTCTTCACCGCATTTGTGACAAAGGGAATTACGCACATCGCAAATTTGATAGCTATCGGCCTCACATGTTCCATGATTATCACTGGAACACCTCACAGGGATTTCTGGGAGTTGGATTCTGTGCCAACAATGAGGCCTGTAATGTGGTCAACAACAGGCTCATATCACCACCGATTTCCGGTTTTCCATGCAACCAATTGCTCACCAGTGTTGTTTGAATCCTTGCTCTAGTAAATATACACATTAGTGGCCGGATTCAATCATGCAAACGCTTCATCAGATTCCTCGTTGGATCCTGGTGGCGCAGGCTTCCGTTCATCTTCCCGCTTTGGGACAATATACACCTCCTGACACTCAGGATGTTGGGGTTGCAATGACATTGGAGTTAATTGAGTTGCCTTGAGGTGTTTTGTAAGTGTTGATGTGATGTAATCTTCTGATGACTGCTTCCCCGGGGCTTTGCTGGATGGTCACCAAAACGGCTTGTTGTCGGATTCGGAATTGTCGTTTGGATGTTTATTAGCAATGTCGGCTATTGAGCTGAGATCATCATCAAGATTCTGATCATCAATAGATTCTCTGCTTCACCATGTGCTGGAAGCCACAGGTGGTGGAGCAGAGTGGCGCCAACTTGTTGTGATTTAAAAAGGTGGCAAGTGATATGTAGAAACAATTACAAGACTGACTAAAGAAAATGCGAAGGAATGTAGAGTACATCAATTAAAGCATTGTGTATAGGAAAGAAAGCATTGATATGAGTAAAAGCATCATGATGATGCGTCTTTTCATCCTGTCGATGATTCAAACATCTTGGCTTGCCCCGCCAGCGACACTCACAACTTCTTGGATGGGCACATTCTCGGAACTAAGAATGATTGGTAACAAGGTTGCTTTATTGTTGTTGATTTGCTTCTGTTGAGGAAAATTGTTATCACAACTAGCTAAAACACATTCAGATTTCAATAATCATTTGGGCTAACGTCTGCTGAGGAAAGATAAGCAACGAAAATTACATGATACCCATGCACAGAGTTCGATCGCTGCAACTATTTCTTTCCCATAACTCATCGTCACAACAACTAATCCCTATATTGTGAAATCTCTGAATTATCACTCATCCGTCCACTCTCCAAAGTGCCAGAAACATACCCACCCACAACGCAAATCCTTCAACAACCATCGAGCCAGTGTATTCCATCCTCACAACAACTCATCTCTAGCTGTGAAGCTGCTGGTATACTTCCAATTGGCCAAAGTGCCAGCAGCGGGAGGATTGACAATGTGATTGTGCTCACATAGCGAAGGCACATCGCCATCAGCACCAACACATTGCTCATAATCAGCGATCGGCCCAAGAGCACTGTTTCTGTAGATCTCAAATTCTCGCTGCTGTCTGATAATCCTCATTTCCAGGTTGCCTTCAAACTTTGGGAAGCCGGATTACGTTGTCAGGAATCTTCTTAGAAGTGGGCGCCAGGTTTCACTATCAGCATCTGATTCCTCCCTGATATCGTCGATCGTATCCTCGGCTGGGGGTGGTAGGATGTCATTGAGAGGAAGGTAGCTTTGGCCATCGCATCAACAAAATGTACTTCAGTCTGGAACCTATACGCAAACCTCCCAGACACTCCTGTATCCCTCGCCCCTTCTTCAATCTACTTCCAGATTCTCCTAACCCCCCCTCCAGCTTTGCAAAGTACTCTCAGACAGTGCAAGAGCATTCTCACGTGCTCCTGAAAGCGCCTGCAGTCATGGAGGGGCATTCAGGATACCACAACATTTTACAATTAGAATAGTAAAATTTTGGAGCTGCTGAGATCTGCACAGGTCTGCAACAGACTTGGTGCAGTATTCTCACACCAGTGCTTCTTGGGGTTCTATAACCGCAACGCATTACATCAACGCTCTTGGTCTGTGTTACAGTCACTAGATTTGCTATATCGTAATATCTCATGTATTATCTAAGTCTCTCACTATATGAATATATGGAGATACAGGAATATCAGAAATTGACTCAGCGACAGAGAGTGTATATTTCGGAGACCCTGGGGTAGATTGCCCTCATCTAAATGTATGAAATACACAGTCTATCTTTCCCAGCTCTTGGTCAAATGCACTCTTGCCGAGCTATCCAAGATCCATGCAATGGGTGTAGATCCTCTCATCCTCTTTCTTCCCTCATTGAGCCTAGTGTTAGCAATGGTTCCAGACCGTCACTTCGGGTCCGGGTCCGGGTCCAAACCGCAATCTTGTTAAATTGGCGGTCCGGGTTGTCAATAAAGCCGAACTTCCCACTTGGGTAAGGTTCTATCGTAAACTCCCAACCCGTCTAAATTGGGCGGGTTGTATTCGGGTGGCCCAGCGAGTCCATCTACTGATTCATATTAGGCTGTTGAATTTGCAGTGTGTTGATAGTTTCTTATCAAAATCGCGTTTTCAGCAACCGGCAATGTGCTTTTGCTTGTTGAGGAGTATGTAATATTGATTAATTTGGTATCTGTGTTTCACCTTCGATATGTGCTATTTTTGCTTAGAAACGCGGTCAATAATACCGTTATGCACGTGAAGATCTACGCGATGCCTTGATTACGAAATATGCAAGTCCTAAAACTGCTGACGTTTGGTTGATGCTCAGTTTCAGGACGCTGCAAGGAGCATCTCGCTGTTGGTTTGCCTGTAAAGGATGCCAACCTCCCATAAATGGAGGTCCACAACCAACAGGAACATAACTTACCGAAGAAGCAAAGCTAACAATCATTGATGCTCCATTGACGCTCATTTTGAGGACTTAGTGGCGATGTCATCGCTACTGTTGTAGCCTAGAAAGGCAGCCGAGAATCGGATTATGGCATATTGTCGCCGCACAACACTAGGATTTCCCATGACACAAGGCCCAAAGTCGTTGATGCTTGGTGGACGCTCATTGTTAAGACATAGTTGCGTTGTTGTTACAAGAGGTATTGCATAGACAGGCGGCCGATAGCACAATTATGGCGTAATGTTGCCGCACAGCCCATGCAATTTCCAAGATGCCAGGCCAAAGGTCGTTGACGCTCTGTTGACGCTCATTTTAATGTATTGTCCATTCAACCTCTGCTGCGGTCGACAATTGATTTCGTCCTAATTTGTCTTGGTCAGCTGTTATTCTGCCTGGTTGAGACTCAGCCCTGGGGCAAAGCCGAGAGACGTAATAATCTTCCACTCTTCATTCTCACCTGACTAAAAATAATATATCATGACAAATGATTCAATGAGCCTGCTATACATCAATGTATGAACTGATATTCACAATCTACTTCTTACCATTCGCCCATGATATCTCTCCAAGTGAAACTCTCGGTCAATCTACATAAAGCTGGTGAAACATTGACGCATTCTGTCCTTCATTTTCTTACCTCCTTTGTTTTTCCGTGTTTCAACTGCATTGACAGTCACCAACACCTTTTCAGCCTGTCTCGTTGACTTCCGTATGGGCCGAACTTACCAGGGCATGTTTGGCACGGCGTTCACATCCCGCTGCTCTGGGCATTCCAGATCCTTAATGCTATTGTTGAGTCTTATATCGGATGCATTGTCTGCTGGGCAATTATCTTCGCTGTCATGTGGATTCTCCAAGTCACCATTCCAGTTCAGCCAATTATTGGTGTCTGAAATGCATTCAGGTGCACTATTGTCGTCACTTTCTACAGGATGATGGTTGATTCTCCGGATTCGGCGCACATTGAAGATCTGAGTTCGTCCTCTAGGGAGGTCCTTTGCAGACAAAGCTGGTGGCAATGGTGATCTTTCTGACAATTCAAATGCAGCCACACCATCATGTTGAAAGAGTGACAAGGATGCTTTAAGACTATCTTCAGTGTCCAAATTGTATACTACGGCGGTCATCTGCTTGTTTTGAGCGCGAGATTTCTTCTTGGTAGCAAATAGGTTTTCATTCCCCTCCCACATCTCCAAAAAGTTGTGAACCCTGGCCCTTCTGTCCAATTTCCTTTCCTCCGCCTCTTTCTTCATTTCCGAGTGGTTTTCTGTCTGTGTAGTATCCAATTCTCGGTCAGTGCGTGTGAAAATCCCAGTATAGACTCGAGCAAACTGCCTGAAAACGACTTTTTCATGACGGGTCTCGACCGTGGTTTTTGTCTGCTTCCACCCAATAACGTCTTGGCCCAGGGAAAAACTGGCCTCCACTCCGACACCATGTGGTATGATAAAGAATTGGTCTCGGGCCCCATTGGAGAGATCGGCGTACCTTGAGTGCGTTTCCTCCTGTTGGCGCCACCTATTAGGTAAGTCCGGTATCCAAAATATACTGCCAATCTCCATTGGGTCGGAGTGGTAATCATTGAGATTTTGATTAATTTGTCCCCAGTTCTTTGGTGCGTCAGGCTGCGAATTCAAAATTGAACATGGTGGCAGTCAAAAAGCAGGCTGCACAATCGCTTCGTCCGGGTGTCATCTCAGGCACATTGGTAGGCGTTTAGTATTCCTCATCATCGCTGGACAAATCATATGGATCAATGGATGATTGATTGGACCCTGATGCCGTTGCACAGGGGACGAGTTTACTACTTGGAAGTGATTCGTGTTTATTGACCGGCGCACGTCAATATTTGATGCGGTATTCATTCTCCATATACTTCAGAAAGGCCTCTTGGAAGTGTGTAGTGTAGGATATCTCGTCCTCAGGATTAATATCCATTCCCTTGTCCCGCATTCTAAACGATCGCAACTTCTGGAACAGATCAAGAATTTATGCGGAAATCAGGGGCTTGCCCGTCCTTGGTGTCACTTCAGTGTAGTATTTGGAAATCTTCTGCCAAGCTAAGTTCACAGCGAAGAACAAGTCTTCCTTCCATTGAGTCCTGTTCTTGGCCAAAGCCCGGATCACGCCATCCAGGTGATCGAACATGTCGTTGTACACTGTGATAACGTGATGCAATGTGACTGAATGTCTCTTCGACATTCAAAGGGTCCAATATCGAAATGGCCTCAACACTTCCATGACATACTTGACAATCGTCCATTCATCCTGAGTTGTGAATAATGGCTGATATTCAGCGTATTTTGGATTTTAAACCCAGTTCCGGAGGAATTCCCGTATTCGGTCGGCGCACTCGAGAAACTCTAGTGTAGAGTTCCAATGTGTCTTCACAACCATAATAGGAAGTACCCAAATGCGGACGTTTGCTTTTTGACAGTCATTAAACTCGTTTCTGCGACCAGGTGTCACCGTAAATAATACAGCAAGCATTCTCTGCTCTATGTTGGTCAGCTTCCGGACATTCAAAATATCATGAAATACATACCTCCTCAATTATCTTTGCTAAACCTGGTTTCATGGCCGACACCTTGTTGATTCTAGCATTGCCCTCTTTTCGAAGTCTTTGACTCTTCCCAATGTCTATGCTTCCATTCCCTCCAAATTGCTGATCGCTCTCATGGGCTTCCCAAGACTTGGTGCGGCCTTTTACATTGAGATTGGTCAGGAATACACCTAAAGCCAGCTGTATGACATATGCCATACATGGTATGTGGTTCCTCAATGCCGGCCACTCGATTCCAGAGGCCTCAAGTGTTGATTGCAGCTCGCGTGTCATCGAGTAGTTTGATGAAGCATTATCAGTTGTAATACCAAGCAAGCGGCCGTCGGTCAGCTCCAAATGATCAAGCACGTCCTTCAAATGTATGGCTAAAATTGCTCCATTATATTGGCCCTTAACCTATCATCTTTGATTAGCATTCGAAACAGGAACCGAACAGGCGATCAACCTCTTCGAAAGTGATTTGAACTTCACTCAATGGCCAATTTTGATCCACATAGTACGCATGACCAACGGTATGGCTAGTTTGTGCGTTGATTTCCATCCGTCCAAAGCGAAACTAACTTTATTTCGTATTGGCAATTGCTTCTTAAATGCATCCACAGTCAGTGCTTATTCCGTCCGGAAAATATTTCAAAGGGTCTTTGCTGACCGTAGGACTAGGTCGTCGCGTAAAACCTTATATGACCGTCGTAGCTGGAGATTTGATATAGCATTCCATGGCCTGTGTGCCGAAACAAATCCTAACATGAGGTAGTGATTCCACGTGTGTTGGTGACATTCAGAAGTTTCAAAATCCTGATCTGCCAGTTTGGAACGTGTTGTCTGTCATTTCGGTCAGTATGGATTTAATTGGATATCAAATATCATTTTTCTCGGCACAGTTACTATTGTGATTCCGCTATTTCCTTGTCTCCTCAGGATGGCCGAAGCTGTTTCATCCAGCGTCGAACTGGTCAATTCAGTGACCTCTCACTCTGTTAATTCATTTAACTGTGTGATGTGAGCTTTTGCCATCAAGTGTATCCCCATTGAGCGGGTCCCATGTTCTGATGGATAGCGAAGAACTTGATGACACACGATTCATATGATGCCAGGGCTGCCAGCCTCCCCAATTCCGCAGTGCAAATAGAATCGCCATGAGGGCGCATGTCTAGAATTCTTCCATGCAATAGGCTGCTTCGAGCCTACATACAGTGAAGCTCACCAAGCATCGAAGATGATTTGCAATGTAAGGTCGCTCAAATCACGAACAAAGACATGTACATTTTTGGAAGAGATCATAACCTCGAGCAATGAGGTGCGCAAAGATTGTGTATCCGACATGCTGGTAGAAATTGGAAAGCTGGGTATTCCGACCTGAGAGACTGACGAAAGTAACGATACAGTAATGCAGAATGCGGGTTCTTAAATATTGACTCTACTGCTACAATGAAAATAATCAGATCAGTAATACATTGCATGCATCCTGGTGAAGTTGAATACAAGGACAGATTGCAATGACTGACCCCGTAAAGCGCCATGTAGGAACAGCATAATGCAGTTTATTGCTGTGTAGCGTTCGGAGCCTTGAAGCAGCGTGGGTGCTCAATTGTAGGAGGCGGACGTGATATCGTGAGTAACATTTTTGCCTACATAGGCTGCCGATAGGTTCATTGTTTTTTATCTCCGCACCATTCCAGTCAGATTATGCAAGATGCCAGAGCACAAATCGTTGGCACTCCATTGACGCACATATTGGGACATGGTTACGATGTTGTCGTAAGCAAATTTGCCTAGACATGCGGCCGATAGTACGATTACACATCATCGTGGTCGCATGGTCCATTGATTTTCCAAGGTAGACGGCCTCAAATTGTTTAGAGTCCGATGATGCTCATTTTCAGGGCATAGTAACGATGTCGTAAAAAGCATTTTTGCCTAGAAAGACAGCCAATAGTATGATTATGTGTTAATGTTGCCGCACTGCCACAGCATTTTCCAGGATGCATGAAGAAAAGTCCTTGATGCTACGGTGACGCTCATTGTTAGGACATAGTAGCAATGTCGTCGCAACCATTTTAGCCTAGAAAGGCAGCCGATAATCTGATTGTTACTGAATGTTGCCACACAGCCCTAGAATTTTCCGTGATCCAAGGCCCAAAGTTGTTGACGCTCTGTTGACAGTCATTTTTAGGCCATAGTAGTGATATTGTGGCAGCCATTTTTGCCTAGAAAGGCGGCCAGTAAGCTAATTATAGCATGATGTTGCCCCGCAGCCCTATGATTTTCGAAGATACAAGCCCCAAAGTTGTTGGCGCTGCGTTAAAGCTCGTTTTTAGCATATAGTAGCAATGTCTTCGCGACTGTTTTCGCCGAGAAAGGGATGCGATAATCTGATTATGGCCTAATATCGCCTCATAATACTAGGATTTTCCATTATACAAGGCCCAAAGTTGTTAACGCTAGGTTGACGCTCATTTTTAGGACAAAGTAATGATGTTGTTGCAAGCAGTTTTCCCTAAAAGAGGTGGCCGATAGCACGATTATGGCGTAACGTGGCCGCACAGCTCAATCAATTTCCACGATACAAGGCCAATAATCGTTGATGCTCTTTGGATGCTCATTTTTAGGACATAGTAGAAATGTTGCGACCACCATTGTTCAATAGAAAGGCGGCCAATTGTCTGATTATGACGTACTGTAACCGCACATCCTACTGGATATTTCATGACGCAACGCCAAAACTCGTTGATGCTCTGTTGACGTTCATTTTTAGGATGTGGCAACGACGAAGTCATTTGCATCTTTCGCAATAATGCCGACCTGTACATTCACTTTGGACGGATGGAACAATGCAGCCCATTGATTACTCATTGTGTAAGATTGAAAATTGTTCACACTCTGCTGACACACACATTAATCATATCGAAACAGCCTTGGTAAACTCAATCATTGTACGCAACGAAGTATATACACATTTTTGACATCTACTATTGCATTTGTATTTTATTATCGTTTGCATTTTGGAGTTTTGTTACCTCTCACTTTCTCATCAACTGCTATCTACGCTATCTGAGTGTGAGTTGATGTGTCCCTTTCACATTCCCGCGCTTTCAGCGGGCAATTGAAGTCATGTAGCTCATTTCACTAGTCTTTGGTAAATATAGCTCGACTGCCTCACCATTCTTTATCCAGCTTCTTCTCCTCGATTTCAATGGTGTAACACAAGCAATTTCAAATATCTCTATCATGTGCACCATGTCTGTGTGGAGAGTTATGCTGTTGGGTACATGGATGAATGTAGCATGACGGTTGTCATTCAGATCGATTCGTCATGAGCACCGAGCGCTCTTTCCATCACACGTATGATATCACTCACTTTAATTTTGTTAGCACATTTTATCACTAATATTGCTTTTGCTTTGTCACTTAACATTCACTTGGAGATTGAAACAGAACTTTTTGGCTGTTTTACAGTGCGATTTGGATACGAGATCCTTCACATCACGCTCGACCTTTACAAATCCACTGATGAACGTTCACGTCTCACAATTTGGTCACTGAAATCAAGAAAAAGCAGACTTGTAGCTAAATTGGTATTCAACTTGCTTTTCCCCTTGATCAGAGGTCAAAAATTACAGTTTGCATATCTATTCTTCCGCAGACGCAGGAGCCATCCCCATCTCCTCATCGGAATCCGATAACTATATGGTAATTACATGGAGACTATCTGCAGGGGTAAAGTCTTACTGGTTCAACTACCTTCGCTTTCAGCAACGGTGCTGAATCGGGCTCCGCAGCTGGCTCACCACTGGGTATGCTCGATTTTGACTGCGGCTTCACAGAGCCTAGCGTGATATGAATCCTTCCTGGGCGAGAAGTCCCTTCCGATAGTCCGGCGACAATGACAAGACTCTCCATAAGCACTGCAACTGTTGTCGGTGAATGCCGCAGAGTGGCGTCATTCATATGCGGCTGAACAACTGCCGGAAGCTACAATTCGGCAGTGCCATGCTACTTGTCTTGTTCACGGAAGTATTCGGCTGCATCCTCCCATCCCGGTTGGGTCAATTCGTTGAACTTCATCTGCTTCTGCCGAAACCTCTCGATGTGCTGCTGTAACGTTTTGGTCATAGGGCCCATCACCCAGCCGGGTTCGTCATTTTCGCTCAGCTTGCCCTGCTCAGTCTGTTCATAGTCCTCATCTTCCCCATCTTCCCCATCTTCTGAACTTGCAAGATCACTCCGACAATCTCCAATAGCAACTAGCATCCCCTCAAACATCATTTCGGGCTTTCTTGACGTCAATCCCGCCAGTTCAGCATGCGTCATTTCGTCCTGCTCTTGTTAAACCGCTGCCTCTGCGTTTTCATCTCGCTTTCTTGCCCCAGCGGTCTCTCACTCAACAAAATCTTTAATCGATTTCTCTTTCTATTGATTGCTTAAGAAGTGCGTTTCTCGTTGTTTCTCTGCCGCAAGCTTCTTTTTGGATCTCAAGCTGCCCAATGCCCCTAGGGCTCGGAATCTCTCTGGCTCGAAGCTGCTCTTCCCTTGATTCACTTGGTGACGTCGCTGGGTTGAGCGCTTTGTCGATTTCCCGTTTCTGCCAGCCGGAAGTGGGGAAAAGTTCTTTGTCAGAGCATTGACCAGTGTGGTTTACGTGGCCTGTGTTGTTAGGCGAGATGTTGGATGTTGCAAGTTATGGACAATATGGAGGCAAGCTGCATCTTTTATGTCAAAGTTGGCAGGTTTACTAATCTTGAACAAAGCAAAATCTTCCTCCTGACTGTCACAAAACCTGAAATAGTCACGCTAACCATACAACATGACCTGATTGTTAGTGTCATTTTCATATAATATCCTGGGGATTATTTGAGACAAACATCAGCAGACGTTCTTTCCCTCGAACTACATCCTATTTATGTCATGGGATTAGGCGATTTCTGCGGTCCTACACCGCAATTTATCCTTGTTACCAAACAAACAAAATTAGACCAACTTTTTGCACATTGCGGGGCGGTGGGAAATCCCTGCAAGTTGCAGCAATACTCAGCAGGATTCATCGTGAGCATAACAGTCATGTTAGCTGCTACTCATTCCATTTTGACAAGATGCTAACTATATAGTCCTCAGGGCTTCCCACTTCCTCTCGTTATCATCTTCCTCTCCTATTCCACACCAGCATATCATGGATACACAACCACCCCCACCAGGTGACAGCGGATCGAATCCGGGCTGATTGGCGGGCGCTACATCAAATACGGAAATTCTCTGCACACAACAAGAGCGCAGACACAAGTTAGTTCACCGCAACGCTGCCGATGCAGCCACGAAACACATGACCCAGGATGCAAATTTAAAAATCGGCGGCAAGACTAACAGCAGGAGAAATAAGGACCAGCATGCGGTGGGATGTGAGTATATCCATATCGATGCAATCGGGGGTCAATTAACCGTATACGGTACAGCAGGTGTCTGTAGAGAGCTACGTAACAAATTCATCGCTGCCCGTCAGGGGCAACTTCCATGGTCGATAATGGCATTTGTCTGCACAGCCCGCGAATTCCAACCTGATGATGTTGTGAGCTCTGGGATTTTCGCAGATAAATTTGCTGATAGGCGTCCCAGTGAGTGGATAAAGCAGGCTTTAATCACCTTAGAGGAGGCTACGGAAGCATATATGGTAGAGGTAACAGCCGAATTTCATTGTTAGAAGCATCAACTAATGTCTTGTATGTTTTCAACATGTGTGCAACTATCGCAAGGCAAGGAGGTCGGGTACAGCTGAGACAGTCCGACATGCGCCTGGCATTGAATATGGCCAAAATAGCGAAAGAAGGCTTTTCGCACGCTGCAATTGAGGAAAGGAAATATCGCATAGGGAAACTATGCTCCCAGGTCCAAAAAGCACAGAAGTGGGGTGGGGAGTTTCCTGGGCACAAAATGGTGAAGGCTGCGATACAAAGACACCCAGCAATGCTTTATCAAAACCAAACGTCCGGCTGCCTTCCTTACTAAAATGGCACCGCAAAGAACCCGCAGAGTCGCTGGACACACAATGGAGCAGGTGCACCTCCACATGCCCGACGCTGACAGCAGATTCCAGAGCCAACTCCACCTCCACCAGGCACGTCACCCGCCCCAACCGGTAACGCGTCTGGAGCTCAACGTACTGACATCATCCATTTGACTGCCGGATATACGTATTCTCATACAGCACTTCGCTGTGCGGAATATTTGAAACATGGTGAGGATCCCGAGTACGATACCGATTTATATCCAGATATGCCGACTGATGAAGGTTTGTACACTCTCAGTTGTGTGGTAATGCAGCTAACATTCATGTGGAAGACAAGAGCAGCGGATTGAGCGATCCTGCAACTCCTGACGAGCATTGCCCAAAAGACGGGATTTTGGAGATTATTGTTATATATATCCATGTATTATTACAGAACAACGTAGTTATCAAGAACAATGTAAATGAAAACACAAGAAAGGCAGCCAACACAACGTAAATGATAAACTGTGCCAAATTCAATGATTGCATATTGAGGATACAGCCATGGCAAAATGAGCGTCAACAGAGCATCAAAGATTTTTGGTCATGTGTCCTGGGGAATCACACCTCAGATAAGTTGTCGTTAGTTATAAAGGAATTTTTGGCTGCCTTCATAGGCAAAACAGATTGCAATACCCGGCCTGCCCCATCAATGAACATGAGCGTCAACAGAGCGTCAAAGATTTGTGGTCATGAGCCCTAGGAAATCACATCTCCGACAGGTTGTAGTCAGTCATAAAAGGATTTCTGGTGGCCTGTATAGGCAAAACACATTGCAATACCCTCCCTGCCCCATCATGAAAATGAGCGTCAACGGAGCGTCAAAGATTTTTGGTCAGGTATCATGGGTAATATGGGGGGCGACAGGTTGCACGTTGCCATAACCTGAGTATTGGCTGCCTTTATAGGCAATAGTGAAAGTGAAACGCATCCTGCCCCAGCTTCAAAATGAGCGTCAACAGAGTGTCAACGATTGTTGCCCTTCCATCATGGTCAATCACAGCACGATGTGGCAGTATATTGTCTATATATATTGTTTTGACTGTCATCATATGCTAAAAGGCTCAAGAATACTTAGTGGTAGGTCTGTAAATGAATTAAGTTGTTACTGTCCCGGAGGATGTCGCTGGATTATCCTATACATATCGGCCTATAAAGGCTGCTATATCCTTCTGTATGGATACTTTTGTTCAAGCACCACTCATATTACCGAAGATGCAAGACAAAATGTCGTTGAAGCTCGGCTGACGCACTGTTGACGCTCTAATGACACTCTGATGAGGGTCCGTTGACGCTCAGTTTCAGGATGTAGTTTGGTGCATGAGTATCCGTGCTTTGCACAAGAAGGTGGCTAATACACCGAAAATGAACCGTGACATACCAATGTCAATTCTTTACAATTAGCAGTAGCATATCTGAATGCGACCTTAAATGTGACACGCGAAATGCAGAACCGGAGATTGGACCCGACGGGTCTAGCCAAACCCGGCCAATTCCGCGGGTTGACAGGTACACGTCCGGGTTTGGCCCGCGAAGAGTCAGCGGGTCAGGATTTGGGCCGGGTCTGGAACTGAACTGACTAGTTTTTGTGGTCCAAATCCGGACCCCTGGCGGGTTACCCAGACCCGTTGCTACCAATAAGTTGAGCCAGAACAACTCTTTCTCATCAATTCCATTCGGTTGCCATGCCAGGTGGGGCGCAGTGTTGATGATGGGCTGTCTGCCTTCCAGCTCCAGCGTGTCACCACACTGTGATTGAGTGAATGCAGAGATGCACTCCGAGGCCGGGGTCCAGTGTAGTTGCAGACACAATTGGTGGCACTAATCGGGCTACTATGGAGATGCCCTTCAACGCCACAATTGTGCCAGTTTCGGGATGCAATTGGTGGCCGTGATCGAGTGACTTTGGAGATGCATTTGGAGGCCGCAATCAACCGAGTGTGGATATGGACTTGGAGAACATGATGGAGTGAGTTTGGAGATGCACTTGGAGGCTGTGATCGAACGAGATTGGAGGAGTACTAGGAGGTGGTCAATCTGGAGGCCGTTGTTTGTGTGGGAGGCCCAATAGACGCGGAGACTCTATTCATTGGTTAACTCAAAATTGTCTGAATTTAGAGAATTGAGTACAACATGTTCTGCCAAGAGATGAGAGACTGGCAGGGAGCGGGATCAAGTCGTGCTTGTGATAATGCACCACTCAGTGTATGCTGTACTCGGTGTATGCTGGACTCCGTGTATGCTGTAGTCAGTGTATGCTGTACTCAGTGCATGCTCTACTCGGGGTGAACTCTTGATCATGGCTTGCAACGATAGACAGTGATGACTTAACTTCGTATTATTAGGTGATGAGTGAATTGAGGACAAGAAAGACAGATATGAGATGGTAAGGGGGAATTCATCATGAGAAACTGAGACTTAAGAGAATTTTGTGTCCGAGTCAATGGACCATACCCAATACGGCAGGTTTATGTTCCGATCTGTTGTGAAAACTCACCGATCCGCTGTCCTTCCTACACAATCAGGCAACTTGTCCCCGTGATTTCTCATATCTGCTTGTATCTTCCATATCATTCTCATCGTCATACCCATCACTGTCCTTCTCATCTACAACTCTACTATCATCGCAGAACACAACTTTCAGTTATTCCTCTCTCTCTCGCAATGTCAGAATCATGAGTTGGCAATGAGTAGAGCAGATACGGAGTAGGGCATAGACCGTGTACAGTATACACCGAGTAATCCAACTGGCCAAGATTGTTTGTCTTCCCTGAATTCTCATGATTACGAGTTGACCCCTGAATCTAGCTTCAACTTCCGGTGTGCCTCTCCATGACAGCTCAAAGATAATGTCACCATGTTAGATGCCCATAGGTCTGAGTTATCTAACTGCTGAATAGAGTCTGCGAACCAAGAGGGGCCTCCATCAACTGCTTCCCAGTACTCTTCTGAACTCGCTCAAGAATGGCCTGCAAGTGCATTTTCAAACTTGCTTGATTTCGGCCTCCAAGTGCATCTTGTACCTCGCTTGATCCAGGCCTTGAAGTGAATCTCCAAATTAGCTGAATTACATCCTCAAATGGCATCTCCAACCTTGCTTGAACACGGCCTCCAAGTGTGTGTCTAAACTCGCTCGATTATGTAAAGGCACGTACGCCAGCATCCAGCCTTGTAGACATATGGATGGTAATTATAGGAATATGGTTGTAAACGTGGATGTGAGTGATAGTAGGTGTAGATGTATATTAAGATTATCGCTAGAGATCCAAGGCTCGTGGCGAGCCGACTATATAGAATGGCCGTTACCCGGCCCATGTCTCCTGCCGCCGTTACATTATCCCCCACTTTAGGCCCAGATCTCCTGGGGTGCATCAACCATACAAGAGAAAGGAAAAGAAAGCTTGAACCAATCGTGCCACGTACGTACTCGTACAAACTCAAACGTCTCACTACTAACTGGCACCGTACGGTAGCCTTTTGGTAGGTCCGGCGCGCGGAGACACTCCACCTCCACATGGCTGAGATCCCAAGGTGGTTCAAACCCCGTGCTGACGCCATTGATCCCGGGCCGAGATCCAATCCAGTCTTGAAGTACAGAACAGAGAGGAGAAGAAGAATGGAACGCTCGATTGATTACTTTCCTCCGATCCCAAGTTCCGAAATTCTATTGACCCATTTCCTCCGCTCCCCAGTCTTGGACCTCAATTCCTCCTTCTCTCCACTCCTAAACTCAGCCGGCATCCAATCCTGCCATGCAGTGCCGCACTCGTGGTTCATATCTCCATGTGGTTCGTATCTCGGCATTGTTCATATCTTGGCGTGGTTCTAGGTCGGAATCATCAGGGTGGTGGAGCTTCCGCTCATGACTGGACATCAATGTGATCTTCCGCTAAGCGCATCATTCATAGCCATCGGAGATCATCCATCGTGTACATCAATCGTCTTATCTTGTCTGATTCGTCGATATCTAACAAGTCAGCTTCTCTCAAGCTGGTTATACTTAACAATTTCAAGTAAACTTGCGCTCTGCCAAGCATTCATGCAGTGCTGCGTAGAATATCTCTCACTCAGTAGTCATCGGTAGGTGGCACTGACTCATAGATGCTGCTTGACTGGGCGTCGTGATTGGAAGTCCCCTTTTTTGACCATCAAGTTGACTTCATCGTTGCGCTGTCGATAGGCGGCGTCAGTAGAATCTTAGTCAACTCTTGTTAAACTTGTTGGTGCGTGTAATGGTAGACTGGTTCTCCGTGGGTTTCGACTTGTCGGTATGACTTGATGGTGTAGACATGGCTATCTCCCTCGATGAAAATTCATTACTCCTTCGACGACTTCATCATCATATCGAATGTTGATGGCCATCGTGGCTAGGTGGTAGTGTAAGTGTGATTCGGAATAGTAATCGTAATCATTGTGAATTGACAAGTAATTCGGTTCTGCTCTCGCTTCGTAAGTAGACTTCGGGTTATACGATTCCAGCAATCTTGTTTGTGTGCATGTACAAAGTTGAATCTAGGCCTAGACCATCATCGGGATTGGTCAGTGAAATAGTTGCTCATCCCATGGATCTCATCTTGTGTGTGCACAGCAATGTGAGGTTCCGCTCCTGGTATCATCATGTCTGTCGAATCTCATATGTAACTCGCTGGTGACCATTCGAGGGTTGTAGAATCACGGCCAATTGCATCGGGCATAGGCGGTATATCATTGATCCAGATCTAACATGGAAGCTTCATAGTAGGTAATCATACTCACCGTGATAGGAGCGCGCTTCTGCTCTTGGAAAGCCTCTTTGTACATGGCATTTGCAGATCTCGGCTTCTCTTGATACCTCATTCACAAAGGATTAGGTGGAACGTTTCTTGGTGAAAGTCATTCGGATGTTAGCATTGGTGCTGTCCTGGTCGGCTTTACTTGGTCATCTCGGTATGTAGCTTCGGTCGACTATCCGTTGGCTTCTCAGTAGTCATTTGGTACGCCTCTGGTACGGTGGTTCGGACTTTTGATCCATATGCTATTCTGCGATAGTTTCTTGATCCTCCAGTACACCATTTGGTAAACATCTCTGTCAGTGCCTTGGCACAGTAGGGCTGCCAGCAATCCTCTCGTTCAATCTCCATGTGACGTCCTTCGACAGTGATGTCCTTCCCTGTGAGATCTCGGTGATCTCTTTGGTAGTTATCAGGACTGTCTTTCGCGATGCCATTCGGTAGGCTATGACGTACACTCGGTGGTCGAATTCAATCACAATCAGTGGCCCTGTTCGGTAGTTATATTTCAATTATTCGGCATCTTGTTCAGAACTGTTTCAGTAGCCGTATTTACGTTCATTTGAAATCTCGTTTGGAATGCTTTGGAATGTATATTACACACGTTCGGCATGAATCAGGCTCATTTGACTTATCATATCTCTCCGGTGCATTTGCAGGTATGCTGGTCGTCTGTCGTATGGTAAGTGAGATTATCGTCTTAGATTGTGGGGTGCGCTGTCTGGCTCTCCTCCAGTTGCGCTTGTTGATTCATCTGTAGGGGTGATTGCCATCACTTGACTTGGTGCACTTATCGTGGTTCTCTGAGTCCACTAGTTGATTCATCTCCAGGTGCAATTGCCCCTTGTAGACTTCTAAATTGGTGAATGTATCTCATGGTGCTTCGTTCCGGCACTTCCAGTACTGGAATTGGTGCTGTAGGGGTTGCGGTTGCGGTACAGTCATTCTCTGTTGAAAGATGATCCCCCGCCGGTGACTAATCTCATATGCCTCCATTGGGAATATTGATCGGAAGGGTTTCATTCAGGGTTGACTCAGAAGTCGATTTGTAGTCGTCAATTGATCGTGGTGGTGTAGCTCGGGATCACGGGTTTTGAGTTGGAATCTCATTCGGGATAGTATTCTCGGTAATATAACTTCCTAACAAATTCGGCATTGTATTAGGCATTGTAATCGGCGTGGTAATCTCTGCCACACAGCACTTGATTTGATCTCTTGCATAGTAGCTGGGATTCTACTCGGGACGGAAAGGCCGTCGGTACGTATATCTGCATCTCTGCACTTAATTGCTACTCTCGTAGAGTGTCATTGTTAGTAAGTATATTAGATAGGGTAGATTTCCACATAACTTCAAGTATATCGCAATAGTGAAAAGATTGATTATCATCCATCTTCGTGCATCTCTGGGATGGGTATATCGGTACTCGTAAGTCCAATTCTCATAGTCTCAACGATAACTCATTGCTTGATACAGTAGCCGTCTGCTGAACCGTCGTCTGTCATATCTGTCGGTGGTTGTCCCATTCCGTGCTGGTTCCAATAATTGAAACGTTTACTTTGTGAGATCATCATTGCTCAGCCCGTATGGTGTACTCATGCCGGGGCTTTCAATTGTAGTTCATAAGTCTTCGGCACTTCTAAGTGCACTTCACCCCTCTGAATTGTCATTCGTCCGTGGGGATTATCTGTAAACTGCAGACCTGCACAGAGTTGTACAGCCCTGATTCTGCTCCATCAGTGTTAGCCAAAAGACTCAAGGGAAGGTTGCAAGCGGTGCAAAGGAAATCCAGCAGGCCTTGTCATTAAGGGTTCCCTCACAAGGTGCTAAGCACCGCCCTCCTGTCACTCGCTTCGTGTCTCAGCGAGCCGGTAGTAGTTATTCCGGATTCCCCAGTGGACCCCCTCCTGCCGCGACTACCACCGCTGCTCATTCTTCGCCCATTCAGCCTGCGAGGGTTACAACATCTGCTGACTAACGATGCTGCATCCATAGGTCCCTATACTGCAGCTCCTAGCAAACGGGTGCAAACCCTAGACCATTGCGTGAATGCCATGATAATAGCCGTCTAGCTAGCAGTGATCATGCGGTCCTGGAGGTGGTAGCCCCGGGAAAGGTATGTCCTACTACGGTCCCGAAGGTTGATGCTTAAGGAGAAAGACGCCTCACCGCGTCTATCTCTGTAGCATTTCTCGCCCGCCAGACATGTTTCCGCTGCCCGAAAGCATCGACATCTTATCTTGCTCCTGGGCTGTTCACAATGGACGCTGCGAGGGATATATATTGTTTGGTTGATGGTATGACCGGCACAGTGGCAGATCGACCATTAGCGGGTTTGGGCCCAAATCCGCCGCAGTTCTGTGCCACATGTAAATCGAGATGGGCACATCTAGCAGATCCAATTGTAATTCTGCATCCAATCCATATTGCCATATGGACTGGTAAAGTATGCAGGTTAATAACAGTAATTTTGCTGGTATAGATGGATATTGACTGAGTGCCGTAGAATTTGTCCCGGCCTTAAACAATGAAAACTCGTATTATCCATATCTCATCGATTGATTCGATCATCCAATTAGTGTCGTGAAACTGATACCTATGGAGGTGTTAGTCTCATATTATAATGTCGTTTCTCTCGTAACAAATCTAGACAATCTTGGGTGTCTTTCTTGACTTGTTCACTGTGATAGCCGTGGTACTGCCGGAAGTCCAGAACTGATTTGGCCCGTTGGTAATAATGGTCATGTGCACTGTCCATTGCCGTTAATGTAATATTGCAGTCGAAAATCTTTCATATGGTAGATGGACCTTGAGTACCCATAATAACTGTGATCTGAGAGGTAATCGTAGTCATGTTGGTAATTGTAGTCGGTGTGCGGAATGTTGTAGGTCTCAACCGGAAATGCACTTCTTGCTGTGCAATGTATCGCCGCTATAAGTTCGCTTCTCAAAGCAAAGCTTCTCATCGTCATTGGCCTTCAACTGTAGGGCTTTGGTGACTTCTCCGTAAGTGCATTTCGCTCGTGCAGATGTTCGCGAGTGTTACAATGCTTCATTTGTAGACTGATCCTACTCTGTAGGTAGGTTTTGTTAATAGTATTGTCAATGCCCATAGGCGTGCGTCGTTGGAGTAGCGTTTCCGTAGGTATAATTGGCTGTGCAATACAATTTAGTTATGTGCATATTGCTCAATTGGAAGGAATGCATTCGTAACTGAACTGACTAGTAATTCGACTCTCGACTACGCCTTTTGTTCTGGACTTGGCCACATTCAGGGCTAAGATCATTCTGTCCATTGGAGGATCTCGGGCTGATGATGGCGGTCAATTGACTCCTAGGAATTGTATTCGAACTCAATGCGGTCGCTGGCGAGCCATTTCTCTCATTGGCAGGGTCGAATAGTAGTGTTCTGTACTTGTAATTGTCGTCGTCATTGCCGGGGATGTGCTGGCTGCGCCAATTCCGCTTTGAACTCTACTCCGCTACCGTAATGTTGTTCAAGTGAATGATTCAATGATCAACGCTCTGTGCTTCCTAGGAATGATACGTCGATATCTCCTTTGGAGGGTTGTATTCTCATTTCGTGACTCGATGATGTCACGCGGGGGAAGAAGGGGTAAACTCGCGAAATACTGTTTGCGAAACATATCCGAGTACTGAAAAAGCGATAATAGTGTACAGGCACGTACGCCAGGATCCGGCCTCATAGGCTTATGGATGGTAAATATAGGAATAAGGTTGCAATCGTGGATGCAAGTGAGAGTAAGCTTATCGCTAGAGATCTAAGGCTCGTGGCGAGCAGACTATATACATTGGCTGTTACCTGGCCTGTGTCACGTGCCGCCGTTACAGATCACGGCATCCAAGTTCACACGATCATGGCCTCCATGTGCTTCTACAAACTCCTATGTTGACAGCATTCAGGTGCATCCCCAAACTTGCATGATCACGGCCTCGAAGTGTATCCCCAAACTAGCGTAATCACAGCCGTCAAGTGTATCTCTAAACACGGCCGATTACGGCATCCATGCTCTCATGATCACGGCCTGACAGCAAATGTTGATACTTGCCCCATTACGGCCGAGCAGTGTATCTCGGAGTTCCCTTAATCTTCAATTTCAGGTGTACCTCGAAATGCGCTCAATCACCCCCTGCATCCTGTCCAGATATACCGTGTGTAGATGGGAAGCTATATATAGCTACATACATACATCGATGAGATTACACACTGAATACATGTATTTGAACAATCGTTGGACTATAAGTAGTAGCCATGGTTTCCAGGCACACAAGATGCATTCCCAATCAACTTTTCTGTCCAGACTGCTCTACTGAGATTCGAGGTGCTCCAAGAGTTGTTGCAGGCGCTCCCAGGGTTGTCACTGGGGCTCCCAGTTACTCTGAAGGCAGGCAGAAATGCCCTTGTAGCGTCTAATACTCTCCTGAAATTGACGTATCTACTTTTTCACTCCACATTCTCTCAGGTAATCGTGGAGGTTTCCAGTGACTGAAATAAATTTTGCTCAGGCATGCATAGGCATCTGGCCACGAGCTGGTGCATCAGGTTGTTGGCCACAATGAACAAAGTACAACAGCCTTTGGTTGTATCATTTCATCGCCACATATACCCAGCCAGCAGGAGTATTGTTATCCAAGAATGAGGTATGATTAATGGCATACAGGTCAAGATCTGCATTGGGCTGTACTTGGCAGCCCTAAAGCTCGCGGATATTCCGGCTGGGGTCAGGCAGACGAGCTATTGCAGCATTAACAATTGACAAAATTGTGGTATAGACGATTGCTGTAACTATCGGAATTATTATGTCATCATCCCCTGGCCAGTACCATGAAACCAGCTGAGTATTGGTTTCACCCACCCTCTTCCCAGCAATGTCGGGATCCACACAGGGGATCGTAAGTCTACATAGCTGGACATGGAAATCGGTCGAGGTGTCGTCATGTACCTTCCTCAGCCAAGACCTGTGATCCCAGGCTTCTTACTTGTAAACTACTGGATCGAAACATCATCTGGAAGAGCAAAAGAGGCATTGGGGCGATGAAATACATACTCATGTCCACGAGTTGCCTCTTCATATTCAGGTTTTCTTCCAGCCCATTCTTCCTTTGGCGAAGGCCAACCCCAGCAAATTGGTCCACTCCTGCCTTGAGTTTCTGACCATCCAGGTTAGTGTTGTCTGTCATGAACCATTTCCTAAGTGGCCAATTACTGTCCAGATCACAAAATCGAGTAACACAATGATCGATTATGAGATCCTGTTGCTCTAGCCTGGCTCCTTGTGTGTTAACGATGTTCAGGAACTAGGCAATTTCCCAGATGCTCTCCTTGATTTTGTTTTCTATCTGTTGTGTTGTCAAGCCACCCTTATACTGCCATATCACCATGGTTTCTGGTGCCCGTTGGCCAACTCCAACACCGGAGTTCTCGGTTCTGACATGGACTGATACAGTCACGATCTGGATTGCATTTGAATCTCTACTGACTGCTTTCGGCAACCACAAGGCACCACATTGCCTTGTAGGTCCTGAAATGTGGTCAACAAACATGTGGTGTGTATCGAATGCTTGTTACTCTATACCAGGGTCCAAAGTCTTGATTATATCGTTAGGGGTGATGTGAGGCACTAGCAGCGGTCAGGAAAGGGTATCAATGGTTCTGGAGATTGTAAGTACGGTGGGCTGGTCAGGAGAATATATATATGGGCTTGGAGGAATTTCTTAATCCGGTGACATCATCTTGGTTGCAATTCAGCTGGGAGATAATGTGCTTAGCAACATCTAAGCACCCTGATTCATCTACTGAAAGCTGTAGTGGGAAAACGGCTCCCACCACTACAAAGCCACGGATTTGAGTAGGTTCGTGACTGGGTTAGGGTTATCGCGGCTCAGCATTACGCCATCGACAAGGTTTAGAAACAATCGCTCGATGGCATCTGACCGCACGATTGACAGACCTCACCAATCACGTACCTATCATCATCGCATTTCTTTCCTGCATCTTTTTTCTTTTTTCTTAATTCTAACCAATCAACTATCTTGCTGCGGCTACTCCCTCCCTACGGTCCTTGAAATGAAACCCCCATTTAGTTTGCTTCCCACAGATGCTGCAGCGTGATCTCCTGATCCGGGAGTTCCTCAACAAATGGTGCTTTGACTTGGTGGTCAATTCGGAAAGCGGAGCACGGGAAAGTAAGGGGGCACCCAGAGACAGACGATTGCGTGATGATAAGGATGTGGATGGACTTGACCCAACGGTACTGGAAAACTGAGTTGTGAGCTGAGACAACACCACAGCGACAATGGAACACGACTCAAGCACGGAGAGCCACCAGGCACCGACAGATTGAGGAATAGATAGTGGGAGAATTGAAGACCAAGATACAGGACTCGCAATCGAAGCCGCATTGATTAGACTCCTATGGAGGTCGGAGCCTCTATCAGCAACATCCGCACAACCATATGCCAACATGCATGACACACGGGCTTTGAAGCATGGAGATCTCATGGCTACTCATTGAGCCCATCTTGGCTGCCAGCACCCAGCGGAATCAGATGCCACAGGCAGATAGTCCAGACATGCCTATCTTTCGTGGCACTGACTTGACAACGTTCCTCCACAAATACGGGAGTCTAGCCACCGTCAGCAGTACCGACCCCTCTAGCTCCGATGTCGTTACGATGTTTGTGTACTACTTTGTGGAAGGCTCTGATGATTGGGTGACAGTTGCCATGCGGCCCGGATACGTGGAGCAAGACTGGGCTACACTCAAGAAGGGGACGCTGGATGCATCTCAGTATACCTATAGCCAGCCCGATTCCGTTGTCTACTCATGTCAATATGTGGAGAATGTTTATGCAGAGTTTGGAGGCAGTGACAAAACGGAAAGTGTTAAGTCATTTCTCCGCACCTACGATCACATCAGCGGAGTAGACACCTAGCGCGGCATCATTGTCGAGTAAGAGAGGACTGAGATGTTGCTGTGTGTGCTTCACCAACGACTCTGAAGGAACACGATAACCAAGCTCGGTCTCACCCCGCTCGATCTGCGTACGTTCGACTATGGCTAGCTCACACACTGGATAACCTCAAAGAACTCTGCCACCGAGGCCGTTGCAATGTTTGAATTTCTCACTCATAATGATGCACCGATTACTACCAATGCAACAACTGCACGGCCATCAACACCAGGGTCCATCCATTCGATCGATTCCAGAGATCTCGGAATATCGCTGGCTTCCACTTCATCTCCAACTTTGATAGGTTCTCTTGCGCCCCTGGCTCCAACAGCTTCCGCCTCTTCCACCACTCCCAGAAGTACTTCGGCTTTCCCTGTTCTTGAACCCCAGCAACTCCCAAGACTCAGACGACTTCTCCGGCTCTCCTGGTGTCCCTGGCTCCGATGGCTTCCACGGCTTCCAAGGCTTCCATGGTTCCTTAGGTTTTCAGAGTTGCCGAGATTCCCATCACAACACCCATGGCTAAACAACATCCCATCAGTGGCGGACCGAGTGTACGAATGCAAACAATCCGTGTCGAGCCACCTCGAGGCCCACTGGTCCGTTGGAACCGTTTTGTACACCCCACTCGCCGTGGGGAGTCTGCTCTACTGAACCGTGGCATGCCCGACCAGCAGCACCGTCCACCGCCGACCTCGCTGTTCAATCACAGACCCGCCCAACCTCCATCACATCAGGATGCTATACAGCCACCGCAGCAATGCGATGTTCTTCCATGCCATTATTGCAGTGGTCATCATTACCTCCGGACATGTGATACTTTGCGCACTGACATGGACGATGGTGTTTTCAGTATCAATAACCGTGATAGACTTGTGCTTGGCTTGTGGGACAGAAGATACTAACGGCACCTGCTGCCGGCGGTGACCGCACGATGAGGAACAGTGGTTGTCAAGGGCGTCCCATTTGTTGAACACCACCACCACGGCCACCGCCATCACCGTCACGAGCTCGCTTGAACTCACCACCCCCGCCACCGTCGTCATTGCTCCCGTCCTCACCACCACCACCTCCAGCATGCCCAGTCTCTCCAGCCGGCCCGGTCTCACCAGCCCCGTCTCCTGCTCGACCAACACCTACCTCTACACCGCTGCTATGACCGGAACAATTGACACAGCTGCTGTGGGATGTCATTGAGAATTTCGCACGATCTCGGAAAGTCCCATCAGCAAAATGTAATTCGGTCCGGAAGTTATACGCGAACCTCTCAGACACTCCGGTAGCCCTCGCCAGTGCTTCTAAGTACTTCCAGATGCTCCCTGCCCCCCCTGGAGCTTTGCAAAATGCTCTCAGAATGTGCAAGAGCATTCTCACGTGCTCCTGAAAGCACCTGCAGTGATGGAGGTGCATTCAGGATGCTACGAGATTTGACTATTAGGATAGTCAAATTTTGGAGCTGCGGAGACCTCTGCGCAGGTCTGCGGGAGACTTGGTTCCGTATACTCACACCAGTGGTTCTTAGGGTTCCATAACCACAAGGCATTTCATCAATCATATTGGTCTTTGTTACAGTCACAAGATTCGCTACATCATAATATGGCATGTAGTATCTACGTCTCTCTATATATATACATTCGGAGATACAGGAATAACGGAGATGGACTCAGCGACAGGCAGTATATATTTCGGAGACTCCAGGGAAGATAGACATCTCATTATACGAAATACACACTCTAACTTGCCCAGGTTCAAGGTGCGCCTGAAAATGACGATCGAGTGAACTCAGGGATACACTCCGAGGCCGTGATCGAGCGAGTTTGGAGATGCACTTGGAGGCCGCAATTGAGCGAGTTCGGAGATGCAGTGGAGGCCGCAATTGAGCGAGATTGGAGATGCCATTCGAAGCCGTGATTGAGCGAGTTTGGAGATACACTTGCAGGCCGTGATCGAGCGAGTTTGGAGATACACTTGGAGGCAGTAATGGAGCGAGTTTGGAGATGCACTTGGAGGCCGTGATCGAGCGAGTTTGGAGGCCGCGATTGAGCGAATTCGGAGATGCACTTGGAGGCTGTGATTGAGCGAGTTTGGAGATGCAATTCGAGGCCGTGATCGAGCCAGTTTGGAGATACACCTGGAGGCCGTGATCGAGCGAGTTTGGAGATGCACTTGGAGGCTGTGATCGAGCGAGTTTGGAGGTCGCGATTGTGCGAGTTCGGAGATGCACTTGGAGGCTGTGATCGAGCGAGTTTGGAGATGCAATTGGAGGCCGTGATCGAGCGAGTTTCGAGATGCACTTGCAGGCCATGATCGAGCGAGATTGGTGGAGTACTAGGAGGCGGTCAATCTGGAGGCGGTCAATCTGGAGGCGTTAAGTTTGGGAGGGCGGCGCGACGGGAGCGGAGACTCTATTCATTGGTTAACTCGTAATTGTGCGAATGTAGAGAATTGAGTAAAACATGGCCTGCCAAGATATAAGACTGGCTGGGAGCGGGAGACAGTCGATCTTGGGATGATACAGTACGCGGTGTATGCAGTACTCAGTGAATGCTGTGCTCGGTGTATGCTGTTCTCGGTGTATGCTGTACTCGGTATTATCTCTTGATCATGGCATTGAGAGATAGAGAGGGATGACTTAACTTCGTGTTGTTAGGTGATGGTAGAATTGAGGACATGAAAGTGAGATAGGAGAGGGTACGGGGGAAATCATCATGAGAAACAGGGACTTAAGATAATTTCGTGTGCGAGGCAATATACCATCCCCGATACAGCAGGTACAAGTCCCGATCCGGCGTGGAATTACACCGATATAAGGTCATCCTAACCCAATCCGGCAAGTCGTACCCCTGATTACTCATATCCGCTCGTATCCTCCCCATCGTTCTCATCTTCATCCCCCATATCTCTCTTTCTCGTCCACAACTCTACAATTATCGCAGAAAACAAAGTTGAGTCATCCCTCTTTATCTCTCCATGTCATGATCATGAGTTGGCACCGAGTATAGCATACATCGAGTACAGCATACACCGAGTACACTTCATTCTCATGATTACGAGTTGACCCCTGAATGTAGCTTCAGCTACCGGCGTGCCTCTCGATGAGAGCACAAAGGTAAAGTCACATTGTCACTTTCCCACGGGTGCGAGTTAACTAACTGATGAAAAGAGTCTCCGCACCCGGCGGGCTATCAATCGACTGCCCCCCAGTACTCGTCCAAACTCGCTCGATTACAGTCTCCAAACTCGCTCGAGCACGGCCTCCAAGTGGATCTCCAAACTCGCTTGATCACCGCCTCCAATTGCATCTTAAAACCCGCTCGATCGCGGCTCCCAAACTCACTCGATCACGGCCTCCAAGTGTATCCCTAAACTCGCTCGATCACGGCATCCAAGGTCGCACGATCATGGCCTCCAAGTGCATCTACACACTCGATCAATCACTGCCTCCAAGTGCATCTCCAAACTCGCTCGATCACGCCCTCCAAGAGCATCTCCAATCTCGCTCGATCACAGCCTTCAAGTGTATCTCAAAACTCGCCCGATTATGGCCTCCAAGTGAATCTTCAAAGTCGCATGATCACCGCCTCCAATTGCATCTCCAAACTCGCTCGAGCACAGCTTCCAAGTTCATCTCCACACTCGCTCGATCATGGACTCCAAAGTGCATCTCCAAACTTCCTCGATCACGGCCCCGGCGTGTATCCCTGAGTTCACTCGATTGTCATTTTCAGGGGCACCTTGAATTGCTCTCAAGCACCGCCTGCAGCCAGTCCAGATATACCGTGTGTAGATGGGCAGCTATATAGATACATAGATACATAGATAGGAATACAAACTGAATACATGAGTTTAAAAATCGTTGAACGATAAGTAGTAGCTATGATTTCCCGGCGCACCAGCAGCGTTCCCAAAGAAGATGTTGTTTTTCCCAGACTGCTCTTTTGTGATTCGAGGTGCTCCCAGACTTATCTCCGGCGCTCCCAGTTTTGTCCCCGGCGCTCCCAGGTGCTCCCAGGCTTCTCATCGGCGCTCCCAGTCTTGTCGCAGGCGCTCCCAGTTACGCTGAAGCCTGGCAGGAATGCCCTCCTAGGGTCTGATACTCTCCTGAAATTGACGCATCCAAGTTTACACTCCACATCCTCTCAGACACTTCCGGAGGCTTCCAGTACCTAAAATACATTTTGCTGATGCCATGTCGACATGCAACCTTGTCTGAGACAAACAAACTGCCGACCGCTCGCTGTAGGACTGGAACAAATGCGGGCGCAGCCATTTTCTGAATGCAATCTACTTGGTAAAGCCTAAGCTTGCTGACAGCGAGCGAAGACGGGAACGCAGAGTGTGCTTCACACATGGGGCCAGGGAAGGGAAATCAGTTTTTTTTTGTCACCACCACTGGCAAGCAGGGCACTTAGAGGCGATGGGCAGCAATCAGGACACGGAGGTGAACTTGGAGATGGGTGGTTCACTTTGCGGAATGAAGGACACTCGGAGGAGACATGGCCTGGGGAGTGAGAAGCACAATTGGAGGATGTGGGACCTATGCGCACTGGAGGAGGGTGCATTTGGAGGAAAGGACTGCGAGAAGCAAACCCGGAGGATATGGTGGTCAAGCGGACTTGACAGGCATGGAGGATATGGCTGGAGGTGGTTGAGCACTGTCTTGTTAAGCCGGGACCAGATGGCTGGGGCTGAGACAGTGCGCTGGATCCCGCAGTGGAGGGTCTTGAGCACAGTCTCTTTACACTGCGTTGAGGATTTGGACCCGGAGGACACATGATCTTGAGCATTGTCTCGTTAAACCAGGACGAAAGTATGAGCTCAGACCACACGACTTGGGAGAATCAGCACCGAGTGTAAATGAGACGATCAGTACCGACTGTAACTGTGTCGATCAGCACAGACTTCAAAGGGCACAGAATCTGAGTGGAGGAGACATCGGTGGAAGGATGGATAGAGTTGGTTTTTGGGCCGGGTTTTCATTTGTTTTCTCATTTCTTTGTTGTTTCATGTTCCTTTCCCGTTGCGTGTTGCTGGTTGGCGCTTTCTGTCGCAGCTTAATCTGCATGTTACGGATAACGCGTGGGATCTTGGGGATACAAGATCACGGTTAGGATGAGGAGGAGGACAGGGGAAGAGCAGGACCGTGTGCTTCGCACTACGTGGCTGGTGAGTAGTTGTGGTGGGAAAACGGCTCCCACCACTACAAAGCCATGCATTTAAGTGGGTACGTGACTGGGTTAGGATTATCGGGGCTCAGTTTCATGCAATCAACAATGTTGAACAAGCTTTACTGGACAGCCTCCGACATCACGATCGAGAGACCTCACTAATTACGTACCTATCATAAGCTCATCCCTTTCCTTCTTCCCTCTTTAGGATCTTAGTTCTAGCCAATCAGCTATCTCGCGGCTGCTACTCCCTCCCTATGCTCCATGAAATGAAACCTCCATTTGGGTTGCTTCCTATAGAAGCTCCAGCGCGATCTCCTGATCCGGGATTTCCACCACAACACTTAAGTTCATCACAAAGACAATTAACAGCATGGTTTGCAGTCAAATCTCTCTCGGGTGTCAAAACTCTAGTTTGTGTACCCCGCTACGACATTGCTGGGTCAGTATCCAAGAAGAATGCATGGGTTATGTAAGTTATGAACTTAACCTAAAGTGTCAACCATAAATCAGGCAATGGGAGTGGGAGGGACTGGTGAGGGTGCAAAACATTTCCGGTGACGAGCTGAATTCTGATGCTGTTTGCTTTGCGAGATCTAGGGGATGTTGAAATTGAGAGAGCGATTAAACCCTTTACAAACAAGTGAAGGAGTGTGAGAGAAATCCAACAAGAGTGGTAGGACCCCTTTGTGGAAAAAGTAAATCGAGGTGCGGCTATTTGTGATGACAGCTGGCTTGTAATCATGTCAGAAGCTAAAAGAGCATAAAGACGCTTCTTAACATTGTCGCGAGATTTCATCTGCCTAACGATATGTGAATATTCGTCAAAAGTGTTATCACTGCTCGAAGACATACATCTACATCAGGCCGTACATCACTCTCCCTGGTCTGGACCACAAGGAAACGATAGTATATGTATCAACTCTACATCCGCCAGATGAAGATGTTGCGATTAAGCACAACAGTGTGCTAGTTGCATTTGGTCATGTACTGCATCACTATCCATTTCTTCACAGTGCCGACAATTTGTCCATTGATGGCGAAGCCGACATCAATAATCAGTAGATCGATGCAGAGGATCCTCCACCTCGGACACGGATTTATGGTACCCTACACTTGCACCACTGTCCAGGCAGTAAGTATATTAGTAACAAGTATATCGAAATCGACCGTGATGAAACTGCTCTATGGTCACTGTATTGTATTGATTAGCGAACATGTACCTCAAGCACATTGTGTGCAGAGCTGCTACGGAAGAGCTTGTCACAATCCCCAAGATTGCAACCATCAGCAAGTTCACTTCATCCCACCCTGTATTCAAATGGTTGAATGAAATGTTGTACTTAGTGGGCATCAATTGTTTGAAATCCAACACAGTGTCTTACCATTGTTTGGCCGATCCAAACGACTGTTGCACAGATGATTACAGACATTTCTATTACTGCAAGATGGTTGAATCCATTGGGTTCTTCATGCAACAGCCTGCATTCCGGGAACATATGTTGTATGCTTTATCAATGGAATTCGATAATGGTGAGGGAAGTATCTACTATGAGGTGAAATGGTGAAACTGGTGGTGGAATGAACGGGTACATTAGTTGAATTTCGTCATAGCTACAATGAGTTTGACTGGTTCAATATGTACAGCTGCTCCGTGCAGGTATGATGGTCCCAATATGCGGTAGTGTAGACCAGATACATTTAACAAACTGTTAGGGCAACAAGAGGAACTGGTCAGGATAGTTGAGTCTCTGAAACATCGACTATACGGTTAGATCAACACCATGGAATGTTCCAAGCATCCTTGTTGCTCTTCATCCTAACCCTGCCAATTATCACATTACCGGACGGAGAAAACCAACTGGTGTGAATGAACAACATATTGACAATTGATCTGTTGTAAAGACAGTCTTCAAGATTGTTTATCGTCCTTTTGACGCTCATTTCAATCCCAGACAGGTTGTACCTTGTGTGCAGAGTCACATGCGGCAATGTAATCCAGTCATCTATGCATGGACAGCTGACTACATCTTACACATTATCTTGAATTCAAACCAGCAGCCTCGTTGCCATGTGTCCAAAGCATTGAAATCGTTGTTTCGAGAATGGAATTCATTGTCCAGACAATTGACACACTGTCGGCTATACTTCAATCAGATGTCACTTGAGACTCAGGGAGATGAGACAGAGACACGGGAAGCAAGACAATATCATGATGATTGAGTGGTTGGAACCTCAGAAGGGGTCTTCTGGAATGTGAAAAGCATTTCTCCAACATCTAGTATTGTATCGGATATTCTTCAAACGGTGACTCTCGGTATGCGGATGCATTTGGTGCACTTGGTTACCTTCTGCCTAGACCATCATTCCAGAATCAATGAATTCAACCAGCTCAGGGAGGCCTCCATATCTAGACCTTGCTCGATTTAACAACCCATATACCCAGGTAACGCAATGGACTGGTATGGCGATGAATGTACCCGGGCTTGTGATTGGTTCAGTTTTTGAAGTGACTCTTCGAAATCCTTTGGCCAGCCACCAGATCTCCTTCTCAGATGCTCTGTGGTGGGTCAAGAACTTGGTGTATCTTCACTGTAGGGCACATTACGAGTATCATACTGAGGGCGTGATCCGGTCCAAGGAGAATTATCAGGAAGAATTTCCTTGTGGCAAGGATTTTTTCAGTCAATTCCATGCAAGAACACCTACAACAACCATTGTGTAACAGTCAAAATAGCCACTTACTTTGGACAACCATGAGGAATGGGAGAGTGACCCAGCCTGGAACAATCTTTCTGCCACTGCAAAGTGTCATTGCCTAGATGAAGATAAAACGCTGATTGAGTCAGCAATTGCACAACATGATCTTGACCAATCTGATTTCAACTTTGTGAAAAGCATCTCCTGAACCACTTCCCGGACAATATCCACCAGCGTGGGAACCTGTGAAATGTAAGCTATGAACTTTCAGAGGAAGTGATGATAGATCTTAAACAAGAGTACAGAAAATGGAATTGTCACGAGGCTACCAGCCAGAGTTTGCAAATAAATGCCCGAAAGGAGGTACTTCCAGATCGTATGCCTTTAACCAAAGCACCTATCAATGGAATGATAAACAACCCTTAACCAGAAATTATGACTCTTGATGACCTGGCCGAGTGGTGTGCAATGCGCATAGGGCAGCCACAGTATTACCGTATTTGGTGACTCAAGAGATTTTCCATCTTCACAGACTACATCGATCATGATCAGTATTCCAGTTATCTCCATGATGTAAAATACATTCAGTACAACGAAGTAGCAGTTCTGGGGGTGTGCGGCAATGCCGCGCGCAGCCGTTCATCGGGTGTGTTGTACTGGGTCCACATGGTAGAGAAAGCCTAAGCCACCAAGAAATGATACAGCGCTTCAGAGGGTAGGGACGAGTCCAGATAGCCACTGTAAGTTAACTGCGCGACGTGTTTCCGCTGATTGGAAGTGTTTTTTCGTTGTCAAGGATGTTGAATCAAGCATTTCTGGGAGTCTTGCCTTGGTTCAGTTGATTGCAACATCGCCGATACGTGAGACTACTTGTATGGTGAGTGTCAAGAAGATCCATTAAAGACCGATGCAATCCTTGACTAATGGAAGCTACCCTCATAAGCTACTTTTTGGCGTCGTGACTGCTAATATCATCCCCATAAGCTCGATCTAAGGATCTTCACTCCTTCTTGATCTGACACCTCCACCATTCAGCCCACGCTGGTACTTGCGCAACACTATTTCCTTGAATACTTTCATTTTGGCTGACTTGTAGATTATTCAACTGGATACTTGAACTATTCGTTGCAGTCATATATTGAAATATCATCAGTGTTTACTCTTGGTCTCTTACGTGTTGTAATAGGCGTTGTGCAAGCTTGTGTATAATCCATGTCTCAAAGGATTAAATAGTTAAGAGAATTGTTGAAATCATGGAACAGATCAAAAAACCTTCAAAATAATCGAAATCTTGAGGACCAACATGAAAGAAACAACTGGAATAAATTAGCTTAAATGACTAAACACATATTGAAATGTCCAGGGGACTCAACCACATCATTGAACACTTTGAAGAATTGTCGAATGATTCAACTAAGGTGCTAGGAATATTTGGGGGGAATGTGTAGAAGCATAGCTGTGTGGGGTCCATTTTCCGAAACCAATTTCCCTTTGACTAATGTGCCAGAGGATTGTTTTGCTATCGAGCACAGTAGTATTCTACTTCTATTTGTTCATAAACCGCATTGCGACACTTTTCTTTACCCTTCTGACAATGATGTCAGAGATATAGAAGACAGCAGCCACCATCCATTAATCGATCCCTAGCAACCTCCAGTTCAGACATGTATTTATGGAATGGCACAATTAGTTAACCCCCAACCTGGAAAGTATATTAGTTGCGATTATTTCGACATCTTCGATGATGAAATTAAACTATGTTTACCATCTTCTTGCAAGGAGCACTATCGATTTGCGTACCGGTGGCTCAAGCACATCCTGAGTAGAGTTACAGTCAATCAGCTCTTCACGAACCGTACAATGGCAAAAGTGAGTAAACTTTACAATCTCCCAGCCTTTCTTGAAATGGTCGAACAAAATGTCCTACCCAATTGGCATCGACTGTTGGGAAGCTGGTAAATAGTGATTCAATTGTCTCGCTCATTCAAACAAATCTTCGGGATGACAATTACACATCATGCTATTTTACCGCAATCCTATTGAATGAATTGTGTTCCTCATGATACAGCCTGCATTCAGGCAACATTTGTTGTATCCTGCAGCAAAGGATTTCAATACTGCTGAGGAATGTATCTACTCAGATGTGAAATCAAGCGACTGCTGATGGCATACACGGGTATGTTAGTTTAATTTTATGATTGCTACGACGATTGTGACCACTTCGACAGCTACTGTGGCCCCTTGCAGGTACTATTGTCCCTTAATTCGGCAGTTCAGACCAGTCACCTCTAACACACTCTTTGTGCCACAAGATGGACTGTCCAGTACAATGTAGTCTTGGAAATATCGACTGCACAATTAGATCAAACAATTCAAATCGTCTGAGCCTCCTTGTTGCTCATCTTCCCGATTCTTCCGAACAATTGCATTATAGAGTAGGCGAAAACAACTCCCAAGATGGAACAACACATTCCGAATTGAGATAATTTGAGAAAGGTCTTCAAGGTTATTTCTTGTCCTCTCACTGGGCTTTTGAATACTTGAAAGCTTGTGCTTTATGTGGACGGTCGGATGCGGCAATGTTATACTGTTATCCATTTATGCATGGCTGACTACTTGAAAAATATTCTTTTGCTTTCAATCAATCAGACACATTGCCCTGTTTGTGAAGGAATCAAGTCATCATTTGGAGAAGCGAATTGATCGTCATGGCAGTTGAGTAACACTGAGGGTGATTAGACAGACTGATGAGAAGCAAGACACAATCTGGATGATTGACCGGTTGAAATCTCAGACTCCGGCTTTTAGAATGTTAAATCCATCTCTGCGACAACCAGTATCTTACCCGATATTCTACGTATGGTCTATCTCGATATACTTCCGTATTGGATCGGCTGGGTAACGTTCTTTCCTGACAGAAAATTCTAGGATCGACACATTCAACCAGCTCTGCCTGATGATGCCTCCATATCCTGGCTTTGCTCAATTGGAACAGTCACATTGCCAGGTGATGCAAGAGAGTGGGGTGGAGATACAAGCACTCCGTCGTGTGATTGTATCAGTTTGCATGACGAATCTTTTAAACCTAACAGTAAGCCAATGCATCCCGTCACAGAAGCGTGATTGTGGCTCAAGATCTTGGTGAATGTTCACCTGATGGCACAGTACTGGTACCGGACAAAGGCCACAATCAAGAACATAGATGATTATCCGGAGCAATTTCATTGTCAAAAGGATGGTGTTGGTCCATTCTGTGCCAGTGACTCTACAACAATCATCTTTGAGGCCTTTAGGCACCATCTTTCAATGGACGAACAGAAGGAACAGGAGAGCGACCATGCGGGGAACAATCTCCCTGCAGCTGCAAAGCAATGTCAAGTTGAGGAAGATAAAACGGAGACCGAATCTCACATTTCACAGCATCTGTAACGGCGACACTTGACTGTGGCCAGGTAACGGCCATTCTATATAGTTAGCTCGCCACGATCCTTAAATCTCCAGCGATAATCTTACCTACACACCTATTTACTTTCACTCGAGTCTACGTTTGCAACTGTATACCTATAATTACCACATGTATGCCTATAAGGCCGGACGCTGGCGTGGGTGCGGTTACACTGTGATCACTTTGCAGTAAAGGGATACGTTTCACTGATGGGATTCACGAGTTTTACCAGTATTCGAAGTGTCGCATACGAGTCCACCAGAAACAACTCTGAATTGCACCAAATGTCGAAAGAATGAATTCCATACAAGCGATTGCGACGAGGTCAAATACCGACACCTAGATTGAGAACCGATTGTCGATGTCTACATGATCGGCATACCGCTCAATGCGCCATATCATGAAGTCAACAATGGAAAATACAGCCTCAAAAACAACATAACGAAGCATGATTACTGCAAAAACAGATATCGATCGTGTCATTATTCAATTGAGCACCGCAATGGTAGCGAAGTTGAGTGCAGAGAACAACTGCTGCACGAAATGTGTCACCGTCAATGACGTGAATTATCGTGACTACAATTGATCCAGCCAATGAGGAAAACTGAGTACCATCAAGATATCGAGTCTAACACCATTCCTACAAATCAATTGAGTGCCACCATCAGGCAGAGAAGCCACAATGGACGATACGCGTCACTGCAATGATGACGATTATGACAAGTATAGGATCTGATCCTATCTATAAGAGAAATCGAATACCATTCGGACAAGTCAATTGAGCACAATCATCTGTTGGAGAACCTACTCTCAATGGTGCGATCTTACCCCTGAATCGGCAATACCAAGAACCAAAAGACGATTGTGAGTCAGCGCATCATGTATACCTACAACTCTTGCGACATCGAGAGCCTGGTGGACAGCAACAGTAAAGTAACTGGGGGGAGTCTCACAAAAGCGGTGATAACAAGCGCAACTGCAGATGGTCCATCTCGGAACCTGCAGAAACAACTTGCGCCAATGCTAATAATTCCAACAATCCCATTGAGACTCAAGTTCACGAGGAAGCCTATGATCCTGACGATCCTGACGAAGACGATTCAATCTTCTTACAAACTGCGAATAATCGCGGCCGAGACAACAGCTTGTCAAAACTCACCGAGGATGACCAAAAGGAGATGCTCCCGCACAATCCGATGAGACTTAAACTCCTAGTCAAACAAGGAGCCGAATGCAAGGAGGACTGATCCTGTATGCCTTCCGAACTGGATTGCAGCCGAGCCACCAAGTGACCGGAGAATCTCGAAAGTCAGTCCAAAATCATTAAGATGGTTGACCCCTTATGGTGCTGAGGCGGAGCGAAAGAGCTTGATAAGTTCCTTGAAACTTTGAGCTCACACTGTGATTCTAACAAGCACCTATTCCCCAGAGGCGATTCCGATCAAGTCATATCGAAAATAACAACCCATCCGAGTTGGCTGGTAGCCTATGTGAAGCCAAGGACCGGTGCTTGGAGAATTTCGAAATCTTCACGAACAAGCTTCAAAAGATTTACGGAGATCAAGATTGGCGCCTCAAATCAGCGACAAGCCATGCAGGAGTACCACGAACTACCAATCGAATTAGACCAAGTTTATGCCGACCGCTTGAATGCAAAACTGAGGTGAGCCGGCTGGAACCTTATAACGCACGAAGTGGACAACAACAGCAATGGCAAGTAGGGGAGTCTCAGAAAGGGGGTGATAATAAACATAATTTTTGATCATCCATCTCCGAACCTGCGGAAAACACTGCCGGCAATTCCAATAATTCTGGCACAGGTAATTTGAAATCGGCGGAGTCCAATACGCCCAGTGGAGGCAGCTGTGCGAACTATATAGAGCGCCGTGGCTTTCAAAGGAAGTCTACGAAAGCCTAAAGGCAAAACCGGCAATGCACTAGCTGTGGCAGCGGAGACTACTGTACCTTATTTGCAACCTTGGATGCGATACAACCTTACCAAATCGCCTTGAAATCAAGAGTTACTGTGGAATGCAGGGCACTGGTGTGAAGCCAATATCAATGTCGCACACAGAAACCTTATTCGGCGCATATCATCCATGAAGTCCTTGTATGAACAATACCTGGCAACATGCAGCGGGTCAAAGCACAAATCGGCTGCAATGCAATGAACATCTTTATAACGCCCAGCCCTCTTAGGAAACTTGAGCTACCATATGAACCAGCATTCACCTTCACCCTGGCCCGGTGATGTTGTCTGTAAAGGATAGCCCAAAGGCTGGTCTTGTGGTTCAGTGCATTGAACATCTTAAACAAGTTGAGGAATCAGAGGTGTTAGTCGTCCAATTGATTGTATACAACCTACTCTTGGGCTTGCCATGATTTGTGGCGAGAAACCCGGAAATCGACTGGAGCCACGGTCAATTGAGAGTCCTGCAAGCGCCACTAGGACCGCAACAGGCGATGATGGCAAAAGCAGATTACACAAGTCTGCCAGAACGCAGTGATGTAACCACAATGGTGCGCCTTCCTCCAGATATACAACTACTTGGGGCTGCTGCGTTCGAACATCTCTGAGCTACTGAGGAAGTATTCGAGGCATTCCTCATTTGACTTGGCGAATATCAATGGTTGCTGGGAGCATCTTTGGAAGGCATTACTGAATGTGAGAGAAACACCAGGGTTCTGGATGCGCGAGCAGGAGCAGCGGCGGTAGTTGCGGCAGAAGAGTAACGCAGTGACGGTGTGTGAATGACTGCTACCGGCCCGCCAAGAAACAAATAGATAAATTAGTCAACCGAGCATGGTCCTATTGTGACGAACACTCTGATTCAGCTATCCCAGGACACCTACCGATCTCCACTCTGCCAATGTACGCTACAATGCAGACAAGGCTAACGAGAATAGGAATAGACATAGTTAACATGGAGATGGTAACAGTTGATGAGGGTCGCATCCCAGCAAAATATCAAGAATTATCGTGTCCTCGTGACATACAAGGACTATGTTGACGTAAGCAGCAAAGATACGGTAACTCTCGCACCGCACGTTGCAAGGCATCCAAAGAGAATTCGCAAGGAAAGAGCACTGTAGGAAGAGGGTGGGAGAAAATAACAGGGGACCCGGCTGTGAGGAACCACACAAATTGAGTGGATCTAAAAAATCTCAGAAAGAGCGAGTGAAACCAAGAGCGGCGAAAGATGGACACTGCCTGCGGCAGCACGGATCTCAATAGAGAAGGAGGACGGCGGACTGCAGCTGTTGGTGGACAAACAAGTGCTCAATAAACCCACTGTGAAGAACCGATATCCTCTCCCACTGATCTTGGTGATGCTCAGTAGGACCCCAGGAATGCCTATCACCGCATCAGAATGAAAGAATATGACAAGTACAAAATCGCGGTACGGGCACTGCATCATGCTATTTGGGCCGTTGAACACGTTAGCTACCATATTACCAAGCTCCAATACAGATCAGAACACATAAGTCGTTGGCAGAGCAACGACGTTTGACGAGAGGAATGACCCTACATGAACCAAAATCCTTATATACTATGACCCTACCGGATGTAGCGGAATGAAGATGCAGTGCACTTAATGACAGCGAAGTCCAACGGCACATAGAAAGCGGGGATAAGCGTAACGAGAGGAGAGTCAACATACACACCTAGCATCCAGAAGATGATAAGCCCCCGTAGAGAATTTGTGGCCAGAGCCCAAAGCTAGAGACAACGAGAGCAGACCAAGCAAAGTCCGAAAAGGCGAAGAGACATTGAAAGGTCAAGGAGAACCAAGCAGCAACAGGAAGCTAGTTGAAACCCGAAGCAAGTCGAAACATGAACCAGGAAAACAGGAAACCCCAAAGCATGGGGAAAAATGAAGCGAATGCTAGTGTAAAAATGAGATGATAGAAAGTGGAAAAAGAGATGAAGCATGCGAAGTCGACCAAGACCAGCCAAAAGACAAGCGAAGTCAAAGACCTCAGAAATCCAGAGATGTAGGCTGCTGAAAGACGCGTGGGTCAGCAGAGATCGCCAAAAGTCTACTGAAGTTCCTAAGTCTACCGAATCATGACAGCAATCAACAACCAATCTGAGTCTCTGTCATTGACGGAGAAACGAACTTCAAAAAGGGAGATGACCGAGTCACAAAAACAGCGTTCTACTGATAAGGCAAAAGCACAATGGGAGGCCGTCTACCGAGACACACTGGAAAGTCTACCTGTCAAGTCCTACTGACCTGGCAAATGCCCTCCCGGATGCAGTCTACTGAGGCATGCACTGAGAAGTCGACTGAGAAGTCTGTGCAGAAGTCGACCAACATAAAACCGTAGCATCGAATTGTGAGCAACTATGAGGTCGACCGGATGGTCACCGAATTGGACTTCCAAAGATGATTACCAAATCAAGACAAATCTATGTGTCAATGCCCAGTACCTAGGACTACTGGCTGCAAGATATCCTCTATACATCATGCGGAAGCACTGCATGAATGTTCAAGAGAGCGCAAGCGAGCTTTAACTTGTTAAGTATAAACAAAGTAGAGAAGCTTATGTGTCAGATGTCGACGCATGAACTTGACGTGACTACCATGGTGCAATTAACTTATAAAATCGATTAAAGCCGAAGGCTACAACCAATGCTGCCAGCGGAAGCTCCAATCGATGCGAAGTCATAAGCGGATGCTCTACCACCCTGACGATTCCGATAAGACCTAGGCCGAGATTCAAGCTACGGGAGTGATGGTGGTTGGAGCATGGGCTAGGCAGTTGGGATAATGGAGGACGGGATAACTTTGGAAGCTTTCTTATTCCTCATCTTTCTGCTTCTGTTCTTTGGATTGCGGCCTGGTACAAATGGTGCCGGCACGGGTTTTTACCATGTGCTAAGGGAAGTGGACTATCCCCATCAGCTTGATCCACTGAAAGGTCCCCATTGAGCTGTCCCGAGGGGTAACGGAACTTATGATTTCGTATGACTACGTATGTGGCAGGTATGTACAATGCGTTCATCCCTTTCCTTACCTTGTCTCTTGTACGGTTTATGCAGTCCAGGAGGTGTGCCCCTAAGGAGGAGGAAAATGTAACAGCAACATGTGACTGTGGCCGGGTAACGGCGTTTCTATATAGTTGGCTCACCACGAGACTTAGATCTCCAGCGATAATTATACCGATGCACCGATTTACTATCACTCGAGTCCCTATTCGCAACCATATATCTATAATTACCATACATATCCCTGTGAGGCCAGAAGCTGCTGTACGTGGCCTCACACCATCTTTTCAATGAATCAGATCTAAACTTTGTGAGGTTGCATCCCCTGAACCACTTCTCTGACCGTATCTTCCCGCTTGGCTATCTTGTAAATGTAAGCTTTTAACTTCCAGCACATGCAAGGATGAATCTGTAATACGCATACTGACAAGTAAATTGTCATGAGGCCGCCATCCAGATTTTGCGTACGAATGCCCCAAACAAGGTGTTGCAGTATCGCGAGCTGAATGCAAATGCTTCAAAAGTCCCTGGCAACGATGATATGCCTCGAACAAAAATGCCTATCAAGCCACTGACGAAAAAGTCATGACACGAAATCAAGACCCTTGATGGCCTGGCCGTGTGGTGTGCAATCCTAAATCAGGAGATACAGAATCACATGTCTTAGTGTTTCAAGATATTTGCACACCTCACAGTCGATGGCGATTATGATCACTATTTCAGCTGTGTCACTGGTTCGAAATACCTTCGGTACAATGCAACAGCAATTCTGATGACATCAGTTCAATCCGATCATCAAGCAATTCATCCTGGTCGTTGCACTGGGTCCACATGGTGGAGAAACCATATGGCAACAAGAAATGACACTGTGCATGTCTGGATGCAGGTGAGAACAGACAGCTCCTGGAAATTGACGGAAGGATACATTTCGGTGTGAATGAAGTGTCATTTTGTGGACGAGGATGCTCAATGGAACCTTACAGGTAGTGTTAGCAATGGTGCTAGGTTACCCGGCTGCGGTCTGGAATTGGATCCGAATCAGATGGTCGTGTTGGGGTTGATACCCAAAACACAGTGGTACCCACTGGGTTCGGGGACATGTAGGAACCGGATTGCAGTTGCACTTTATCGTTCTCACAACTTTGGCTCCAATTAAGTATTTGAATTCTGATTGTATCGCAATATGATCCATAGGTGAAATGTGCAGATTGATGCTGTATTGCTTATCCAATTCTCAGATTTGGGGACCAATCAACATTGCTTCAGTCGCTGTGAAATCAAGTAGATAATCATGACCCAATGACTGGGTTTCCATCTCAACTTCCCAATAGATGGCCCGATTGCAATTTGGTGAATGGGAGATGAAAGAAGGTATCAACCTGCATATTGCAAGTAAAGATTATGTCGCGGCAGGATGGGAAATCCATGATTAAACTGCATCAAGAAACGTTTAGTTTTGAACAGTGGGTTGTGAGTAGAAACCCTTTTCAACTTTGTTGTTCCGGATCGGAACAGGACCTGGAACCGAACCTTGACTTTGGACTCATTGCTCAATCTAGTCACAGCGCTTCATCCCTTGGTTCAGATGTTTGTCAGTGGGCCGATACACCAGAATGCTGGTATGGTGATTGTCCAGCAGTGGGATCAACCTGCAATGCAACCCTGGTACAATAGAAGCTACAGTCGTTAACCTCTTTTTAGCCTTTGAAACACTGATATCTTTCTTATCAGCACAATCAAAGAAGCTGTACATCATGTTCCACTGATGTCGTAGCCAGATAGCACATGGTGGTACTTCAGCAACATGTTTGACATAAATTCTTTCATTGTGATCAAAATATACATTATTCAACTCCATGCTTGAAGTACTCATTGTATTGATATATAGAACTCTTATAACTGTTTACTCTGTGTGTCTAGTTATGTGTTTTGTTTTATTCATACTGTATGCACTCTAATTAGAGTATGAGAGAACCCAAAATCCCCTCTGCCTCCAGGCGAGCCACCTAGATTGTGGAGCTCCCACCTACTACTTATCATCCCCATTGACACATGAACACCAACAGCTTGAGCAGAACAACAGAGAGTTACGAAAAGAGAGACCACCCCTGCTCGCAACTCCCTTACTCACGCTCTTCCTGTTCTCTCTCCAGTTGCCCACCCATTGCCTCTCTACGATGCACCTGCTCGCGCTCCTCCACTTGCCTGGATGGGAACTTCCTGAAGTTAGAGGCTCCCAGAAAGTCAATCACCGCTTGGGCGCATATCTCCATTGAAAATGGCTTAGCAATCTGCAAGTGTCAGCATCTGCCCCTTTTCCTGCCTTTGGCCTTTCGCACTGCCTTCATGAGTGTCTTCTGCCGGTCTATTGATTGGCTGCAGTGGGGAAGGAGATGCTCCCGCATCTGTACTGCTCCGTCTCCGCACACGCAGCATATGTCGGCCTCATGGTGCACAAACCGTTTTAGGTACGCTCCTGACGGGTCACACCAGCTCTTCAGTCCATAGAATCTCCCAGCTAGTGACATCACGCTTTTCATTGGGACGGGTCTCTTGCTTCCCGCTTTGCCCTTTAGCCTATTGCCCTTGTGCTTGGAGCACCTCATGGCCTCTCCCATTGCCTTCACAGCCATTCTTGCTTGGGAGAATTGTCTAGCTCTATTCTTAGCCGAAGAATATATACACTCACATACTGTGTACCATACACTGTGTGGAGCCATGTTTGCCTGGCGGTCAGCCTCGTAGTGCCCGGGGATGGCTGGGTGTCCCAGGACCCAGTTGATCACCAAGTTGATACCCTGCACATGTAGTGCCCTAGCCTGCTCGTTAATTGCTCTTGCAAGCTGCTGCGCAGGACTTGGGTCCTCGTGCACTGCCTGTCTGATGGATGCCTGCAAATCACAAATGACTGGGACTCTCATGACTCCATGTGCTCGCACTGCCTCCGCATTTCGAATGGATTTTTGAAGTGTGACTGTGATCCCTAAACTTAAGCATTGAATACTTCCATTCCCCCAGTGTCAAGGTAGCTTTGGAATACCATCCAGCTGCCTCTGTGTAGATACAGCGGTGCGGCACCCACACTTTGATCGCCCGTATGAGATCTGTCCGTCCACCATGTCCCAGTGCGAGACCCCGACTCGCGTTTCATGTTTGTTGACCATAGCTCTGCTGCTCATATGGCCTTGGTGGCATCTTCTAGTATCGTCATCTTGACGACTGTGTTGGCCCCAGGGTCTTGCCAGTGGATGGTCTCTGCTCTCATGCCGGTTGCGTGCTCTATTATAGCCACTATGCCTACCAGTGCACCAGGTGTGGGGTACTGGAAGTGCTCATTCTACTTGAACCCTTCCTGCTTGTTTGCTAGCCACACCACGAACCATTATTGTCTAGCCTCGAGGGCCACTGCCTGATGTGTAAGCACTGAGGCTCGCATAAGCCTACCGCTCAGTGTTGTGGACAGCTCGCCTAGGGTGGTCATGGCTTAACAATTGAGGAGAAGCTGAAGGACGTCCCGCCGGCTACCTTCAATCTGATCCTACCACACCTCACTTCCATACAGCCCAAGGCACTGGTCACAGGCTATTTGTAATGCTCGGATACATGCTGGTATGAGTCCATACCGTCCTGTGAGCTCCTTGAGTTGTGCCTCCGTGGCCCTAGCTATCCTCATGCATCGATTGTGCTGCTCCTTGCAGGTCAGGTGGGCATCCATCCAAACTGCCAGCCATCTTGTCACTTCCTTGTTACATCTGACAAAGCCGTTCTCAACTCGTATCTTTGCTGTTAGCTTTGGGCGAAGGTTGATTTTGTGGCCTTGTCTGTGTGTGAACAGAGCGGCTGCTGTTTTTGCTTTGTGAAATCCCAGCTCCCGCCTCTCCGCCCAATTGATGCTCTCTCTGGTGCAGGATTCCTGTTCACTGATGACTTGACTAACATCGCTCCCGGTCTCCATCCATCCTTCACTGTCTACGCAGATGATCTCTTCCAATCTGGTGACCCTCTTCTGCACCCGGTTTATGAGCCCTGAAATTTAAGTTGAGTACAGGATCAGAGACACTGGTGAACCCTGTGGTATTCCCGCTTCCACCGGGCAGTGTGCCATGACATTGCCCTGGAGTACAACTTCATTGGCTCGGTCTGAGAGAAAGCTCGCCCTCCATCATATGAGGTCTCTGTCTATCCCCTGACTCTTCATTTTTCGGACCAGTATCCTCCGCCCCACACTCGGCAAAGCTGTCTTGATGTACATCAGGTGTGCACCAGCTATGCTACCTTCTCTCAAGGATGCAGGCGCTCTTTGAACCGGGATTGCCCGCGCGTCGATTTGCGATCGTCTTTTCCTCGTTCAAAACTGGCTGTCGCTCAGCAGCGCTCTTCTCTCAGTCTCTTCAGCCAGTAGCTCTGCGACGACTTTTGCAACCACCTTCCCCATGCAGCTGAGCTGGGAGATGGAGCGGCAAGCCTTGAGTTTCCTGTAGTCATCCTTCCCGGGCTTCAGGATTACGACCCCACTTGCACTCCCTCACCCTCCTGGGTGTCGGCCCCTCCAGACGGCTGCCTTCGCCAGCTCCACAATTCTCTCTTAGTCCCACTTCATGAGTAGACATACTGCTCCAGAAGACAGTGTGTCCAGTCCAGCGAGTTCTTTAATGGACAGCGACAATAGGACTGTCTCGACTGCGTGCTCAGTGACAGACTGGTGTGCTTGTACTGCCAGTGCTAGTAAGACGTATTGGTCGTACTCATTCAGGGGAATGAATTCATGTCAACGCATCGCTTCCTTTTAGCCGATCAAGTTTGCCTGCTGCCTATCTCTATCAGTCAAGGCCTCCATCGGCATTCCTGCCCTTGGGTTGGCAAAGTTTGCCGCTCTCTGGACCTCGGCTCTTCTCAGGTTATTCAGATAGTCATTCCACATGTTGTCTTTTCCTCTCCGGACTGACTTCTGCATCTCATCCTTCGCCTGGGCTGTCGCTGCTGACTTGAGCCTTCTGCTCCTCTCTCTCCCAAGTTGTCTCCTCCTCTCCAAAATCTTGCCATTCCACCATCTCTGTAAGTGTGCGCAGATCATGATTTTCTTAGCTGTGGCGTCAAGTACATTGCTCAGTGCTTCCTGGCACCACTCGGCCTGGCTCTTGACCTTGTCACCCGTGCTCTCTGCTCCCATGTGTGCCGTCTGCATTGCCTGTTCTCAACCCAGGTCCTCAGCCACGTCCACGTCGTCCTCCTGTGACAAGGCCGCTAGATTCAACCCATTGACCTCTGGGCCCCCTGCTTCCTCCTACATCGCCATTTCCAATTCGCACTCTATGATCTTGTGACTGGACCCTGTGGTGTGGCTCATGTCCAGAATCATCCATTATGGGACAGGTCAGTGGGCCAGGGTCAGGGCTATGATGGATTCGCCCATGGTGTGGTACCACGTCCAGTAGTGAGTGGGCCGGTCGTCATTCCCAAGTACCAGCCAGTGGTCATCTAAGATTTCTTCGCAGTATGTGGCGTCCCAGTATTCCATGTATCTCGGGTCCCAGCGTCGCGTGTTGGCATTGAAGTCTCCTGCGAGCACCATTCCACGTCCCCCCTGCCGAATAATTCTCTGCCAGTTCAGTCACCTCACTGGTGTCTCTCCTGTGTCCCCTTCTCTCTGATCGTAGATGCTAACAATCCTTGTCATCTTCTGTCCCCTCCTGGTAATATCGACCACAAGTATGTCATTGACCTTGTTCGGGATGAAGTTTGTCTGTTCGTTGGATGGCAAGCCGGTCTCCCGGCGCACAGCCGTCCACACTCTGTTCCGTTTTGGAATATCATATGTCACATGACTGATTCCAACTCGTTCTCTCTATATCGGTTGTTCCTGTAGACAAACAACATCCACCATATGGTCGACTTCCATCTCGACGGTGGCCCTAGTCTATCTATATGACCTGCCGCAGTTGTGCTGGATTGCTCTAACCATTGGCGGCTGCATGAGCACCCGTGCAACTTCAGGTTCAATGTTGGTTGCTGGAATTGTGACCGTTGCCATCATTGTAGCAGTTGCGCTTTCGCCCACAGTAATGTCCTCTTCCCCAGCTTCCTCCACCCATGTGTCCGCCATCTCCTCATCACTCCGCCCTCGGTCTCTTCCTCTTCCCAGTGCCTCATCCCACGGATCGAGCATGATTCTATTTGTCCCTGTGGCTGTTCCCCTGGCCCTCATGGATCCGTCCTACTGGTTCACATCCCCTCTCCTCCCATGCTCCTCTCCTGACTTCAGTCTTCTTTGCCCACCTACTGCTGTATTCAATGTGGTTACCTCTGCAGTTGGTGAATTTCTCTTGGGTGAAGCTGCAGTGTCTTAGTTGTTGTAATGGCAGGTGTCGAAGCTGTTGTATACTCAATGTCTCAAGGGAATAAGTAGATAACAATATTGTTGAAATCAATTGAATGGTTCAAAACACAGTGGAAATGATCATAATCTGGATGATCAAGGTGAAAAGCACAAGAGCAAGAAATTTGTATAAATTACTAACCACATTGTGAGATGTCGCGACTATCTGATCACATCATTGAATTCTTCGGCGCCCAGATGAACGTTAAATCTCAATCTGTTGGATTTCTTCTGGAGAATAGGGAGAAGGATTGATGCATGGTCTCCCATTTTGGTCAGCACTTTCATTTTGGGCAGATGTGCAAAAGGAAATACGCTTTTCGAAAGTGTAGATTATGATGATGTTGTTGCTCTCGAAGGTTATCATCATTGGCAGATGTCATTCTCTGATATGATAGTTTCCTGGGGTCTGTGAATGCCGATACAAAAAACCAATGCATTCTAAATATATAATAATAGATATCAGAATTTCGAAAATGCAATAATATTTGAGATCGTTCTGCGCTGGTAGGTATTGTTTTGACTTCTCTGCTAGACCTTGTCCTTTTCATCACCCAATGAATGTAACAGCATTATAGATATTTCTCGGAATGTTACGCTGAAGCATCCAGATTTGTTTCAATAATTTTGATACCAGCTTGGTTTATGACTTAGATCGTAAAATGTATACATGTATGCTAATCTCACGCTGTACATTCAATATGACTGGTGGAGGCTGCCAAGAATCCCTTTGTTAATCAGGTTCATGCAGGTGAGGTACTGATGCGTTATGCTCCTCATAAGAATTAGGCCACACCTGCATGATATCATATATCAGGTCATAACTTCAACTTGGACATCTAGCTTTGGTGTTGTTTGCCATTTGGAACACAGATCTGTTCTTGTTCGGAATGCGCTAACACCTAATCAGCACTATATTTGAATCAAACCCTAGATCTACTCGTTGACCTGCAGATACTAAGCCAATGTTGATTAAATGACATGTATACCCAGATGCTTAAGGCAAGTCATATATCTGCAGTTACCATTCTGTCACAACTTAATGTACTGGGATTATCCAGACCGCATTTCAACATCCAATGTCATAATCTCTCAGTTACACCATGGTTGGGCCAGGACTATTCCCTATGGCCGGGGAGTACCCAAGTTGTTTGGTACAAACATACAATTGGCTCCAGATCCCACAAACTGGTATGCTTGCAATCAACTCCATCGTCAGTGAGTCCAGCTCCTTTGCTCTGATCAATCAGAGAAATCACCATTAATACCTGATAGTGGATATGGTTGGGAACAACACGTGAGGCAGGATTGTAGCCCATTCAATCAGGCAGTGTTGTTGCATTATTAAATCAGCAGCCGCATTGTATGCTTCAATGAATCTGCCAAGCCTCAACTTATCCAATCAAGACGTGTGCCATTCTAACCCCACTAAAGGTTGGCATGAGAGCCTAATTTTGACATCTTCCACAGGGTAGGTGTCATGCATGTCCGGAGGCCCCAATGTTATTTCGCTGACATGTACCCCTTGAGTTATTCAAGCACCATATACCCTGATAAAGGAGATCCCCTAACACCTTGCACTGTGATTAACTATAATGAAGGGCCAAATCTCATTGATACCTAGTTAATGTTGATTTTCAAAATAGTGCATGAATGTTGTCCATGTCCAATATCTCGATACAGGCGACCAATGCTATGATTAACTATTGCACTTACGAAATCACATTTTAATTACCGGTCTTACATGACTCAGAATCATTCACTATCTATTGGCGCACATTTTCAGAATTCGGAAGGGAGCATTTCATATTCGCGGTGAACTGTAAAGAATGCAAATACCTGGGTGATTCCTGTCAGCAACCAATTGCCACTGAGTTCACTGAATACTCAAGACAACACAACATTCACATTCTGTTGACACTCCTTTCCAGAATGGGGCAACAAGCGTATCTCTCCTCACGTTGGATATGAAGGCTACCAATACATCCAGGAATTGCAATGGCACACCAAAGTTAACATTTGGTGATTAAGAGTCAGATGTCTCAATGATACAATAAATGGAACACTTCAACACATGAGACTGGAGATTGGAGCAGACAGGAAAACCTAATCTCCAGAAAACCAGTGAGGTAACAAGTATGGGTATTAATTGAACCTGCCAAGAGGTAGTGGGCCAGGTGTTTGGTCTTGTCTTGGTCCCAACTACAATATTTGCGCAGTCTGCACTGCAACCACTCGCAGGTACTCCTGATCTGCTGGTAATACTATACTCAGTTGTGAGGAACTTGTATCAGCAAGATGTCTGAATTCGGTATAAAGCGGATGTATCTGTCTAGAACAATGGTATCTGTTAGAAATAGCATAAAGTCTATTGTAACAGAATGATGTCGTAGACTTGTCTTTTATCATTAAAATGTATTCTAGTCTGTAGAAGCCTCCAGGAGTGTCTGAGAGGATGTGGAGTCTATACTTAGAAGCGTCAATGTCAGGAGGGTATCAGACCATAGGATGGTATTCTGGCAGGTGTTCAGAGTGACTAGGATCTCTGATGACAGGTACAGGAGTAACTGGAATCACTGAAAACTGATACAGAAGTATAATGGGATTGATTGTGATATGGTTGGGAGCACGTCGGAGCGCCAGAGAAAACTTTGAATGCACCTGGGTGTGTCGCCAAACCAACACACGAATCACAAACACACTCTGAGAGATGCCTGAGTTCTTATGAGTATTCATTCTGTGGACTTCCAGTGAAATCTGAGACTCTTCAGATGTACATAAGCAATAAACTTCCCACAACAGCTAATATGATGTATGGATTATTGTTCATTATCTCTTCTGAATTATACTAGCCATTCTCTTCTTCACCATTGTATGTTGTACCATGCTACATTAAGGACACAACAGACAATAGCGAGATATTCTGATATAAACCAATGTACACTGAAACAATAACCCAAAAACATGATCAAAAAATACTAATTAAACATGTTGTCGTTGTCATCCATTCCATTTCCTATCTCATCAGGGCCAAGGAAAGCAGGAACACACACAGCATCAATGGCACAATCATGCTGGAGGAGCTTCTTGTATTTGCCGATTATTTGGTCCGGGCGAGAGGATGAAATGGAATTACAATGTTGTTTGGCTCGATTTGTGATTTCTAACAAAGGTGTAATGAGATGTTAGGGAGCTGCAAACCTGCATGGGGGTATGAGAGGCAATCTGATACAGTGCGATGAAAATTGCAATTATCAACCAGGGGAATAGAAGAGCACCAGATGGGGAGTGTTGTGTGGAAAAGAAGAGTACCACAAAGGGTATTGGAGAAGTGCAGAATGAAAACGACAAGCATCAAGTTTAGGCTGAGGAGGCGCAAAGGAGAATGTGATAAGGAGTGAGTAATGAAATATAGAATCAATGAAAGAGGACAGTGTAGGAGTGCAGAATGAAAGTCAGGAGAGGCAAATGAGGGTGGCTTAAGGAGTCCAGAATGCAATCGAGGAGCTCCAATCCAGACAGTTGAGCTCGGCTCGGAGTGAGGACTGCTTATCACAGAGCAGGAACGGGGAAATGGAATGTAGTAATAAGTATGGAATGCACTACACCAGCGCCGGAGGGAATCGGAGAGTTATCATCCCTAGGTGGAGAGCGCGGATAGGGGGGTCTAGAGTGCAGAATGGGCTAGAGGAGCGGTGAGAGGAGGAATTGATTGCCGAATGAAATAGAAGATGTTATATCTAGTCTGACGCGCTCTGATGAGGATTGAGCAGTGCTTATTCTATTGCAGTTGCCCCGCAGGGGGAGGGCAGAGTATAATGCGGCTGCTGATGTGTGATTAATCATATACTTGCTTCTAGAGTCAAATTCATCACAGGGGATGGGCCAAATGTGCAGTTATATTCATCTTGAGAAAACATAACCGTGGGCTGTTTTCCTCTGGGGTATTCTGATTGAGTACACTGAATGGCTGCGGCTGCCAGGGCTACAGTCTGAGGAACAAGAGGTTAGAAAAACTGTGATATTGTTGGCTGGCGCCCCAAGCTATTGGCAGTGAAGAAACATTAGTGGTATATGAGATCAACCACTTCCATGTGTGTGAACCCTGACTTCTTATCATTCAGGACCGAGCAGAGGTAAGCATCATCAATGATAAGCTTCTTAACCGTGATGCCAAGATCAGTCTCAGAGCCTACATCTAAAGAGTAACTCCAGTGAACAGTTCGATGGGCGCTATCTGCCAACCATCCTCGAATTATACTAATTTTCATTTTCAACTATGTACATTTTCGTGTCAAGTCAATATCTGTAAGTCTGTTAGTGGAGCACAAAACTGATTTCAAGACTTACAGCGTTGGATGATTGGGAATCTATCTTGAGAGATCGACCACCAGGCAATAGACACACAGATCCTCTACTTAGAGGTGCACCTGCTAATGCCCGCTGACGATCCTGGGCTTCAATTGGTAGTTTCCAAGCTTTCTCAATCATCCAGTACTGGTCAACGGATAGTATTGGCCAAGGAGTCTTCATGCATATAATTGCCTGCATGAACATTGTTGTTACCTCAAAAGTAGCCTGTTGGTGTTGCAGAATGTTCTAATCACCACTGGTCTTGGGTTGTGGACTGTTCTGGCCACTGCTAGACATGTTGGAAAGCACCAGTGCCCGGATGGAATGTGCTTCGTCAGACTGAGATAATTGGTCGAAGCGGGCTGACTTTTGGCATTTGAGCAGATGTGGAGTGATTGCAGGAGTTAGATTTCGAGAATTTGGATGCGGAGGGCATGCAATGACAGTATTGGCAAAGCTCCATTGCTTTGCCAGTGGAACCCTTGTAGTGTGTACTGACTTGTCCTGGCGCACCTGACCAAGAAGAAAAACCTCCTGTTCATCATCCAGATCATCTTCTTCGAAGTCCGATGCTAAGGTGGACTCTCTAGTTTCCTTACTTCGGTCATCACCAATCCTCTGATCGGTTTATTCATCCTGATTCATGAATGATAATGGGGGTAATAGTCATGCGCAAGATGATGCACGAAGGTAGATAATTGGAATGCCAATATCTGATTGACAATCACGATTGGCCGCTTTGTAGAAAGTGAGTGCTTTCTCTGGGTGTGCTTCTTGATTCTTCTGCCATTAGTGATTCCCCACCTGGCTGGGTGTAGGTTCTATTTGCTGTAACGAAGATTTAATGTTGTTATGCACAGTCTAATGTATAACTTCACCTTCAGGTGCCACCAAATCCCGTACATTATCGTATGTTACACATATTCTATTTGATATCATATGCAGTAGTTCTATGATATACTGGTCATGGAAATATTGTATAACACACCGTTTAAGAATCATTTGTTGAATATTGCAAAATGGCGTATTTATGTTTCATATCTTACCAACCCTCTTGGTTCACTAAGCTATAAAGTAATATCTGCCATGCAATATTTCTTAATATTCCTACCTATCATGGGACAGATTTTTGCAAAAGTATATTTATCTTACTGTAGAACTACTAAAGCTATCAAGTGGGTAGTACTCAAAGTAAGAGTAAACAGAATTAACACCAACCTATATCTTCATGGATATTGACTGAAACCACAAAACGTTTAGTATAGAGTTGGTTCACATTTGAATGAAGGATAGCTCAAATTAATTGGCTAGATAGTATCACTGGTGGCAAATAGATTGGTTAATATAGTAGTGTGAAAACCTATCACTCATCACTGATATACTGTCTAGTTACATACATCCAATAAGCTTGATGGTATTCCCCATAGATGAAGAGCTCAGGTAGAAATTCTTTACCTTATATCGTATGTCAAGCATTTAGGCATTAGGTAGATATAGTTTACTTGACACAAAATTCTGGGAGCAGTAAGCAGTGCTTAGTTGGATTAGCTGTCCTCAATATAGTCTAGACAATGTACTTGGTTTCCAACCTGTACTTGAATGGTAGAAGAAACTAAAAAGAGGATGCAAGCAAGTGAAAGAGCATCTTGTTAAATACATTTCATATATTAACAATATCCTGGCCAAAGTAAACCTCATAGAGTTAATTGTGCTCAAAGTTGGGAGCAAGTGGCTGGCTCTGGTGGGAGTGTGGCTACAAAGTGCCCTGCTCACGGCTTGTTAGGTTCGGGCGCTGGACGCGCGCACGCCCTAATAAGGTGTCTGGGCCGTATACATGAGTTCAAATCTGCATGCAGGTTTAAGTCATCAGGGTTGCCAAGTTACCCGGCAAACGAGTCCATTGTCTGTTGTGCGATTGAACCTAACCAACCGCCACAACACTTTACCCCTCACATTGACTACCCGCCTGATATATCTCCATCAGACGACTGTTTGTTCACCTTCTGTTAACTCTTCTCCCTTACCTATGTTACAGCTTGTATCCGATATACTGATTCCATTAATAGTCGTCATGTCATCCTCTATCAGTGCTGCTGCCGGTATGTACACCAATAGCACAACCAACGAGCTAGCCTTCCGTACGCCGGCATCGACATTACCTCTAAAGTTACAATTAGCAGAAGCACTAAGGGCGGACATACGTCACCCTGCCCCGCGTCTCAGGCTGAGCTAGGACAGAACGGCGCCGTCTTTTTTGAGGCCGGACGGGGACGGACGAAAGGGACGGCCGTCATCGGCCGACATCCATTGATGATTTGCGAGTGATCATACATAATAGATATTCAGTTATATTAAGTACATTTCTCCACCCTTCAACATCTGCTCCATCCGAACCTGATGCTTAATACTGATTGAGAGTCTAGAAATATAGATAATCTATTTATATCTTGCACTGCACGCTCTACAGTTATAGTATATGTATTAATAGTAACCGCCCCATGTCGGCCGGTGACGGTGGATGACGGCCGATGACGGTATTTTTGCCGCCCCCGGCCGTCATCGGCCGACATGCCGTCCTTAGCGGGTGAGGACGGGACGGACGGTTGACAACACTGCCCGTTTGAAGACACGAGCATCTCTAAACAGCTGCAGGAATTTTCGGGTTCACTACCACATACGCACTCTCGCCACTATTCAACGCCTAATACCAACTTCCCAAGAACACCCACCGTTGAATCGGGACCAAAATTCTCGGGACCTGTGTATGAGCCCTCGACACCATTCAGGCGTAACTTCCATCAAGTGCGGTAATCCTCAGCAGGGAATAGCCCCTCTTCTCGTACAACAAGGCAAAATATGGATATGTATCTTTATAATGAGTTGTATGGATGTATGGCGAGGGACGTTCCAGGGCTCCTCGAGTCTGATAGATTTTCCAGTGATCCCAGAACTCGCCTCACTTTACGACTATGCCGTCAAGGAGGGGCTCTACATCGAAGGCGAGGGGGGCTCCACTGGAAAGCGGGCTACTTGGCCCCAAGGAATCCCAACTGAGAAATCTGTGCTCAAGTGGCTCAACTCTGTCATTCCCCAGCTTTCAGCCGAAGTAGCCAGAAACCACCCTGCAGGGAGCAGGCTTCCCAATAGTCCGTCCCGTCCGGGCAAATGTAAGCCCCGGACCAGACGACAATTTTCGGGGCAAACAAACCAAGGACTGTTTAGGACTTGGGCAGCAGAGCCACGGACGAAAAGACTGTAGGGCCCTGCAGTCTAGCTCTGCGCACTGCCCACGGCGATACTATAATACAAACATGATAACATACAAACAAACAAGACCCTCTGCTCACTACCAAGCCTCCTCCATTCACAACTATAGCTCCTCCGCTGCCGTCTGCATGTGGACCCTTGCATCTTCAGGCACCCAGCCACAGCATTCAGACGCATCCAGGATTTGGAGTTCGTATAGACCCTAGCTTCGTATTCTAAAACCGTATCCTAAAACCACAGTCATCTATATCGGGCCCTAGGTATTCAAATTCCGTACCGGGACGGACAAGGCCTCCGAAATGCATGCCCGGGACGGGACCGTCATTCGGGGCCCCGAAAGACGCCAGTCGCCCCGGACCGTTGGGAAGCCTGGCAGGGAGGCGTATCTTTGCCTACTGTAAAGCAGCTGGTCTTCCTCTTGTGGATGGCCACTGTCTCCGTAAATCTGATATTGTTCTTTCCTCAATAGTCTCTTACAATACCGGCAAAGATACATATGACTCGGAAATGTTTAGCATTTCGGAGAAAAGGCTTTCATGGAAGACAATTAGGTTGGCCGCGGAGTTAAAACAGAGCAATAAGTATTCCGACTACGATTCTACCGTAGCTCAACTTGCCAACTATATTCGTGAAATTTTTGGTAGCCAGCAAACGAGGATGTGGGTATATGGGTTTATGTTCTGCGGGGATGAGTTCCGCGCGTGGTTATTTGACCGAGCTGGGGGGTTGGGAACAAGGTTGGTTAATATGCACAAGGAGCCCTCCATCATCATCAAGGCGATCATTGGTTTTGCTTGCATGGGTTCCAGTCAGCTAGGGTTCGATCCTACTATCCGTTGGAAGCCACAGGGTGGAGAGCCGAATGTTGTCTATGATGTGACCCTCTTTCATACACTACTGAATTCTCCCGTGCCCTATATAAAGGTCGAGACCAACGATTTCACTGAATGTCTCGAGATCGACGTGAGACACCCTTTGGCACGCCGCATCGCGATTCACAGCCGCGGAACTGCTGTTTTTGCTGGTCGATTATTGAATCCGGATCCTGTAGATAAGCAGCCCGCGAAATGGGATTACGCAGTGAAGGAGCAGTGGCGGGCCCCACTATCTAATACAGAAGCCAACATTCTACAATCCATCAGTTCCAGTATCGATATCATTGGTTTACCCCACTATTATTTCCATCGTGACCTGGACCGCGTATCGACATTGACTCGACGAAACTGTGGAATGAGCGCTGTACCGATAACGCCACCATCTCCAGTGCCCCAAGGAAGTCAAGCAGCTGTCAAGGATGCTATTGGCACATTGAAGCAGTCGGCACCTAGTGGAGGCCTGGTTTCTTCTATTGGAACTAAGCGACTCAAGACCGCGATGGGGAAAGATGGCGGAAGCAGTGGGCGAATGGTGGGTGGTGCGGATGACAACTATTGGCCTGTAGACATGGTTGGAGAATCCACGCCGCTCACCGCTGGAATATGGACCTTTAATGACCATACAATGTCGCGCCTTGTGATTTCACCAATCGGTACACCACTCCACCAATTCAAAAGTTACACACAGTTGCTCATGGGCATCCGTGACGCCGTCGAGGGTATTGATTCTCCACTTCAGAGTTGGCATTTTGTAATTGGTTGCTAACCGACCGAATAATAGGATGCTGGCATCTTTACTCGAAACGCGGATATATCCATCCAGACATCTCTATTAATAATGTTGTGCTTCTTGACGACCCATGTCTTGCGTCAGCCGGAATGTTAATTGACTTTGATATGGCGGCCAAATACAATTCCCAATCGTCCAGTGATAGTGAACGAACCGGCACTTTTAATTTTATGGCGATCGGAATTTTGAAAGGCACGGCATTAATGCATACACCACTGCATGATTTGGAATACCTATTCCGGAGCCCATCTCGGACAGCAGTTTACATGGAGACATCAGGATATACCAAGGCCGAGTTGATGCGCTCGCAAGGTTTCCAGAAATGCTTGCTTCTTGACTTGGGTGAGGAATTTCGCCGACGACTTGGGAAGATGCTGTGGGAGCTGCGACACATCCTCGGACCACACATGCATCCGGCTCCGCCTGCCGATCGTGATACGGACTCGGAGGATTGTGATTCGTCATCAGATGATGCACGATCCCATCAATGAAGATTCTTATGAAACGACCTATGACAAATTCATTGCAGCTTGAGATAAGAAGATTGCCAGCCTTCGGGGGAGGGAGTAGTACGAGTTGTCTGTATATATTTTACACAAGAGTGTAGAGATGTAGGTTCAGTCGGTTTTGCTTCTACACATCTTTTCCAGTGTACTATCATGTCGCATTTCAATTTTTATTCACTGCTTGAGTAGGTTATTCTATTTTGGGTATTAGAGGAATAACATGTTTACATATAGCTATATGCAGAGCCTTGGATGATCAGGAGATGGTTAGAATCCAAACTCAAGATTGAGAAACCACTGGTTCAGATTATGAAGCAGAATGCAAACCCAGTGTTCGCAACCGTCCCGTCCGTCCGGGATCGGTCAGGACGGAGACGGACGGAAAGAATCCGTCCGTCCGAGAGCAGGACGGAGACGGCGCCGTCTTTTTGAGGCTGGACGGAGAAGTCTTAGCGCCCATAACAAAAATTATAAGAAAATCATTTCAATTACTATTCTGACCGTGATGCAAGATCTGTGAGCATCTGCTCAATCCATACTATTTCTGACTCTGTTTCTCCAAAGATTACACCCTCTGCACCCAGGATTTCATACATTCCGAAGCCTGTATAACAATACCAGGCTTGATTGGGTTTAGTCTAAAGATATACAGTGACCGCCCGATGACGGTGGATGACGGCCGACATTCCGTCCGTCTTGAGGAAGGACGGAGACGGACGGCCTTGGCGCCGTCCGTCCGTCCTGGAGAAATCTCGGACGGACTGCCGGGGACGGCCATCGGACGGGACGGTTGAGAACACTGTGCAAACCTGGCTGATCTAGAGCAGAGTGAGCAAGAGCAAGAAAATTACATGACTCTAGTGGCAAGATACACAATACACGATGCTGAGGGTGGATGAAGTGTCGATAGACAGTGGCTTCCAGGTTTCAAGATAGTATTGAGAAATCTTGCAATTGACCATGACATTTCGGTTTAATGGTATGAAGAATTGCAACTCGATACTGTGGAGAATTGTCATATATTCCACTGGATCGCAGTCAAATTGCAATCAATCACTGATGATGATCGACTTGGGTAAGCTTAACCTGAGTAAGACCAAGTATTGAATAACGACCTCCTTGATAAACCAATGCAATATATCAAAACTTCCACAGTATAGAGGCCATTTACAAGGTAGTGCTGTATCGTTCTGACTTCCACTGTTTATCCTCTGAATTAGACACTAACAATACCTCTGCCTGGTGAAGTGGGAATTGTATAAATGAATGCAGACATTTGCAATACTGAGTGCACAGAAATATCGTGTTCTGGGGGTGCTTCATCCCAATAATCAATAAAATCTTTATTATATTGACTACAGTCACCTATGTAATTACTGTTTCTTTCCCTATCTTATCATAAGACTCAATGTCTTCACCTATCATCAAGAGCTCTCAGACTTCTTGTGACGATATGCTCTGATCAAGTGCATTGTCTATCGAGTGCAAGATCCAGCTTTTGTCTATATTTAACCAATCTTCAGAAAATTCTTCAAATAATAATCACTCAGTAAACAAGTACTGATGTACCGGCAGGTTGCCGATAACAATGGATTCTGCGATACTGTACATCACACTAGAGATGTAGATAATACACTGCTTTTCCAATAGTGAAATGAAATCTCTGAAGTGTTTGACGTTCCTCTTTAGTGCCAATTGACATTGTGTCAACTTGAAGCTAGGCATACAAAGCTTGATCATGTGAATGGATAATAGACCAAATGATTGCAAAGTTGAGACAGAATTCTTTACAATATTTTAAAATCATGTTCAATATTCTGATGCTTGTCTGTGGATTGCTCCTTTGGCTTGTGTTCTCATTGAATCAGCAATGCTATTACGTTATAGTTGTCTTTGAGGGTTTGTACACCCATCCTTCGACACTACAACAAAATTGCTCATGATAGCATTATAGGAGTCAAGCCTTGTACCCACAGTGATATGATGCCACCTATGCCAGTAGATTATCATGTTCATGTAGATGAAGTATTATAGCGTTACGCCCCTGATGAAAATCAAGCCATCCATTGCATGATATCATGTCAGACCAAGTGCCAGCTGAATCTTGACCTTAGACATCTCACAATCCATTTGCCTCACTAGTTGGAACATCAGACGATCTTGATCCGCAGTGTTTATTACAAATTAATGCCTCATACTAAAGGCTATTTCCCTTGCCTCACAGATTTAATCAGTACTGAATCTATACTATGCAAATATAGTGTTTGAAGCGTCATCTCTTATTGAATATGAGTCTAATATTGCATTGCATACTCACTCACACCAATCGGCAGGGTTACTTCACCCCTCACGTGATCAGCTAACATCATCATTCCTGTTGTCCCGTCATGCGTAGAATGAGATCACTCAGTTGGGCCGGTAAGTACCCTCGTGTATCCTATTGCCTCAGACGATCCGCCAGTGGTCCCACATACTTACATCATAATTGTCAACTGTTGTTTCTGTGAATTGAAGTAATCTTCTGTGCAATCACGCATGCCCCACTAGTATCAGGCAGATCATTCAGGTTGAAAACAACATGCTTAGCAGGAGCAAGCTTCTTTCGATTTGCCAGTGTTGCTGGATTATCATAAGTTAATCAGCAAAGCATAACTGGTGTATTGAATCGCCACATGACTTATATGAAATCCCTCCAATGGTCAATGAACAGGCCAACTTGCGATGTGATAAATTGGTGTTATGCATGTCAGGTGTCAAGACAAAGAGCAACTCTATGATATATATCAATTGATTATTGCAAGTACCATTATTGCTATTAATTGGAAACCCCAAACAAATAGTTTAACTATCCGAATTGACTAAGTCCCTCTAATTATAACTACACCCAAAGTGAGCAACTTATACCATGATATTCAAGTAACAGAGCAGGCAATATCCACACGAAAAATCAGATATAAAAGTGGCAGCACTAGGCATTTCGATATGGTGTCTGGCAAAAGTGACCATAGTTGCAGATACTTACCAACTTAACTTTGACCTGGATACTTATGACAATTAAATTTACAACCCTGCACCAATCTTTGGAAGGGAACCAATTCTGACTTCAACATTTGGTAATCAGTCAAAGATGTATCACAGTGACATATATGTAAAGTGATTTGAACTCTTGAAATTGACTGAACAACTAGTTTCCAGTAAAACCACACATGCTGCAGTGAGATTCAAAGTCTCTACAATTATCTTTGAATCTTTGCACAGTGAACTAAATGTACATTGCTTTCAATAGTCAACAAATACAACCTTATAAAGTGATACATCGGCACCAACCCTAGCTTCCATGGAAAACACCAGCATGTTCTTGACAGCTCTGATGGCTCGGATGGTACCTAGTACTCTTCAACAATGATTAACACTCTCTCAGTCACAAAGGCTAAATGTTGCATAGCATACTTATCTTGCATACTTTGTGTCAGAAATATGGTGACATATAGATACCATCAGCACAACACATGAGCTGCACTCTTGCCAAGTGCTCCAGTTACCCTGTAGCCATCAACTCAACCCCTGGCGATGGCTATGTATTGCTCTAGCCGAATGCACACTCAGGGGTTGCCTTTTAGCATCAATAATGATACTTGATTATGGTTACAAATGCATACATATTTGAGATATGCGTAACACCTAAGCATGTACAATTCAAGTGGTCAGCAACATGCTCTGTAGCAGGAGTTCATGTTGGTCGCGCGGAGTGTGGGTGTTTCGTTCACACCCGGATACTCTGCGGGACATGCATGGTATTCATGCATGGCAGTTGATAGTCAAACGCGATTAAGAGGACTCATCACCCTACCTGTAACAGGCTAGGATTCGGGAAGCACATTCCGGTCTAGAGTAAAGTCTCGACCTTAGCATGACGTAACTGAGGGATCAATTACGTAGGCATCGTACCTAGAGCAAACACTATTTGTTGGCTCAAGTGGTCTGGATTGCAATGTAACCTCGTATTGGATACAAGCTTACGCGTGAATAATCTGCATTGGCATAGTAGCGGTTGGTCGCCGATTAAATCTATGATGCAAATTAATAACTCATCTTCATGAGGGATTTAAGAGGCGATAAGCATTATCACCTTAGGTGGTAGATGTTCCAACTACCAAAACATACGATGGCAAATAATGTCGCAGGTGGTGAAAAAGAAGCTGATATCGTGCAATGGATGGCCTGAGCGTTACCAGGAGCGTAACGCTTTCCAACCCCATTGCTAAGACACCACAACCTGAGGGTGTGGTAGTAAGATATCACCAGGCGCAGAAGGAGCGTGGCCATGATAACACTATCATGCAACGAGAAGAACGGACGGTATAAAGAGTCAGCGTTGATCGGAGGAATTGGAGGATCTTCACTGAACAGAATAGCTTTCAGAGAACACCGAAGATGATCATAAAATATTATTAAGAATTCTATCTACTCTTTCAAAATTACTTGCCTCATACACCTCCACGCTCAAGCAATGTATGTCTGGTCGACCTTTGACACACCCCGAATACACAATACAACCGGTTGTCGGGTTATTCAGCGAACTGCTTTCACAGTTTGCAGAGGCGGGTTTAACCCGCTCTTACCAAGACATTTTTAGCTTCTGCAGACTCGAGAATATCGACTACCGGGAATTGAGGTTTCTGAATATTAGCGCACATCCCTTCGAGCAGTGGGCAGAGGAGTGGTTGCACGAACGGGAAGTGAAATCTTCCTATACAAAGGAGACGGAATTTGGAGGAGGTTAAATTTGGAAAGCTCTTGTGTCTCCAATACAAGATGTTGAGTCCTGGAATAAGATGAGGAAAGAAGGGGTTTAGATAGGCGGCCGGACTTAGTTTCAATAAATGTTGTATTGATGATTAGGATTAAGAACCCCCGTCACAGTATAATATTTTAAGTACTCTACGCTGTTATCTGAGAAGTGGATTATTCGATTTCAGCTCCGACACATGACACCAGAGTTACTTCACCTTTACAAGGAACTCTATAAAATCGGATCCTATTTTTACCAAAATAAAAATCAACCAGGACTGCATCTTATTGTGATTGACAAACCAAAGAGCAGCTTGGCGTATGAGTTTGGAGTGCCAGAGGTGCGAAGACAACTTTTGTAGTATCTATTTGGGTCAGAGAACCTGTAATGAGTATTGCCGCAGACAGAGTTGCTTCTGCATAAGCTGCCAGCTATTCAATATTGAGGAATAGAGCCCTGCAGTAATCTGCCAGAAGTGAAGTTTTCTGTCAGAGTGTTACAGCTACAAGCATCTGGGAGAGGTTAACGGAAGAGACTCCTATATACTGCAAAGACATTGCATCGACCACTGCCAAGTTATAAACGGTCCACCTCGGGACGAGGTTACGGTCGGATTAAACAAAGCTATACCACTACCAGACTGTCGTTATTTACATGGAAATGGCGGCGCCTCGCAGACGACAGACTTTCACCAGAAAGGCATTGGCAACCAGCAGTTGGAGGATACAGAAACCCTGGTCCCCAGTGGCAAGAACTCTCCCAGAATGGTGTCTAGTATATCAAAGACGAATAAAGGCCGCCGGAAGGGATTACTTGCTACTCAAAGTGCAAGAAGAGGAAGAAGGCGCCCTGGAAGGACAGGGAGAAATACAGATGACCGAAGAGAATACCAACTTTGTGTAAAAGCAGTGATCGGAACTTGCTCAACAAATCATCCATGTTATCGAGGCATGTAACGAGGAAAAAGCCCTGTTAGAAAGAGATTTAGAATCTGTGAAAAACGGAATTTTAAACATGGAAAGTCAGCTTCAGACCGAAAAAACCAGAATATACTCCGAAGTACCGGGAGTTGGGTCCATGATGCAATTTCAGCACACAGTGCTGGAAACATTACGTTTACGAATTCATGTCTTATAAGAACAGGATAATCAGATAGTAGGAGAGGCTACTGATTTATTCTCAGGAATCAGAGCAGAGTTTGAGGCTCAAAATGAAAAGATTACGGATAACGTATTACAATATTTCGAGGAGAAAATTTTGATACAGGCGGTCCAGAAATCGATTGGGGTACTATCCAAGAGGATGTATGAAGTGAATACAGTATTTGGCACCATTACGGAATGAATGAAGACGATTCCATCAAAAAGAGAATTTCTTCAGCATTAAGTAGCGATGGACGAAACAATAGTCCAGATGGCTGAAGTTGATACAGGGTTAACTACCGCACCGGAACAATATAAGTTCTCCGAATCCACGCCCTTCCAGTTTCATGGAACAGTCGCTGGACCCTCAGGCACCCAGCCATATATGAATCCTGGGCGAGCAGCTACTATCCAGTCTCCTTCAGTATCTAGCCTTCGAGATACAGCTAGCAAATATTCTCGGCATGCTAGACTCAGAGGAGCAGCAGCAAGAAATGGAGCAGCCGGAGATGGAGACGGAGGAGCAGCCGGAGGAGCAGCCGGTGGATCAGACGGCGGAGCAGTGGGAGATAATGGTAATCGAGCAGCAGGCGGAGGAGTACTTCCACCACCACCAGATGCACCACCATCCGAACATGGATGGGCCGGAGGAAGGCGCATCTCACGACGTCAACAACAAATTAAGGAATTAGAAATCGCCAACCTATTACAATCAAAGAACCCATAAACTTCTTTGGAAATGCCGGCAAAGATTTCGATACTTGGTGGGTACTGGTGCAGGTCTATATAGAGGACCACTCAGAAAAATTCCCAAAGTATAAGCGAACAATTGATTGGATTGGATCGCTAATGAAGAGCTATTCCGCGTCCTGGCATATACAAAAGGGCCAGGGAACCCTGTCAGGAGTGAATCGAAAGTCAATGACCGGTTATGTGAATTCACTTAAACTTAGCTTTGAGGATAAGGACTCCCAAGATGAAGCTAATGCGGATATGGAACAAGTACAATATGAGGGGTGCATATGTGACATGTTTAAAAAGATTCATACCTTCAATGATACGGTTAAGGTCTCCGGAGCATCCCAGAAGAAAATGATTCTCCAGAGATTACCTCAGAAAATCCTCGAACAAATGCAAACTGTGGATTTAATGGCGAAAACAGATCAGGAAATGTATACTATCATTTCTAACGGGGGAAGGATTGCGGAAAAATGCGAAGCTGCAAGAAAGAACGGTGAACTTAAAGCTTTGATGAAAACTTATGACAAGAAGCACCATAAGCTGGAAAGAGGCAAAGAGAAGTCAGAAGGATCGGAGTATCGGAAGTTTGGGAAACGGAAGCCTAGGAAGGACCGAAAGGAATGAACTTGATCTAAGAACGTCCTCACCAAGACAATGGGCTGAAGCGATAACTCTAGGACCGATGGTATCGAGGCTTCGGAAATTGAGTAACGAAAATCGGCAGGAGAATGCCTAAGATCCGCCTGGCCTTCCGACAGAGAAGGTAGCCATAGGGTCAAGGATTGCATAAGGCGAATTAAGCTGGACAAAGGAACGGCCAGTTATCCTAAAGGCGAGGAATACCAAAAGCTGAAGATTGCCGGGATGGAGTTGTCCAGTGAGGAAGAAGAGAGCTCGCATAGTTCCGACGAAGAAGACTTGGAAGAGCGAGAAGAGACGGAACAAGAACCGTCATAGAAAGAGGATTCCGAAAGTAATTATTTCGACGAATTGGATAAAGAAAAAGAAGAAGAGGAATAATAGGAAGGAAACTGGTGGGATTTGCTACCAGGGTCAGATTAATACAGACCAGCTACATTAAGATTGCAGGTCGCAAATTAATGTTTTTACACACCTATCTTTGATAGGAAGACCTAATTTTATGTTGTTACTTGTCCCTCTGAGGATGATCGGAACATCACAATGGCTGGTGCGTAAGGGTATACGAATACTATTACAAAAATTACCAGCATAATAACCTCAATCAAATATTATCCAGCAATTTTAACCCATTGTGGTTATGCTATTGTCGAAAGGATAGCGAGGGCAAAACGCACAGTCTCAGAACCTCTGGAGAGGGATCCTAAGAAAATCAATCCATCAACCGATTGTACCTATTATCAACCAACTTGCAGCCCCAAAATTCGCAAAGTGTTTCCCACAAGAGTCGGGAAGAGACCAAATAACCGATTTTTTATTGATTATCACGGCAAATACTTTTCTGTGAGATGTATGCTAGACTTCGGAAGTACCTCCTTTGTTTTTTCGCCACAAGCCGCAAAAGCTTTTTCGATACCCGTGATCAAGAGATCAAGTCCTATAATGACAGGTGATCTGTCAGGCAATAACTTGCGCACCGAAAACATGTTGACACTCCCGTTAGAAGTTTCATTTGGCAACCATTGGTCCTCCGATGAGGTTGATCATGCTTTTGAAGTTGAGAAAACTTCCGGAGAATATGATGCTCAAATACCAGCCTGCTATTTTGAAACGCATAAGTCTAGAGGTACAATGACTAGTCATGTTCATTTTCCTCATTGTGAGGAGAGTTGTTGTAATCACGGGAAGATTCATCCGGAATACTCAATTACGTACAACGAAAGGATAGTGTTAAGCGATAAAGCTATACACATTGGCTCAGTGGTTGCTAACAATCCTACGATAGCTCTGCAGTTACCTTCATGCTATCATGAATTTCTATTGTTATTGGATCCAAAGGAAGAGCAGAAATGGCCAGACAACAAACGCTGCGACCATCAAATTGAGCTATAAGGACCAGTTGATAAGTTACAAATGGGGCCTATTTACCAGTTCTCTCAAGAGCAAGAAAAGTTATTGCTAAAATACCTGGACACAATGATGAATGAGAGAAAAATTAGACCATCCAGAAGTACAGTGGGAAGCTGATACGATTTGTACCAAAACCTAATGGACACGGCTTACGGCTTTGTATTGATTTTGGACATCTAACTGATTATACAAAGAATGATAAAACAGCGTTGCCCAAAATGGAGGAATTATCAACATGAGTGAAAGGCGCTGATTGAATTACCGCAGTGGATTAAAAGTCAGGATTTCATTTAATTCGAACGGCGTTGGGACGCAAAAAATATACGGCTTTCCGTACTAAGTTTGGTCTTTTCGAATATCTCGCTATGCCTTTGGGACTTTGCTATGCACGAGCAACATTCGAAAGAGAAATTAATAGAATCCTACGACCTCTAGTAAGACTCGAATTAGTCATAAAACCAGACATACATAGTGACGAGGACGACGGAATGGTCATAGTTGCCTATATCGACGCCATATTCACAGCCACCAAAGGATCTGTTGAAAATCATCATAAACAGGTTTCGAAAGTCTTCCAATGTTGCATGGATAATACTATGTGCATTGAAATCGATAAATGCGTCTTCCATGTCTGCGAGACAGCATTGCTAGGATTCATTGTTAGCGGTAAGGGCTTGTGAAGGAATCCAGAAAAAGCAAATGCAATTGTCAATTGACCCAGGCCTACGTCTAGGAAGCAGGTCCAACAACTGTTAGGATTATGGAACTTTTACCGAAGATTTATTGACAACTTTTCCGCCATAGTGTCACCAATTACGGATCTGCTTAGACAGGATTTAAGTTTGAATGGAGCGAAGCACAGGAAACAGCTTTCCTCAAAATTACGGTACTTTTTGTATCTGGAAAAACCCCGATTCTAAGACTTTATGATTCAGATAGATCAGCGTAATTAGAAACAGATGCATCTGATTTTGCAATCACAGGAATTTTATCGCAGAAGTTCCAGGACAGCAAAATGCATCCAATCCGATTTGTTTCCAGGAAACTCAACCCAGTAGAGCTAAATTACGATATCTATGATAATGAAACGCTAGCGGTAGTGTTTTCCCTGGAAAAGAATCGTCATTATTTGCAAGGTGCTGAGCATAAGACAACTATTTGTACAGATCACCAAATCTTACCTATCTGAAGTGAGCAGTTTTGCTTAATCGAAGGCAAGCTAGGTGGTTGGAGCAACTTAAGCAGTAAAACTTCCAGTTGTTCTGTTGCCAGGGAACATCCAATGCCAAAGACGATATACTTTCCAGGTGCCCGGAGTTCACCTGTAGAGTAGGAGGTGCAACTTCGGCACCGAACAAGACAATAATGAATAAAGAGCAGTGGTTAGAAGTTGGCGCCATGGAAATGGAAATGGAAGAATACCAGTCAATTCAAATATCAGCGTTAGAAGTGGATCTAGTGCTACCGGAAGCCAGAGAGAGGATCAAGGAAAAAGCGATGTTGGATGTGAAGTATAGGGAGTTAGGCAAACCGGTGACGAAAGGAGGAAATATCAACAAGAACTTTTCGATAATGAACGAACTACTATGTTGGAAAAATAAGATGTATGTGCCCCAAGGATTAAGACAAATGGTGATTCAATCAGAACATGAATGCAAAGTGGCTGGTTATTTCAAAAGGGAACGAACACTCAAGGTACTTACAAGGAAATTTTACCAGACAATATGGAACGCGATGTGAGGAAATATTGCAGCTAATGCGATGTATGTCAGAGAACGAAGGTTCCGAGACATGCGAAGCATGGGCTCCTACATCCTTTGGAGTTGCCATGCAAACCATGAACGCATATCAGTACCGATTTTATTACGGACCTTTCACAGTTGGAATGATCTACGATAATTTTGGTAGTGGTAGATCAGTTTACAAAAATGGCTCGCGGTATCCCAATCAAGAAGAACGATTCGCGAACGGTGGCCCGAGCATACTTACACAACATATGGAAATATCACGGATTTCCCGAAGCTGTCGTTTCCGATTAGGATTCAACTTTTACCGGAAGTTTCTTTTCGGATCTGTATAATTACTTCGGGATTAACCGCAGTATGTCCACAGCATATCATCTTCAAACAGATGGACAAACGGAATGCATTAACCAAGTACTCTAATACGATTTACAGTCCAATTGCAACAATGAGCTGGACGATTGGTCGTTAATATTACCCATGGCGGAGTATGCCTATAATAATTCAAAGCATTCGGCGACTAATATATCACCTTTTTGTGCTAATTATGGTTTCGAACCGCAAACTGCGTGGCATACAGAAATTCGCTTTCGAAATCCAGTGTCTGAAATGTATGGACATTACATAACATACCTAGATCAGAGACTTAGGGAAAGGTTGATGGGATCAGTCGAGTTGATGAAATAACATTACAATAAGAAAACGAAGCCAATCGAACCTTTTAAAATGGTGGAATTGTTTATGTTGAATGGATGGAATATTCAAGCGAAACATCATTGCAAGAAATTGGACGATACGATGTTGGGACCGTTTGACCTTGTATCGGTGGGAAGCAACAAGTGGTATTGCAAACTCATGTTACCGGACCACTGGAAACTTCATCCAGTGTTTAACATCGATTTGCTTCAAAAATCTAACGGAATCGACCTGAAGACACAAGTAATAGAAGTCGAAGCCGATGGAGAAGATTGGGTGATGGAAACGATTTTTGGAAGCGGACCCTCAGACAACAACCCCAAGCAACATGTGTTTTTGGGTAAATGGAAGTATTACACACAAGAAGAGAATACCTGGGAAACTTACTGTTAGAGGTCGTCCTTAGCAGCGATAATGATACTTGATTTAAGTCACGAGATGCATACATATCTATGATATGCATAACACCTATGCATGTGGAAATCAAGTTGGTCAGCGACATGCTCTTTAGCGGGAGTTATTGTTGGTCGCGCAAAGTGAGGGTGCTTTGTCCAGCTCTTGAAACTATGCGGGACATGTGTGCTAATCACACACGGCAGTTGATAGTCAAGCGCAAGTAAGAGAACTCTTTCCCCTACCTGTAACGGGATAGGACTCGGAAAGCACATTCCGGTCTGGAGAAAAGTCTCGACCTCAGCGTGACGTAACTGAGGGATCAAATGACGTAGGCTTAGGGCCTAGAGCGAGCACCACTTGTTGGCTCAGGTAGTCTGGATCGCAATGTAACCTCGTATCGAATACGAGCTTACGCGTCATTAATCTACATTGGCATAGTATTGGTTGGTCGCCGATTAAATCTATGACGCAAGAAAATCACTCACTTGCATGAGGGGTTTTCGAGGCGATAGGCATTATGAAGATGGTTGGTAGATGTTCCAACTACCGACTCGTACGATATGAAAGAGATGTCTGAGATAAGAATGGATGAGCTGATATCGAGCGACGGATGGCCTGATGCTTATCAGGGGCGTAAGCTTTCAAACCACGTTGCAGCGGCGCAATTACCTGAGGGTGTTGTGGCGAGTTAGCATCGGGCGCTAAGAGAGCGCGGCCGAGATAAGCACTATCATGAGTAAGTAAGAATTGCGGCTATAAAGAGCCAGCGTTGGAAGCGGGTGTTGGGAGTATCAGCGAACACATTAGCTTTCAGAGAACACCAAAGATGATCATAAAATATGATTAAGAATTCTATCAATATCTTTACGTACAAATCCTTTACACCATTACGTCCTTAATCCACCTTCGAGATCAAGTGACTTATATCTGGAGCACATCCGTCACCATACGAATTCGCTCTGCAAAGGGTCGTTATACTATTCGGAGAATAACTTATTCCTCTGGTCGAAGCTGGTTTAACCCACACCTACCGCGACGTACTGAGATACAGCGAACTCGAGAATATTCACTACCTGGTATTGAGGTACGTGAATACTTGTGCTAGACCATACAAGGAGTGGGCGGAGCAGTGGCTCCACGAAGGGGAAGTTCAATCTTCCTATACGAAGGAGACGGGCTGTGGAGGCGATTTGACTTGGCGCGCTCTTACGTCACGGACGCAAGAGGTTGAGTCTTGGGAAAGTCGAGGGAAAAAGAGAAAAGATAGGCGGCTGTATTAGATTCAATAAATATTGTATTAGTTATTGGGATCTAAAAACCCCCGTAACACTTACGATGACGTGGCGGAGCATGATAATGAATTGTTAAATGATGATTATGCACGGAATCCTACGGTAGAAAAAGACGAAAGATTTGGCAAGCAAGTTAGCAGGAAAAAGGTTCAGAAAAGAAAACTTGGGAAGATATGAAGATTGTAGGTGGAGCTAGAATTTATTTTGTTATTTGATTACGTTTTGTTTATGATGGGACAGATAGAGCACCGTTGAGGTCACCGGGCTTACAGAAGGGGTGATGTTAGGGATCGCCTCTTAGCAGCGATAATGATACTTGATTATGGTTATAAGAGGCATACATATTTGAGATATGCGTAACACCTAAGCATGTACAATTCAAGTGGTCAGCAACATGCTCTATAGCGGGAGTTTATGTTGGCTGCGGGCAGCGTGGGTGCTTCATTCACACCCGGATACTCTGCGGGTCATAAATGGTAATCATCCACGGCAGTTGATTGTCAAACGCGATTAAGGGGAGTCTTCTCCTTACCAGTAACGGGCTATAAAGAGTCAGCGTTTGTCGGAGGAATTGGAGGATCATCAGCAAACATAATAGCTTTCAGACAACACTGAAGACGATCATAAAATATTATTAAGAGTTCTGTCTACTCTGTCAGAATTACTTCCCTCATACACCTCCGCGATCAAGCAACGTATGGCTGGTCGACATCTGACACTATCCAAATACGCTGTACAACAGGTTGTTGGGTTATTTGGCGAACTACTTTCACAGCTGGCAGAGGCTGATCTAACCTGCACTTACCAAGACGTTTTTCCCTTCTGCAAACTCGAGAAGATCGACTACCTGGTATTGCCGTATCTCAACACCGGCGCACTACCCTGTCAGGAGTGCGCAGAGGAGTGGTTGCACGAAGGGGAAGTTTAATTTTCCTACAAGAAGGACACTGACTTTGGAAGAGGTTTAATTTGGAGAGCACTTGTGTCTCCGATACAAGAGGTTGAGTCTTGGGATAAGACGAGTCGAGATGGGGTTTAGATAGGCGGCCGTACTGAGTTTGAATAAATGTTGTATTGATTATTGGGATTTAGAACCCCCGTAACATGCACAATGGTATCTGTTAGACATTGTTATACATCCGCTGCCACTATTTCCCCATATTTTTGTTTCGCTTTGAGAATATGTCACTGATTACAATACAGTCTTTACATCATATATGTTGCATAGTGTTGCATTTGCATTGCGATTATAGTATTTTTCAAGCCTGATAAATACTTTCCAATGTTTACATTGATCACATTCATTGTTGAAGTCCCTGCTGCCCCTTTACCACGCGAAACATACTTTTTCCGATGTTCAATTGTGGTGAATAGGAGTACCTTGGCCCTTGTGTCTGATTTCAGACTCCTGAAGCACCACTTCAGCTTTCAAATAATTATAAGGGATCATATAGTCAATATGCACTATGTCATTCCAGATAACCACAGGAGGTGTTGGGTTCACCACCTGTTACATCTGACATATGACTTTAGCAAGAGTGATTTTCAGCACCCTCTGTTGGTAGCTCTCTGGTAGTGTATTCCACAAAGTCATCAAGATTATATATGTGTCTGCAACACCAGGCAAGGTTAAAAACCTGTTACCCATTCCGCTGTACTAGGATGCATTCTAATCTTAATCAGTCATTCGGTTGAAGAAGTGCAAAGGATCATGTCTGACAGATTGAAGGTTTGACTTGGAAGCTATCGGAGGGACACTTATAATGTTGTGCTACTCTAGAAGCGCATGGTGCATTGCAGTTCAGGTAAATGTGATCAGTCGCAAGGGTATATGATCATCCATGACAAGAGTCATGGAACTATAAAATCCCTCAGTATACCTACCGTGGTCATTTACCAGATGATAATATTTCGTAGAGATTATCCCCCGGATCGCTTCCGCCACACAGTCAAGCGGATGCTGGCCATTGGTTACCCACTGTTGACAATCTTTGGGTTGGATTTGGACCACGTACACCACCATCCACACACTCAGCAATAGGCACAAAGTGCTCAATACCTCCTGGAAGGCAATCAATGAATTCCAAATGGTCTGCATCAGAGTCAAAGCAGTGGATCTCACACAGTTCTGATACGTCACTCATTTCAAATTGAATTGCGAAGTAATGTATGGCATCGAGCTGTGCTCAGGCCTGGTACCTGTTTCATTGTGGAAGAGCCAATATGGGCCATTTCTTTGTCAAACCTCTATCATGATCTCCTTTGTTTGTGCCACAAATGCTATGGACCAAATGTTGTTTTGCTGAATAGTGGTGTTCCAGTACTTCTCTATTATCTGCCAGTATGGGGTTTCAGTCAATCATTTTGCAACATGTCGCATCGCATAGCATATTTGCTTCAAGTCACTTGCACCTATCCACAGCCCTGTGATCAACATGTCACATTCCAGTAGTCTGCGTATTCGAAATACAAGACATGCCACCTCTGACGAGTTCAATAAATTCACCGTGCGACTGCCAGCGACCATTGATTGAGGTGTAGACACCACTTGCTGTTTCAATTCTGACTGCGTATGTCTCTAATACATGTCTGCACCACACTTTGGTGGTTGTTTTAAAATGGTCACTTGTGTCTCCTGATTTAGTGTGAGGGTGGGCTGCTTCCTCAGAGAGCTGAAGGAAGTGAAAGAGCTAACAATACAGGATGCGGGGCTGAATACAACTCAACCCCTTAAGTCTATCTGTGGTTTTCCTCCATATCCCTGTAAGCAATAACTGCAGGTATGTGGTGTAATGGTTGGAGTATGTTGTTAAGGTCAAGTTGCAGTACACACTGGGAAAGTCTGGCAATGAGTGGTATCTGCAATGGGAGAATTGCCCTGTGAAGAGGAGGTGATTGAGTTCTAACTTTTGATTGTAGAGGCTATGGAACATGGTTCTTGAAAGGTATCAAACATACTGGCCAGCGTGGAAACACAATGCTTAGCAGGGGGATGCTGAGAATTCCCTGTCGGCCAATGCTGAAGAGGTTTTGGAAGATTCGTAAATCTTCTGACATTGTGTATATCTGGACACAGGTAACAATAACTGCTTTAGGACTGCATAGTGTAATATAGATGGTTGAAGTTACCAACATCATAATGATTGCTTCTACATGTGTATGCAACAGCTGACAAAGATGACTTCCATTTCAGTACTCAGGGAGGGATTTGAAGAGAATGCAAGGCACAATGTAAACCACACCAGACTCTAACTCATGATCGCATTCAATGATACCGAGAGATGAGATCCCTTGAACAGCACTCAATCCTGGGGTCAACTTCCATTAGATTGAAATCAGCTTAAACTCAGCATTGATATTGACTTTTACAACATTGTCTGAAGAACAGTTTGCACTGCTTGAGCGGTGTTTATGACTTCTTGGTGCAATTGTCATAGGATTGAAGTCATTGCTAGCACAATACTTTGAACACTCAATTGAGCTTAACCCCAGCATCACAAGGGGAATCAAGCATTGTTAGAGCTCAAGATATCACAAACTGAGCAATGACGTATTCTCTACCATATGACATCAGTTGTGTGTGCATGTTCCACTGCTAGGTGTGTTGGTTATTAGTGGGGTACTATTCCTCAAGTACAAATAATTGTAAGTACGGCCCTAGATTCTACTGTTATTTCTTTTGCAGGAAAGGTGCAGTTCTTTTCTCCAAACGTGTACAACGGAAGCAATCAAAAGTCTTATGACTTCCTATCCGGTTGCGTGGCCAACCGCAATGCTGATACTCACCTGCTGCTTTTTGTTGTTTCATTTCTGATCCTTCTATTCCTTCTGTCTGTGTACCAAAAGTCTTAATAGGCTTCTAATTTTTCTTAATATTCTTCTGCATAAATCTTCTGCTTTCTAATCGGTTCTTCTAACCAACAATCTTTCTTGCCCTTTGAGAGTGTTCCAGAATTTCTATGTAGTTCTGGATTAACTTGTCTTGAATAATATCCACTGAAGTGCCAACCGATTCATCCTCAGAAGTAGGATATTCACTCCAAATTTCTTTCAACCATGCAAGACGTTCCGGGTGTATACATGGGGCTATATGATCCGGATGGGATGAATCCTTCTTTGAAGTACTGACGTTCTCCTAATTGGCCAATGTCACAGACGCCATCGAAGCTACCGTAATATCGGTTTGTATTTTTGAAATATTGATATGGATACATAATCATTGTTGTAAACCTATAATCGAAGATATCCACCAAACCATTTGGGCTAGGAAAATGTACTGACTATTTGTGGTGTAAGATATGATTTTCTCAAGCGGGTATATTATAACGTGATTATCGTTATAGACAGTGATTGTCATTCGTAGGATACTTCCTTAAAGGTGCGGGGCTGCCACTACAGAAAGCTCACAGATTTTATATATAATGATAGATAGGTATAGGTATCATAAAAACACAATAATATTTCAGATCGTTCTTCCCCGGTAGGTATCACCGACTGCGTGGCTGCTTGAGCTTGTCGTTCTCATTGCCGGAACAATTTGACGTCCTCATAGAAAGTTCCTCAGGATGTTACCCATGCGCACCCATATTTCCTTTCCATGATTCTAATACCAATTTGCTTTGCTTCTTATATTCCTTATTGTCCGCATGTAAGGTAAGGCAGGCCGGCTCAGAATGCGCATGGTAGAGACTGCCATGAATCCCCAACGTTATCATGTTCATGCAGGTGAGGTATTAAAGCGTTTTGCAACTGACAAGAATCAGGCCACACCCGCAAGATATCATATATCAGGTCATATCATCAACTTTAACTTCTCACACATGTATCTATCGGTAATCGGGAACGGCTGCCGACATACCGTGTAGTGTCTCCGAGGTAATGAATAATGTAGTATGATTGCATCATAGGTTTATGTGGCGGCCAACCATTGCTATGCCGATGTGGATTAATTAACACACAGGAAGCGTTGAAGTTGCCATTCCGTCACAAACCAATGTGCTGGATGCTCGGACCTCGTATCAACAGTCATGCCATAATCTGTCAGTTACACCCAGCTCCAGCTGAGACCATTCTCAATGGCTGGGGAGTGCCCAGTGCTCCGACGTCAGATGAGACAGCCGGTTCTAAGATCTCAAGTGGTAGCTTAGGCTATCAACTGCCATGTCTGTGTGATGAACTCCTTTGCTCTATCCGATCAGACATAATCCCTCTAGTATCTGGATGGTGAATTTGGTTGAAAGTAACATGCTCGGCCGGATTGTAGCCGATTCGGTCTGGCAGTGTTATTGCGTTATCAGAAATGATTCCGCGAAGCCAATGTTTCTTCAATCGAGACAAGTCCCACTCATATCCCGCTATTGGTATTCGTGACTGAAAGTTCTAAGGCTGTCTAGGGCAGGTGTTTTGCATGTCAGATAAACCAAACTCTACTGACAAGTACCCGTCTTTGGTTATCCCAGGTTACATATACTCCGCTAGGGCAAAACCCCAAACAGAAGATGAATCTCATTGGAAATGACACGCTAGGCCGGATTGTAGCCCATTCGATCTGGCAGTGTTATTGAGTCACCAGAAATGAATCCGCTAAGCCAAAGCTTATTCAATTGAGACGAGTACCACTCATACCCAGCTAGAGGTATTTGTGACTGAATGTTCTGAGGATGCCTAGGGCAGGTGTTTTGCATGTCAGATAAACCGAAGTCTACCGACAAGTACCCATCAATCGTTATCCAATGTTATATATACTCTGCTAGAGGAAAACCCCTAACAGTACAACTTCACAACCGTTTTCTTTGCCCATACAACGATAATACCAGTGATAACAATTCGGAATGCGACATTGTGAGTATGAATCCAGGGCAACTTCCAGTTCAGACATGTATTTATTGTACTTTACAGTTGGTCAACTACTTAGAAGGTAAGGCTATTAGTAGCGGTGATTTCGAGGTCTTCGATGGTGAAATGGAGTGATGGTAACCATCTTCTTGCAAGGTGGAGTATCGATTTGCACACTGGTGTACCAAGTACATGTTGAGTATAGCTGCTGTCATCAAGCTTGCCAGGAACCGTACAACGGCAAACGTCAGCAACTTCACTATCTCCAACTGTGTATTCAAAGGGTTGAAAGAAATGTTCTATGTGGTGGGCATCAACTCTTGGAAATAAGGCAAAGAGTGATTCAATTGTTTCCCTCATCCAAACAACCTTCAAGATGTTGATTTCGCAGGTTGCATTTGCCGCAATCCTGGTGATTACATCGAGTACCTCATGCAACAGCCTGCGTTCACGGAAAATATGTCGTATGCTCCAGCAAAGGAGTTCAATGATGCTGAGAATCATATCTACTCAGAAGTGAAAGCAAGCGACTGGTGGTGGAATGAACACGTACATTAGTTGAATTTTGTCACAGCTATGATGACTTCAGCCGCTTTGTTAGCACTGGCGGCTGCTTGGCGCTTCAATTGTCCCTTTGTTCAGCAGTTCAGACCAGACACTGCTTTCAAAGATGCTCATTCCAGTGATGTAGAAGCCAACAGGGAGAATGGGTGTATTGATCCAGAGCAACCTCCAATTCGGCCATCTATTTAAGCTACTCCACTCTTGGACAACTATGATGCCTGCAATCATATGAGGAAGAAGTATTTCAACATCTCTGAAGACAGACTTGATCCATGGTCACCATGTTCTTGTGAGGAGGAGCATTGACTAGCACAGCAGTTAGTCAACTACAACTTGAGCCGAGCCGCGATCAATGAGCATTTCAGGAATACTATCATGGCAACTGTCATCAACTTCACCTCGTCCCTGACTGTATTCAAATGGTTGCATGAAATGTCCTATGCCATGGGCATCGACTATTGGAAATCTAGCAACAAGTGTTATATATGTTTTGCCATTCCAAACACCCTTCGTGACAGTGATTACACACCATTCTTATACCTCCAGCCTGTTAGATACATTCAGTTCTTCATGCAACAGCCTGTGTTCAGGGTGTATTTGTCATATACTCCCAGAATGGAATTACATTACTATGAGGAACGTATCTAGGTCGAAGTGAAATCACACAACTGGTGGTGGAATAAACAGGTACGATAAATGAATTTCGTCATCGATACAGTGATTATGATCACTTCAATAGCTGCTGCAGCACATTGAAGCTACAATTTTCCCATTATGTGGCTGTTCAGACCAGTCAAATCTTACCAAATATTTGTATGATACCAACGCTTGGCCTGATTCTTTCAGTGATGGAAACATGTGCTCAACAATTGCATCAAAGTCTTCAAATGGCGCAAGCGTGTTTGTTTCCCTTCTTCCTGTTCCTCCAAAATTACACTTTTCAGGATAGGCAAAAACAACTAGCTGCAAGGAATACCAAATCCACAATATAGAGATTGTATGGAAGGTATTCGAGCATAGTTGTTGTTTGTTTGTTTGTAATCATTTTGCATTCACCCCCGAAGAGAGGTGCCCAGCTAAGTTACCATAAGCCGGCCAGCCGTTAGTGGTCATGGCATGTAACCCCAATCCTGGAACTTCCATGGTCTTCAACGTGGAGGGCACATGACCATTGAAACTCCCTATCTCTCCCCAAGGCAACGTCGTCCCATCCCAGCTGATTTGTTGGACCTACAATGCACTTTTCAATCAGCGATAGTTTAAGCTTGCTTCACATGGTTACATGTAGCAATGTGATCCTGTCATCTGTGCTTGGGCAGGTGATTCCTTTCAGAACATTCGCTTGCAATCAATTAAGCAGCCCCTTTGCCCTTTGTGACAAGCAGGGAAAATGATGTTTGGAGAAATGGATTAATCATCGTGGCAATTGCAAGAATATTGGCTATTCATCCGAACAATGATATTCACAACACATTGAGATGTGACCGGATGGAGGGAAGCCATCCAGCATCTGGATGATTGATTGGATGGAATCTCCAAATACATGTTCTGGAATATGAAGTGCATCTCGCCAAAGAGTTCAATCGTAACTGCTATTCCTGATACGCTTTATCTCCGTATGAAAGAGCATTGCGTAGAATAGATAATATCTTTCCTTAGCAAATATTCCAGAATCAGCATATTGAACAAGCTCTGGCCGCTGATGCAACCATACGCTAGCCTCGCTCGATTCAACAGGCCATAATGCCAGGTGACCCAAATAAGTGGTAAGGAGATGAAGCACACTGGGGTGTGATTGTTCCAGTTTTCGCACAAACTCATTTGAACCCTTTGGCAAGGCAAAGGATTCCCTTTACAAAATGGCTGTCATGCATCAAGCACTGTGTGTATATTCATCATATGGTACATTACCACTACCATACAGAGGCCACAATTCAGTACATGGAGAATTTTCTGAACAAGTATCACCATCACAAGGATGTTTTCAGTCGATTACGCGCCAGTAAATCAACACAGAATGTCTTGGATGCGATGACCATCAATCTCACATTGGACCAACAGGAGGAACAGGAGAGTGATCTTGTTTCGAACAATCTATCTCCACCATCGAGGCATTGTCACATAGATAAAGATCAAACGACCCTAGAGTAAGGATTTTTACACTATGCTCTCATTGACATGGATTTCAACTTTGTCAATACTCATCTCCTGAACCGCTTCTGTGACCATATTCAATAGCTAGGCAACGTTCTAAATGTATGCTCTTAACTTCCAGAGACAGCTATGACAGATTTTAAACATGTGTAGCGACAATTGAATCATGACAAGGCCACCACAGAGGGTTTCTTACCATAAGCCCAACTTGTGGTGTTTCAGTATCGAGAGCTGCATGGAAACGCTGCAAAACAATGTTGCAATGACGATTTGACTCTTACCAAAGCATCTATCAAGCCAATGGTGAACAAGCGACATGGAGAAATCAACACCCTTGATGACTTGGCCAGGTAGTGCACAATGCCGAACAGGGAGCTACAAAATCTCATTGCGTAGTGTATCAACTGATTTGCTGACATGACAGACGATGTCGATCACAATCAGTATGGCAGTCCTCTTAACAATGCATGCTGTATTTGGAACAATGCAGTTGCAATTCTGGTGACGGCTTTTCAGTGGGAACAGCATGCAGTTACTATGGTTTGTTGCACTGGGTCCACATGGTAGAGAAACCATATGCCACAATGAAATGACGCAATGCTTCCTTGAATGGTGAAGAGTTCGGATATCCACATAACATTGAACGGTTGACGCAATCTGGCACGGTCGATGTGTCTTCTCATTGTGCAGGCTGCGGATTCAACTGTTACAGTGTTTCTTTGTTGGGTTGAGCCAGTTGCAACTGGGACAATACATCTGAGTGCTTGTAGGTTAATTGTTAAGAAGAGGCATCAACCTCTGATGTCACTCCTGAATGATAGATGTTACCATTATAAGCGTGTATTCGGTGTCGGAATCTCATATATTGTCCTTCTCAGTGCAATCCAAGATGTTGCACACCACCTTCCACAGAGGTTGTAGCCAGATAGCTTAAAGTGGGACTTGAGTAAGAGGATTGACTTGGATACGTTGAATAGGTTTTGCATGTTGATGATTTAACTGGATGCTTGAAGTAATCAATTCAGCAAGATATAGAAATGTGTTGAGTGTTTCCTCTGGGTAACATAATTTGTAAGATGGGAGTTGTGCAAGGTTGTGTATAAACAATGTCTCAAGGGAGTAAATAGTTAAGAATGATCTTGAAATCGAAGGAACAGTTCAAACACTGTTGAAATAATTAAAATTTGGAAGGCCAATGTGAACAAAAGAGTGCAATAAATTGGTTTAAATGATGAAACATGTTTTTGAGAAGTCATAATGATCTGATGACAGTATTCAACATTCCCAAGGATTGGGGAAGATTGCAAATCAGTTGCTCCAATGATTTGTGGAGAATGTGGAGAAGGATTGGTATATGGGGTCACTTTTTGGAAACCAATTTCACTGTGTGCTGATGTGATATTTTTGACTGGATGGGAGAAGTGGAGTAAACATTGAAGAAAGGGATGAAAGTTGGTGCTGGGTCTGGGATGCTTGTGGGGTTGTAAGCTCACGATACTTTCAACTAACTTGAGATATTTATTCAGCCTTCAAACCATCAGAAGCAGAATCCTTACACTGTAGCAGTTGCAACAACGCTGATGCGTGATATCCTATACTGAGATGGAAAGACAAAACTAATGCCTAAGCGGTATATACAATAAACCCGGAGCGGTACAAGAACCTTTCGATGCAGGTGGTACTCGATGCCTGAGATAGAATGGTTAGAACAACAGGACCCACCAAGGTAAACACCCAGCCCCTAACCAAAACAAGCTGTAAACGAAAAAACCCTGAGTGAACAAAACTCTTCCATGCGAGCCATTGTCAGTGCCTGAGCTGATGTTCTTTTACCAATCTAAAGTGACAAGACAACACCCCAACCCTACTCCAAATACAGCAGCCATCGCCTCCACTGCAAGACAAGAACAGGATCAGTCACCACGAACTCGTCCAACAGAGTACGCTGCAATGTGAGGGAGATCAGGGATAGGAATGCCACAGAGAGGAACATGTTGGAGAGGGACACTAGGGAAAGTAACAACACAGAGACAATTGACAGCCACTAATGGGTGGAGCAGCTGCTGATCCACATTGACATCAGGGGGTGTTTCCAGCGGCAACCGCATATTGTTGAGTTGGTTCTACAGGTCAAGGTTTTCGCAGCAGCACAAGCCACAAATACTCCAGCCCAGTGTTACAGCTTCTCCCTGAACAGCAATAATTGTACTTGCAATAGTTAAATGGATACATGACATGGAGTTACTCTTGGTCTTGTGTAGGTGATGTGCATAACACCAATTCATGGCATTGGAAGCAGAGCAGTGTTAGAACCTTATGCGAGGTTACATCAGGGTCGTGTGTGGATTGGTTACACATGATGTTGAGTAGCGGTTTCACATAAGATGATTCAGCAATGTCACCTTCGTCGGAACGCTTTGCTTTAGCCATGCACAGAGCTTTCCACTACTTTCATTATTCCCGAAACTAGCGGGACATGTCTCACAGACACCACTGATGGTAATCAATATGCTAGTATGAGTGATTTCTGGCTTATTGTCACACAATGTAAGATCAACCAGGGCACTACCAGGCTGAAGAGAATGGTGTCAGCCTAAGCAGGATGTGACTGAGGGAAATATGACATTGGCTAATGATAAGAGGCCTGAAGCAAGCCTGCTCATTGGTTTGAGTTAGTAAGCATTGCAACAACAGACACTAATTTGATTCCAGCTGACGCGTCAGTTTCTACATTGGCATATTATTGGTTAGTGGCAAATTAAATACTTATTCAAGCCAAATAGCCTGGAGGGTAAGGCATTAATTTGCGATAAGCACTACCAATTATAATCAGCAGATGTTTCAACAACTGAACCAAATGGACTGCAAGATGTTTAAGTATAAGTGTCATCTGATGTAATGACTACCATGATAACATTCATCGGCTGGCCTGAATAGTATCAGAAGCGAAACACTTGAATGCATCATCTGCAACAATACCATAACCTACAGGGATGTGCAGCATGTTATCACCAGGTGCATGATGTGATTGCAATGATGGTATCATGAATATTGTAGTCATTGTCCAGAAGAATGGGAATACAAATCCTCGAAGACGGCAATAAAGTGATGGCTGTTAGGGGTTCTCCCCAACCAGTGATGATGGAACTTAGATTACTCCTATGAAAATATGGCATGGAGTTACTCACGGTCTAGTCACGTGACATTCATAACACCTATACCTGACATGCAAAGTTGAACCACTCTTATGTCCCTTAGCGAGGATAAATAAGAATTGCATGTTGTTTGATTCAGTGACCAAGCACACTTTGCGGTTTCACTTAAGATGATGCAGCTATGTTGCCATAGCGGGAAAGCTTCCTTTTACCATGCTCATAGTATTCAACCACATTCACTATTCCTGAATCTAATGGGACTTGTCTTATCAGACACAACAGTTGATTGTCAATATGCGATAATGTGGAATCTTCAGCTTATTACCTCACGCGACAAGAACTCCAGGGGCAATCCCGGGCTGATGAGAGTGGTCTTGGCCCAAGAATGACGTGACGGAGGGAATTATGACTTCAGCTCAGGATATGATGCTGGAAGGAACTCTGCATGGTGCCTTGAGTTATGAACCATTGCAATGTCAGACTCATATACAATACAAGATGACGCGTTGGATTGTACATAGGCATGAATCGGTTGGTCGCTGATTTAATCTATGATGCAAGCCACCGAGCCTATCAGGTGAGGTAATAGTATGGGATAAGGACTGCCAACTAAGATCAGTAGATGTTCCAGGTATTGATGCAAACGGATCGGAAGATGTCTAAATTCAAGTTTCGTCTGACAAAATGCATGCCATGGAAATCACGCAATGGTTGGCCTGGTTCTTATCAGGAGCGCGCAAGATATAATACCTCATGGACATAAATACTTATCGTTATCATTGTAGTCATAGTATCGAAATATGCGCGTACAAATCATCGAAGACGACTATATAGAGACTGCATTACTCCGGCAATGCGATAAACAAGCTCAAGCAGCAATTCTCAGTCAACAATCAGAACACCAAAGACGATCTTAAAGTATTATTAAGAAGTGTATCTATCAAAACCATTACTACCCTCATACATCTTCGTGATCAGGCAACGTATATCTGGTCCTCAATTGACACATTCCAAATATGCTCTGCAACGAGTTTTCCATTCATTTGAGGTTCTTCTTTATCAGTTAGAAAAAGTACATTTAACTCACACTTACCGCATGGTTTCTCGTTTCCGTGAACTCACGAGTATAAATTACCTTGTGTGTCTGTACACGAACACCGGTGCACTACCATTCGAGGCGTCCGCAGAAGAGTGGTCGCATCACGGGGAAGTTTAATCTTCCTCTATGACTGAGACGGATGTTGAAGAAGATTTGATCTGAGTTGCTCTTACAGAACGGTGCAAGAGGTTGAGTCTTAGAATAAGGCAAGGAAAGAGAGTGTAAATGGATAGGCGGTTGTACTTAGTTCAATAAATGTTGAATTGATTATGGGGATTCAGAACTTGCGTAACAATGGCATTGTCTCGGCAATCAGAAGCAGCTCAAGCAGCACAGTACACAATCACAATATTAAAGACGATCTTAAAATATTATTAATCATTCTATCTATTACAAACCTTCAAAGGTTACTTCTCTCATTCATCAACATTTGTTGCCAACTTATGCGTAGTGATCAGTTTACACAAAGCGGATACTCTCTACTAAAGGTGGTCATGGGGTTCCGCAATCTTCTTGCGAACTGAACAAGTAACATTGAACACACACCTGTTGGGTGGTTTTTCATTTCATTGAACTTGAGCATATGAATTATCCAGTCCGCAGAACTCTGTGTACAGTTATGCGACCCTTCAAGAAAGATTGAGACATGTGATTATTCAACGGAGAAGTTTAGTCTACGCCAAAATCGTAGACGGGAATCAGAGATGTTTCCGTTTGCAATCTGTTGGAAGAATGTCCAGAGTGCGAGTCTCAGGATAAGACAAGGATAAAAGAAACTTGGTAGGCAGTTGAACATATTTCAAAACATGCTGTATTGATTATTGAAATTAAGAACCATAGTGTTAGCAATGGTTCCAGACGGTCACTTCTGGTCCGGGTGCCTGTCCAAACCGAACCGTTGCCAAATTGACGGACCGGGGTGTCAATAAACCCGAACAGTCAACTCGGGTATGGTTCAATGGTAATCTCCCAACCCGTCTGAATTGGGCAGGTTGTCAGCGGGTCGCCCAGCGGGTCCATCTATAGATTCAAATAAGGCTCTTGTTTTTGGAGTTTGTTAATTGTATCATATTAAAATGGCATTTTCAACAACCAATAATGTGTTTTTGTATGCTTTGCAGCTTGCAATATAGATTAATTTGGAATCAGTATTTTTCCTTTGGTATATTGTATTTTTGCAAAGAATGGTGGTTAATAATTCCGTTATGAACGCCAAGATTAGCGCAATGACTTGAATATCAAATATGCAACTACTAAAACTGTTGACGCTCTGTTGACGCTCATTCTCAGAATGGGGCGATCACCCTGGTGCTGACTGTTTTGCCAATACAAGCTGCGAATACATCGATTATGCCTAACAGCGATCAAAGATATCTCAGGGGATGCTTCTGGCCTTATTGCAACAGCAAATGTTATAATGTCTCAGTCACACCATGCTCAGCCTGAGACTAGTCTCTTTAGCCAGGGAGTGGCAGAGTACTTCTGTTGAACATAACTTTGGCTCGGAATCCCACTTGATCGCATATCGGCGATTGCCACTCTAATCTGTGGAGCAAAATCCTGTGTTCTGTCCGATCAGACAAATCACTGTTCTATCAGGTAATGAATGTGGCTGAAAATAACACCGTTGGCAGGGATGTAGCCTTTTCAATCTGGAAGTGTGATTGCATTATCAAATCCGCTGCTGCAGGGTATACTTCAATGAATACACTGAGCCTCAGCTAATCCAATTGAGACATTTCTCATTCTTACCATGGTCAAGGTAATCTCTACCCACTAGTTCCGAGATGCTTTCAGGATAAGTGTTTTACACACCACATTACAAGTCACATGATATGTATCTCTTGAGTTATTTGGAGACCATAGACACTGATAGGAGATAATGCCTAACACTGTATGCGACAGACGATGATTCTGATATGTCAGAAGAAGAGGATACTCTGAGTGAACAGGAAGGTTCAGCCGAATTGGAGGAATAATTATTCGATGAGGAACATGAGTCAGATCAGCAGGAATCCAACTCCAACGATGTCGAACAGCAATCACACAATATGCAAAAGAATTGGTGGGATTCGGATGGATCAGATAGCCAGTGAGCTGAATTAAGCTAATCAGTTGAAATCAGTATTTGAATGCATTAATCTATGATTGGAAGAGCTTTTGCGATTTTTGATTGTTCCCGTCTGAGGATAAGGGCCAGAAGGTTGAAATTGCTGGACACTAAGGGGATACAACTACACATTCACAAACATTTCAACATGACTCTACTTCACATATCTCGTTGTGGGTATGCTATTGTCATGAGGATAGTGATGGTAAAATGCACAGCAATGTATCATCTTGGCTATTCAACCACAAAACAAAACACTTCTAGCAATTATATCTTTTATGAACCCACGAGGAAGTGAGCAAAGATTGAAACAGTTTCCCTGACAAAGTTTGGGAAACAACCATGATATAAGTTTTTCATTCATTATAACAATCATTATATTCCTCTGCAATACATGCTTGATTTTGGCAGTACTAGGTTTGTCTTTTCACCTATTGCCACAAAAGCATTTAAGGTGCCTGTGGTTTGAAAAACAAAGAAGGTGCAATGAAAGGATGTTACTGCATGAGAAATCGTCACGGAAGGCCTTGATCCAATTCCAGTTCAGTTGTCCTTTGGCAATCATTGTTCTTATGATGCTGGGGATTTGGCTTTCGACATCATGGACACCATGAGAGAGTATGATTGTTTACTACCTGCACGAGATGTTGAGAAGCAAAAGGCTCAAGGAACCACGGCCTCTCAGTTACATTTTCCACTTTGTGATTTTCATTGCTACTGGTATGATACAATACATCCTGAGTACTCTATTACTGACCATAACTGAGTAGCATTCAACAGAGACCCAATACATATTGGATCCTTAGTGAAAAATAAACCATCTAAGCTAGACCGAATACCAATGAAATATCACTAGTTATAATTGGGAGTTGGTCTAGCACAAGTGAAGAAGTTGCATGATCGATTGGGATGCAATCATTATCTCAAACTTATTACTTCGGAGGGCAAGTGTTCAGGGTTCTCCCAGATCTGTGATAATGGTACTTGAAAAGGGTTCAATGAAAGCACATACCATGCTGAGTCATTCAAGTAGCCAGTTGAGTGCCCTGTAGGGGAGATTCACACCAGTTACGAGAAGTGTTTGCAGGGATCAGTTGGAGCTAGCCGAGAACCCTAAAGCGCTTCTGTCACTCTCGGATACTATGCAGAACATGTATGTTTATTATACACCGCAGTAAATAGTCAATACGCGTTAAAGCGGGCTCTAATCCTTATTCCTGTAATGGGTTGGATAAATGTGTGGCACACCCCGGTATGGCGAGAACTGTTTCTACCTAAGCATGACCTAACTGAGGGATTCATGATGTTGGCACAAAGCCTGAAGCAACATCATGTGTTGAGTTGCGTTGATGAGGATTGCAAGCATTCTTGAGAAATGACACAACATCTCAAGATCTATATTGACACTGGATGAACTGGTATCAGGTTAGTAGGGTTTCTACCCGAGCAGCGATACTCGACACTTGTTTGAGTTCACAAGAATGCACACCATCAGCAAAAAAAATTGCGTTCGGGCGAAATTGCTCCGTCAGAGTGGATGAGCTCTGTCAGAGCCATCGGAGACAACCTGTGGCGGATTACTTCGCACCTGGGGTCAATACAACTGGTCACGTTGTATAGCGCTCTCCAATCAGTGTTTCACTGTCTGTTTGCGTTCTGTCGGTCCTCTATTTCAAAAGATCACTCTGGCGTTGTAGCCAACTGTGACAATACGTCAGATTGGATTCATTGGGTACGTGCTTGCATCGGGATTGCAATGGAATGGGTGACACTGCGAATATCTCTCCTCGCGTTCCTTCTCCCTCCGCGCAAAATGCAATTCTCTTTAGTAATTATACATATCATTCCAAGTCGCCAGATCTATGTGGCTATTGACAATCCATCACTCGTTCCGTCCATCTCCTCTCTTACGAGTAGCTATCTCTGGAATTACGTGCACGCAGCGAACAATATTTCCCACGCTGAAAACTTGCAAAGAAACGTCTGCCGGGGGGTTTCGCATGGGTACAAATTTCGAGACTGGATCCAAGTGACTGAGTTTGCAGGTATTGTGGTGAGCGCCAGGGCTAACCGGTAATGAAGGAAAGCTCCATCCTCGTTTTGGAGTTTTATTTTGAATAGTCGTTCCAGTTGCCATAGGAGATGCCCATTCAGCGTGCCATAACACCTCCCCGGGCTTTGCTTTACCCACACCCAGTCGTTCCATCGATCTCCTCCGCGCCAGCTCTCGTTTCCTGTGCATCAACACATCTGAGTTATGCGTTCATCATCTAAATCCTCAACTTGAACCTTAATACCATGGTAAATACAGAGCTCCATTGCGTGCAGTTGATCATCCCATATATACGTCTTGGTACGACTCTTATGCTTGATCACCTCGCGTGTGCCGCTTTATATTGTCACACAGTGCGTTGCGTCTTGCGTATTGTCGAGTTATGATTTGAAGTCGTTGATCATTGTGTCAGGATACTTTTCATCATGGCAGTTTTGGGGTCTCATGAATTCGGGCTTCGCATATGACTGGGGGCTCAGGGGGGCAGCCAGAACAGCACAGGGAGGGAGGACTTTGCATGCGACAGCGCTGTTTTCCCGATGCTGAGTGAGGGCTTGGAGATTGAGCTCTATGACTCCGAAGCAGAGGATGTGACACTGAAAGGTGATTACTTGTGGCAGGTAGTTGAGATGTTAATTGGAGACGTTCCAACCGGCCTCGAGGTTTGTTTGATGTGCTTGTTTATGTCTCTCTGCAGAATACTGTTGCAAGGCTCTGTATCGACGAATCTGTTCGACCCAATGAGACATCAAGTGGATCTTAGGAAAGTTGAAGTCGGCATGTAACTCCTTGGAAACATCTATCTCTTGGCTGATATTATCCCGCCAGGGGTTATTTTCGCGCCGCTTCTTAGATGGCGTCCAGGTTTCAACATTTGTTTCCTCATCTACCTTTCGCTTCTTCACAAGTTCCGTTCTCAGGGCATTGGGTTTGGCCTTTGTGGTTTTGCCTACTCACCCAAGTAAAAAAACATCTTTGAAGGTGTGAAAATGACGCAAGGCGTCCTCCATGTAGCTCAATGTTACATCATCGTGAGATTTATATCGAGCATACATATGGAAACCTTAAATCCCCGTGTGCACTGAATTTGGTGATTGAATATGGGATGCTGAGTGGGGCTTCCGCCTCGTAGAGAATGGGTTACAACTCCAACCAGGTACCGGCTCATTTCCTTCATCTCCTTTCCATTCCATTGAGGAATTTCTTCCTACGACTTATTTTTTTGTGTGAGGTCTTGGTAAGAAGGCACGGACAACCAGATTGCATTGTACTTGTCCAGCCATTCGTGAGTTTTCATGAAGTGGAAAATCCCCATATCGAGGTGGTCAAGCATGCCGATCTGCATTGTATGGAGAAGGTCGGGCTTAGGGAGGTTGCTCACGATGCAGGGATTATGTCCAAACACATTGAATCTGCGGTAAACCTGGCGCCAAGAGAGTTTGGAATTGGCTGCCTTGGTGTTGGCATCGCTGAGCGTTTGATATAGGTTGTGATCCCCCCGGGGGTGTTGGTTATCAGGAGGGACATAATCTCCAAGTTCATTCTTTCTACACTGGCACATAAAACAGATATGCCGCTCGGCATGATGTATGTCGCTATACTAAGGGCAATCTGCGAGCCTTGCTGCTCATCCAGCCGCTTTTGAGGACTAACGCCGTTTTGGATTGGAATCGGCAGGAGAGTGACCATCACGGCGCAATCCGTTGAGGGCATACGGCGGATCTTCGAAGATAGATTGCCAATTGTCATATATACAGGTAACTCTTTGTTGTCGCCATCAAAATTTGAGAGATGTGTTGCGTCGGATATGAAGATCAAGTGAACCAGTGTATCCCCCCACTCTGACCATTGCCTACACGTCGATTAGCACGTTATTATCCTGGAGCATTATCCTGGAGCATCTCTTCATACCTGTGTCTCCCACCACCAGTCTGCATTGTGCATTTCTATATAGAGGCGTTTCGGTAGCATTATAACCACCCTGAGGGGCGTAAATCTGATGCTCAGCGTACGCTGGCTGCCCCATCAACCATCTCATGCTTTCGATGATGTTTCGACTCCAGTATTTGATAGGGCGTTGGTGATTGTCATTCCTTCTCATATCCTCGAAAGTGTGTAGTTCCCACTCCCCGAGAGCCAGATCATCTGACATGCTACCCACAAGCTACTGGACGCCATCCCCGTTTTTGCAGCTTGGGAAACGCAGAGGGGTGTGTTCTCCCTTCAGCACATTGTCATAGTACGTCTTCATGCCCTTCTTCTTGAGCCCACAGTGGCTATATTTGTACTCTTCTCGCGTTACAAACGGGTAGTAGGGATTGTTCTGTAGGTTCCTCTCAAGGAAACCCTGAGCGTCGCGTTCCCATGCCTCAGCAAGGTAATCACTCAGCGGATCACCGGCACTCAGGTATGTTTCCGTACCCGGCAGAAGAGGTTGGGGTGGTTGAGACTCCGAGTCTGCGATGGTTTCAACATGTTCGAGGTATGGAAATCTGCCCAAGTCCTCAACTGAATCATTGTTAGTGTTGAATTCACAACACTGAGCGGGTTCAACGCGTCGGGGCGCGCTGTGAACAGTCAGATTCTTTGCAACTTCACAGTGTTCAGGATGGTGTAATTTGAGATGTTTAAGTCCCCAGCAGTCTGAGGTGAACTTCTTTCGGCATGAAAATTCGGAGCAATGGAATGGGGTCATCTCTGGCATTGTCGACGACACTGGCGGAGTGGAGTATTTACTGTAGAACGGGACGAAAGTTGGTGCTGGGCCTGAGCAGTCTGGTGCGGGTATAAGCAAACGATACTTGAGAGATTTATTGAGCCTCAAAGCCATCAAGCCAGGAGGTGCAAAAACACTGGATGCGCGATGTCCCAAAATACTATGATTACATAAACAATACACCCTGAGCAATCCAAAAACCTCGTGATGCGTGTAATAATTACTGCCTGAGATAAATCGATTAGAACAAAGGAAATGAACAAGCCTGCAACCATAACCCAAACGAACAAAACACCTCCCCGCGTGCCTTAATTAGTACCTGAGATGAATAGATTACAGCACACGAAAACTTACAAGGCCTGAACGCGACTCTGACTCAAACGCACACCTCCTCCGCAACGCGAGGACTGGCTCACTCCTCGCCTACCGAGTCATCCGGGCAGGCCTCAGCGAGAGGGACATCAGGCAGAGGGACATCGGGGAGACGGACATTTGGTAGAGGACTATCTGGGAGAAGGACATCTGGGAGAGGGCCATCGGGGAGACCGTAGCCACCTGCCAATTCGCCAAGTAACTGCTGCTCCAGATCGACATCCGAGGTGTTTCCGGCTGCCTCATCATCTCGCAGAGTTGGCGCCGCTGGGCGAGGTTTTCGCGGTGTCCCAAGCCCCAAAAGCTCCAGCCCACAGAAGGTAGGAGTCACCGGAGTTCGTGGTCGTGGGGGAGGCGCCAGGGTTTGTGACCGTGGCGCAGGTGCCGGAGGTTGCGGCTGTGGGGTATGCTTGCGCATCTCCTGGCCCTGCTCAGGTTGCGCCGTTGGCTCATCGTATACCATGGTATCTACATTGTCAGCGAATGTATTTACCATCTCTCCCTGGCTAATCGTCCGAGGTTCTGTGCCATTATCCTCATCCTCTTCCTCATCGTCATCCACCACCTCCTCCTCCGTCTCATCCTCCTCCTCTGTAGGTTCCCCATCTTCACCTTCCCTTTCAATATCCACATCGCCGTCGATGTCAATGCTGTATGGTGCGTCCACATCATCTTCCACACACATATCCACATCAAGTTCTGAGTTATAGTCACAGTCCGAATCGGTAGAGTCTGTATCATCATTTGGAGGAATTGACACCGTGGGCGATGATTCCAGCTGTAAATATACCCGCTCTAGTTAGCCCTCCGTGTTCAATTCTGCCTCTGACGTTTCCTTCTGCAACTGCAAAGCAACGACACCAGAGATATGGTCTCCTCGTGTGGTGTGTTAATCAATACCTATCCCTTTAGAGTTTCCGTTCCCCTTCCCCTTCCCGTTCCCTATCCCATCCTTAGTCACGTTCCATTTGCCCATTCCATCCTTTGTTCCCATTCCTTTCCAGGTTACGTTCCCACCACCCTGCATCTCCTCATCTCTCTCGCCGTCGTCATTATGATTGCCATTGCCAGGAAGGCTGTTTCCACTGCTCGGCGCACCGGGATCGGCCCCGTTGTCATCATCATCATCCTCATCGATTAGCTCATCCCAATTCAGTGGTATAACAGCAAGGAAGTCCCCTGGTTTTCACTGCCGACAGCTTGACGGCTCAATCTTAGCCCTGAGATCATCGCTACCGTACCAAGGGAAACGCTTACTGGTGTGTTTCATCTTGCCCAAGCTGGTTGTCTGGGCATTGGAGCGATCGACTTGATCCCCGAAGCCACGGGGATTATCCCACTTCCAATTGTTCATTTGGTCGCGGGTTGTGTCAAACGTTTGCCCCATATATGAGTGGAAGGCAGGCCACCACTCCCGAGAAGGCGATCGCCTGCTCCTGTGGTGCGGCCAGATCACCTGGAATTGTGCAAAGTGGCGAGTCGTGACTGGATCAAGAAAGATTATATCATAAGTAAGGTCCCATGCCGTCCCATCATTGATGCTGCAAACATTGTATATCCGTACGAGTGCACAGATATGTTCCGAGATGAATCCCTGTATACGGTCCCGATCCAACGACAGGCGTCGATTAATAATCATTGTCGGCATTTTTGCCCTGGCCTTCCCCTTTACTTTGCTGATGCCTTTTGGTGCCATCTCTGTGAGTTGAAAATGAATCTACATCCGAAATGTTAGCATTATGATACAGTTGTAGCAGAAGGAAGCCGACGGGGAAAGTAAAAAGTTGTGTAGGTTATCGGGTGGGTGTTGGATCCAAAGGCGTTGTTTTGTGCAAGTCATGTGATGTTTAGATCGCAATTCTGTCGGTGTGTATAATACCGGAGGAAAAGAGAAAGGAAGTGTATGTGGGAAGAAGGGATGTATATACTCGAGTTCCGGCGATTTCTTGGTTCAATATTCAACTTGTGAATTATGCTAGATAACGAACACAAAACGGCCGAACCTTTATCTTGCAGAACTACCAGGCACCTCATGAAAAACAAGCCTCGAGATAAGATTCAGTACACGCTGAGAGGACAGTTTACCACAACTGGCGTTGCTTTTGCATCACACATCATTGTTACCGCTCAGACCTCTTGCATCTCGGAGCAAACTTAGTAGTTCTCAAGTTGTCCCAACTGTTCAACCATCCAATATGGCTACCAACGCGCAGCACTGGAAAAAGCACATGCAACTGATGTCATAGGATAGAGAATACGTCATTGTTCACTTTGCGATGCTTGTAGCTCTGTCAAAGGGTGATTTCCAGCTGGAAGCTGAAGATACACACGAACAATGATTCGAAGGATTGTGCCAAGAACGAGTGCAATACGATGATAATTGCGGCAAGATCGGAAAAACATTCTTCAAGCAGTGCAAATAGACCTTCAGACGTTGCTGTAATAGTAAATATCAATGCACAGTTTAATCTGAGTTTAATCTGAGTTTAATCTAATTGCAGTTAATCCCATAATTGAATGCTTTTCAAGGGATCTCGTCACCGAGTATTATCAGGGTTTAGTGTCTAGCGCGGTCCACACTGCGCCTCCCTTTTTTGTCAAAACCCTCCATGGTTGCTCAAAGAGCAGTTTACATCGCATGCCGTTGCATATATAAGCAATGGCAATTGTTCCTGCGTTCTTAACGTCGAACATCTATATTGGACTATGCATTCCCAAAGCCCTCACCCTGACACGACTCCGGTCGTACGAAAGGTTCGAAATCTTGCTAATCTTCAGAATAAAAGACTGCATGGCCTTTCAGGGAATTATCAACTTCCGCCAGCTGAGAGACACTTTTCCGTACCGGTTCGCAAGAGGGATCCCTCCGAAGGAGAGAGTGCCGTACCGTCTACAATCCAAGGTCAGAACTCGAGCCCCTCATCATCGCTAAACACCTCTCGCGTTGCAGATATCAATCGACTTGTGACTTCTACCCTGTCCGCTACACAGCAACGGTCAACAAATACTCCAACCACGACACTGGGTACAAGCAGTGGTAGCACACCAGCATCCGGAGGAACCTTAATGCGTCGCGTTGTATCCAACACCGCATCTGGCATTGTTATGACTCCCACTCCTCTCCGAGGTCTTGAAAACCTGCCTACCCCTATTACCAATCCAGAACCCCTTGCGATCATTACAAATCCACTCCAAACACGAGCTACTGGTACGATTCAGAGATAGACGCAGTGGCAATTAAAACCGCAGGCAGTTTCTACACAGCGGTCAATTGTGTCCAGCAGTCGCAGAATCGATCGATTTGATCATTCAGACATGAGGAGTCTTGTGATTGCAAAGGGCAGACGCCTGGAGCGCTACATGTGGAACAGACGGCTGTTGATGAGTCCAAGGGAATTGGAGATAGTAAGTTATGCAACACGACGCGTTTCGAAAGGATTAGCTGAAGGCCAAGACTGGCAGATCGTTGAGACGTACTGGAACACCTCAATGCAGCAAAACAACATTTGGTCCATAGCATTCGAGGCATGCACAAAGGAGATTTTGAAAGAGGTATGCTGAAGCAACGTCCCACATTGGATATTGCACGATCAAATGGTACCAGGTTCGAGCACAAGTCGATACGGTTGAATTTCATTTTATTCAATCAGCAACGGACAACTTCGCAGCGCTTTATGGTCTCCACCAGATTGAACCCGCCACAGAGCGTTTGGAATTCATTGATTCCCGTCTGGCAGACACTAAGTATCTTTTTCCTATCGCAGAGCGTGAGGAAGGTGGTGTACACGGTTCATATCCAACGCAGAGAGAGTCCAAAGCAGCTAATGAATGGTTAGCGTCCATTTTACTTCCTGGCGGAAACAATCCCGCAGTTTATCGACATTAAATTCTATCATTGGGCGAATAACTGCGTTAAGTATGCTCATTGATTGTATAATTCGATGATTGACGACAAGGACAGTCATTTACCCTCGCCACTGATCATGTTTACCAGCACTGCGTTGCAACATGTTCTCTTAGAGTGGCAAAAGAACATAGGTGTTCATCCGAAAGCTTCCAAGTCAAAGATGAAAGTGGACAGACCTGATCGCTCACAATACTTCAACTGCAAGTATGACGGTGGTAAGATCTCATCCTGCTGTGCTGTAAGAGGTCGCAAGTTGTTAACGCCGCCTGGCGTTGCTGATATGTATACATTCTTGATGAATACCTGGAACACACTACCAGAGAGCTACCAGCAGAGGGTGTATAACAACACTCTTGCCACAGTCAAGCATCAGATCCCACAGGCGGAGAACCCAATGCCTGCCGTGGTGATCAGCGTGGAAGCAATGCGTGTTGACAATGCTTTTCTGCTTGACCTTTTGACCTCTGAAGTGGCGATTCTGGAACCTGAGATTGGAAGCACTGACCCAACCATCCCAATAGACCACAATTCCATGTATGACAAACTACATTTCAGGATGCCAGGGAGCAGCAGGAATTTGAAAGATGAAGGTGACGAAAGCAATGCGATTCCCACCGCCAGCCAGCGACGACAGGCCGCGACTGAACTCGTGAGCTGTGATCTGGGTACCAGTTATGTTGATGGGTATGAGGGCGAGGATGGCAATGATGCTGATGCGGATCAGGAGGAAGAAGCATCCCAAGCTGATGAAGGATCAACGCAGAATGTGGAGGACTGAGGCCGTAGTACTAGAGAGTGTGTAGATGGAATAGTATATTTCAGACGTGTAAAATACGATAATGGTGGAGCCAATGCAATGGCAAGCGATGTATGCGAAGCGAAGACAGTATGTAACGGCAAGGCTTCACGTTACGTGTCCAGGGCCGGGTAACACCAGCTTAATATATAGTCAGCTCGCCACGAGCCTTAGATCTCTAGCGATAATCTTATCTTACTTACCTTTATACTACTCTACAATATGGACAGCCACGTGTGCAACAGTATCGACTGATATTCTTTTCTACGAGGCCATACACGTGCGTATGCCTTTACACTATTATCGCTGATTAATTTCAGATATGGTTAGCATACGGGATTTCATGAATTACACCTTTCCCACATGTTATGACACGTAGTCTACGCATGAGATATCATACAGATTTGAGAGCACTGATTGCAGCAGTGAAGGACCTAGATATGTCTATTGAATTCAGGTTAACGGTAACAGAGACGATTTAATGCGGATTCCGGAGCCCAATTGGCCAGAGACACGTCGCGACACCTACCAATGAGAAATCATACGGACTTGAGATCTATGAATTGCAGATACAAAAGAGGCATGAATTGTCCACCCAATCGAGGTTAACAGTTGTACAGACTGTTCGAGTTGATACTAGAGTCCAACCGGCCAGGAGACGCATCAGCGACCAAGTCTGTCAAAGTAAATTGCAACCAATTCATCATCCGAGAACTCGAAGGCTATCAATCACGGCATCAATGAGATTCGATAAGTTCCCTTCCAAATGAGTCAATTGACCATTACAGGGACGATACGAGAGCCCATACATCCACATGAGTTGTGTCACCGGCAATGCCGAAGCTTGTCATTGTCCAGAGGTGGTTTACGAATTAGGCACGATTCACGTCGATCATCAGCGCCGACAGCAGGTGAACTGCGATTACCTTCTATACCACACAACGGACTCATCTAGATTAGAGATGCTGTGAAGTGCACCTACAGAGGATTAGGGCGGGTTTACGAAATACACGCGATTCACGTCGATCCACATTGTTGACGACAGTTGCAATCGCGATTACCTTCCACACGACCCGATGGAGTCATTTACTTTACGGATGCCACGAGGAGTTCTACAAGTGGCTATGCAATGATACAACTGTGATTACCAATATAATTAACGGTATCATAATCTACCGACCGGCAGAGTGCAAGATAGTGGAGCAGTGATCGCGGATCGTGTGGCAGCTCCGAATGCGAAGTACAATAACCCCCGAATGTTCTAAAGTGCCTCCCAGGTATGATATGCAACTACCATTGTGAATTGTCACAATCGGTACCTGATTCGACGACCGCATCGGATCGTTGTCAGAAGAGCGAGCCATCTGCGCCAGCTCTATGCTATTTCGTCAAACCAGTCAACGAAATTGGATTAATCGCCAATGAGCGAAAATGAATGTGCCCATACGATGGAGTATGAAGAGGGTTTTTACAATTACAGTGGAGATGATGTTTATTTGTAGCCGGGATTCTCAGGATCCACGGGGCTACCAGATGGACCGCCGGGGCACTCTCAGAAGAACAGCGGATTCAGCATGTATTTACGGCATGCGGAGATTCAATTCATGTGTCGTATCCCCACGTGGGAATGGACAGTATTTGGTTGTCCGACAGTCCCAATTGGGTGTGACAAGTATGGAATTTGCTGAGTGAGCTTATTCGTACACATGGCGGCAGCAACGGTGGACGCACTGTGAGTGTAAGGGCACGTATGCCAGCGTCCGGCTAAGTAAGAGAATAGATTTTACATGTAGGGATATGGTTGCAAACGAGGTCAGAGAGATCATACGGGTATATGTGTATGGTAAGATTCTCGGTAAGGATCAAGTTCCTCACGAGCTGTCGATTGAAGGTCGTCGCTTACCCGGCCGCATGACGTGCCGGTGTGTCAACCCTAACCTCTAGTCTAAGACCTCGCCATTACATTATCCCTTCTCTAGCCGCAGACCTCCTGGGCTGCATCTCCGCATACAAGGAAAGGACAAACAAACAACAAACAAAAACCAGTTCCATGATGGTCCTCCTGATACGGCGCACGGTGAAACTCAACCTCCACTTGACTGTGATCCGAAGGTGGTAAAACCCGTGCCGAGGCCATTTGTACTGGACAGCATCCAATCGAAGAAAGAAAGAAAGAAAGAATGCCAAATTGATCCCTTTCCTTCACTATTGCGGCTTTCCTCGATGGCTGCGATGGGACTCGTCCACCAGCTCCTGCGGATTCCTGAGGTTTTCCGCTGGCTCCCAGCTCGTACGCACATATCTGCATCCGTCCCATTGAACCAGGTAATGGAGCTTCCGATATCGCCATTTGGACTCATGTATACAATCAATCTCCCACTCGTCCGAGTCGTCGACGATCATTGGTCGAGGATCGTTCGGCGGCTGGCCTCAGACTGGAGATGTGTATCGATCAAGCTGTGACACGTGGAAAACGTTGTGGTTCCGCATTGTTTTGGCAAGTCTAACTTGTGAGCATTCCTATTGATGACTTTACTCACAGTGTACGGTGCCACGCGTTTATAGTCGAGCACGATAGATGGCCTAGTTGTCCGGAAGTGCTTCGTCGAGAGCAACACTTTTTCTCCAATGTCCAACCTAATCTCATTTCCGCCGGTGTACTTCGTCTGCCGCTGCTGTGCTTCCAGTATGTTCTCATTGAGAGTCCGATGAGTCTCTGCCAACCCCTCGAGGGTAGCATCCGCTTCGATCTCCGACTTTAGGTGTGACGCTTTCGGTGCTTTGAACTGCATCTTGGGGTTTCGATGGTACATGGCTTAGAACGATGTCATCCTAGTCGAAGCATGCACTGAGTTGTTGAACGTGAATTCTGCCTGAGGGAGGAGTTAGACCCAGTTGTCCTGCACATAGTTGCTGAAGGCTCGGAGGTATTGTTCCATGGTTTGGTTCTGCCGCTCAGTCTGGCCGCCGGTCTGTGGGTGGAAGGCGGTCGAGAGTCGGTGGTCGATGCTGATGTGGAAGCAGACTCGAGTCCAAAATCGGCTAGTGAACTGCGTTCCGTGGTCAGTGACGATACTGTTTGGTACGCCATCTTCGTTAATCGGTCGACTATGACCAAGATCCCATTGTATCCCCACTTGGTTCATTCCGGCAGGTCGGTGACGAAGTCCATAGTAATTCCGTCCCAGGGGTTGTATGGTGGTGGTGGCGGCATATCAGGTCCATATTGTGTGTGGCGCGGTGCATTGATTCGGTGGCATACTTGGCAACCGGCGACGTACTTCCCTACCGTGGTGTCTCGTCCTAGCCAATAGAAGTCACTAGATACGATTTCAGCAGTCCAAAGAGCTCCAAAATGCCCAGATTCAGGGTTGTTGTGGAAAAGACTTATCACTTGATTGCGGAGTGCTTCTGGCACGTATATTCTCCCTTCGAAAGTGAGACCTCCTGCGATAACTTTCCACTGCATGTCCACTACCTTAGCCGTAGATCCGTCTTGTCCATTAGGTAGGCCAGGGTAACCGATTTTATTCTTCGTGTCCGTCGCTAGTGGATCGGTATCCTGGGCTGCCTTAATTGCTGGTAGGAGATCATAGAATGGACTGACGGAGGTTGCCGCCAGAGTTGCCAAGAGTTGTGCAGTAGGTCTTTCGTAGCCTTCTTCGTAATCAGATCGTCTTGATGGTCCGTCTGCGGGGTTCTTTTTCCCTTCCAGGTGTTGAATAATGAAGTCGTATGATGAAAAGATCTCCGCCCATCTCCCTTGCCTCCGGGAGAGTACTTTCGACGTTTGGAAATACTCGAGATTCTTGTCGTTGCATTGTATCAGGATCTTGTGATTGGCTCCCTCGAGATAGTGTCGCCATTGTCTCGAAGTATCCACGATGGCTAAGAGCTCCCGATCGTACGTGTCATAGTTCTGTTCGGCAGGGCAGCATTTTCGCCAGTAGATGTTGACCGGTCTGAGAATGCGGAAGCCGTCGTATTGGTTGAGAACACCGGCGATTGAGAAGCCGCTTGCGTCCATCTGGAGGATGACAGGCTTTGCCAGGTCAAAATGCTGGTGGATCGGAGCTTCGGTGAATACCTTCTTGAGCTTCCGAAACGCGAGCTCTGCCGCTCGAGTCCATTCCCATTTGCCTCGCGAATCCATTAGCAAGTCGGAGATTGGTGTCCTTACTTTGGCGTATTTGCGGATGAACCGTCGGTAGAAGTTTGTGAAGCCTAGGAGCACTGGTACATCTCGAATTGACTTCGGAGTAGGCCTGTCATCGATGGTTGATATGCGGTCTGATTCCATGCCGACCCCGTCGGAGCTGATGATAAATCCGAGGAAACCGATTTTTGAGGCTCCAAATTGGCACTTTTCGACCTTGCCATATAGGCCGGATTGGTGTAGTCGCTCTAGCACTTTTTGTATGTGATCTTTGTGTTCATTATCATTGGTCAAATAGATTAGTATGTCGTCTAGGTCCCATACGGCAGAGTGGTCAATATATGGCTGTAGGCAGTCGTCAATGTAGGCCTGGAATGTGGCTGGCGTGTTCGTTAATCCGAATGGCATGACTCGGTATTGTAACTGGCCGTAGCGGGTCCGCATTGCACTCTTGTATTTGTCTCCTTGTTTCATCCGGATGAGGTGGTAGGCGTTCCGGAGGTCCAGGTTTGTGAATATCCGAGCTCCGCACATTCGGTCAAGCATCTCCGAGATACGGGGTCCAGGGTACCAGTTTTTGACTGTCGCCAAATTGAGTGCCAGGTAGTCCATGCATAGTCCTAGGCCGCCGTCTTTCTTCTTCGGAAACAATATCGGTGCTGCTGCTGATGATGATGACCGATGGATGAAGCCATTGGCTAGGTTTATTTTGATGTATGCCTTGAGAGTTCGGAGCTCGAAATCCGAGAGGTTGTACATCCGTCCGTACGCAATCTTAATTCCCGGTTCCAGGTCAATTGCATGGTCAATTGGGTGGTGTGGTGCCAGCATTTCAGCCTTTGTCTTGCTAAAGACGTCCACAAACTCCGAGTACTTTGCTGGCACGAAATTCTCGTCGGCTGTAGGTACTCTTTTGTCTGCTGCTTCTGCTTCGCGTTAGTTTAAGTGTTCGTGAACAAGGAGATAAGGAAAAGAAGGAAGGAATGATCCAGGTGGCCTTGTCGTTAACGGTTCGCCTACAAAGGAGCCAAGCCCCGCTGTCCAGTCACTCCCTTCATGTCTCGGTGAGCCAGTAGCAGTCATTCAAGCGTCTCCTCGGAGCAGCTCTTCTGCCGCAACTACCGCCGCTGCTCCCTGCTCATCACGTCCAGCGCTTGGGTCTGTATTTCCTGGTGAATGCAAGGTGATGTCTTCCAAAGTCGCTCCCAGCAGCCCTGTCAATTCTCCAATCTGCAGGGCAAATGCGGTGACGACTTCATCGCTAGCTAGAAGATCGTCGAATGCGGTTGCTCCGTGGGTCTGTATCTCCGGACAGCGCCCCAGAAGCTGGTCGTTGACATTGTTGTTTTCGGCTTCTGAGACCTTCGATGCCACTGCCGTACTCATTGGTGTCATTTCCTTCACTCCACTCGCGCTCGGTGATCGCAGAGAAGTCAATCGACGGTGAGCCCAGTCGATGTCAGGATTTCTTTTTTGGAACCATGGTAAGCCAAGTACAAGATCGTACGCGCGCATTGGCACGACTAGCACGTCTGATGCATCAACCGGTGCGAGAAAGTCCAAATACTGGACCGTGATCCGTGTCTTCCGGCTGTCATTTGCATGTTGCATCACACCTCCGTTTAGGCCGAGGGTGGTGATGTGGGCCGCCTCATGTGATATCCCGAGTCACGTGAGAAGCCTGGGTGCCATAAAGATGCTGGTTGCGCCACAGTCGATAAGAGCCCGGACGCATTGCATCTAGCCATTCCTGTCTCGTGTTTGTACTTCGTGAAATATGTTTGCCGAGTCCGGTATTTCAGTGCCGCAGAGGTGTCGATTTAACATTCTTGCCCTCAGGATCTCGAGAATAACTCTTGATTTTAGTGAGATCCGGTGAGGTGGAACTTCATCCAGAGTCGCCATTAGTGCCTGCGCGCCCAACTTCTCCATTTCCAGCTCCATCTTGTCAAACCTACCCCGCCGCGCAAGATACCGGGAGAGGTATGCTAGTGTCTTGCTTGCTGAGTGTCGAAGGATCGTTGGCGCTTGATTTGTCGATTGCCACCTTTGTCGTCTCTATCTTTGCCTTTGCCGTCTCTGGGGTTGAGTCAATCTTGAAAGTTCGGCTTGGAGTATTTCGGGCATTGAAATGTATTAGGGTCGTCGCTGCATCGTAGGCATTTCCCGTTGGCTTTCCATGATGCATAGACCTCTCCGTTTACCCACGGTGATGGAGGTAGATCTTTCCCGCCACCGGATGACTAATCGGACTTGTCAGGTTTGGAAGGATACTTTGGTACGTCTTTCGTCTCTGAGATTGATTGTCGGAAGTTACACTTTTTGCTGCCAGGAAGAGATGACTCTCCCGGTGGCTTCTGCTGTTGCTTGTCATACTTTTCCGGTTCAGTTTCAACATCAGCTGCTCGATCAAGAAGTTCGTCAATGGAGTTGAACTTCCTGTTCGCTTTGCTAAACGGCTTGAGTTTGGGTAGGTAGTAGGCCTTCAATCCCTCCCAGACCATGTCGTACAGTATCGGTTGGAACTGCACTTCGTCCCACTCTGCCTCTGTCCAATTTCGCCGTAGTCGATTGGCGTATGCTGGTACGTTCTCGTTGGCGTTGTAGTAGCCCTGCGGAAAGTCTTATAATGATATCCTAGCCACGTTGAGTCTCCGGTCCTTGTCGCCGTACATCTTCTGTATTTCCCCAAAGAACAGGTCCAAGTCCTGGAGGCATGTCGAATTGTTCTTTTGTAGGTCATGGCCCCAGGTCATTGGGTCGATCATAGTCGTCTTCTGCATGTCACGATCGGAATGGTAGGCCCAGCTTCCAAGGTGGTCTAGGGCATATTGGACCTTGTCGGTGTCGTCGTGAATGAGGAGATTATGGGTCCGGAAGTTCGATTGAAGTGAGCCGAGTTTGGTTTCCAGCCCTCGAGCACCTCCGCAGTAGCCTTTCGGCGGTGCCATCTTAAACTTCTTCTTTGAGTCTGAGGTCGACGATCTGCGTCGTTCTAATAGTCCGGTGTTGTGCCGCAACAGGAAGTCGATCATCTTCTGCTGTCGCTTCACCATCTCTTCCATATTGATCAAGGGTGGTGCAGTCAGTTCTTCATTATGGTGCGTGTGCTCATTAGGTTCTGGAGTGTCGTCGTCATGCTCGCTTTCGCCGTCGGATAGGGGGTCCTCGTCGGCGCCGGTGATTTTGCTTCCGCTATAGGACTCCTCTTTGATATCCGCCTCCGCTAGAACTCTAGGAGTCACTGATCCAGGGGTGATTCGACTGTCGTGACTCGGAGTGTCACGACCGATCGACACCCGGATCTTCTCTGCGCTCCCACGCTCGTTGGTGCTGCGTTGAGGAAGTCTATTCTTCCGTTTGGGAGGCATTGGGTTGTCAATTGCCTAGATTGGAGGTTGTGTACGTGTCGCGGGGTTCTAAAAAAACGGGGGTTAAATTGACATCCCGTGAGCGAAACGTATCCTGTGACTGAAAGACCGAGAATAGTCTAAGGGCACGTATGCCAGTGTCCGGCTAAGTAAGAGAATAGATTATAATTGTAGGGATATGGTTGCAAACGAGGTCAGAGTGATCGTAAGTGTAGATGTGTATGGTAAGATTCTCAGGAAGGATCATGATCCTCACGAGCAGTCTATTTAAGGATGTCGTGTCCCCGGCGGTGGGACGTTCCGGCGTGTTAACCCAAAACTCTAGTCGAAGACCTCGCCGTTACAGTGAGCTGGAGAATTTACATGGCCTTGCAAAGCATTTGACTTTTGGCTCTGCAACCCCTGGGTGAGTGGAAGAGGTGGCAGTGGACAGGGCAGGCCATCAGGTATGCCCCAGGAATGTACCTGGATCACTGCTAGTGAGGGGTCGTGTTCCGAAGGAGGTGGCGGTGTTGCGGATATTAACATACTTGGAGCCAATGCCTCTGACGATCAACTGGCCAGTGAGGTGGGCGTTTGGGCGTTCTTCCTAAACGTGGCAGTTCGTATACGGCTGTTGGGAGTCACCGTGGAATGCATCTCAAGTGGTGAGATAGGCACCTGGAACTGGATGGGCGAGCAGGGAGCAGTGGCGGCAACGGCCAGAAAAATCTTCCCAAAGGTATACTCATGTAAACGTCGTCGGCACACCGAGACATGAAGGGAGTTCTGGACTTCGAGGCTTGCCCGTATTCTGGTGAACCGTTTTGAATCCGGGCTCCTGGATATTCCTTCATACCTCTTCATATCTAGTACGAATTGAGAACTAACATTTGCAGATGGAGCCGGCACAGCAATACAGACAGAGCCTGCAGACGATGAAAGACATATCCCGGCTATAGACTGAGAATTCGTGGAGGTTCTCAGCAATGAGCCAGACACACTCGCGTCGCATCAGTCAATTGACCATGCTATCAACTTGCAACCGGGTTTCAATTTACCATATGGGCGGATTACAATTGAGTGGAGTTGAGTTGAGTTGAGTTGAGCGATATTGACGCAATTGTGTGGATAAAGATCACGTGCTCACCAGGCCGGATCATGGATTTGGATTTGGACTTAACGATCCCATGCCATATGGACGGATCCATGACTGCATATTTTCTTATAATGGATGATGTCACCAGATAATGGGACTACGATGAAGAGTCAATGGAAGACAGATATTATGGAGGTCAGTAACAATTATCTTTAGAGAGATTACAGAGCTATAGGAGAAGTCATGGAATGTTACCCATACGAGCGCAATTATGCGCATGGTGGAAACGAATGGCTGGAACCAACTGAATCACAGCAGTAGAGAGATCGCGGCCAGAGATGGATTGCGGCAAGAGATGGATTGCGGCTGGAGCTGGACCGCGGCAGGAAATCGATTGCGGCCGGAAATGGCTAACAAGAGATGGATCCCGTCTGGAGGTGGATCGCGGCCTGATATCTTTTGGGACCGGATATGGATTGATGACAGGAGGTGGATGACCGGAGGTGGATGACAGGAGATGGATCAATGGAGATGGATCAAGGGAGACGGATGACAATCAATCTCCTATCCTATATGAAGCTACGAAGTTACAATCGAGCGTGGATTTGCAGACATACGGTGTTCCAGCGGCATGGCTACACTGACTACAATGCCAAGCACTACTCAGAGCACTATTCAGAGCACTATTCAGAGACACCAGATCATGCACCTACATGCCTGACTTCCAATGCCGAATATGATCGCGAATCAGATCCCGTGCTACAGCAAAACTGCCTAGACCGCACAAGCCATACGAGATTAATCGTTTGCGGAGCAACAATCCTTAAAGAGAGGGATGACAAAGACGGATTCGCAATAACCCTTCACGCGAACAATTACCGTACCGGAAGTGCAGGAACGACGCACCATGAAACACATTCACCAATAGAGAAGGCAGGCAGCGGCAAGTGTACATGGACAAGATGAAACACATGTACTCCGAGAACAGCGAATAGTGCACGCAATGAAGTTATGGCAAACGCACCTACAGACGAATCAAGACACTGCATGCACAAGTTAAATACCCGAATGAGATCCCGACTCAGTCTCGGCGATCCCAATTCAGTCTCGACAATCCCGAGATACACTGCTGCCAGTGGAAATCAACTTCACAATCAACCGTAGCCAATCAATACTGCACCCAAACAAGCCATAATTGATTCCTCGTTGGTGGAGCTACGACATACAAAAGGTGGATGACCGTACCGGAATCAAAATCAATCCCTACCGCAAGCAATCACTATACGGGAAGTGCTGAGAGGAAGCACATTGGAGCGCACATACCGGCCGAGAATTGCAGCTGGAGATTAGTCCATGAGCCTACCTTGGGAGAGATCACTAGCCGACTCAATAAGCGTATGTAGAGAAGAGTCAAGAGTGCACCTGGAGATGAAAAGACAGGTGGACTCAGAAAACGAAGATCTGGATACCCACACAAGTGACAGCAAGCACACCTGGAGGTGGAACGGAACGCATAACCGGAGGAATGCCGGCGAACAATTGGAGATGATAAGTGCACCGAGCACATGGCGGACGTCAAGTGTACCTACAAGTACTCCGAGTTGGAGGATGATCAGTGCAAGTGCAAGAGCACCGGAGAGATGATTAGAAGTCAAACAAGTTTGATCGATGCCAAATGAGTGCATTTATGTTTACTGAAGCAGCTCCGAATGAGATCGAAAATGTTCTCCGAACGTGCAAATAGTCTACCGACCGGCATCACAAGAGACAGTCACCGACTGGCATCATAAGAGACAGTTGAGACAAGTGCCGAGAGATAATGACTGAGCATTGCGACAAACATCATGGCCGAATGACTTCAAATTGGGATTGAATAAGAGGATTATCGGGAGCCATACCTACAGAAGGCACCGACTGGGATGTTTACCAAATGGCTTACTGAACTGGGTGTGGAACGACCATACTAGAGGGCTATAAGCCTGCTTGGCCGATGCTGAAGGAGGATGAATATAACAACTGACGAGCACCATGTGAAAGCCACCGGCTGCAAGAGATGTTGTCAGATATCGAGGCTAGCCTATAGAGCTATGAACGAGGCTCGGGAGAGCGCAAATGCATCTGAATATGCATGTGGTATGAATGTCCATTTCATCAGAAGCTTACGAGATAGACACGAGGTCATATAGGACTGACCATCACCGACGGATATGATACCGAATGCAGAAGTTTCCAAACCAGCAACAATGATCACTGATGTGCTGGGCATGCGGAGTTCACGAGGAATTGGGAGAGTTCGAGTGCTAGTGCACTGGGAAGTATAGTGAGTATGACCGGTTACTGAGATGCTTACACAATAGATATACCGATGCAATGACACATGGTGATGGCGATGGTGATAGCGATGGCAATGATGAGCAGTGAGTCGAAGCCACCATCGATTCCGCCGAGTCAAGACGAGGCTCATTCTATGATTGGGGATTTCACTGCGATTACGGTGTCTAATTCCGACAATGACCTACACTTGGTATGAGTTGCGAGTGCGAGATCGAATGGTCGGATGCCAGACATTCCGGACGTGGAGGTATTGAGGACGGTGTCACTTTGGATGTTCTTTCTTTTTCTTCTTTCTCTTCTCTTTACTTCTTACTTCTTTGGATCTTGGCCCAGTACAAATGGCATCGGCACGGGTTTTTACCACCTGCAGAGATAAGTCCAGTGAAAGTGGAGGGTCCCTGTGCGCCAGATGCGCCAAATGGCTACCACACGGTACTGCGCGGTTGTGGTACTTATGGGTTCGTATATTTGCGTACATTGAACGGTTATTTGGTTCTTTTCTTTCTACTCTTGTACGGGTTTATGCAGCCCAGGGGGTCTGCACCTAAAGAAGGGCATGATGTAACGGCACAGCTGCACGTTGTGTGTCCAGCGCCGGGTATCACCAGCTTGATATATAGTTGGCTCGCCACGAGCCTTAGATCTCTAGCGATAATCTCACCTTACTTATCTTTATACTACTCTACAATATGGACATCCATGTGTGCAACCGTATCTACTGATATTCCTTTCTACGAGGCCATACACGGGCGTATGCCTTTACACAGTATTGCAATAAGTGACAAATCTCAAAGCTAAACATAAATCAGGATGTCGCATGTGGCTATCGGCCGAAGACAGGCATAAACATCACCAGGCGTTGTGTAAATGGCTACTGCATAGCTGCAACCCCAGTGAAGAGTGTAACATACGTGTCGTTCCAATGGTGCATAGACATCACCACATTCCGCACCCAAAGTAAAGGAAGACTGACGCCTGAGCGCCGAGGATAATATACAATACGACGTGTCGCAATCACGAGAGGCATGTTAAAATAGCTGCCGCAGGAGAGGTATTTAACGCGACCGATCGTTTGGGCGACCCGTCCTCTCTGATTCTCCGTCAGACGGTACAAGGTTCTCCCAGAGTTGTCAGAGCTGTCCGGATCACCAGGGTGTTTCAGACGGAATCTAGGTTTGTTGCTGATGACATGACACGCATTGTGCATAACACCTATGCTAGTTATATCAAGTGATTAGTAATATGCTCCTAAGTGGGAGTCATATTAGTCGCGCAAATACTTAGTTGTGTGTTCACGCCTAGATACTATGCGGGGCATGTATGGTCATCATACATGGCAGTTGATAGTAAATATGCAATACAGTGGACTGTTCACTCTCTTCACTCCTGCCCAGTAATGGGCCTGGATTAAGTTGGGCACATTCCGGTCGGAGAGTTGTTTCAACCTTAGCTTGACCTAACTGAGCGATTGATCGTGATGGCAACAAGCTTTGAGCGAGCACCAGGTATTGAGTTGTGGTGGTCGCTATCGCAATGTGACCTCGTATCGTATACGAGCTGATGCGTCTATGGTCTACGTTGGCATAGTGTCGGTTGGTCGTAGATTAAATCTATCATGCATTGAAATCACTCACTAGCTTACGGGATTTGAGAGGCGATAAGCATTACCAAGCTGATTGGTAGATGTTCCAACTACCGGCCCATACAATTGTAAGATGACTAACTTTAGGTGTGGGATAACCTTTTAGTGTATGATGGATGACCTGATTGTGATTAGAAGCGTAATGATTTCAAACCACATTGCACAGAGTTATCCTTGTCGGGTGCTAAAATGGCATGACCGAGAGATGACGCTATCACACCCAGAGAAAATCGATGGTTATCAAGAGGCAGCATTGTTCGAAGCAATTAGCAGGGACATCATCCACAAGATTAGCTTGCACAGACACCGAAGACGATCTTAAAATATTATTGAGAATTCTATCTATTCATAATTACTTCCCGTATTCATATACATGAGTGAGCCGTCTACACCTAGAACTCACTATACACCAGCCGCGTACACACTGCAACGGGATGTCACAATTTTGTGAAACTTGCTTTTGGAATTGGCTGCGAACGATTTAACCCACACCTACACTGTGGTTTTTGGTTTTTTTGAACACGGGAATATCGACTACCCGGAGCTGTAATATCTGAACACTGACGGGTTACCCTTGAAGGAAAATTGCAAGGAGTGGTTACACAACAGAGGAACCTGATATTCATCTACATAGGTGAAGGGAATTGGCACCGCTTCGATTTCGACAAATTGGAAGCTGCTGGATTGGAATCAATAGCCAGGGAATTGCAAGCTCTTGCGAATAGGCAAGAGGTTGCTTCTCAGGATAAGACGAGGAAAGAAAGAGAGTTTAGATACGCGGCTGTACTTAGATTAAATAAATAATGTATTGATTATTGGGATCTAAACACCCCCGTAACAGTATACTATTTCAAGTACTCTACACTGTTATCTGAGAGTGGATTATACAACATACAGCTCCAATTACATGTCACCAGAGTTACTTCACTTATATCAAGAAATCTATAAAACCAGAGGATATTTTTATCATAACCCTAAGAACCCAGGGCTACATCTCATAGTAATCGACAAACCAGCATTTAATACCATATATGAGTTTGGAGTGCCAGATGTGCGAAGACAACTTTTGTTTCATTTTCTTGGGGCAGAGAACCTTCAGTCATCACTGCCAGAGACAAAGTTGCTTCTGCATGAGCTGCCAGCTATACAATATCGAGGAAAGAAGCCCTGCCATATTCTGCCTGAAGTGTAACTTTCTGTCAGAGTATTACGGTTACAAGGGACTCGGCAGGATTAACGGAAGGGACTCCCATCTACTACAAAAACAATGTGTCCTTCATTGCCAGATGGTTAATTGTCCACATAGGGACGAAGTAATGATTGAACTAAATAGAGTCATTCCACCACCCCGTGATAACCAGTTAATACAAGATGGTGGCCCGCAGGAGTAGGTTGACATCTAGCAGCAAGTCCCTAGCCCTCAGCGGTTCAAGGATAGCGAAATTCCGATCCCTTGGGGGAAGGATTATCCCCGAATGGTGCCAAGATTACCAAAGAAGGATAGAGGCCGCCTGAAAGGAATACTTGCTACTCGAATAACAAGCATAACCAGACAATAATTCCAGTGGCGCTGGGGAAGTGGAAATGACCGAAGCAAATACTGAATAAGTTGAAAGGGAAACGTTGGAACTCGCTCAATAGGTCGTCCATGTTATACAGGCATGTAATGAACAAATTGATATCTTGGAGGATGAATTTGACTTTGTAAAATACGGAATAATTGTTATGGAGAGTGGTCTTCATTTGGAAAAAGTACGGATCGATTCTGAGGTTCCAGGCGTCGGTTATATGATGCATTTTCAGCAAGCTGTACTGGCAGAATTGCATTCCGGCATTCATGTGCTATACGAACAACACATTGGGATAGGAGGAGAGGCTATGGATCTGTTTGTGGGAATACACTCGGAGCTGGAGGCCCAGATCAAAAATCTCACCGATAATGGTCTCCAGATTTTCACACAGAATGTCTCACTCCAAGCTGTTGAAACATCGGTAGGAGTGTTATTCAAAAGAATAGAGAAAGTCAATAAAGGTCTGGAAGCTATTACGCAATCGATGAAGCATATTCCATCCAAAAGAGAATTGCGCCGGCATCAGGCTACCATGGACGAGAGATTGGCTCAGGTTGAAGCAATCAATACTGGGTTAACCACGGTCATGGAACATTATATATTCTCAGAATCAATACCCTTTGAGTTTCCCCACAATTTTGCCAGACCGTCAGGCACACATCAGTCTATGCATCCCCAAACACGATCAGCATTTCAGTCACCTTCAGTATCAAGTGTTAGAGATACAGAAAGTGCATCTTCTGGAAATTTTGGGAGAATCCGAGGAGGACCTGGGAGTGATGGAGCAGCTGGGGCAGCAGATTGCGGAGCAGCTGGAGGCACAGAGGGTTGAGCGGCCAGAGGCGCAGATGGCGGAGCAGCCGAAGAAGGGGACGAAAGAGGTCCTCCCCCACCATGGGATCCACTACCAGCTGATCATGGAGGTGTAGGAGGTAGACGAATGTCCACATGACAGAGGCGAAATCAAGAATTAGAATTCGCCAAACGCATTAAAATCAGGGAACCCTAAAAATTCTATGCGAATGCTGTCGAGGATGTTGATAGCTGGTGGATATTGATCAAGGTGTATATAGGAAATCAATCAGAAAGATTTCCGAAGGATGAAGGAACCATTGATTGGACAGGATCCCTAATGGCATGCTATGCGGAATCCTGGCATATTCAATAGATAAAGGGAACCATGACCGGGTTACATCCAAAATCAATGACAGGTTACGTCCATGCACCTAAACTTAGGTCTGAAGATAAAGACATACAAGACCAAGCATAAGTAGACCTTGAAAAGGTCCGATCTGAGGGCTATATATGCGATATGTTCCCCATAATCGAAACCTGCAACAACAAGGCTATGGTTTCTGATGTAGCCTTGAAGAAAATTATTGTTCAGAGGCTACCCCATAAAATTATTCAGCAGATGCATACCTTGGATCTGACAGGAAAATCCTATCAAGAAATCATTACAATCATTACCAATGCGGACAGAACCGCAGAATCATGGGCAGCTCCGGGAAAGAACTTTGAGCTTGAGGCTACCAGAAATCGTTCAATAATAAACATCTGAAGTTGGAAAGGAACTATGACAAGCTGGAAAAATAGCAACGAAAGAATCGTGGAAAGAAAGAATTTTGATCAGACCTAAAGATATTCAAAAAAGATCGATCTGCTCGGAAGTCCCAACATGAGTATTCTAAGACAGATGGAATAGAATGTTCCAAAATCGAAGGAAGGAAATCAGCAGCAGAATGCCTTAGATCTGCATGGCCCTCAGATAGGTAAGGAAGTCACAGGGTCAAGGATTGCATTAGGCCTGTTAAATTGGATACAGGAGCTACAAATTATCGAAAGACCAAGGAGTATTACAAAATGAATGTTGCCGGAATAGGAATAGACGAGAACTTTGGGAGTGACTCTTCACAATCTTTGCAGTTGGAAGACTCAATATATAGTTCAGATTTCGAGGAAGGTTTGGAAAAGGAAGAATCGGGTGAGAAAGAATCCGAAGGTGAGTATATAGATGAATCGGTAACTGACGATCAGCAGGAGGAACCGGAAGGGAATTGGTGGGATTCGCCACCAGAATCTGATTATGCTACATTCAGCTTGGAGGTCGAAAATTACTGTTTTCACACACCGATCCTGACTGGAAGAGCTGTTTCCTTTTCTTGTATTTTTCCTCTGAGGATGATCGGAAGATCAAAACGGCTGGACTGTGAGGAAATACGATTACAAAATATCAAAAATACATTAAAAATTCCTGAAACATATATGGTTTCTACATTAAAAACCAGTTGCAGTTACGCTATTGTCGAAAGCATAGCGATGTAGAAACAAAAAGCCTCAGCACCGCTGCCCAGGCAGCCAAAGAACCTTAATACATCTACCGATTTTGAGGATTATCAATCAGCTACAGCACAGAAAATTCAAAAAGTCTCTGCTACAAAGATCGGAAAGCGACCTATTTACCAGTTCTTTATAGTACATACTAACCAATACTCTCCTTGGAGATGTATGCTCGATTTGGGAAGTACGTCCTTTGATATTTCACCAGAAGCGGTAAAAGCGTTTTCGATAGCAGTGGTTAGCAGCAAGAAAGCAGTTCAATCCAACGCCATTTCTGAAAACAATCTTGAAACCGAAGCATTATTCACAGTACCTTTAGTGATATCATTTGCCGATCACCGGTCACTCAACGAGAAGGATTATGCCTTCGAAGAAATCAAAGCATCTGCAGATTATCATGCTTTGATACCCGCTTTGTATTGGGAAAAACATAAAGCTAGAGGACCTACAACATGTCACATACATGCTCCTCATTGTCCTTCAGAATGCTATGGTCAGGGAAAGATACATCAAGAAATTTCTATCACTTATGATTCGAGAATTTAACTTAGTGACAAGGCAATTCATATCGGGGTGATCGTAATGAGCAATCCGTCGGTGGCTTGGAAGATTCCATCGTGTTATTATACTTTTCTGATCCTGTTCGATCCAAAGCTGCCTGATAATAAAGGTTATGATCGCTGCATAGAAATGTTAGGACCAGAGGACAAATTCCGAATGGGACCTATTTATCCATTATCGCAAGAAGACAAAACGCTGTTAATAAAATACCTCGATACAATGATAAGAGAAAGAAAGATTAGACCATCCAGCAGTACGGTCGGTAGTCCCAGTTTATTTGTACCTAAACCTAATGGACCAGGGTTATGTCTTTGTATCGATTATAGGCATTTAAATGATTATAGGAAGAAGGATCACACACCATTACTGAGAATGGGTGAACTCCAAAGCCGACACAACAGATCGACACACGTTACAACGGTCGATCTTAAGCCAGGATTGTATTTAATTAGAATGGCATTGGGAAACAAACTGATTACTGCTTTCCGTACTATGTTTGGCTTATAAGAGTACATGGTTTTACCATTCTTGCTATGTAATGCAACTGCAACCTACCAACGAGAAATTAATCGAATCCTGCGACCTCTGTTAGTACTCAAATTAGTTACAAAACGGGATGTGCATATCAATGAAAACTAGGGAATGATCATGGTAGCTTAAATTGACGATATATCGATTGCTACCAAGGGATCCGAAGAGAAAAATCATAGACAGGTCTCGATGCTTTTCCATCTTCCAATGGACATCCATATGTGGATCTAGATAGATAAGGGTGTATTTGATGCAACAGAAACCACATTCCTTAGATTTGTGGTTAGCGGCTCAGGATTCAGAATGGACCTGGAAAAAGCAAGAGCAATTGTTGACTGGTGAAAGCCAACCTCGAGAAAAGAAGTCCAACAACTGCTAGGGTTATGGAACTTTTACCGAAGAATCATTCATAACTTTTCAGGGATAGTTTCATTTATTACAGATCTACTCAGGCAAAATAGGGAATTTTTCTGGGGAGAAGAACAAGAAGCAGCTGTCTTGAAAATGACCATATTATTCACTTCCGGAAAAACACCAAATATGAGGCACTATGATCCGAATAGACCAGCATTATTCGCAACAGATGCATCAGATTTTGCAATTGCTGCTACACTCTCCCAGAAATTGGAGGATGGCAAGATACATCCAGTCCAATTTGGATCAAGAAAGTTCTATCAGGCCAAACTGACTTATGATGTTTATGATAATGAAATGCTGTCAGCAGTTTTCGCCTTTAAGAAAAATCGCCATTTTCTCCAAGGGGCTGAGCATAAAACCACTGTTTTTTCAGATCATCAAAACCTGACATATTTTAAGTCTGCAATACTACTTAGCCGCCCACAAGCCAGATGGGCGGAAGAACTGAAGCAATATAACGTTGAATTGGTTCATCTGAAAGGCTCTGCTAATGAGACAGCCGACATCCTCTCCAGGTGCACGGCATTCGCCTCTAGAGAAGGGGATACAACTTCAGCAACAAACTAAACAATGTTGAGAAAGGAACAATGGTCAGAAGTTGGGGCCATGGAATTAGACCACGAAGACGGAATTGAGTCAATTTCAATAGGAGCACTGGATGTGGAACAACTGCTCCTGGAAGCAAATGAAAGGTTTAAGGAACAAGCCATGTTGGATGAGAAGTATCGGGAGTTATGCAAGCAAGTTTCGTCTCAAGGAAACATCAATCAAAACTTTACAATTAAAGACGAACTGATATGCAGGAAGAATGGAATATACGTGCCCGAAGGATTGCGACAAGGGGTAATTGCATCAGAAGACAGTTCGAAGGTGGCAGGACATTTTGGAAGGGAAAGAACATTCGAATTGGTTATTAGAAATTTTTACTGGACAAACAGGGAATGCGACATAGGTAAAGACTGCAGCGAATGCGATATCTGACAAAGGGCGACGGCCCCTAGACATGCGACACACGGCCTCCTACACCCTCTGGAATTAGCATGCAAACCATGGACACATATCAGCACTGACAGTATTCCCGATCTGCCAGGGTCCGAGGGAGCCACAATGATTCTAGTATTGGCGGACCAATTTACTAAAATGGCGCATGTTATTCAGATAATGAAAAAAGATTCACCAGCAATGGCCAGGGCTTATTTGGAGAATGTATGGAAGTATCATGGGTTTCCGGAAGACATGGGATCAGATAGAAACCCGACATTCACAGGAAGTTCCATTACGGAGTTAGAAAATTACCTAGGAATGCAGTTCAGCATGTCAACGGCCTATCGCCCACAAACCGGCGGTCAGACATAACGAAATAATCACGTAATAGAGTTATACCTGAGATATTACTGCAATTAGGAACAAAACAATTGAGCATCTATGTTCGCAAGGGTAGAACACACCTGAAATAACTATAAACACTCATCAAACAAGATATCTCCCTTGGATGAGAATGACAGATTCGAACTACGAATAAATTGGCCTACAGAAGTTCAATTCAGCAATCCGGCTTGGGAGCTATACGGCCATTATATGAATTCAATTCATATCAGCCTCAAAGAACATTTAGAATCATTGGTTGAGGCAATGCGGAAGAATTATAATAAGAAAAGGAAAAATATAGACCCAGTGAAGAACAGGAAATTGGTAATGCTTAATGAACAAAATATTCGGGCAAGACATATATGCAAAAAACCAGAAAATATGATGCGCAGACCGTCCGAAGTCCTATCAGTGGGAAGAATCCAACGACATTGCAAGCTTAAATTTCCAGAATCATGGAAAATACATCCGACATCCAATATTGATTTACTCGAACAATATCAGGGAACCAACCCCAAGAAACAAGAAATCGAAATAGGAGCGGATGGAGACGCCTGGGTAATGTAATCAATAATCGCAAGCGGACAATCGGACGATAATTCTAAGCAACATGTGTTCCTAGTCAAATTGACTGGTTTTATGCAGAAGGAAAATACGTCAGAAACAGATGAGAATATAGCAGATAACGATTTGACATTATTTGAAGATCGTGACACACGGAATCAAGCAGTAAAAACGGATGGACATTTTTTACAGGATGAAAGGAAGGTTCCAAATAAGAAAAGATGGAAGCTCGTAAGAAAGCTACCAGATGGATTTGCTTTGTCACTGGAATTAAAGGTTTGAATTACATTTGTTGTGACAGAGCACCATTGAGGTCACCGGTCTTAGAGAAGCGGGTAATGTTAGGGGTTCTCCCCGAGCAGTGATAATAAACACCTGTTCGAATTTAAAAGAGTTCATACATGACAAGCATTGTGCATAACACCTATGCTAGGGATATGAAGCAATTAGTAATATGCTCCTGAGCAGATGTCATAATACTCGCGCAAACACATAGTTGTTTGTTCACGCCTAGATACTATGCGGGACATGTATGGTTATCGTACATGGCAGTTGATAGTTAATATGCGATGAAGTGGACTGTTCACTCCTAACCCTTAACGGGCATGGATCAAGTGGGGCATTTTCCCGTCGCAGAATAGTTTCGACTTTAGCATAACATAACTGAGGAATTTATGGCGTTGGCGGCGAGCCTATGGTGAGCATTCCGCATTGAGTTGTGGCGGTCAGGATTCAAATGTAACCTCGTATCGGATACAGGCTGGCATGGCTATGATCCACGTTGGCCTAGTATCGGTTGGTCGCCGATTAAATCTATCACGTAATTAAATAACTCACTAGCATGAGGGATTTGGGAGGCGATAAGCATTGCCAAGCTGATTGGTAGATATTCCAACTACCGGCTCATACGATTCCAAGAATTGAAAGGTCAGGGGTGGGAAATGTTGATGGCGTGCGATGGATGGCCTGATTGTTATCAGCAGCATAATGCTTTCAAACCACATTGCAGAGAGTTATCGTTGTCGGGCACTAAGAGGGCGCTACCGAGAGATACCTCTATCACACCCAGAGGAAAACTATGTTTATAAAGAGGCAGCATTGTTCGAAGGAATAAGGTGGGACATCATCTACAAGATTAGCTTTCAGAGACACCGAAGACGATCTTCAAATATTAGTTAGAATTGTATCTATCCACAATTAGTTCCGTTATTCATTCCTGTAACTGGGCCGTCTATGCCTGAAGATCAATATACACCAGCCGAGTAGGCACTGTAATGGGTTGTCCATAGTTTCAACAACTTGCTTTTCGGATTACCTGCGCACCATTTAATCCACACCTACGCTGTGGTTTTTTGTTTTTGTCAACTGGAGAATATTGACTACCTGGTGCCGAGATATCTCAAAACCGGCCCTTTGCCCTTCAAGGAATATTTCCAGGAGTGGTTATGCTACGGATAAACCTGATGTTCATCTACACAGGAGATGGGAATTGGCACTGCTTCGATTTCGACAGATTGGAATCTGCGGCATTGGAAGTAGCAGCCAAGGAATTGGCTGCTCTTGCGAATGGGCAAGAGGTTGAGACTTTTGATATGATGAGGAGAGGGAGAGAATTTAGATAGGTGGCTGTACTGAGATTCAATAAATATTGTATTGAGTATTGGGATCTAAACACCCCAGTAACATAGGTAATCCAGTGAGCAACTACCGAATAAACTCACAATATTGCACGATGTCAACGAAGAAGAAATAGTCAGATTTTTCAGCCTATATGATATCATGTATGAACATGTTGACACAAGGATACGTGGCCACCTCGACCAGGCGCATTCTTGCAATGTAGAATGCACAGATACGTTGCTATCATTGAGGGATTTAATCATAGTCCGAAGAAGGTTTCGAGAGACTATACACAGATCATAATGTTCTGAGGGGAATGACGGGGCTGAAGCGGGAACAAGAAAACGGCGATACCTACCAGCAATGCACGATCTGATATATGATTGCGTGTTTATGATATCTATGTCTATTTATTCGATATACTTGAAATCGATTAGCTTTCAGTAGCGGTAGCCCAGCACTGTTGACACACAATATTTTACGAATGTCAAGTACCTCTGAGAATGACAACGATGTTATCGTATACGCATCTGCCAAGATAATCTCTCACGCAAAGGAGATTTAGTGTCTATTTGTGGCCAACTGTGTTTGGTTGCTAGCATCCATTATTGGTCTTGAGCAAGGATTAATTACATATTTGTCACTCTACAAATACGTAACGAGATTGGGACTACTGACCACCTTTTTGATATGGACATGTTGATTACTACAGAGGAACCCAAAGACATTGACCGATGGGATATAATACTTAAAGAGTGTGACGAATATCTGAGCGACTCCCCACGGCTGCGCGAGACTGCTAGTCTTAAAACTACAGAGACATCTAAGTATAGTCGAATCAATCACAGAAAATTGACACAGCAAATCCTCAGCAGTTCCACCATCGGAAAGTTTGGGCTGAAACAAGAGGGCATTGGGCAAAGTGAGATTCACTGAAGCCAGGTGGCAGGAGAGTATTTCCGCTGCACCTGGGCTAGCGACCGAAAGGGAAGCCATACAGTCAAAAATTGTATACGAGCAATTAGGATTGAGTCAGGAACCGCACCTCCCATAAGGAACGCTCGATACATTAAGGAATAGAATCTACGGCCGTGAACCTAGTAGCTATCTCGACGTTGCATGTATAGCTACTTAGTGTAAAGCACCCCAGTAACAGCAAGTAACAAATGCGACCAACTTATCAGCCATCTTACGAAGAAAGACAAATACAAGCATAATATCCCAAGAAGATGATTATGGAAGGAATAATATGAATGTATAGTAGTTCAGTCAAAAGTCCATTACTATTCTTCACAATTCCTAATTGTAAAAGGATTAGATTGTATGTAGATTGTAGACATCTTAATGCTTACATCAGGAACGATAAAAACATGCTTACTAATCATGGACGAGTTATCAAGAAATATCAGAGTCTACAACTATGTTACTAAGGTCAATATGAGAGCAGGATTTCAATGAATGAGAATGGCATTTGGTCACGAAATGATTACTGATTTCTGGGCAAAGTTCGAATACTACCAGTATATGGCTATGCCATTTGGATTAACAAATGCACCGGCAACTTTCCAATGAGTAATATATTGCATATTTGGACCATTACTTGGTATGAAACTGGTTATTGATATCACTGTTGCTATTGACAATGATGGAGGAATCGTAGTAGGTGCATATATCGCTGATATTCGTATTGCTACAACAAGATCACCTGAGAAACACCATCAGCAGGGATCAAAAGTATTTCCCCTACATATGCAAAATCCAATATCTATTGAAATTGGCAAATCCATACTCTATGGAAAAACAGTTCCGGTTTTGGGTTCTATTGTTAGCAGATCCGTTTTAGAAACTGAACCCGAGACCGCTAAGGCTATTGCTAACTGCCCTTGGCCAGTCCAAAAGAAAGAGGTTCAACAACTGCTAGGATGACAGAACATTTATCACAGACTTGTTCGAGACAATGCCCCAATTGTGTGTGCAATTAAGGATCTCTTTGGAGGAACAGAAAGAAATATTGATTGGGACGATCCACAAGAGGCTGCATTTCTGGAAAGTAGAATCATTTGTACATCCGGAAAAACTGCAATGTTACGTCACTACAATTCAAACTGTCATGAACAGGTCAAAACAGATGCATCAGATTATGTGATCAGTGGTATAGTATCACAACAATTCAAGAGAGGGAGGTTGCATCAATTTAGTTTTATACTGAGCAAACTATCTCCGGCTGAACTCAACAATGACGTATTCAATAACAGAATCCTAGCCATTGCATACTTCTTAAGAACCTCAAGGCATTTACTACATGGAGCGGTTCATCAGACAGTAATCTATTCCGATTACTACATTGTTACCTATTCCCAACCTGCTGTTTGATTAACCAGATGACAGGCCAGATGGGTAGAAAAGCTACTGACCTTTGACTTCGATCTCTTTCACAGAAAGGTACATCCAATCTCAATGCAGATCAAGTATCCAGGTGCCATGTGTACACCTCTGAAGAAGGGGTATGCCAGCTGCAGGAAATGAAATATTGTTAAGGAAAGAACAATGGCTAAAGTAGGAGTTTTCCAAATCGGGGACGAAGCAATAGAACAAATATCAACACAGGAGTAATATATGTCGATCAGTTCTTGCCAGATGCATATGAACATATTATGGAAAAGGATATACAGGATGAAGACTACAGGACAAGGTGCAAACATCTCAGATCCAGAGGAAATGTGAATAAAGTATGTCAAATCTAGAATGAGATTCATAGTGGGAAAGATCCAGAATACATGTGGAAAGGATCAATGAAAAGGATTCTGGAATCACTGTGTGATTCAAAAGATGCAGGACATTTCAGACACGAAAGAACCACAAAATTAATAATCAGAAATGTTTATTTCCACAATGTGGAGAAAGATGATTCAAGATTTTGCAATCAGTGCGATAGTTGTCAATGGACTAACAGCCTGCGTCATACTAAGAACGGTCCTGTACATCTGTTCGAAACGGTGTATTAGCCTTGATGTCATATTCGTATAGACTTTATTTCTAATCCACCATAGTCAGAAAGGGCAACAATGCTGCTGCTTGTTGTGGACAGTTTGACAAAAATGGCACACTTGATTCCAATAGGGAGAAACGATGCACCCACAGTGGCACAGACCAATCTTGAGAATCTTTGGGAATATGAATTGTTTCCAGAAGCTATGGTTTCCGACGGAGACTGAACTGGTACTGTTCAATTCTTTACAGACATTTATGACTATGTAGGAATTAAACAAAGCATGAACACAGCGTATTATTCCCAGTCACACCGTCAAACAGATAGGATACACCCGGTAATAGAAAGTTACTTAAAGTCTCAATGCACTTACCAACAAAACAATTTGGCATTGATGCTGCCTATGGCCCAATAGGCATATAATAATTTGCATTATATAGCAACTAAGATGTATCCATGCTATGCAAGTTATCGATTCGAACCTTGAACAATCTGACCCACAGAGATTCAGTTTTGAAATCTGTCATAGGAATTATATGGCCATTGCATGGTATGAGTACATTCAAAGCTATCCAAACAGCTAGGACAATACATTAAGGCTATGGAAAAAAATTATGACAAGAAAAGAAAACATATCGACTTAATGAACAAATAAGAATTCATATTTCTAAATCAAAGACATCATTCTGACCCAACACTGATGCAAGATAGCATGTACCATCCATTTGAAGTTCTCTCAACTGGAACAAACGGCAGGTACATTTTCATCAAAATACCGGAATTTTAAATAATTCATCAGACATTTATCATCTTGCTAACATCACAATGTCAAGACAAAGATTCAAAGATGGATGTCGAGGCAGTTAAAATCTATAACACAGGCTGGATGACGGAACCGGTTGTCACTTGTTGACCTGCAGCTGATGATCCGAAGACAGGTGATTATCCGGTTAAATGTGAAGAATATTCGCACGAGGACTCTATATGAGCAATGTATGAAAATCTGTTGGAACATTCTTTGGACCTATTGAAAGATAATTTTTGGAAGAATTCCACTATTGAAAGAGACAGATATTATAGCAAAAAAAAAGAATGAAAATGTTCTATTTTATTTTATTTTAGTAGTTATGTATGTATTATTATTTAGCTCTTTGGTTCATTGACTGGTATCTTTTGCTTTCTACTTGTTATGATTGAGCACCGCTTCGGTCACTAATCCTAATGCAGGGTGTAATGTCACGCGTTTTCCCGTCACAGTTATAATGGTACATGCAACTGTTAAGTGGATACCTGTTACAGAGTTACTCTAGGTCTAGTTACCTGATGTGCATAACACATATTCAGGACATTGCAAGCAGACCAGTCTCATGAGCTGTAGCGAGGGAACATAACAGCCATCTGTTGATTGGATACGCAAAATGTGGAGAAGTGTATTCACTTACGATGATGCGGCTACGTTGCCTTAGCGGACAAGGTTTGGTTTAGCTGTGTTCATAGTTGTCAACGACATTCAATATTACTGAAACAAGCGGGACATGTCTTCTAGATACAGCTGGTGTTAGTATATATGGTAGTGTGAAGGAATCTAGGTTATCTGCCTCGGGCAAGAAGACCAACCAGGGTACTACCCAGCTTTAGAGTATTGTGTTGGCCCAAGCATGTTGTGACTGAGGGAATTATGTAATTGGCTGATTATTAGAGGCCTGAAGCAACCCTGCTTATTAGTTTGACTTCTATCACCACAATGTTATTATGTCACTGGGAGTATTTGGGAGTGTCTGTTGAGTGTCGGACCAGAATTCCAAGCTGGTCGAATCCCAGAGCTGACTGGATCGACGCATTGGCCTTCAGCTGAACCTGGGAACTCCTGGGAGTGCCGGCGACAATACTGAGAGCGCCAACAACAAGCCTGGGAGCACCTCGAATGACTATAGGGCAGGCTGTGAGAAGCAGCATCTTCTTCGGGAACACTGTTGGTTCGACTGGATATTATAGTTACTACATATCGTTCAACGATTTGTGAAATTCATGTATTCAGTTTGTATTCTCATTGATGTATCTATGTATCTATTTAGCTACCAATCAACAAACGGTATATCTGGCCTGCCGGCAGGCGGTGCTTGAGAGCAAATCAAGTTACGCCTGGAAATGACGATCGAGGAAACTGAGATATACACTTCGAGGTGGTTATTGTGTGAACTTGGAGATGGACATGGAGTCTGTCATCGAGCGAGTTTAGAGACGCATTTGGAGGCCATGATGATGCGAACTTGGAAGCTGTGATCTAGTTGAACTCGGAGATACACTTGGAGGTTGTCATGGTGGGAGATTGGTGATGTGCTTTGAGACCGAGCTCAAGTTGAACCCAGAGATGCACTTGGAGGCCGTAATCAAGAAAGTTTGGAGATGCATTTGGATTCTGCAATCGTGTAACTCGGAGATGCACTTGGACACTGTGATCGACCAAGATGTAGATAAACTTGGAGGGAATGATTGTGCAAGATTGGTGGGGTCCTTGGAGGTGGTCGATTGGAGGTGTGCCGGGTGCTGGGACTCTATCCGTCAGTGAGTTAATGGGCAACCGTCAGAGTGTGATGAGCAAATCGTACTATTGAGCTCTCACAGAGCTGGCTGGTGACTGTTGTTCATGTAGGGAGGTACGCCGGATGCTGAAGCTACATTGAAGGGTCAACTTGTAATCGTCAGAATGAAGGGAAGACAGACAATCTTGGGTGGATGCTGTACCCTGTGTACGCTGTACTTGGTGCATACTGTACTTGCTGTATGCTGTACTCAGTGTTAACTGATGATCATGGCATGAAGAGATAGAGAGGGTTGCATTAACTCGGTGTTCTGCAATAAGGGAAGAGAAAGAGTGATGAAGAATGATGATGGCTACGAAATGGAGGATACCAGCAGACATGAGACATCAGCATTATGAGGTGCCGGATTGGGTTTAGAACACCTCGTATCCGAGTTTTTACCTGCCGGATCGGGAGTAGTACCGGCCGTATCAGGAATGGTAAACTGCCTGGCACCTGAGATTCTCTCATGTTCCAGGTTATAATGATGATTTCCCTCATCTCCTCTCATCTCTCTCTTTCTCTACCATCACCTAGGAACACGAAGTTAAGTCATCCCTATCTATCTCTCCATGCAAAAATCATGAGTTAACACTGAGTACAGCATACACTGTGTACTGCATACAAAAACCACTGCATCATCTCAAGATTAACTGTCGTCCACTCGCAGCCAGTCTATCGGCAGACATTATTGTACTCAACTCTTTACATTCCAATGATTATGAGTTAACCAATGAATAGAGTGTCAGTGGCCGTCGCACCTCCCTCCTGATCTACCTCCTCCAGATCAACTACCTCCGAGTTGTTCTCCAATCTCGATCGATCATGGCCTCCAAGTCCATCTCTAAACTTGTGTGATCATGGTCTCCAAGTGTACCTCTGAGTTACACGATCTTGGCCTCCAAGTGCATTTCCAAGCTCGCTTGATCGCTCCCTCCAAGGTAGTATTTGCGTACAACTTGATCTCGGCCTCCAAGTACATCTCCATACTCGCTCTTTTACGGCCTTCAAGGGCGTCTCTGAGTTCAACTTGATCTTGCTGTCCAAATGCATCACTCAATTACTCGATCTCAGCCTTCGAATGCATCTCCATACCGTCTCGACAACAGCGTTCAAGTGGATCTCCGAACTCGCTCGATCAGGGCCTCCAAGGGCATCTCTGGATTCCAGTAGATCTTCACCTCCAAATGTATCTCCAAACTTGCTCTATCACGGCTTTCAAGTGCATCTCTGAGTGACCGAATCTTGGCCTCCAAGTGCATCATCAAAGTCGCTCACTAGCGCCCTCCCAGTGCATCTCTGATTTACTCAATCTCGCCCTCCAAGTGCATCCCCAAACTGGCTCGATCACCGCCTCCAAGTGCATCTCTTAGGACAACTCGATCTTGGCCTCCCGGTGAATCTCCCAACTTGCTTGATCACGGCCTCCATGTGCATCTCTATGTTCTCCCAATTACCATCTCCAGGTGCTCCTGGGATTATGCTCCAGTACCATCTGCACCCAGATTGGGAGTAAGTATATATATCGAGAATTAGATAGATAATACATGCCATATTATGATGTAGCGAATCTTGTGACTGTAACAAAGACAAATCTGATAGACCAAATGCCTTGTAGTTATAGACCGCAAAGAACCGGTGCTGTGAGAATATTGCACTTGATCTGCTGCAGAGTTGCACAGAGGTCTCAGCCTCTCAAAAAATTCACTATCCTGTAACTCAAATTGCATAGCATCCCGAATGCACCGGCATCAATGCAGGTCACAATCATAAACACATGACAATGCTCTTGCAGAGATTCAGAGCACCTTGCTGAGCTCCAGGTAGTGTTAGCAACCGGTCCGGGTAACCGGCCAGCGGTCCGGGTTTTGACTGACGGTTCGGTTCAGTTTGGTTTGTTTCGGTTTGTTACCTGACCAAAAACCCGACTAGCATTGGCTTGGCGGGTTTGTTACCCAGACCCGACATAAACCAGGGGTTTTTCGGCTGGGTTGTATCCGGACCGCAGTTCCATTTTGCGGTTCCTCCATCATTGGCTCCAATTAAGTATTTGAGTTCTGATCGTATCATGATATGATCAGTACGTACATTGTGCAGTTTTAGCCGCTCTTTGCCCTCGCGCTCTCAGATTTGCGATTGGACCAATATTCGTAGAGTAGGTGTGAAATAACGCGATATTTTACACGAAATTGGCGGGTTTTCGATAGCGACACAACGAATATTGGTCCGATGCCAAATCTGAGAGCGGGAGGTGAAAGGGCGACCAAAACTGCACAATCTACATACTGATCATGTTATGATACAATCAGAACTCAAATACTTAATTGGAGCCAAAATTGTGAACTGGAAATGCCGGGTTTTTAGTGGTAAAACCGGCCCAATGGAAACGGTCCGGGTTTTTGGTGTGGTAAGACACGTTGCCACGGTGCGGTTTCGGGTGGAACCGTACCCGGAACCAACCTGGGAGTTTGGACCCTTTGCTAACACTAGCTCCAGGGGGTCCTGCGAGCATCTGGAATTACTTTGAAGCACCAATGAGGACTACTGGACTGTCCGGGATGTTTGCGTGTAGCTTCCATAACGATATACATTTTGCTGAGGTAGTATGTATTGGGATAAGCAGTACCAAACATGATCGGCAGAACATCCAACTACTGAAGCAAGTTCATGCATCATCTGACACAATGACTGATATGATCTGATGCGATGGATGACCTGATTCTTATCTGGAGCGAAATGCTCTAATATCTTGTCCCCAGATATACGATGACCTATTGGGATTGATGGCATGTGATCACCCAGCGCATAGTTTGATTACCATACTGCTATTATGTGCATGGTTGTCAGAGTGTCGAAGAATGGGCATACAAACCCTCGACGATTGCCATATGGAGATGGTATTGGTCTGGCAATGAGAAGAAGTTCATGCCACAATCTACAGTCAAAAATCAGAACACTGAAGACGATCCTAATATATTATTAATAATTGAATCTATCAATAACCATTAAAGATTACTTCTATCATTCATCAACGTTACTTGGCAACTACTGCCTGGCCATCAGTATACACAATCCTAATGTGCTCAGCAGAAGGTAATTGAGTCATTCGGTATTCTTCTTTTCAATTTGAATTAACAACAGTTAACCCACAGCGACGTGCGGCTTTTTCGTTTGGCAGAATACAAGGGTATTGAATATCTAGTGATGAGATATCTGTCAACGGGATTACTACACATCGAGGAATGTCGCCAGAGAGGTGCACTCTCCTCCTACTTTGGACATGGGAATTGGGGACGTTTCCATTTGGAAGCTCGTGGAAAATGGCCAAGACGATGAGTCTCAGGATAAGATGAGGAAAAAAGGAACTACATAGGTGGTTGTACTTATCTCAATAAATGCGGTATGGATTATTCGGATGAAGCACCATTGTAACACCCAGCAATGTGATCTGGCTCCAGTGTTCGTGGCAATTAGTAGTTTTAGCATGTTGTTGTTAGTGTTAGCAAAGGTACCGGGTAACCCCCGAGCGGATCGGTTTGTGGCTCAAGGTTCGTTTTGGTTCGGTTCCAGACATGGCCAAAACCCCAATCCGCTCTGTCTTGCCGGGGTTGGTACCCGGACCAGACATAAACCCACGGTTTTTTGGCCGGGTTCACCATGCAGCCGAGCATCATTTTCACGAACACAGAACTTCGGCTCCAATTCAGTATTTGAGTTGTGATCGTATCACAATATAATATATGTAAAAGATGCAGTTTGAGATGCTCATTCACCTGCCATTCTCAGAATTGCAATCCAATCATTATTCTTGGAGTCGCTTTGAAGCAGGCGTAATTCTGAGGGTTATTTCACAGTAACTCAACGAATAGTGTTCAGATCGTGAATTGGAGAATGGGAGGTGAAAGAGCATCTAAAACTACATCTTTTACATATATATTATATTGTGATACGATCACAACTCCAATACTTAATTGCAGCCAGATTTCTGAGTTTGTGAAAATGTGAAACCGCCAAAAAAACCGCAGTTTCGGTGCAGTTCGGTTTTTTGATGTGGTAAAACCTGTTGCAATGGTTCCAGATTGGTTCATACTCGGAGCTGGAACCTAACCGCCAATGTGGAACTGTTGTTAACACTACTTGTTGTGGTAACCTGCGTGCAGTGCCGGTTCGGCTATCGGGAACAATTTCTTTCAGTTAGAAACCTATTCAAATTCCCAACTGCTGCAAGTTGTTGGACCAATCTGAGGCGAGTACCCGTCAACCAATTGCTATCGGCTGGTTTGGCTAGACCTGTTGATTCTAATCACCGATTCTGGATATCCGGTATTTCCATTTATTTTCTCATATCCATATTCTACCGCAAAATACCATATACAGATGTTTGTACGTTATTGCCCCATTGTGATAATTTGGCTGCCAGTATGATCAATAACCAGAGAGATATGCTCCCTGCTACATCCTGCGAATGAGAGTTAAAGGACTGTTAATAATTGTTTGTATTGTAAGTCAGGTAATGCATCAGAAATTTGGGAGTTGAAATCCGTACTGAAAGTCTCAGCCACCTTAATGTGCAAAATTACTTGGTATGACATTAATACTATCTCCTGACACTGAGCATCCACAGAATGTCAATGATTGTTGGTCATGTAAGTTAGATAATCAAAGCGTAATCTGGCTATTGTTCTACATATACACCATATTTGCCGCAATTGTAGGACAAAGAGAAAGTGACTTGCTGCCAGCCCTATCTTGAAAATGAGAGTCAGCACAGTATCAACCATTTTTGAACATCCATCATAAATAATCATAGCTGAACGTAGCAGTCATTGTCCATATACGAAGTTCTGACCGGCTTTGCAGGACGCAATACTCACAAGTAGTTAGTCGCTGTATTCAATATGGATCAAGTTGGGATTGTCCAAGTGGCAGTCACAGGAACATCACTTGCGTATCTTCCTATACAGACTGCCAACTTCTGGATTATCGATGTCTGAAATCATGCCCCATATAGATTACCCAAGATGTAAGACCAAATAACATTGACAATCTGGTGATACTAATTATCAAAATGGGGCACGGTGTGCGCAGTGTCCCCTTAGGCCTATGAACACAGCCAATAGTTCAATTAGGTACCACAACGACTAAGTCAATGTCCAAATGCCTGACTGGTAGAACCAAAAACCAGCAACATTCCGTTGATGCTCATTTGGCCAATTATCCTGAATGCTTGATATCACTGCCAGGTTCACCAAACAGGATGCACTCTTCTGCAACATGTAGCTAAGCAGCATTAGCGCCCAGCAGATAGTGTCCTGAGTACTGGATGAATCATCATTAGTTAGATAATGTGGAACTAAATTCCAGTGGTATCGCAATCCCTGGCATATCTATGCAGTCTGCAAAATGGAGCAAGTGGAAGCTGAGTATGTATATAAACCTATCTGGGTGGTACACCTAGGATTCCAGAATGGTAAACTTGCTCATGTTCCCCACATGGTGCAGGTAGTGAAACGGGCAGAGGTGTCGCCGCTTCTGGTGAATGAACGCCTGCTACTTTCCGCCTACAGTGAGGGTATGGATTCTGTGCTGTGCAATTTTGCCACAGAGGGCAGCCTTCCGAGTGATTTTTATGATGCATTGCAGTGGGTTACTCTATTGCATCATTTCCCTCTTGAATCCCATTAAACTCAACTCCCTGCTTCGTCTCTTGCTGGATCTCAGCATGGGCTGCCTTCATCAGGTATCTTGATTCGTCCACTGTGGTGTACGATAACCATGCTGTAGCCATGTAGGCCATATTGAAAGTAATGTACATGTCAAAATGTTCTAGCAGTATGCGACCTCCCTGGCTTCCCATTGTGAATAACATGGTGAAATCCCAGAAGAACTTAGTTGTTGCTTTGAAAAGGGAAATTCACCTAATGACTTAGCCATATATGACTCTGTAGGCTGCTCAACGGATAATACAGCCTACTGTGCCCACTCTCAGGGATGTGTACGATCAAATTCTTTCACAATATCCTAGGAGAGACTATTTGATGTTGATCGATTTCGTGGACTTTGCTGACAAATCCTTTAGTCCACAAAGGAGGATTCTCTTTCCAGGCAGCGTTAACTTTATCACACAGATCTCTAGGTACAGCAGGTATACATATGAGCATCAGATAATGGGCGTCAATCTCGGTCTGGAGTTACTGTTATTAAATCACCTGCTGCTTAATATTCCTGCCACTTCCAGTGTTATGGACATCAAATGAATATGTATCTGATGTCATATGGCGTCGGCTGTTGTCACCAAGTTGTGGTGAACTAACTGGCATCTGTATTGCAGCTACATCTTAGCGGGTGTTGGAAGGGATGCGGAGACTGTTGTTCGGACTAATTCGGATCCAGTCTCACGTGGCAGATGTGTTTGTGGAGCCATCACTTGCTCTGGAGGCAACGGCATTGACGATGATCATGAAAGGAAGTGGGAAGTCCTGAGGCATTGATTGTTGACTTCAAGTCGAAATTAAATCTGTGACAGCCAACTTCCACTTTCAACTCAAGACGAAGCGTACTGAGTATAGGTGAAGGTTGCAGGGGTTACTGATGATTCCGCAATGGCCAGTATGCTGGCTCGGTCTGATTTGCCCGGTACGAGGCATACAATAACGATAATAACAGGTGAAATCTCTGGTGAGATAGATATGAAAAGAATCTTGTTCAAAGGAATGGACATCTGGCGATGATTCTGTCATGTCATTCCTGCCATCTGCCATAAAGCTCTTGGTAATCATCATTTCATGTTGCATTGATGGCATTACTATTTTCGACGAAGCCACAGTCAACATGCTGACTTTGCTGTTTGCCCACTTGATCAAATGTACCAACCTTGTCAAAAAGATGCTGCTTGCCTCCATTTGGTCCACCTCATGCCCCAACCCACGTCTTGTCCTACAACAAAGTCAATACAACATACAATGGTCAATGCGCCAAAAATAAACCATTCACCACAACTGGCGGGCCAATTGGACAATTCAATATAGTGATCTACAAGTCAAGATCGTCATTTGAATAATGGCATGAATTGTGTGAATGCAGAAAGGGTCCAGGACTTGGGAGGCTTGCCGAGCATGTGGTTAAAAACAAGCTTTCAACAGAGAATAGGCAAGAAATGCATGTTTCAAGCCACCAGGATAACCACAAAATAAATAAGGATTATGTGGATTCAGACACCACCGTAGCAAGAAAGTGTGTTTATGATGGACAGAAACCGATTATTCATGACCAGAAAGATATCGGAAATGCTGAAAAAGTGGAACCAACAATCTGCAAGCGTGAAAAACGATATTAAAAAAGCAAGAATGCTATTGGAGACTGTCTGAGGAACCATGCACATTCGGAAAATGAGGCTGACAGGGAAGAGGTCTACAATGATAAAATACCTACAGAGCTGGGTAAGCTGAGTGAAGTTCCCAATCCTGGCTGTGTTATGGGCACAAAATCTAGAATCGTACAACACCACATGCAGTGTATTCTGCAGAACTATATTCGACATGATAAATGATTGCAACTAGAACGAGGGCCGGCTGCTAACCAGTTCCCATTGCGAGTTATGAATGGTGGGATGGCCGAATTGAATGTTCTGGTAGATTTCAAGCACCTAGCTGATGCAACAGCGACCACAGCATTATGGACAATATTTTGAATCTGTATAAAGACTCTGAAGATTGTCCTCAGACATTGGGAATTGCCACAAGCACCTGCTTGTCCAGGAAGTAGTCAAATGCGACTGGGTTCTGGGAAACCACTTTCACTCAAATTCAGAACATCACTGTGGCAGTATGCACCGCCTGATTTGTCACATATTATGATATCCAAGCCTGCCAATCATCTATGTTTATACCCCCACATATGGTGTCTGTAACTGCTCACTGTTTCCAAATTGAATTCCGATGAAGGAATTGTGACACATCATGCCTTGCCAGAAGCAAAGATTGCCCATTTCTCAAATAATATGAAGTATCTTGTTGAAAACTAGTTTCCATGCCATTTTTGTGATATGTCAGATTTTTTGGTGTTTTGGTGCAGAAATTGCGTGCCATGATGATTGATGAGCATGTGTGCAACAGTTGTGAGGGCCAGGGGACTATTCTAGACTCCAAAGCAAGCTGACAGATAACCAACGAATGTGATATCATCTTGCCGGTGATGGTTGCATAAGAGTGCACAACCTAAAATAGAAATGAATAGTGACCAACCAATATTCAGTCACTGAGGTTATACAATTTAGTGAAGGTGTTGTCAATGTTCAACCTGAACCTGGATGAATGACAACTGTCGTGCTCCTTTATTCCAAGCATCCAGACACAGTAGTCCCTGCTTAGCTCTGCTTCACATGGCCAACCTTTTGAAAATTGCTCATTCTATGGTATGGAAATTGACGAAAAGCAGCCGGAGAAGGAATGTTGAAGAAATTTGGCTATATATGTGAAACACTAGTGGATAGATCCATATGCCATAAGCTGATCGCCAAAAGAGGGGACATCCGATGGGCCTACCTGATTCAATCCTCAGACATGGTAGATTGAGGTGGCTTTTTACCTGAAAGACCTCAAACACTTTTGATGCAAATGATTATACAAAGAAATAATATATTTGTTGTCAATAATGACTAAATGCATTTTGCACACAATTGTTGAGCATCCCATCACTGGGTGGATGTCAGTACGGTGAGTGTCAACTGGTGATCAGGATGTTTTGTCGTACTCGTTCTGCAATTGAATTGCTGCATAGTCATATCCTGCCATACAAGAAGTATTGGCTGCTATTCTAAGTAAGAAGAAGATCAACATGCTATGTGCCACATTCTAGAAATATGGATTAATGGATTGTTAATGATCTGTGGTCAAGCATCTTGATTATTCACAGGCGGTTCAACGGTATTATCCAATACTCACAGCACTGACAGCCAGAATGTGCACAATGGCTAATAACACTATCAGCTGTACCTCCTAAGAATGAGCATCATGAAAGTATCAACAGTTTGTAGTCTTTCATTTTGGATAATCAAATGGCTATGCAATGGAGAAAACCCATAATCAAAGTATCAGCTGCCTCTATAGGTTAACATCTTACTGACAATATCCCTACTATGTCCTAAAAATGTACATGAACAGAGTATCGATGATTTTTGGCTTCACAAGGTCGATAATGAAAGGTCTATGAAATGCTGCTAACCCATTATTGAGCTATTATCCAGCATTATGGCCAAACATTCCAGTGATAGTATTACAACTGCCTCTTAAAGATGAGCATTAGTAGACAATCAACACCATTTGGTGTTGTTCAGAGAGCTAGACAGCAATGAACTGTACATTATTGTTGCATTAATGGGTTATGAATGCTCAGTCTTGCTTACTCGTCTCAGTATCAGTCTTCACATATCTTTCTGCACTGTTTCACCGGCCTCACTCCTTTCATGCTTGTTGCTCTGGAGTCAATACTTAAGAAACAGTATTCTAGTTCACTATAACATAATATTTAACATTCTCTGAAGTCCAATTACCCAGCAAACAAATTGTAATGATGATGTCAGATTCACACTGTTTGCACACCTCGTTGATAGTAGGTATGATATCTTCCAAACGGAATTTTACTGTATTTGTATTTTTACTGACCTTAATTTGCAAATCATATCTAATACTTGATGGGGTTCTATGAATATATGCTAGAAGCGACCGATTGCAGGGAATTATTCACGATATGTACCATCATGGAGATTCAGATTTCACGGTGGGTGTAGGAAGACCCCCAGCCCTGACATTGAATGTATTGATTGGTATGTAATTCTTCGCCATTTAGCAGAATGTTGGAGCAGGTCAACAGGGAATCGCTTAATGCCGACAGTGTACAATGTACAGATAGATGAATTGACACAGTTAGAAGAGATTGATTTGGCCAGTGGAATGATTGATGGAACCACTGTGAGCATACTGAAGAGGCAACGATGTCAAGGAATTATAATAGCAAGTTCACAAAGAAAATTGACATTATACATCTTGATCTTATATATATTAAATGCATTGACGGACAAAATACACCAAACTAACAGTGAAGGACATTCAAACTGTTGAATTTCACGAAGGCACCTGGAATGGCTGCGTACTGTCAGGATTTTTTCTAACTGATTGTGCATGGAACATAGTCTGGATCTTGGATCTCGAATGGTATTATACTACGATAGGAAAGAAGGTTGGGGTACCATCTGCCAGATTGCTGAGTAATTTTCACCACAGAGAATACACACTGCCAGTAGATGTGATTAAGAAGCCATTGCTTGGAAGAGATATGGTTAGTGTAGCTTTAGACTGGTCGACACCAGTGAACAAATTGGGCATAAAGTTTGCCACAGCTTACTATGTGGATCGAAATTGGAGATTGCAAGTTGTCCAAACAACACTCGATGAGGTCGGTACCCAACTGATTCTGAGCAGTGTAAGGGTATTATGGACATTACGTCAAGGGTTAACATACTGCAGTAACATTAGGCATGAATTTGAAAAATGTTCTGAATTATTGTGAGCTTTCCAATGGCTGTTTACTAGCAATTACGACTGTGAAAGGTTCCTTATATGGCACAATCTCATCAGACCAATTATCAAATGTTCAGGCCTCCACAATCGAGTGGCTTGTGTTGAGAATCTTCACAATCTGGTTGGCACATCCCATTCAGGTTGACTAAGGTGCATTCATGCCAAGTCTCAGTGTACATGGTTGCAGTAAGCCCTAAGGTTCATAATCATGACAGTCTCATAAGACTTCACATCATGATTACCTCTTTAGGCTGCACACGATGCTCACCATCGTGATCATCGTATTTCAGCATCCGCATTGTCTGTCTCTCTTGAACCTACAATCCACTGACTCATTTGGATCAACAGCTTATGAGCCTGGCAGTCGCTACTGACTAAAAGTCACATATTTTTGATATTTTTTCTTCTTTCTCTCACATCCACAATGTTTCAACAACCTTTGCAACCACCATGACCTCTGAAACCTCGAAATCACTATCTTCTCACCATCACCAAGACCTCTGAAACCTCTTTCCTCCCCACCATCCCATACAATGCCTACTGAAACTTTCCTGAAAGTATATCGCGACATACCTCAGTAGACGGAGAACAACTATCACACGGTGAAACAGACACTGCGGCAAGTAATCATGGGAGCACACACTTATGTGATCAGGATTAGAAAAGAGCCGGAGCGTGAAGGCAATGCCTGCCAGGACCGTACTGTAATGGGAAACTAGTGAAAACAACAATACAACGCCCAATCGATTATCACCATGTGATGCTCATACCTGATCGTCCCACATATCACACCTATTGTCAACCCTGCAGAGATCTGTGATATTCTCCCTGATGAATTCGATAACATACTTTCCAAACACAGTACAATTGTGATCACACACACATTCCATCCCTGCCACTCAGCAAAAGATCAGATGATGAATACATGCTTCTCTCAACTACTGAATGACTGCAATCACCTGAGTGGCTTTGCAAAGAGATCTTGGAAGACAGCTTTCTGACTCATCTCGATAGACACATACGGAAGGAATTTGCGACACTGATCAACATCTGCGAGTGAAAGGCCCCGCCTTCCACTTCAGAACACCTTATGGATGCCAGCCAATTTCACACATGTAGGACAGTGAGCAACAACACTAGTTACGGTCTTGAACACCCGGGTGTTCCGGACGGCACTGACGGCTGGGACGGAACCTCGTACACTCTGATGGAGCATGAGACGGGACCCATTGCACATGCAACGTGTCGCGTTGCATACCTCCCTTGCGGCGGCTAATGTACCATGCCTCTGATTCTTGCAACGCATCGGGTTGTTCAATACCCTAGCCGCTCCGGCATCATGTTGCCTGCACTTTGCTTCTGGAATGTGGTGATGTATGTGCACCATCAGAACGACATGCATGTTACACTCTTCACACTGGTTGCAGTTAGGCAGTAGCCATTTACAAAAGGCCTGGCCATGTTTATGCCTTGCTTCAGCCAATAGCCACATGCTGCACTCTCATTTATGTTTAGTTTTGAGATTTTGTAACGTATTTAGTGTTAGCAACGGGTTCGGGTGACCCGCCAGCGGTCTGGGTTTGGACCTGTAAAAGGGTTCAGTGAGGTTCCCAAACCATCCAACAACCCAACGCGGATCTTCTTGGCGGACCAAACCCGTACCCGTACTAGTCAACCCGCGGGTTTTGCCGGGTTTGGCTAGACCTGTCGGTTCCAGTCTCCGGTTCTCCTTTTCGGGTTTGTCTATTTATGGTCGCAGTCACATATGTTACTGTTATGTGCAAAATATCAACTTCGGTACATCATTCTCTATATTTGTTTCATTGGCGGCCTTTATACTCAGAACAAGAAGAGACATGCTCTCTGCTACGTGCTGAAGTTGAGTGTGATCAATTGTTCATCTTGCATCATTCGTAAGATTTGAGATCCAGAACAGCAATAATGAGGGTTCGGAAAATCAATTTCCACCTTCTGTAATAGGTGCAAGAAGACCCAACAATGGATATTACGTCCTCAACTTCAAGAATATGCGGTGGTGATTCCAACAAAGTACAAAGATCTGCATGGTTGAGGTGATTGTGTGGATGGGTGTATCTGGGTTGTCAAATAGACTGATAAGATACATATTCTACCTGTTGGAGCGATTGTTGGACCTGCACATTTCGTGAAGGGAATAATATTTCATTAGATAGAATCGATAGCATATAATTTGTATACAATCATCTGGATTTAGATATGGACTGAACTGTATATTTAAGTTACAATGCCTGAATCAAGGTGTGCAGTAGATAGTTAATTGAATTGTACTATTTGATATAAATATTATAATAATCACTCCCTGAGAGTCTGATTCACGGTGTGAGGTGTACCAGAATTCTCTTGGAGACCCAGCCACTACTCCTAATAGCTCCGAAATTTGAACATCCTGATAGGTTTGGTATCGATGAGTTCCCAAGAAAACAATATACTCTTTACGATATTCTTCGATTCATTCAATACCCAAAATTTGTGAGTTACCACTACATGATTTCCAGCGGTGAGAGAGCATTGTGAAAATTGCTTATGGTAAATCATTAAAATCGAGCGGATCGAACTGGATTTGGCAAACGGATTATGTTGGGCTATATTAATTCAAGATTAGGTTATGGCTCTACCTGCAGTGAGTTGCCAACTGAAAGCGCTGAGATGTCACCAGGCTGAGTTATCCATCGCTTAGAGAACATCTGCATCAGTTGAACAGAAATTGATATGCCATAAAGATTTTGCATGCAACTGGGTATTGATACAAATTATTCATTGACTGGCAATAATGACTATATGATTATTAAAGCGACACGGGAACAGTTCCATTTTTACAATGAGCGTCAACGGAGCGTCAATGCGTTTTGGATCAATAAACAACTTACTTAGAAAGTGATTTGCTCGCTGCTAGTCATATTCAACAGACTGCCAGCCTGTGAAGGCAAAAGTGACTGCGGCGCGATAACGGCCACAGTCTGATACTGAACGTCAATGGAGTGTCAACAATATGATCTGTGGTAAGTAAGTTAATGGGGAACCGATTTGCTTGCTGTTATCCATAACCAAAGTATGGGCAGCCTGTATACGCAAAAGAGAAATCAACAAGGTAACAGCCACATTCTGAAAGTGAGCGTCAACGGAGCGTCAACGGTTTTTCATCTTGTAAGTAAGTCCATTGGAATGCCATTTGATAGGTGGTATCCATAATCAACATACTGGCAGCCTTGATGGGCAAAAGAGAAAGTGACATGGTCCCATACCCAGTCTGAAAATGAGCATCAACAGAGCGTCAACGATTTTGGGTGTTGCATCTTGTATAATCCAAGGGCTGTGATACGGCATTTACTTATAATCAAAGTATTGGCAGCCTTTATAGGTAATACTGTGTGTGTCGATACTGCTACACCTCAAAATGAGCGTCAACAGAGTGTCAACGGATTGTCAACAGAGCATCCACACAGCGTCAACAGATTGTCAACAGAGTGTCAACGATTTTGGGTATTGCATCATCTTAAATCCTACCACTCGGCTATAGAATGTACCTATAATCAACATATAAGCATCCATTTTGAATACAAGTGATCACGATATGGTCACTGCCCCAGTCTAAAAATGAGCGTCAACAGAGCGTCAACGATTTTATGGGTTGCATCTTGTGTAATCCAAAAGCTGTGCTACGGCATTTATCCATAATCGAAGTATTGGCAGCCTTTACAGGCAATATCGTGTGTGTGGATACTGCTACACCACCAAATAATCGTCAATAGAGTGTCAACAGAGTGTCAACAAAGCGTCAACAGAGCATCGACAGAGCATCATCACCCCGTCACCAGAGTGTCAACAGAGTGTCAACAGAGTGTCAACAGAGTGTCAACGATATTGGGCATTGCATCTTGTATAATCCAAGGGCTCTGCGATGGCAGATATCTATAATCATCGTAATGGCAGCTGTTCTGAGCAAAAGACGTCGCGACAAGGTTACGGCCCCACTCAGATAATGAGCGTCAACAGAGCGTCAACGATTCTATGTGGTGCACCTTGTATAATCCAATGGCTGTGCTACGGCATTTATCCATAATCGAAGTATTGGAAGCCTTTATAGGCAATATCGTGTGTGTCGATACTGTTGCAGCTCAAAATGAGCGTCCTCAGAGCGTCAACAGCACGTCAACAGAACATCAACAGAGCGTCAACAGAGCATCAACAAAGTGTCAACAGAGTGTCAACAGAGTGTCAACGCTTTTGGGTGTTGCATCATGTATAATCCAAGGGCTCTACTACGGCATAGACCCATAATCAACGTATTGGCAGCCGTTCTTTGCAAATGCGATAGTGACATGGTCACAGCACCTGTTTGGAAATCAGCGTCAACAGAGCGTCAACGATTTCGTGTGTTCCATCTTGTGTAATCCAAGGGCTGAGCTACGGCATTTATCCATAATCGAAGTATTGGGAGCCTGTATAGGCAATATTGTGTGTGTGGATACCGTTGCACCTCAAAATGAACGTCAACAGAGCGTCAACAACGCGTCAACAGCGCGTCAACAGCGCGTCATCAGCGCGTCAGCAGAGCGTCAACAGAGCATCAACAAAGTGTCAGGAGAGTGTTAAGAGAGTGTCAACGCTTGTGGGTATTGCATCATGTATAATCGAAGGGCTTTGCTACTGCATAGACCCTTAATGAATGTATTGGCAACCGTTCTTTGCAAATGTGATAGTGACATGGTCACCACACCTGTTTTAAAATGACCGTCAACACAGCGTCAACGATTTCTTCTGTTGCTTCTTGTATAATACAAGGGCTGTGCAACGGCATTTATTCATAATCGAAGTATTGGTAGCCATCATAGGCAATATCGTGTGTGTCGATACCATTCCACCTCAAAATGAGCGTCAACAGAGCATCAACACAGCATCAACAGAGCGTCAACAGAGCATCAACACAGTGTCAACTGAGTGTCAACAGAGTGTCAACGCTTTTAGGTGTTGCATCATGTATATTCCAAGGGCTCTGCTACAGCATATGTCAATAATGAAGGTATTGGCAGCAGTTCTGTGCAAATGCGATTGGGACATGGTCACAGCACCTGTCTGAAAATGAGCGTCAACAGAGCGTCAACGATTTTGTGTGTTGCATCTTGTACACTCCAAGGGATGTGCTACGGCATTTACCCATATTTGAAGTGTTGGCAGCCTTTATAGGCAATATGGTCTCTGTCAATGCCGCTACACCTCAAGCATCAATGGAGGCTCCACAATGTTTGGTCTTGTAAATAAGGTAATTGGTAAGTGAATGGCTCTCTGCTATCCATAACCAATATATTACCATCCACTATGTGCAAAAGAGGAAGTGACACTGTCACGGTGCCGTTCTGACAATATCTGTCAACTCAGCATTATGTGGGAGTCATCAATTGCTGGTGATGCAGATCAGGTAATGAAGGCATCGAATGGATATTTGAGCTTATAATTGAACTATTGACCTCCTCCTTGGTCAAAAAAACGAATCATTGAAAGCAAAACATGAATTAAAATATTGTCGATCTCGCAACATGCAAAACATGCAAGAAGTGATTACGGAATGTTAAATGATCGATTTCAACAGAGTACTATAATCAAATAGCAAAGGCAAGAATGTTATATCAATGTACAGATGAACCCGCTATAAAATCCGCTGAAAACCCGCCCAATTCAGACGGGTAGGGAAATGTCGATGGAAACCTACCAAAATCGACAGTTTGGGTGTATTGACGACCCGGACCGCCAATCTGGCTCAGGTTCGGTTCCGACCCATACACGGAACCGAAGTGACGGTCCAGACCCGTTTCCAACACTGCACTTATTGCACTACAGTCTTGGCTTCACATACATCGCTTGCCGTTGCATTGGCTCCACCATTATCGTATTTTACACGTCTGAAATATACTGTCCAATCTTCACACTCTCTAGTATTATGCCCTCAGTTCTCCACATTCTGCGTTGATCCATCATCGGTTTGCGATGCTTCATTCTCCTCATCTGCATCTGCATCATCGCCATCCTTGCCCTCATACACGTCAACATCACTGGTTCCCAGAATAAACCTCTCAAGTTCATTTGCGGCCCATCATCCCCGGCGGGCGGTTGGCATGGCATCGCTTTCGTCATCTTCAGCATCGAAATCCCCGCTGCCCATTGGAATCCCAAACTGGAGTTCGTCAGCCATGCAATTGTTGTCTATCGGGATTTTTGGGTCAGTACTTCCTATTTCATGTTCCTCAAGCGCCACTTTGGAGGTCAAATAGTCAAGAAGAATAGCATTGTCAGCACGCGCTGCTTCCACGCTGATCACAATGGCAGGCATTGAGTTCTCTGCCTGCTGGATCTACCGCTTGACTGTGGCAAGAGTTTTGTTATACACCCTCTGCTGGTAGCTCTCCAGTAGTGTGTTCCAGGAATTGATCAAGAATGTATACGGGTCTGCAATGCCGGGCGAGGTTAACAACTTGCGACCTGTTACAGTGCAGCAGGATGCGATCCTACCCCTGTCATTCTAACAGCTGATGTAGTTTGAGCGATCAGGGCTGTCCGGTTTCAGCTTTGACTTGGAAGCTTTCGGATGAACACCTTTGTGCTTTTGCCACTGCAGGAGTGCATGGCGCAACAAGGTGCATGTAAACATGATCAGTGGCGAGGGTATATGACCGTCCTTGTAGTCAATCATGGAATTATAAAATCCATCAGCATACTTAGCATGATAATTCGCCCAGTGATAAAATTTGATGTCAATAAACCGCGGGATTGTTTCCGCCGGGAAGTAACGTGGATGCTAGCCATTCATTACCAGCTTTCGACTCTCTCTGCGTTGGATTAGGATCGTGTACACCACCTTCCACACCCTCTGCGATAGGAAAAAGATACTCATTGTCTGCCAGAAGGGAATCAATGAATTCCAAACGCTCTGCGGCGGATTCAAACCGGTGAAGCTTATACAGCTCTGCGATGTTGCCGCTTGCTGATTGAATAAAATTTGATTTAACCTTATCGAATTGTGTTCGAACCTGGTACCGGTTTGAGTGTGTAATATCCAACGTAGGCCGTTGCTTCAACATACCTCGGTTAAAATCTTGTTTGTGCGTGCCTCGAATGCCCTGGACCAGATTTTGTTTTGCTGCATTGCGGTGTTCCAGTACGTCTCTATTATCTGCCAGTCTGGGACTTCAGCTAATGCTTTCGAAATGCGTCGCATTGTATAAGTTACTGTCTGCAAGTTGCTTGCACTCATAAACGCCAGTCTTTTTCACATGTAGACATCTAGGACCCTGCCTGTTGCAAACACAGGACGCGTCATGTCTGAGTGACCAAATCGATGTATGCTGTGACTGCAGGAGACCATTGGTCGATGCATAGACACCCCCTGCTGTTGCAATTGCCACTGCCTGTATCTCTGATTCATGTCAGTAGCTTGTGGTTGGAGTGGATTTGTAATGATCGGGCGGACGACTGGATTACGGATGTGAGTATGCAGGTTTTCAAGACCTCGGTGAGGAGTGGGAGTGATAACAATGCCAGATGCGGGGCTGGACACAATGCGACGTGTTGAGGTAATGCCGGGTGCTGGTGTTCTCCGACTGCTTGTACCCAAGGTGGCGGTTGGAGTATTTATTGACCGTTGCTGTGTAGGGGACGGGGTAGCAGTCACGCGTTGATTGATATCTGCAATGCAAGAATTGTTCAGTCAAGATCAGGGGGTGGAGTTCTGACCATGGATTGAAGAGGGTACGGAACTCTCTCCTTGAGATGGATCCCACTTGCCAACCAGTACGGAAATGCGGCTCTTAGCAGGCGGAAGTTGCAAATTCCCAGAAAGCGCAGACGTGTGTTGATTCTGACGATTATCAAGACTTCAAACATTTTGTACCACCAGAGTCGTGCCAGCGTGAGGGCTTTGGGAATGCATAGTCCAATACAGATGTTCCACGTTAAGAAAGTAGGAACAATTGCCTGTGCATGCATATGCAACGGCAGGCGAGGCAAACTCCAATTTGAGGGATCATGGAGGGTATTGACAAAAACGGGAGGGGCAGTGTGGACCGCGCTAGACTCAAAACCCTCACAATACTCGGTGACGAGATCCCTTGCAATGAATTCAGTTATTGGGTTAACAGCGATCCGATTAAACTCAGATTAAAATCAGAATACATTGAGCATTGATAATCACTGTTACAGCAACGTCTGAAGGTCTATTTGCACCGCTTGAATGTTGTTTGTGCCATCTTGCCGCAATGATCATCATATTGCACTCGTGCTTGGCACAATACTTCGAACCATCGATTGGGTATATCTTCAGCTTTCCAGTGGATATCCCCCTTTGGCAGAGCTACAAACATTGCAATGCGAACAATGACGTATTGTCCATTCTATGACATCAGTTGCATGTGCGTTTTCCACTGCTACGCGTTGGTAGCGGTGGTGGATTGTTGCACAGGTGGGAGAACGTGAGAACGACTCAGTTTGCTCCGAGGTGCACGAGGTCTGAGCGGAAAAAGTGATGTATGATGCAATAGCAACGCCCGGTGTGGTAAACAGTCCTCTCTACGTGTACTAAATCTTGTCTCGAGGCTTGTCATACATGAGGTGCCTTGTATTTCTACAAGAAGAAGGTTGGGCCGTTTCGTGTTCTTTAACCAACAAAACTCACAAGTTGAACCTTGAACCAAGAAATCGCCGGAACTCGAGTATGTATATCCATTCTTCCCGCATACACCTCCTTTCTCCTTTCCTCACTTATTATACACACTGACAGCATCCTGATCTCGACTTGACGTGACTTGCACAAAACAACGCCTCTCGTTTCGAAACACACCCGATAACCTACACAACATTGTACTTTCCATCTGGGCTTCCTTCTGGTACACATATATCAATATGCTAACGTTTTGGGTGTAGATTCATTTTCAACTGACAGCAATGGCACCAAAGTGCACCAGCAAAGGAAAGGGGAAGGCTAGGGCAAAGATGACAACATCGGGTATAAATCAACGACAGTCATTGGATCGGGACTGTATAACGGGATTAATTTCGGAACCCATTCGTGGACTCATAAGGATATACAATGTTTGCGGCGTCAACGAAGAGAGGGAATGGAACCTCATTTATGAGATAATCTTTCTTGATCGAGTCACGACTCGCCGGTTTTCACAATTCCATCTGATGTGGCCGCACAGCAGTACCAGGAGTTCGCCTTTTCGGGAGTGGAAGGATGCCTTGCGCACATATATGGGGCAAATGTTTGACAAAACCCGTGACCAAATGAACAATTGGAGGTGAGACAATCCCGGTGCCTTTGGGGATCAAGTCGATCGCTCCAAATTGCTGGTAACCACCTCAGGGATGATTCACTGGGCCAGTGAGTGTTTCTCTTGGTACGGTAGCGATGATCTCAGGGCAGAGATTGAGCCTCCAAGCTGTCGGTAGTACAAACCAGGCGACTTCCTGGCCGTTAGTTCACTGGTTCGGGATGAGATAATCAATGAGGATGATGATGATGACAACTGAGCGGATCCCGTTGCGCCAAGCGGTGGAAGGAGCCGTCCTGGCAATGGCAATGACAATGACAATGGGGAGAGTGAGGAGGACATACAGGGCGGCGAGAACGGGACCGGGAAAGGGAAGGGTACAAAAAATTAGAAAAGGTAAGGTACGGCGACTGAGGACGGGAAGGGGAAAGGGAATGGGAAGGGGAAGGGAATCGATAAAGCGAAAGGTATTGATTAACACACCCCAGCAGGAGATGATAGTTCTCGTACCGTTCCTTTACAGTTGGAGAAGGAAATGTCCGAGGCAGATTTGGACATGGAGGGCTAACACGAGCGAGTACGTTTAGAGCCGGAAGCATCGCCCCCCTTGAGAATTTCCTCAGATTATAATACCGACTCTACCGAGTCGGACGGCAAATATGACTCAGAACTTGTTGTGGATATGTGCTGGGAGGAAGATGTGGACGCACCGGACAGCATTGACATCAATGGCGATGTGGATATGGAAAGGGATTGTGAAGCTGGGGAAGATGAAGAGGAGGAAGATGAGAAGGGGGAGGATGTGGTGGATGAGGATGAGGAGGAGGATGAGGATAATGGCAAAGAACCTCAGACGATTAGCCAGGGAGAGTGGTAAATACATCGGCTGAGGATGTAGATACCATGGTAGACGATGAGCCAACCGTGCTACCTGAGCAAGGCCAGGAGATACGCGAGCATACACCATGGCCACAACCCCCGCCAGCTGCACCACAGACACAAACCCCGGAGCCCCCCCAATAACCACGAACTCCGGTGACTCATACTATCAGTAGGCTGGAGTTTTTGGGGATTGTGACGCAACAAAAACCTCGCCCAGCGGCGCCAACTCTGCGAGATCATGAGGCAGCCGGAAACACCGCGGATGTCGATGTGGAGCAGCACCTTCTCCGCGACTCGGCAGGTGGTGATGGTCTCCCCGACAGCCCTCTCCCGGATGTCTATTTCCCCGATGTCCCTCTCCCTGATTTCCCTCACCTTGAGGTGTAACCGGATGGTACGGTAAGCGAGGTGTGAACCAGTCCTCCCGTGGCAGAGGAGGCGTTCATTTTGGTTAGATTCTGGTTCTTGTCTTGTCAGTTCCTTTTGCTATAATCTATTCATCTCAGGCACTGATTAGGGGACGTGTGGAGGTGGTTTGTTCCTTTCAGTTAGGGTTGCGGGCTGATTTGTTTCGTTTTTTCGATTCAATTTGTCTCAGGTATTGAGTATTACATGCGTCACGAGGTTTTTGGATTGCTCAGGGTGTATTGTTTATTTGTTCATAGTATTATGGGACACCACGCATGCAGTGTTTTTGCAACTGCTGGAGTGATGGTGTTGCGGCTCAATAAATCGCTCAAGTATCATGGGCTTATACCTACACCTGACTGCGCAGGCCCAGCACCAACTTTCGTCCCTTTCTACAGTGAATACTCCACTCCTCCTGTGTCGTCCATATTGCCAGAGAAGACCACATTCCGTTGGCCCTAATTTTCATGCCGAAAGAGGTTCACCTCTGACCGCTGGCGACTTAAACCTATCAAAGTACACCATCCTGAACACCTTCAAGTTTCAAAGAATCCGACTGTTCGCAGCGCGCCCCGACTCGTTGAACCCGCCAAGCATTGCGAATTCAATGCTAGCAAAGAGTCAGTCGAAGACATGGACGCGTTTCCCTTTGTCGTACACATTGAAAACATCGCCGACTCGGAGTCTCAACAACCGCCACCGCGTCTGCCGCGGACGGAAACATACCCCGGTGCCGGTGCTATGCTGAGCGATCACATTGCCGAGCCATCAGAACATGACGCTCAGGGTTTCCTTGGGACGAACCTACAGAACAATCCCTACTACCAGTTTGCGACGCGTGAAGAGTACAAATATATCCACTGTGGGATAGAGAAGATGGGCATGATGACGTACTATGACAACGTGCTGAAGGAAGAACACTCGGCTCTGCTTTCCCCAAGCTTCAAAAACGGGGATAGCGTCCAGAGGCTTGTGGCTAGCATTCCAGATGGTCTGGCTCTCGGGAAGTGGGAACTACACTGTCTCGAGGATATGAGATCGAATGACAATCACGAACGCCCTCTCAAATACTGGAGTCGAGATATCATCAAACGCATCAGATGGTTGATGCGGCAGCCAGCGTATGCCAAGCAACTTATTTACGCCCCTCAGCATTGCTTTAATAGCCATACGCCACTGAAACGCCTCTATACCAACATCCACACTGCCGACTTGTGGTGGGAGACATAGGTAAGGAGAGATACTCCAGGATAAATCTACTGGATAATAACGAGCCAATCGACGATTAGACAACACTCATAGTAAGGGATACAGTGGTTCCGTTGATCTTCAGGTCCGATGGAACAGATATCTCAAATTTCACTTGCGACATGAAAGAGCGGACTGTGAATATGTCAATTGGCAATCTATCTTCGAAGATCCGCCAGATGCTGTCAACGCATACCGTCGTAATTGTGGCTCTCCAGCAGATTCCAATCATGAACCCCAATATTTGTCCAAAGCGGCTGTATGAACAGCGGCAAACAAACGAAGAGGTGCTGAACGAAGTACTCCAGTGGTTACTCCACCCTCGCACCTTTAAGCACAATCCCAGCGCCGAGAGCAGGTATTACAACATGCTCTGTGCAGATGGCAACTTCAGGCGTTGCAAACCGGTTGTAGCAGCATGGCTTGCAGATTGCCCTGAGTATAGCGACCTACATCATCGTGAGCGGCATGTCTGGTTTCGGTGAGAGTGTCCAAAGAACGAACATGAAGATTATGTCCCTCCTCTCAAGCAACACCACCGGCGGAATCACAACCTATATCGAACGCTCAGCGATGCCAACGCCAAGCCAGCCAATGCCGAACTCTCGTCTCGGCATGTTGATCCAGGATTCAACGTTGTTCGACATATTCCCTGTATTGTGAGCTACCTCCCTAAGTCCGACCTCCTCTATCCAATGCAGATCAGCATGCTTGACCACCTCCAGAAGTGGAGTTTGTACTTTATGAAGACGCACAAATGACTCAGCAAGTACAATGCAATCTGGTTTTCTGTATCTGCTTACCACTACCTCACACCAAATCATAAGTTGTATAAAGAAGTTTCTCAAAGGAATGGGAAGGAGATGAAGCAAATGAGCTGGTACCTGCTTGGAGTTGTAACCCATTCTCTACGTGGCGGAAGCCCCACTCAGCGTCCCATATTGAATCACGCAATTGAGTGCACACGAGCATTGTTGGAATTCTATATGTATGCTGCATATAAATCTCACGATGATACAACATTGAGCTACATAGAGAACACCTTGCGTCATTTTCACACCTTCAAAGAAGTTATCTTGCTTGGGTGAGCTGCCAAAAAGGCGAAGGCCAAAGCCAATACCCTGAGAACGGAACTGGTGAAGAAGTGAAACGTAGACAAGGAAACAAATGTTGAAACTTGGACTGCGTCTGAGAAGAGGCGCAAAATGAATGGCTGGCGGGATTATGTCAGACACGAGATAGATGTTTCCAAGGAGTTACATACCAACTTCAACTTTCAGAAGATCCACTAGATGTGTCATTGGGTCGAACAGATTAGTCAATATGGAGCCTTGCAACAGTATTCACCCCTGAGACATAAACAACAACATAAAACGAACATCAAGGATGGTTGGAACACCTCCAATCACAATCTCGACTACCGGCCACAAGTAATCGCCGTTCAGCGTCACATCCGCTTCTTCGAAGCCAGAGCGCTCACTTGCCTTACCCTCGCTCAGCGTCTTGAGAACAGCACTGCCATATGCAATGTCCTCACGTCCGCTGCTGATCTGGCTGCCCCCCTGAGCCCCCAGTCATATGCGAAGCCCGAATTCTTGGGACCCCAAATCTGGCCTGATGGAAATCATCCTGACGCTATGGTCAAAGACTTCAGCGCATTACTTGACACTACGCAAGACCCAACGCACTGTGTGGCAATATTAAGCAGCACATGGGCGTTTATCATGCATAAGAGTCGTAACAAGCCAGATATCTCGGATGAACAACTGCATGCAATGGAGCTCTGTATTTACGATGATATTAAGGTTCAAGTTGAGGGTTTAGATGGTGAACACATATCTCAAATGTATTGATGCAGAGGATGCCAGAGCTGGCACGGAGGTGATCGACGGAACGACACGGTGTGGTTAAAGCAACGCCCGAGGAGGTCTTATAGCGCGCTGAATGGGCGTCTCCCGTGGCAACTGCAACGACTATTCAATATCAAACTCAGAGACGAGGATGCAGCTTTCGTTCACTACTGCTTAGCCCTGGCGCTCACCACATGACCTGAAAACTCGGGTTACTTGGATCCGGTCTCAAAAGTTGTACAGGTGAGAAAAGCACCGGCAGCCGTTGCTTTGCGAGTTTTCAGCTTGGGAAATATTATTGGCTGCGCGCACGTAATTCCAGAGATAGCTACTAGTTGTAAGAGAGGAGATGGCCAGAACGAGTGATTGATTGTCAATAGCCACATAGCTCAGGCGAGTTGGAATGATGTGTATAATTAGTAAAGAGAGAATTGCATTTTGCGTGCAGGTAGACGCAACGCGAGGAGTGATATTAGCAGCGTCACACATTCCATTGCAATCCTGATGCAAGCGTGTACCCAATGAACCCGTTCCTACGTACTGTCACAGTTAGTGTTAGCAAAGGGTCCGGGTTTTGACTGGCAGTTTGGTTCTGTTTGGTTCGTTACCCGGCCAAAAACCCGAACCGCGTGGTGTTGGTGGGTTTGTTACTCTCACCGGATATAGACCTGCTGTTTTTTGGGCAGGTCATACCCGGACAACAGGTCCATTTCAGGGTTCCTCCTTATTCCTCCAAATTTCGCGCCAATTAAGTATTTGAATTATGATCATATCATGACATGATTAGTACGTAGATTGTGCACTTTTAGCTACTCTTTCTCCTCCCGCTGTGAGATGTGCGATAGGACCAATATTCATTGAATCGCTGTGAAATTAAGCGAGATTTTGCCTGATTTTGGCGGGTTTTCGATAGCGACTCAATGAATATTGGTCTGATCGCAAATCGGACTGCGGGAGGTGAAAGAGCAGCCAAATCCGCACAATCTACATACTGATCATGTCATGATACCATCAGAACTCAAATACTTAATTGATGCCAAAATTATGAACTTGAAATGCCGGGTTTTTAGTGGAAGATCGTCCCATTTCCAATGGACTGGGATTTTCGTATGGTACGACCCATTGCCAAGGTCCAGTTTCGGGTTGAACCATACCCAGAACTTACCCGGGAATCTGGACCCGTTGTTAACACTAGTCCCAGTTGGCAACAACCCCACAGTGGCCGTTGAAAATAGGAGACTGACAGAATGCGAAGTGACAGTGAAACAGCAATCGGAGGGCGATGTACAATACGACTTGTTGAATTGACACCGGGCGCGGACCAGTCCGCAACCACGGTGTCTCTGACGACTCTGACGGAATATTATTTTGCTAGTGAAAGCCTTCATTACTGACATTGTGGATGTTTCAACATGTGCCGCCCATAATTCTCAGCATGTAGGATATTATCGGCATGAGCACGGGTGTGTGTGTTGTGGAGGTAGGAGATTTGCACCACACAAGATGTACGAATAAATCTACAACAACATGTACAATCACATCACCGAAGCATGTGACAAGTGGAAATACACTCTGAGCTGATATGGCAATTCTGGAGGAAAGTGCAATTCTGGTGGAAATGAAAGCTCTAGAGGAGACAATGCTGGAGGAAGTGACAAGACAGTGTGCTACCATTGAGGGATCCCAGGCCACATCAGACCCAATTGTGCTCACAACAATCAAGTGAAGAAAACACAAAGCAGATTTGGCAAAGGCACAGCTTCAATCGGCACCCCTGGGGATCAAGATCTCCTTTGTCTATACTGTCATGCTTGCACCCCCTCCTTCTCTTCTGCCCATACAACTTGCATCATCGACTGCTCGGCCTCACACCATCTGTGCTACAGTCACACCTTGTTCAAGTCGTTCAAGAAACTATACCGACTTATTTTCCTGGAACTGGGCCATGGTAACATGGTATGACTCGACCATCACTGACTTGATGACGCTACTCAGGGCTACAAGATTGATGCTCTTTACACACCTACATTCTATCTTTGATCCTTCTCTATCATTCAACTGGACTCTGCTGAATCAACAGCCATGTTTGGCTGTGGCAAATACTCCATATCATCACCACAATCACTGATTGCAATACCTGGTCATCATGTCAATGACCTCAACTTGATATCTCCCAATGTCCCATGCGTACACACAGCATCAACCTTGGATGCACTTCTAAGCACGCCATAAACTTTGAGTCAACTAAAATCTCCAAGTCAAAGTCCACCCTGAGAATGAGAACATGAAGCATACAATCCACTGAATTAATTAGTACAACTATGGCCACACCTCCATCCGGGACTAGGAACTCATCTCCAAATGTACCTTGCTGTGAACTGCAATCTACCTCTCTAACCACACCTCCCATCTCATCCCTGAATGCACCTCTATGTGCACCTATATGTATCTCTGCAATCCCAACAACTGCCGCCACAACGTCAAGGTCCACATGAGACACTTTAACCATCTCACAGTGCAGACTATGGCATCAGCACTTTGATCACATACAGGCTGCCATCCTGCAAAATCCCATCTGCTAATACAAGAACAACAATTCGACATGTACGATGTCAATCCAAGCAAAGTAGCACCAACAGTACATCCGCGTCAAGGTCAAGTAAACTACGAAGCCCTTTCAGCTGGTACACTCAAATCTAGGCAGTCCATTCACTACTCCAACATTCGGTGGCAACAAGTATTTCACACCATTCGTTGACAAGTATAACCACTTCACATTCGTATGGATGCTCTCCAACAAGAAGGTAGAAACTTGCACAGCTGCCTACAATGCCTTCCACGCCCAGGCTGATACTATGGGCCAGGGCTGGCAAATTGAACGATTCCGATGCAACAATGGCTAAGGACAAAACGATATCAAGACCTTCCACTCAGTGCTGACTGCCGGCGGAACAATATGTGCACTGTGCCCACCATACTCTCACAACAAGCACAGTGTTACTGAGAGAATGATCCCGACCATCACCAAGATGGCTTGAGCAATTATGATTGACTCCCAAGCACCTGTTTAGCTTTGGGGAGAAGCAATAAACGCTGTGGTCTACCACCAGCAGCAATCTCCAAACAAAGGGCAGATGAAACAAGATGACTGTGAAGGCTACAATGCACCATACCAAACAGCATACAAGATGCTCCATGCATTTGGCAATCCTGCTCACAACATTGCTGGCAACAAGATATCATACAAGGCTGCAAATGATCACCTGCTACGATTCAGCTACTATGTGAACAAGATCATCCCCAAAGCCCAGAGCTGAAGTAAATTAGGTCCGCGATCACAGCCCTCCATGAAGGGAGACTACACCCAGGATTCAACAACATTATGGGGAATTTGGGACAGAACTTTCAAGTAGTTCTAGCACAGTCAGAAGTGATCTTTAATGAAGAGTGGAATGCTTATGTTTGATGCACAACAGACCAAATTGATGTTTTAGAACTGCCAGAAAATGAGGAGCACATTGACAAACTTCAAACTGGAGATGGACTGCTCCATGTGGAAGACACTTCACATGGAGATGGACTTCCCCAAGCACAGAACACTGCAGTTGGACTGTGTGGCCATGGACTTCTCCAGGGAAGTCACAAGGATATCACTGGAATGGGTGAATGCAACGGCGAGGGAAATCACGGACACACTGATGATGTCACTGATGTCCATTGGCATCTGCCCAATAACAATACTCAGGGAAGTCTCTCTGCAAATACATGTTCGAGATGACATGCTCTTGATGAGGGGGATACAATCATTTTCGCACACAGTTGTGATCATACCAAGCGCTAGCCCCAAGTGGCAAGACCAGATCTTGGAACGTATGATCTCTCTGCTGCGAGAATTACACCGCCCGCAGCGAAGCCACGGCCCAGTAGGCAACGAATGGGCTGCCACAACCAACCACGCATCATGTGACAAGAAGTCAAGGCAAGGTGTCTGCGGAAGAGCTGATGGCATCAGTTCTGCCATCTATCACTGACAATGCAGACCAACCGACATGTGCCGACGATATGGCAGATTCACTTAGAGATCACTCCCTGCGAGCAATTGATGAAGAGAGTGCTTCCATTCACTTGAAAAACACCTTCACCACAGTGAACTCTAAAGAAGGCATTGGGCTCCCGATGGGTCTTCAAGACCAAGAGAAACCCTCATGCGTCTACAATTACATGGCACTCCTAAGTCTCAAGGGCTATGACCAGACTGATTTCGGTGAGACATTCACTCCTGTTGGAAACCTAATTCCCATTCAATATGGCATCTCGCTGGTTGGGGGATGTGGATGGAACATTGATCAATTGGTTGTGGTCACCGAGTTTTTTAATCCTGATGTCGATCACAGTGTTAGGAGTTCTCTCCTACCAATGATATTGATACTTAGGATGTCCAGGACGCATATTCATCTATGCTAGACGTATACATTAGATCATGTGGTATGCTCTTTAGTAGGGGTTCATACTTGTCCAGTCTCAATTAAATAAGCTTGGGCTTAGCGGATTCATTGAAAGCAAAAATGCAGCGGCAGCTCACTTGATGGTGTAACAACATCGCCAGATGGAATGGGTTGTAACCCTTCTGAGCATGTTCTTTCCGACAAGAATCATTCCCTGATACTTTGCAGGATATGTGTTAAGACATATAGCAGATGACAGTTAATATGTGAGTACGTGGGTTCTCATTCCCACCCCTTTGGGGTGCAGATCAAGGTGGGCACACCCCGGCTATGAGTGGCGACGCATGACGTAGTTGAGGGAAGATGGCGGAAGAGATAAAACGCATCAGTTCTACGTTGGCATTGGCAATGGCAGCAACCAATATAACCCTATGACTTAGTAAATTGTGGGGGATTTCTTTAGCGGAAGAGACGTGACACCAATAAGTACGGGTGAGCATTCCAACTGCAGATTGGAGCAATTGCGAGATGTTAAAGTTTAAGTTATGGTTTGAATAAATAGTCCGATATAATATGATGCATGAACACAATAACCAGAGGGATTCGTGGCCACCTCATCATGGCACATTCTGTAACACCCAGAAATAAGGTGGCAATCAAGAGGAGATGTAATTATAGTCAGAAGAGGGTTTCGACAGATTATGAAGTGATCAGGATGTTGGAATGTTTGAAAGGACATCAAACAACGGAAAGAAAGATGCCTTACCTCCCAGTGAAGAACGATCAGATATATTATTGCGTTTTTATGATACCTATAATTATATACGTAGAATCTATTAGCTTCTTGTAGGGGCAGCCCCACAAAGTGCATGAAGCTGAGTCTCGAAACCATATGCTGATAACCTTCGAGAACCAAAACGATGTCATCATTTCTTCTCTAGAGAAGATTATCACCTATGTCAGACAGAATAGCTTCATCCTTGTGGCTCAGTGCGTTTCATGGCGAGCATCAGTCATCAGTCACAAACAATGATTGATTATACATATCGATAACCTCGGGAAACAAGCCACTATTGCGATATGACATGTGTCAGCGGAACCCAGAGATCAGCCACAACATATACGACTCTTTGCGACAAGGGCACATATACATCCAGATTGATTGGCAGCAAGACCTGAGACTGAGGGAGATAGTTGATGTGACAATCTTAGCAGATTGAATTGGGAACTTAAAGCTACCAATGGCTTTGTTCATCAGTCGGAGAAGAATCATTAAGAGATAGGATCCATTCCTCGAACAATTGAAGAGCCTACTTACGCGCAACAGATCCAGAAGTCCCAGCATTGAACGAAAGCAGATTTTCAACTGGCTACTGCATTACCACCCACAAGGTCAGGGAAAGTGATTGCAAAAACATTATCTACAAAACAGAGAAACAATCTGCAGTCCATTCCCAAGGATACAATATGCTCATATGTGGCAACCAGGAAATATGATCTCCGGCTGTGTACCTAGTAAGTCCTTGGATGGTACAAGTAAAGTTTCTTAGGATACATAGACCCCTGTAACAGACAGTGATAAGTATCAGGTCCTCCCAGAAGGCTAGTCACATGAAGTCAAGCACGCACCACCGATCATTGTGAGACTCAGCAGTGTGCTCTATGAACTGAAGCATGTACCGCCCATCAGGTACAACCATATCATAACCTTCCTCCTTTCCCTTCAGTTTAGACCGTCCCATGACTATCCTAATCGCTATATCATCACAGATGGCATTCTCATTCTCTCTTTCGTCGATGTCATCTCTCTGGGGAACATACGTATAGAGTGTGTCCCAACAAAGGGATCCAGGTCAAGGCGAAGCACTCGGAGAAATACAAAATCATGAATGTTGGTCCAGAATGGCAATGCTTGTATTGCGGGGGTGTTATACTCTAAGTAACTATAGCCTTCTGGTAAGTACTAGAGCACACGGCCATGGATCCTATACATAATCGGTATTAAAACTATAGGAACTCTCTGGTTGTGATGATCCATTTCGTAGGTGTTTCAAACCCAACACTGTTTCGGAATCTAACTGGATCTTCCCAATACTGTCTTTTACTCTATGTCCAGCTTTCCTGTTGGAAGGCCCGGCACAATGTAGACACTCTCCTTCTACTTACCTTCTCTGAATTTCTTCTTCCTCAATCCCTTCAGTTTGGACAAACCTTTTATGCTTCAACTTTTTCGAAACTTTAAGGATTTGCTTACAACCCACTAGGACATTAGTTCATCCTGTCTTTATCTGCCTGGTAGCCTTGGAGCTAGCAACGTCTCGTAACCGTCGAGAGTCTTGTAAATATTCCTCGCACTCTCTAAGCAACATATCCTGACGAACTAGTTTCTTTCTATTTCCTGTATTCTTAGTAAGATCCCTTGGTGTAGAGCATACTGCACGACTGGGAACTGTATTTCCCGGTGTAATGGTAAATGCCGACAGTGCTTCCGTTCGAACTTGAGCTCGCATTAGGACTTTGTCGATTTAGGTAACAAACCCTTGTTCAAGACCGATGATTGATCCTAGCCACCAAACTCACTGAGCCACAAAGATATGCTAAGTACTTCGGGCGTAACATATGATCATTTCCAACAGGTATACAATGAGGTCATTATTGTTCTCGAAGACTATAGTGATTCGCGTTGAAGTATCGATCAAAGCAGCGTGGCTGCCGCTACAGAAAGCTAATGGATTCTTAGGTATTGAAGATCGGTATAGGTATCATAAAAAGGAAATAATAAATATGGATCTTTCTCCGCTGGTAGATATCCTTGTCCCTGTTGCTCTTCCAGCTTCTTTTCAATGCCGAAACAATGTGATTTCTTTATAGCGCCTCAGCTTACTCTGACTGGGACTATAATTGATCCATCCATAATAGCCACATATCTGTCTGTGTTCTTTAGATGCGGGGTAGGTATCTTTACGTCTTACATCTAAGAATGTGCCTGTCAGAAGTGGCCACGTATAATATGTGTTTATGCATGATATCATCTCAGCTCATAAGGAGACCATGACTGCAACTGTGCCATCTTGCATTATCTTGAGTGTATTCGGTAGTGACTCTCAGACTTATCGGATACCACTTTGTGCTGTGATAATGTAGACCATGACACGAATCATTAATTGTGATCCAGACTCATCCAAATCAATGCAAGGTGTTCCCTCTTAGCTGTTAAGCCACTGGAATCAATCGCTCAGTTACATCATGGTTAGGCAGAGACAATTCTCGAGACTGTTCTCACAATGCCGGGGTGTGACGTGACAATATCCGCCCGTTACGGGTATGATGTTCGGAGCCGACTTACTTGCATTTGACTATCAACTGCCATGGATCTGGAATGCATGTCCCGCATAGTGTCTAGAGATGACACAAGGCCTTTGGAGTTCTCAGCTTACTCCGACTGATCTCAGCAAACCCTTTGTGTGCCTCGTATGAACCCACACTACAGGGTACACCACTGGCTACTCAAAACTCTCGGTATGATATGAGCTTTCTTGGAACTCATTTCAAGTAGCATTATCAATGTCAAGGGAGAACCCCTAACAGCTCGGCATCGAGATCCGCCGCAATCAAAATGGCCCTGGCCGATGTCTTGGCCAGAAGGCCTCTATCATCCCAATCCTCAAGCAATTACACAGGCATGCTGCTCATGAAGTGACAATGACATTTGACTCCTTGAGAAAGTCGGCTAAGCAGATGATCGGGGGGAGAGGGTACTGGACCAGGACAGCGTCAAGGACTATCAAGTGATCATCAGATCTTTGATGTATGTAGTACTTGAAATGTCGCAAGATATATCATATGCTGTCACTGCTCTCAGTCGATACATATCTTGTTCATTTACTAGCGATATGAATGCAGCAAAGACAGTACACCAGTAGCTCAAACCGACAGTGGACTTTCAACTGTACTTCAACAGCATCCGCAACGATGCTGTAGTCATATATCTCGACTCTGATTTGTCCAGCAACAACCCCGACGACAAGTCTCCAGGCGGATACGTCTTTGTCACATGTCAAGATGGGGGTGCAATATCATTGCAGTCTTGGAAGCAAGGCCTCATCGCTGTATGAATACACGAAGCCAAATACATCACCTGCTCCGAAGACACCAGAGAAGCGAGATGGCTGCTAGACTTGCAGTGAGACATGAATTGTTCTCCAAACAACGCATCCCCACTACTGATCTAATGAGATCATTGGGGTGTGCTCACATATATTGCTACAGGTGCGATCAAGGCCAGACCGAAGGTCATCAATGTGTGCTACCATTGTTGTTGAGATCAGAATGGTCGCAATATTGTAGACTACGCCTATGTACACATCAAGCAACAGGTGGCCAATATTCTCATGAAGCTACTGGCGAAATAAAAGCTCATGAAATTCACCAGGCGTGTAATGGAAGTCATAATTGGGCGCTCGGGAATGGCACAAGACGTGATTAGGGCCGGATAACTGCCAATCTTATACTGACGACTGGCGATCTCGGAGAGATCGCCAGCTGTAATGTTACCTATCAACTACTCTATTATAGTACCACATCCACCAATGCAAGTGTATCCTCTTATATACTCTCATAGGCGGCCATATATGGAGACGGCTTCGCACTATGATCGCTATTGATCAGCTCGATACAGTGTGCTGACGGGATCTCACAATTTACTGTTCTCGACCAGTTGCCACAAAAAACCTTGTGTTATCCAAAATATGCCTGCAAAAAAGTCTACCAGAACTCATTTGCACGTCACCAACATCCATGAGAGTGATGACACTCTGCAGGCAGTGCCATCAACAGCCAAACGCGCTACTCCATCAGTCTGACCTGAGGCTGAGATTGACAATCACAATGAAAATGTCCTATAAGATGTCCTGTACGATGAACTCGGAGGTTGTAGAAACAATGATACTGCAATTGTCAATGATTGTGATGATATCCGTTGTCACATTCCTGACATTGATCGTCTAGATGTGGGAACTGAACACTGTTTGATGCTGGAAATGCTGTTTGAAAATCAAGCCCGGTGACAGGTCGAACAGAGACTCAAACGGGGAAAGATGAAAGCCGAATGGGAACCAATAGTTGCCGTACAGGATCGCTGGCCTGCCGAACGCGCCGCACACAGTGAACAACGCACCGTAGGCCTAGGATCGAATATCTACTCTATGGTTCATCAAGTATGTTTCTGCTGCGATGCACAAGAGCTGGACCGATTTCTAGACCCGTTATGCTCGAAAGTCAACTCCCACGGTCAACGCTTGCCATGCAGTAGACCCGATCATGTCCAATGCGCGATCTCTCTTCTGGACACCTGGAGTAATCATCAAAACCTGACACTTAGACAGATGGTGATTAGAGGCCCTTCCAAATTGGCGGCCGGCTTATCTACGGAATCCAACCCATGCATACAGTACTTCAACCTCATTCACAAGAGATGCCCTAGGTTTATGGGGCCTAACGACCTGTGACCCGTGGTGGTGATCACTCTGATCGAGGTATACACCCAACATCCACAACAACCGTTGTGAGTCTATGCACATCGTTTGAAAACCAATAGCAGATAGGCTTGGTGGAATGTACAGAAGCACGAGGAAGTACTCTACGATATTGGCTCGGCAGGCCTCTGCACCACTTTTAAGACCAATGTAAGACCAATAACACACCGCTGAAGCGGATTTGACACCTTAGATGAATTCTTCAATGCAGCCGCGGCCTCTGAAGCTATGCCTGTCCAAAACATGTAGCGACAGCGGCAACAACAGCAGCAGAAACAACAACGGCAGAAACAGCCAACGGACTCTACGTCCAAAGGCAGCAAACAAGCTGTCTGCGATTTTTCTCTGAGCCACCCTACACAACCAGCGGCAGCACATCTGACTAATCAGGATCAATCAGACAGGGCGAATCAGGCGGCGGAGGGCAATCGTCTGGCTTACCGCCAGTACCCTGTGTCTCAATGGAAATCTTCGAAGACCCATGTTTTACTGGCAAATACTTATGATGTGGATATCCAAATCACAAGGTAAGCTTCTGCTCTGACTACTCACGAGGCGGTAACCCACCACAGCAGGAACAGACAATAGTTCAAAACAGGGATGGAGGACACCAAATCAAATGACAGAAGGCCTATGATAGTTGACAGCCAAAAAACTCACAAGCCACCCACAGCCTCAGGACTGATGGAAGAGATTGGACCAGGCGGAACTTGGTGTAGAGAGTTTGGCAAGGCAGAATTTCATGGTGATGATGGACAGTATACTACAGCATCGAATTGTGTTGAGGTCATGGGTATAGTTGGAGAGCCCATAGGATCTTGTGTTACGTCAGTTCTTATATGGCACGTCCAGATCTGGAACGTCGCAGATTAGTTGGGTGGTTTTAAGCAGAGATAGAAGTGGGGAAATGCAATTGGTGCAAGCGCGCATGGATTGCAGCACAACAAGGATCTCGAAGAATCGAAACCTGGGACCCTGACTTGGTCTAGCGGACGAACCAGCATGAGTCTCGACTTTTGACCTCAATGTTAAGGTAATGGCCTTCTAAAATCAAAGTGGAAAAATGGCATTCACGGTTCAGTATATGGAGCACTTAACATCAATGCTGGAATGGGAGGTGCAAGTTGTGGGCATGTGGGTTTACCATGTGGTTTTGGGATTGCCTCGGCTCCAGTCGAGGAATCCTGACCTCGATGTTAAGCGGGTTCTATCCTCTTAAGTTTAGGTACTTAATGTATGGCCCGCAATCCTATTTCTTCATCCTAGTGAAAGGTGCTGTCCCTTTCTACAATGTTTTCCAACTGAAGGAATCCAAAGTTTTAGGGCGTCCTTTTCGATCTCGAGGCCAAGTACAACGTTCACACTCGCCGGCCACCATTCGTCGTCTCGGCTCTGATCTGTCAATTCCTTCAAGCTGACTACCAAAGGTTCTATTTAGCCGCATTTAGAGCGTTCCCACTTTCATGTTAACAATTCAACTGACTTGATCAGTCTTCCGTCCGATCGACTTTGTTTTCCTGCTGAGACTGCTCCAGTAATGCCTCAGAGTTTCAAATTATCTCGTTGTGGATGTCGTCCTCTGTAATACTGGTAGAATCGGTACCGGAATTACTATAGTCGCTACCGGTACCTTGTATACTCTCAATGTTCTCTTGATGTATATGGCTGTCCAAGACTCTTAACTCTGCAATATCGTTCACTTCAATATTCTGTATTTTGGACGTTCCAGTATTTTGATTGGTTTTAAGTTTATCGATATAGATACACAATCCTTGTTGAAATACTAAGACGGAAGATATCCACCAGAGGCTTTGAGCTAGGAAGATGTATTGGTAATCTCTAGTGTAAAAGATGACTTTTTCTAAAGCGTAAACAATGATGATCTTGTTCTTATCGAACATAATTGTCATCGAAATATGAGGATACATATATGGTCCGCGGCTGCCGATACAAAAAGCTCATAAATTTTGTATATATAATAATAGGTAGATATAGGTATCATAAAAACACAACAATATTTCAGATCGTTCTTCACTAGTAGGTATCGCTGACTATTTTGCTGCTAGAGCTTGTTCTTCTCATAACCGGAATTATGTAAACTCTGTACAGAAACTTCATTGTGATCTTACTCATGGGCACCGTTATTTCATTTCTATGATTTTGATAGCAACGTGCTTTGTGCCTTACATTCCAAATGAATGCGCATGGTAAAGATTAGCACAAATCCTCAGGGTTATCGTGTACATGCAGTTGCAGTATTAAAGCGTTATGCTCCCGAAAAGAATCAGGCAACACCTGCACGATATCATATATCAGATCACAACTTCACCTTGGATATCTCACACTCAGATTGTTCGGTAATCGGGAACAACTGCCGACATAGCGACCCCGTCTTCAACCAATCAATTGTACAATATGATTGTGTCTTAGGTTTACATGGCGACCACTCAGTACTATGCCGATGTAGATTAAATGACACGCAGGAAGCGTTGCAGTTGCCTTTTCGACACGAACAAATGTGCGGGGATGCTCCGACTTCATATCAACAGTCATGACATAATCCCTCACAAATACCCAGCAGAGGCCGAGGCTATTCTCTTTGACCAGGGAGTGCCAAGTGCTCCAACCCTCGCATAAGAGATTGATCAAATGATCCCACTTACACACTTAGGCTAGCTACAGTTGAGTCTGCGGGGCGAACTCCTTTGTTCTATCCGATCAGACTATTCCCACTAGTATCTGGAAAATGAATCTGGTTGAAATTAGCATGCTCGGCAGGATTTTAGCCCATTCAATCAGGCAGTGTGATTGCGTCAACAATCAGCTGCTGCGGCATATGTATTCAGGAATCCGCTAAGCCGAAGCTTATTTAATCAAGACGTGTCCCACTCGAACGCCGCTAAGTGTTATCATGACCACTCTGACGAAGCCTAGGGCAGGTGTTTTGATTTGCGCTGGCATGTCAGGCTAGTCACATACCCCTTCGGTTGTATCAAGTAGCATACAGACTGTTATGGGTGAACCCCAAACAGTCGATTGGCAACGTGGTCGACTTTTGACTCTACGAACCACAGGGGGAGTGGTAGTGGTGGCAGTGGACCGGGAAGACCATCAGGAATACCCCGGGAATGTACCAGGATCTGGGTCTAGGGAGGAGGCGTTTTCCGTAGGAGGCGGTAGTATCCCAGATATTCAATTACTCGGAGCAACTGACTTTGATGATCTACTTACCAGTGAACTGGTCGTTGGGGCATTCGTCCTATGAGTGGGAGATTATACAGGGCTGTTGGGAGCGTCCATGGCAGGCATCACTGATGGTGAGTGAGCTTGGCCCCAGGCACTGAGCGGGTGAGCAGCAAGCCGCAGCGGCAAAGGTCAGAAAAAGGTTTGCAAGGGTATACTGGTGTAAATATTCCCGGCTTGCCGAGACATGAAGGGCCTACCGGAGGACAGGGCTTGGCCGGATTGCTGTGCACTGTTTTATTTTCGGGTTCCAAGATATTCCACCTTAGCACTCCATATCAATTACGTCAGGAAAATGTAATTCGGTTCGGTGGCCATACGCAAACCTCCCAGACACTCCGCTATCCCTCATCACTGCTTCTAAGTGTTTCCACATGCTCCCAGCGCCCGGTGAAGCAAGAAAAAGTGCTCTCAGACTGTGCAAGAGCATTCTCATATGCTCCTGAAAGCCCCTGTAGTGATGGAGGTGCCTTCAGGATGCTACGAGATTGAATATTGGAATAGTCAATTTGTGAAGCTGATGAGACCTCTGCGCTGGTCTGCGGGAGATTTCAAGAGCGGCTGAGACCCCTGTACAAGCTCTGTGGGAGACTTGGTGCTATATTCTCACCCCAGTGGTTTCAAGGGTCCCATAACCACAAGGCATTCCAGCAACCATATTGGTCTGTTACAGTCACAAGATTCGCTACATCGTAATATGTCACGTATTATCTAAGTCCCTGCCACCCTCTTCCTACGCTCGTCGAGCTAGAACCACTCTGTCTCACAAATTTCCTTCCGATACCATGCAAAGTGCGGCGGAGTGTTCATACTGGGTTGTCTGCTTTCTAGCTGCACTGTGTCATCACACCGTAATCGCGCTAACATAGAGATGAACACCGAGGCCGGCATTGAGCGAGTTAGGATGCTGTAATGGAGCGAGTTAGGAGATACACTTGGAGGCTGTGATCGAGCGAGTATGGAGAGGCTCTTGGAGGTCGTGATTGAGTCAGTTTGGAGACACACTAGGGGGCTGTGAGTGTGCAATGTTGGAGATGCGCGTGGAAGCAGTGATTGAGCGGGAATGGAGATGCACTTGGAGGCCGTCATTGTGTGGGTTTGGTGGTACACTTGGAGTCCATGATCATCCGAGTTTAGAGATTCACTTGGAGGCCGTGATCATGTGAGTTTGGAGATGTACTTGGAGGCGGTCATAGTCCGAACTTGGAGGCCATGATCGTGCGAGTCTGGAGATGGACTTGGAGGCAGTTATCCTCCGAACTTGGAGGCCGTTATGGTGCGAGTTTCGACACTTGAAGGCTGTAATGGAGCGAGTTTGGAGATGCCCTTGGAAACCATAATCGAGCAAGATTGGAGGTGTACACGGAGGCGGTCAAACTGGAGGCGGCAGTTGCGGAGGGAGGTACGATGGGAGCTGAGCCTCGATTCATTAGCTAACTCATGATGGTGCACCGGGAAAAATGACCTTACGCGACGCGTAACTCATAGAGAAGCTGTTTCCGGGTCTGTGATCCATAGCATACTTGACGCATGGCACTATGAAGTCCTACGGACCTGCGCATCGACTAGATTACTATGATACACATGCAATTATGTGCGCTTCGTACTATACATCATGCTGCATTCCACAAACTTGAAACCAAACTGCCAAATGCACTTCTTTGCACGCTCCCAAATGCGCTCTGAAGTTCACACCTGATTGCACTCGACTGTACACTCCCAGCCTGCTTGCCTTACGCTCTCAAGTACGCTTTCAAGACGCTCTCAATCACACTCCCGAGGACGCTCTCAAGTACACTCCCAATGGCACTCTCTCAAGTACACTCCCAATGCCACTCGATGGCCCACTCCCAGCCTGCTTGACTTTACGCTCCCAAGTACGCTCTCAAGAGGCTCTCAATCGCACTCCCGAGCATGCTCTCAAGTACACTCCCAATGGCACTGGATGGCACACTCCCAGTCTGCTTGACTTTACGCTCGCAAGTAAGCCCTCAAGACGCTCTCAATCACACTCCCGAGCACGCTCTCAAGTACACTCCCAATTGCACTCGATGGCACACTCCCAGCCTGCTTGAATATACGCTTGCAAGTATGCTTTCAAGACGCTCTCAATCACACTCCCGAGCACGCTCTCAAGTACACTCCCAATTGCACTCGATGGCACACTCCCAGCCTGCTTGACTATACGCTCCCAACTTAGCTCTCAAGACTCCCAAGTACACCTTCGAGTCGCTCTCAGATACGCACCTAATTGCACTCGATGGTACGCTCCCAGCCTACTTGGCTCTACGCCCCCAAGTACACTCTCAAGAGAGAAGACACTCCCAATCTCAATTGACTATAGGCTCCCATGTATGCTCCTGCATGCTGGATCCAGAGACTTGCAGAGTTGCAGACGCCAGGCACCAGGAGGCGTAAGGCTGGGGGCGGACGGCAGGCGGTGGTTGGCGGGCGGCGTGTGGTGTGTGGCAGATGGAGGGCGGCATATGGTGGCCGAAATCATGACGTCGGTCGATCTCATAGTCCGAACCTTATCTTTAGCGCAGCCACCACAACAAGATCTCAAGATGCCTCCTAGTCATGGTGTTGACAATTGTAGCCTGAGATTCAGCAGGAAAGGAAGACAATTGGATCTTGGGCAGAGCAGATCTCCGACTCAGATTTCCCAGCGGATTCTAGCGCCGCTTCCCATCGATTGTGGGTGTATGTGTGCGCATTCGGTCCGGGGCTGATGGGGAAGCTGGCAATGGTGAAGGTGTTGGCGATTGTGATCATTGTACCAGAAGTACTTATGCAAGTAGGTTGGCTACATCAACGTCAGTATCAAAGCTTCCACAGACTTAGAGCCTTCTATAGTCAAAGCTTCTACAGACCTAGAGCCTTCTACTAGCCAAAGCTTCTACAGACCTAGAGCCTTCTATTAGCCAAAGCTTCCACAAACTCAGAGTTTTCCATCGGCCAAAGGCTTCCCATGGAAAACTCTACTCCTTCCAAATATGCTCCTACATGCTCGATCCAGAGACTTGTTGAGTTGCCTGTGCCAAGCACTGGGAGGCGTGAGGCAGGTTGTGTGTGGCGAGCTGTGTTTGGTGGGCGTCATGTAGCATGTGGCAGGTGGTAGCAAGTGGCTGGCGGCCGAAATCATTTTGTTGGACTATATCATAGTCTGAATCTTATCTTTAGTGCGCCCACCGCGACGAAATCTCACAATGCCTCACGACCATGGTGTTGACAATTGCAGCCTTGGATTCTGTTAGAATGGTAGACAATTGGATGTTGGGGAGAGCAGATCTCCGACTCAGATTTTCCAGCAGAATCTGCTGCTTGCTTCCCATGGATTGTGGGCGTATGTATGCGCATTTGGGCCGGAGCTGATGGTGATGATGCCGATGATGATGATGGAGATAGTGGTGATGGCAATGGTGATGATGGCGATGGTGATGACTGCGATGGTGATGGTGTTGGGGATGGTGATCATAGTACCAGAAGCACTTAGACAAGTCGGTTGGCTACGTCAAAGCTTCTACAGACTTAGAGCCTTCTATCAGCCAAAGCTTCTACAGACCTGGAGCTTTACATTAGCCAAAGCTTCCACAAACTCAGAGTTTTCCATTGGCCAAAAGTTTCCCATGGAAAACTCTACTCCTCCCGATGCGAGGCTCTCTCAAGAAGGTTCTCAAGCAGGCTTTCAAAGAGGCTTTCAAGCAGGCTTTCATGCAGGCTCTCAACCAGGCTCTCTAGCAGGCTCTCAAGCAGGCTCTCAAGTAGGCGCTCAAGCGGGCTCTCTGCGATAGTGTACAGTACCAGTATAGCAGCGGAGTCCATCTCCGGCCGCCAGCTGTATATAGTTGCATAGGCCCATGCGCACAACTCTATGAATTGACTATAGACGACTAAAGGCTGCACATTGCGCAGGGGTCCACGGGAAGCTTGGTATAAGCTGCGCGAGTGTGATGGTGCGCGTAGCGCGGTCTATAGTCGATTTGCACATTTGCTGATGTGCGAATGCAATGTGTTGAGTACAACATGGTCTGCCGTGAGAAGAGAAGCTGGCTGGGAGCATGTGACAGTCGATCTTGGAATGATGCAGTAAGTGGTGTATGTAGTACTGAGCATATGGGGTTCTTAGTGTGTACTGGATTAGGTGTATGAAGGACTCAGTGTATGCTGTACTCGGTGTATGCTGTACTTGGGGTAAGCTGCACTCAGCGAATGCTTTATTCGATGTATTCTGTACTGGGTGTTAACACTTGATCATGGTATGGAGAGATACAGCGCAATGACTTAACTCCGTGTTTTCTGGTGATGGTAGAGTTGAGGATGAGAATGAGAGAGAAGAGAGGATAAGGGGGAAATCATTATGAGAAACTGGGACTGAAGAAAATGAAGTGTGCAAGTCAATTTGCGATGCCCAATACGGCAGGAAGCAATACCGATCCAGCGTGTACGTTCTCTGAAACAAGGTCTTCCCAACCCAATCGGGAAGTTCGGACACCTGATTTCTCATATCCGCTCGTATCCTCCCCATCGTTGTCATCTTGTTCACCGATTGCTCTCTTCCTCGTCCACAACTCTACCATCATCGCAGAACACACAGATAAATCATCCCTCTCAATATCTCCATGTCATGATCATGAGTTGTCACTGAGTACAGCATTCACTGAGTAAAGCATACACTGAGTACAGCATGCACAGAGTACAGCATCCACCCAAGAGTGAATGATTTCCCTTCATTCTCATAATTATGAGGTTACCCGTGAATGTAGCATCAGATTCCGGCATGCGTCCCTACACAATCGACTACCATCCGCAAGCCCACTATGACAGCTCCACAGTGCAGTCACATTGTTACATTCCCACAATTGCAAGTTAACCAACTGATGAAATGTGTTTCAGCACCCAGCGGGCCGTCCTTTGACTGCCTTTAAATACTAGTCCACACTCGCTCAATTATGGCCTCTAACCTCGCTGGATCATGGCCTCCAAGTGTATCTTCAAACTTGTACAATTACAGCCTTCTCGTTTGCCCCATCAGGGCCTCCAAGTACATGTCCAAACTCACACAGTGATGACCTCTAAACTCCCTGAATTGTGGCATCCAAGTGAATCTCCAAACTCGTTCAATCATGGCATCGGAGTTAAACTCTGAGTTCACTCCATCGGCAATTTAAGGTGCACCTCATCTTCACCTCACGCGCCTTCCATCCAGTGCTTCCAAGGACTCTTCCAAGGTTGCTTGAAAATGGCCTATATATTCGCACAGACATGGGCTCCATGAGCATCTCCAAACTTGCTTGATGATGGTCTGTAATATTGCACGATCAAGGTCTCCAAGTGTATCTTCAAACTGTCACAATTATCGCCTCCAAATGCATCTCCAAACTGGCACAATTCCGGCCTCTAAACCTGCTCGATCCCTGCCTCCCAGTGGGATTCCAAAGTCGCACCATTTCAGCCATTAAGTTCGCACGATCATAACCTCCAAATTCATCACCAAACTCGCACCATTACGGCCTCTAAACTTGCTCGATCACAGCTTGCCCAAGTACATCTCCAAACTCACCTGAACATGGCCTCCAAGTGCATCTCCAAACTTGCAAGATTTCAGCTTCCAAGTTGGCATGATTGTGGCCTCCAATTCCACCAACAAACTCGCGTGATTACGATCTGCGAGAGCATTTCTAAATTCACAGGATCACAGCCTGAATGCTTATCTCCAAATAGGCTCGAGTCCCACCCGAAAGTGCATATCACAACTCACTCGAGCACAGCCTCGAAGTGTATCTTTGCGTTCACTCACTTGACATTTTCATGCACACCTCAAATTGCTCTCCAGCGCCGCCTGCAGCCGGTCCCCATGTATTACGCGTAGATGGGTAGCGATATCGAGACATAGATACATTGATACATTGATACATAGATGAGAATACAATCTGAATACATCAGTGTTAACAATTGTGGAATGATGAGGACTAGCTATGATTTCCATGTGCACCTGCAGCATTCCGAAGGAAGATGCTTTTCCCAGCCTGCTCAACTGTGATTTGAATTGCACCCAGAAGTCTCGCCGGCACTCCGGGGATTGTTGTCGGCTATTCCAGTCTTGTTGCTGGTGCTTCCAGGTGCTCCCAGGTGCACCCAAAGATCTCTCCGGCACTCGGAGGTGTTCCCAACATTATCATATTCTCTCACACGGCACACCTGTACCAGTGATAAGAGATCGCAGTTACTCTGAAGGCCGGCTGGAATGCCCAACTCGGGTCTGATTCTCTCCTGACATTCACACTTCTCAGTTTACACTCCACATCCTATCAGACACTTCTGGAGGCGCCCAGAGAGTAAAATACATTTTGCTGATGTATGAATTGCGAACTAACATGTGCAGATGGAGCCGGCACAACAACAAAGATGGTGCATACAGATGATGGATCACATATCCTGGCCACATAGGGAGCATTTATGGAGGTTTTCAGCAAGGAGATGGCAGAGACACTCCCCCCACATTGGTCAACCACCCATCCATTTGACTGTGAGCCCAGCTGTAACTTGCCATATGGGTGGATATACAACCAATTTGAGTTGGAGTTGAGAACGAAGAAGGCTAACATCATGGGAAACCAAACCCACGGGTTTATTCTGCGATTATCATTGGTGACAGCAGCGCCAATTGTCTTTGCACAAAAGAAGGATGGACGGTTAAGGCTGCCGGTGCATCACCGCGCACTCAATCTGGCAACGGTGAAGAACTGGTATGCTCATCCATTCATCTCAGAGCTGTTTGACCATGTGTGTGTGGGCAGGACATTCACAAAGCTGCACCTCCACGTTCCCTATAACCTCATCCTGACCAAGGATGGAGACAAATACACGATGGCTTTTCGAACTTGTTACGGCAAATTTGAACACCGCGTCATGCCACTCGGTCTAACAAACGCACCAGCTACATCTCAGTCTGACACAGATGTGTGTCTGGGGCCAGACATTGACGACTTCGTGGTGTGCTACCTCCACAAAATGGTCATTTATTCAGCAAACACGACGGACTGTACGGAGCATGAGCGCCAAATGCTGCAGTGACTCAAGGAATTCCACCTCTATTGCAAAGCTGGGAAGTGCCAATGTGGAGTGTCGGAAGCCGGCTTCTTGGGGTTTGTTATCACTCCCACGGGAGTCAGTATGGACTTGGACCGGATCTCCACAATCAAGGACTTACCAACCCCAAAGTCAATTAAACATGTCCAGGTGCTCCTTGGATTCACTAACATCTTCTGAAAGTTCATGTTGAAATATAGCAAGGTGACTCTTCCACTTACAGAACAACTGAAGAAGACAGATAAGGCTAGGGAGGCATTGAATGGCTGACCTCACCGGCAGAAGTCTGAAAACTGTGGGAAAGTTAAATGGGAGTGGACGAAGCAAGCCGAATTGGCATTCCGGAACCAGCATTTATCCTTCTCTGAGACACTGAGTCCCCAGCATTTGTATCCGGCAACGCTGGTCATTCTGCCAATGGTTGCGAGTGGATGAGCGATTGCAGCCATTCACAATCATTAAGATGGTTTCGGAGTTTCAGGCAGGTCAACTTCTACTCCCGGAACTGCTCTTCAGCCAAACAGAATGATGAAAGTTATGGTCAGGAGGTATTAGCCATCGTGGAAACACTAGGACAGCGGCGACACTACGTCAAGGGCACCGTGAACAAGGATTCAATTCGGTGCGACCACAAGAATCTCGAATATTTCCAGAAATCCGAAGCTCTCTCCAGAAGACAAGCCAGGCGGTCAGAAACTCCTTCGGCTTACGACTTTGTCATGGAACACCTGGAAGGCAGCAAGAACCCATATTATGTGGCATCCAGACGGCCAGACTACATGATGAGATACGAAAGGCCTGTGGCATAACAATTTGCCACCGTCTTAGTGCAACTGTATGATGATCTCATGCCAGCAATGTTGGCTGATCAAGTATCCAACACCATGGTTCTCGAAGTGGCGGCGAATATAATTGACCACCCTGCTTCAGCCGGCCCAGATACTGCTTGGAAAAAGAATAAATGGCAAGTCTTCCTGGGGGCATTGACTTGCGAGGGGAGGATAAATGTTCCTGTGGTCGATTCTTTCCGTGGAAATGTGATAAGTCAATTTCATGACAACCCTGAGTCCGATCATTTTGGAGCTCTTAAGACAACCGAACTGGCATCTAGAGATTTCTACTGGGCAGCAATGGACTCGCACATAGGGAGGTATGACAGTGGCTGCAAACTATGCAACTGAATCAAATCACCTCATCATGCCAGGCACGGGATCACAATGCCCTTTGGTACACCATCATGGCCACGGGAAGGATTCAACATGGACTTCGTCACTGACACGCCAGAGTCAAAGGCCTTGGGCGACCCAGTGATTTTCGTTATCGTGGACCAACTGACACCACTGGTAACGTATTTACTGTGCTGGAAGGATATTGACTCCCCAGAATTAGCCTGGCGCTTCTTTGAGCATGTCAGCTGTATGTGTGGCATCGTAGACGACATAGTTACCTATCGCGGCAGCCAGTGTAGAAGCCAATTCTGGACATGGTAATGTTCGCACTTGGATACTGATAATCCGCTCTCAACAGCCAGCTATCCACAGACAGACGGGCTTACAGAGCGTCAAATTCTGATCATGGAGTAGTATCTTCAGGCCGTCTGCAACTATGAGCAGGACAATTGGGTCATACTCATGCTGCTAGCCAAATTCCCAGAAAATAACGCGATACATATATCTACGAGGATGACTCCGTTCTGAGTGCATTACCACAACCATCCAGCGCTGCAGTATAAGCCCCCGAAGCAACCATTTAGCCTGAGTTCCAAAATCCAAGCAGATACTGTCCCTGCTGGCTTGGAGGGGACTCACCAAACACTCTGTAAGAACTGGCAGGAGGCTCAAGCCAATCAGAAGAAATACCCGGACATAAAAGAGGTTTCTTCCGACCTTGATCATCATGTCTTGCTTTCAACGTTGAACTTCAGGATGCCAACACTGTCAAAGAAGTTCGATTACACATGGACAGGTCCATACTCAGTTACATAGGTCATCAAAAACAATGCTTACAAATTAGACTTTCTGTATACGATTAGGAAGCACAACCTTTTGCACATCTCAGTGCTCGCCCCCTATACACCTCCTGTTGCTGGCCAACCGCACTCTGAACAGCAGCCGACGGTCGTCGACGACTCTGACGAATGGCAAGGCGAGTGGATCCTCAACAATAAGAGACACTACCGCAAGATCCATCATCCTGAACAGGGGGTTGGTTATAATTACCAATGGACTAGCTGGAAACCTGGAAAGAATCTCGGGTATGTGAAGGAATTGGTCGACAAGGTTCGCCAACAGCATCCAAGGAAGCCTTGATCATGATTCGACATGCATGAGTGGGATTGGACATGTTCTACTCAGGCGTCACTTTGCTGATTTTCTTAAGAATCTCGGCCAAGTACAAATGGCGTCGGCACTGGTTATTACCACCTCCTGTGACAGGACCAGTGGAGGTGGAGTTTGGCTAGGCACCAAATCCGCTGTGAGGATGCTCATAGGGGACTGATTGGTTGTGGGACTTACTAAAGTTGTATGGAGGCGGATGAAATTGAGTTTGCTTTTCTTATGGGGTTCCTATTGTTATATACGTATGTGGCGGCCCAGGTGGTCTGCACGTAATAGGGGGGATAACGTAATGGCAGTGATGATTAGATTCCTGCAAGGGGCACAAGAGGTGTCCAGGGCTGGATCACGTCCAATCTGATTTAGCCGACTCTCGATCTCTCTGAGATCACTGGTAATTATCATACATATCAACTACTGTATTATATTACCACATCCATGTGTGCAAATATTTCTTCTCATATATTCCCATATGTGGCCATATACCAATAGGGGCGAAAATGGGAATGGGGATGCGGTATTTCGAGATTTAAGTGGGAACAAATTTTGACTTCTGATTCTTTCAGGCATTTGTTTGTTATGGATGGCCATCCATAGGCTATGGTACTACTCTGTCCCTGCTTACAAGTCGTTCTCACAAGCACGATTTATAAGGGGGCAACTAGGTCAATAACTTGTAACAAATGTACTCTTGCTATGATTTGTGTATATTGAGATTTGAATATTCAATCATTCTTGGTACTCACAATTGTTCAGATGGTTCTTGCTTCACAGAGTGTAGCAAGAGGTGGAAGGGTTGCAGGAAGTACTAAGGTTCACGATCATGACTGTCTGATTAGAATTCACACCATGACTGCTGATTTATACTTTGTACGCTACTTGCCCACATGCTCATAATATGTCAGACCCACCTTTGTCCGTCGTTCCTGTACTTTCAATCAACCCACATATTCAAATCAACATAAATGGCAGCACAAAGTATTGGAAAGCTCATGAGCATAATCAGCAATTTGGAGAAACTGAATGCTTACACATTTAGAAGAGTGAAAGACTTTGTAAAGGGGGCAATGCTAGAATCAACAAGGTGTCTGCCACTCAAACAGGTTTAGCAATGATAATTGAGTAACTACATATCGCAGGATAATTTGAAAGTCCTGAAACTAATCTATGTATACAAGTCAATGCTTACTATGATGATTGCACTACCATCTGATGGTTGAAACAAGTTCAACGACTTTCAAAATGCCAAAGTTTCACTTCCAGCACTGGCTATTATGAATGTGAAAACATGGTGAAATTATACTGTGCAGTTGCTTGAGTGAGCCTGGTGATTACAGGAATTCACCAGTGAGTGGAACAAGAATCAAGTATCCACTTACCACTGGACATGCTACCCAATAATAGTCAGTTGAACTACTATCAGGTAAGTCATGGCGACTGTAAGGAGATTGGGTAGCGGGAGAAGGTGGTTCTCAAAATGGCATACAGTCACTCTGCATTACGTTATCAATGGCTACAATGACCTGATTGATCATATGGCTGGTATTATACAAGATTTTGCTAAGAAGAAAACTCATTCAAAGGACAGCTTGTACCGCACTGTGAAGTTTGCACTACACAACTAACTAGTGTGTTGAAGTTACCCCAATGACCAGTCTACTTTTCATTCAAACACTGATTCTTCATCATTAGTGTTATCAACGGGTCCGGGTAACCCGCCAACGGTCTGGGTTCGGACCAGAAAAATGGTTCAGTTCGATTCCAGAACCGTCCAAAAACCCGACCCTTAGCGTCTTGGCGGGCCAAACCCAGACCCGTACCCGTCAACCTGGGGGTTTCGTCGGGTTTGGCTGGACCCGTTGGTTCCAATCTCCAGTTCTGTGTTTCGGGTTTTTCTATTTATGGTCGCATTTAGATACCCTACTGTTAATCGCAAAATGTGAACATTTGAACAACTTTGACCTTTTCGGATGAATCGGCCGCCTTTCTAACTAAAAACAAGAGAGACACGCTCTTTGCCCCATCCTGAACATGATAGTCAACGGCGCGTCAATGATTTTTGGTCTTTCATCATGAGTAGTCTAGATGGCGATTGGATGCAAACAATCATAAATGAGGTATTGGCTGTTTTTCAACCCAAAAGAGAAGAAACACGATCGCTGCCCAATTCTGAAAATGACCTTCAACGGAGCGTCAATGATTTTTTGTCGTGTTAGTCAGGTTATTAATATGTGAATTCATTATTGTTATCAATAATCATTGTATTGGCAGCCTGTTTAGGCAAAAGGGAATGCTACACTCTCCCTGCCCCATCTTGACAATGAGCGTCAACAGAGCGACAATGATTTTTGGTCTTTAATCTTGGGTAATCTTGGTCGTAAATGATCGTTGACATCTATAAACCAGGTTTTAGCAGCCATTCTTGCCTAAAAAGCAAGAGGTCGTCCCGCAACAGCCTCCCGGACAATCGCAACTTAATTCATTTTCAAAACTGCAACTCAGTTATCCTAAACGTTTTAGCCCATATAACCTGTCAAATCTCCATATGTAGACATTAGTGACTGTCTCACGCTGTGATTAACCATTCTGCAAGGCCAAAAATCGTTAACGCTCTGTTGACGCTCATTTTGCCACAGGCATATCCGCATTATGTAACCAGTTACTTGGCATAGATTGTCAAGTACAGTGTTTTGACAGTCGTTCAATCCGTTTCATGTATGTTTTCATTCTCACTACATTGTTCTTTTATTGTGCATATAAATATATCCTTTAAAATATACAGTAATGCGTCCCACCCGTTACTTTCAATCAATTCTCGTCTCCACCCTCAGATTCGCCCAAAAGGCTGTTGTCATCTGCACACGCAATGTCAGCGGTATTTCCACGCAGCAGATAGTGTACTCAGCAAATCTGGAATACAATCTTTATCGCGCTTGCTTTCCTTGGCAAATGCATTATGATTGAAACATTGAGTGTTTGGAAGTGAAGAATGCATATACACACAGCTGGATGGCATACCTTGTATTTCATCTCTTTCGTTTCCCTCAGCATCACCTGGTGGCACAGGTGGCGTTCCGGGCGGAGGTGCCACCAGTTCTGGAGATAGTGCGGCAGTTCCTTTGCGCCTCCAGCAGGTTTCCGGATTCTTTGCTGTACCATTTTGGCATGGATGGCAGCCGGCCGTATGATTTTTGTAAACGATTGCTGGGTGTCTTTCCATCGCAGCCTTCACCTTCTGATTCCCACGAAACTCAACTCCTCACTTCTTCTCTTCTAGGACTTCGGCGCGAGGTTTCTTAAGTAGTTGTTGTGTTTCTTCTATTGAAGCGCACGAAAAGCCGGCTGTAGCCATTTTCGCCATATTCAAGGCCTGGCGCATGTCGGACTGTTCCAGCTGTACCCGACCTCCTTGCCTCACCATTGCCACAGACATGTTGAAAACCTACAAGAAATTGGTTGCTTCTTCTAAATTGAAGCTTCGGCAATTACCTCAACCATATACGACTCCGTAGCCTCCTCTGGAGTCTTTATAACCTGTTTAGTCCACTCCCACGGACCTTTATCACGAAATTTGTCCGCGAAAATCGCAGAGCTGACGACATCTTGATGTTCAATTTCACGAACCGTGCGGGTAAATGCCTTTGTGGACCATGGAGGTTTGCCATTGTGGGCAGCGATAAATTGGTCATGGAGCTCTCTACGTCCACCAGCTGTACATTATATTGTTAGTTGACTGCCTTCTATATCGAAATGAAGCTACTCACATCCGATGGCATGCTGCTGCCTATTATTTCTGCGTCCGGTTGTACGTACTTTTGTTAAATGTGCGTCCTGGGCCATATTTCCGGTGGCTGCAATTGCAGCGTCGCGGTGAACTAACTGGTGTCTGCGTTGCAGCTGTGTCCCAGCCAGGGGTGCATTGGATGAAGCGTCCGCCGTTTGGCTCAATTGGGATTGAATAACCCTGGGCTGAGGTGTTTGTGCAGTCATGACTTGCTGTTGTGGAATAGGTGAGGAAGATGATAACGAAAAGTGGAAAGTCTGGAGGAATAAATACTAAACGACAGGTCACACGGGAATGAATGACTGTCAACTTGCACGTTCTACTCAAGATACATCCTGCTGCATATCACTACAAGTTGGAAGTGATTTCAATGGTCCCGCGATTTGCAGTAAGTCGGTCAGATGATGTTTGTTTGTTTGTTTGTGTGCAGGGATACATTGAAGTGAACGACAGCTGATATCGCGTGTTTGATAGATATACAAAGGAAATTCTGCGACGGAAAGGTCGTCTGGTGATGTTTGTCTCAACACATAGCCGGGATCTTACATGAAACATACGCTAACTTTCCTGTCATAACGTACGATTATTGTTACTTTTCCAACTGAAATGACGGTCAAAATGCAGATTTTGCTTTGTTCGAGTTGATCAAACGTACGAACCTTGACATAAAAGACTCGGCTTGCCTCCTTGTGGCCCATATCTTGCAACATTCAACATCATGCCCAACAACTAGGTCAACACACAATACAATGGTCGAGGCTTCCAAACAGATCTTGTCTCCACTTCCGGTAGGCAAATACGGCGAATCAACAAAGCATTCCACACGTCGACGTCATCAAGGGAATGAAGGCAAAAGCGGCTTGATGGCAGAAAGGGTCCGAGCATTGGGAGCATTGCGCAGCTTGCGCTCTAAAAAGAAGCTTGCGGCGGAGAAAAGACAGGAAACGCACTGTTTAAGCCATGAAGAGAAACAGAAATGGATCGAGGATTTTGTGGAGAGAGAGACCGCTGTGGCAAGAAAGCGAGTCCAAGACGCAGAGACAGCGCTTATGCAAGATATGTTGACTGCTGAAAACGAATGGGCGACAACCGGGAAGCCCGAAACACTGTTTGTAGAGATGTTGAATGCTATCGGAGACAGTCTGAGCGATCTTGCAAGTTCCGATGAAGAGCAGGATGGGGAAGGTGAGGAAGATGATGAAGACGATACAGAGCTCGGCAAACTCAGTGATGATTATGAACCTGGCTGGGTGATGGGCACAATCACTAAAACGGTATAGTACAGCATGGAGAGCTTTCAGCACAAGCCGATGAGACTTGATGAATTGACCCAACCGGGTTGGGGGGATGCAGCCAACTACTGTCGTGAGAGAGATATGAGGTATGGGACTGCCGAATTGATGGTTCCGGCGGTTGTCAAGCCCCAAATAGACTCAACTGCAGCGACACCATCCCCGATCACAGTTGGAGAGCATATCCTGACTCTTGTGATCGTCCGAGGACAATCAGAAATGCCAGCAGTGACATCTCGACCAGGAAGTAGTCAAATGAGGCTGCGTTCGGAGAAACCCCAGTGACATAAATTCATACCAGTTCTTTCGCCCGGTATGGCGACGAATTCGATCACGATTCAGGATGCAAATCCTGTTGAACCCGTAAGCTTTTACACCTGCATGAAGCATCCCACGTTAATTACCATATGGAAATCTGATACGAAAGAAGATATGGTGACGGCTCCCACGTCGCCGCAGGTATAGATAGCCACATAGGTAGTTTTGATGACCTATTCTGTGGAAAAGAAATTTGTGTACCTACTTTGCTACATGTCAGCCATTTCCGGATTTCAGTGACCAAATTGTGACACACCATATTTCATCAGAGTGTGTGCAAGGGTCGAACTGGCCATGCGAATGTTCTAGACTCCAAATCTGGTTGATAGACGGCCGACAAACATGAGATTGACCTGCCAATTACAGTTACATTAGAAAGCAAAATTTAAAATAGAGACGAAACATACTAACAAAATTGAATTCAGTGATGTCATACGAGTCATAGGACGAGCGGTCAGTGCGCAGTCTGAACGCGGATCAAGGACAGCCGCAATGCAGCATTAGTTCATGCAGCTAACTGCATCACTGTCCACTCACACCTGCTGCGCATGGTCGAGATTTTGAAAATTGCATATGGTACGTCATGGAAATCGAGGAAAACGAGCTGGAAAAAGAAAGGTCAGGAAGTCCGGCTCTATATGTCTAAAATTAGTTGATGGATCTGTATGCCATAATTTTCCAGCTGAAAGCGCAAAAATGCGAAGGAACCCCGTCATTGATCAGACTGATGACGTGAATAGTGGTGCAGAGGGTGCGGTGAGAGCGGTTGCGTTGTCGGCCAGTCAGATTGTGTCGCGATCACTGGCTAGTGTCCCAGCCCCAAACTGGATGGTAAAAACTTATTGACTGTCAATAATGACGTTATGACGGTCATGCAAAATGATTGCGCACTCAATGACTGTTCGTATGTCTCTAAAGTTAGCATCAACTGAGTGTCAACGGAGTGTCAACGATTTTAGTTGGATCTTTTCGGCAATCAAATTGTTCCATCGTCACAGAAATCTAAAGACGAGTAATTGGCCGGCTTTTGATGTGAAACAGCAAGCGACATGCTCGTTGCCCCATCCAAGAACTGAGCGTCAACATAGTGTCACTGATTTCTGCTCTTGCATCGTGGATAATGACTAGGCTGCGCCACAGCATTAAGCCATAATGGCAGTATTGGCCGCCTGTATGGGCAAAAATACATACTACCAGATCGCTACCACCTCCTAAAAATGAGCGTCAACGAAGCGTCAACAATCTTTGGTCTTGCATCATAGACAATTCAAGGGCTGTGCCACGGCATACTCCTATTTTCATAATATTGACTGCTTTTCTAGGCAAAACAGCTAGTAACGATATCGCTACTACCTTCTAAACATAAGCGTCAACGGAGCGTCAACAATTTTTGGGCTATCATCTTGGATTATCAGACAGCAATGCAGCAGCGATGAGACAAAATCGGACTACCGGCTGCCTTTATGGGCAAAAATCCTCGCAATGATATCGCAACCATCTCATCTTTGGATGCCTTTGTATTCAACTTCACAAATATGCATGCGATGTCTCACAAGACTGACTTTTTTCTAGCATGTAGCTCTAAAGTCAATATTTAACAACCTGCGTTCTACCTGACCATAATGGATCCATTCACAGTCACTCAGATCAAATTACGCAGTGTTCAATTTCCTACCGTGATGTCATATACAAAATCTCTTAATACCTCAGTGTTAGACTTTATGATATCTTCCAAAAACGAACGTGACTTCATTTGTAATTTTGGCCACCTTACTTTACAAATCGTCTTTAATGCTTGGTGGGGTTCAATGAATGTAGGCTCGAAGCGGCGTATTGCTTGGAATAGCTCTAGACATGCGCCTTCATGGCGATTCTATTTACATTGCGGAATTGCAGAGACTGGCAGCCCTGGCATCAAATGTATCGTTTTTCATTAAGTTCTACGCCATATGTCAGGACATGGGACCAGCTCAATGTGCAAACACTTGCTGGGAAAAGCGCATATCGGAAAGTTAAACAAATTAACAGTGTCAGAGGTAACCCAATTGACTAGTTCAATGGTCGATAAATCAGCTTTGGCCATACTGAAGTGGCAAGGCAGTCGAGGAATTCCGATTGTAAGTTCGCAAAGGAAAATCAAATTGACCTTTCAGGTTTCCAGTATACTTACTGAATTGACAGACAAAACGCTGTAAACTGGCAGCAAAGGACTTTCAAACTGCTGAATTTCACCAAGACACCTGGAATTGGTACCACATGTTAGGTTTTGTTTTGGAACATAGTCCATGCAACGCGATATCAAACCTTGAGCTACAACGGTCATACAATGCATTACGAAGCGAGTTGGTGTTACCATCAGCCAGTACCCTGAGTAATATTTGCCGGAGGGAATACACATTGACAGTGGATGCAATTAAGTAGCAATTGCCGTCAACAAATAAAGTTGGTTTCGCTTGGGACAGATGGACATCAACGAACAAATTAGCAATAACGTCGGTCATTGCTTACTATATGGATCGCAATCGGGCTGTGCGAGAAGTACAGCTACCATTCAATGAGGTCGATAGCCCAATCTTTTCCTATTTGGAATGCTCATTAAGGATTACAGGTCAAGGGTCAGCATATGGAAGCAGGTCTAGCTGAACATTTGAAAGAAGTTCTTGATTATTTCGAACTGACTGACGGCCGTTTACTTGGAATTACAACCGACAATGCCTCCTCAAATTACTCGATGACTCACAAATTACAAACCACCCTTGGGGCTTCCGGAATTGAGTGGCCCGCATTGAGAAACCATATACCATGCATGGCGCACGTCATTCAGCTGTCTTTGGGCGCATTCTTGAGCAGTCTGGGTGTAAAAGGCTGCACCAAGTCTTGGGAAGCCCATGAGCGGAATCAGCAGTTTGGAGAGAATGAAAGCACAGACATTGGGAAGAGTCAAAGACTTCGAAAAGAGGGAAATGCTAGAATCAACAAGGTATTGGCCATGAGACCAGGTTTAGCGAAGATAATTGAGAAAGTACGTATTTCAACATATTATGAAAGTGCTGAAACGGACCTTTATATAGCAGAGAATGCTTGCTGTATTGATTACGCTGACACCTGGATGTCGAACAGCATACCGTTACTCTGCATCACGTCATCACTGTCTACAATGACATGTTTGATCACATGGATGGCGTGATGCGAGCTTTGGCCAGGAAAATGACACAATGGAAGGAAGACTTATTCTTCCCTGTGAAGTGTGCGCAGCAAAAGTTATCTAAATATTATACTGAACTCACTCCAACGACTTGTATGATCCTCATTACGGCACATATCCATGATCCCTTCCAGAAGTTGCGGTCTTTTAGGAAGTGGGACAAGGGCATGGATATCAATCCTAAAGCTGAGACTGCTTATACTACCCAATACCAGGAGGCCTTTCTAAAGTATGTGGAAAATGAATACTGCGCGAAAGAGAGACCATTGCCAGTCATTATGTCCGATGACACACTCAACAACAATCTCAGCTCCTTCGAAATGGCTTCTAGATCTGGTCAATCTTCTCATGATCCATACGATTTGTCCAGCGATGACAACAATTACTTAATGCCTACCAATGTGGCCGAAACGACACCCGGACGAATCGGTCATGCAGTACGTTTATTGACAGCCACGAGGCTCAATTTGAATTCACCTCCTGAATTACCGCAGAACTGGGGGCAAATTAATCCGAATCTTAATGATTCCCACTCCGACCCAATGGAGATTAGTAGTACATTTTGGTTACGGGAACTCACCGAGTGGTGGCGGCAACAAGAAGAAACGCACTCAAAGTACGCCGATCTCTCCAATGTGACACACGACATATTCTCTATCATACCTCACGGTGTCGGAGTGGAGGCCAGTTTGTCCCTTGGGCGAGATGTGATACCGTGGAGGCAGTCGAAAACCACTAGCGAGACTCTTTGCGACAATGTTGTAGTAAGGAAGTTTGCACGAACCAATAGCGGATTACTGGCTTGCGACAAGCCAGTATTGGATCCAGACAGCACTGATAACGACATGGAGATGAAGAGAGAGGCGGAGAAAAAGAAGTTGCACAGAATGGCCAAGGTCCACGACATTTTGGAGATGTGGCAGGTTAGCCAAACCCTACGAGCCACACAGAAGAAATCTTGGGCTCAATACAAACAGATTACTGCCGTAGGTTATATTTCAGATACCGAAGAGATTGTCAAAGCATCCTGGTCAAACTTTCATCATGATGGTGCGGCTGCATTCAGATTGTCGGAAAAATCACCTGTGCCACCAGCTTTGTCCGCAAAGGACCACCCTGGAGGACGAACTCAAATCTTGAATGTCCGCTGAATCAAACGAATCGACCGCCATCCTGCCGAAAGTGATGAGTAGAGCTCACCTGGAAGCATTTCAGATACCGAAAATTGGCTCAACTGGAATGGGGACTTGGATATGCCAAATGACAGCGAAGATGACTGGGAGGAGGACAATAAATCAGATATGGATCTGGAAAACAGCAGTGAGGTTTCACAAACCCTGGAGGTGCGGAATGTGAGTGCGGCACCAAATGTTCCTGGACTGATTCGGCCTATACGACAATCAAAGAAGAAGGTTGAAAAGGCGTTAGTGACGGTCAATGTAATGGAAATGAGGAGGAATAAAGGGATCAAAAAAAAGTACGACAGAATGGTCAATGTATTATCACCAAATTTATTATGTAGTGAGACGACGAATTTTATTTAGAGAATTATTATGGAAGAATGTTGACCAGTCGCGAGGGAATATTCGTTAACAAACAAACCTGTAGCAGGCAATAGGCATCATTTGGCGTAATATATAAATTTTAACAGGATGAGAGCGACCACTGCTGGAATATTACTGCGCTCGACTTGCCCATAAATCCAAGTTCTAATCATGCTGAAAGGCATCCACGAAGTTCAAATATTTAAGATTGCAATTATTAATTGCAGGAGATCTTGACCTCACCATAAATTACAATGAGCGTCAACGGAGCATCAACGATTTTCAGTCTTGTAAGTATGGTACTTGAATGGGAACGTGGTCGGAACTATCCATAATGTGCATACTAACGGCCTTGCTTGGCAAAAGAGTAAAGGACACGATCACTGCCCCCTTCTGAAAATGAGCTTCAACGGAGTGTCAACAATTTTTGGCTGTGCATCTTGGGTAACCTAACTGCCGATTGGTTGCAGCCATTCATAAACAAAGTATTGCCTGCCGTCCAAATCAAAAAAAATAGTATCAGGCTCCCTGCCCCATCCTGAAAATGAGCGTCAACGGAGTGTCAACGGTTTTTAGTCTTGTAAGTATGATAATTGAATAGTGACCTGGTCACTGCTATTCATAACCGATGTAATGGCTGGGTTCCTTGGCAAAATCAAGTGACGGTTTGGTTGCAGCCATTCATAAACGAGGTATTGTCCCATCCTGAAAATGAGCGTCATTGGAGTTTCAAGAATTATTGGTGCTGGATCTTGGGTAATCTATGTGTAACAATGTGGTAACAATTCGTAGACGTTGTTGTGGCAGCCTTTTCAATTGAAATAACGCATGACACATACTTTACCCCATTATGAAACTGAGGGTCAACAGAGCGTCAACAATATAGGATCTTGCATATTGGGTAATCAAGGCATTCTCTGCATAGGTGCGCCCATAATAAAACTATTGACTACCTCTCTAGCCAACAATGCAACGGGTAGAACGCAAAACACATATTCCAAAATAATCAATGTCCCAGATTGCAAAACATCCAAAAAGAGATGATTGGCTGTCAAATACCTAATTTTAATAATGTTCAATTATCCAACTGCAAGAACAAGAACATTGTATAAATGTACAGATGGACCCGCTGACAACCCGCCCAATCCAGATGGGTTGGGAGATTTGCATCGAACCGTACCCGAATTGACAGTTCGGGTGTGTTGACAACCCGGACCGCCAATTTGGCAACTGTACTGTTTTGACTCAGAGCCGGACCCGAAGTGACGGTCCGGAACCGTTGCTACCCCAATTGATTATCCAACAATTGTGGCAAGGAAATGCATGTTAATTCTCAGAATGAGACATCTAATACTACCCAATACCAGCAGCAGGCATTTCTGAAGTATGTGGAGAATCAATACTCTGTGAAACATAGAAGTTTGCCCATCGTAAAACTGCAAAGAGTACTGAGCACCAGACTCTACTTCTCTGGAATAGATTTTGGATGTATTGAATCTTCTTGTGATCTATATGATTTGTCCAGCAAGAATGCAGAATATGTAATAATTAAGTATGTGGCCAAAATGACACCCACATGAAGCAATCGCATAGCACGCGTTTTGAAAGTGGCAAGGCTCGATCTCAATTTGCTGCCTGGATTACCACAGTACTGGCGGTAAATATATCTGCATATTAATGATTACAACTCCATGTTAAGGGGTTCTCAGCTAACAGTGATAAAGATACATGACGGATCGAAGAAGGTACATGTCTTGGGGTAACCTAGGGGATGCAAAACACCTAGGTTCAAATACAAGGTCATGTTTGTCTGTCAAGTGGTCTTTAGCGGGATTACACTTGAGTCGCTTTTCGATAAAGCAGTGACGATACACTCACACTGTAGGATTTACTTATGATGATGAAGTTATCTTGCCTGCTCTGGAAGTGAAAAACGTTTGTAGATGCAGATAACTCTTGGCCACGATTACTATCACTTCTCTAGTGGGGTAATGCATAGTTACATTGCGAATACGCAGAATTACTGGCACAGCAGACGATATACAATATGCGATAAAGAGGGATCTGCAGCTCATGCTGTGAAGAGATGAGAACAACTGCAGCACTCCACAGTCTACGGAAGGTCCAGGCCTTAGCATGCAGTGTGTGAGGGATTATTGGCATTGGCTTAAGATAAGAGGCCTGAAGCGAACCAGATTCTCGATTGAAAACTGTATGCATCGCAACGTCATGTTATGACGTGTCAAAATCTATGTTGGCATAGTCTCAGTTGGTCGCTGATTACATCTATGATGCAATGCCGAATAGCCAATTATAGTGAGGAAACAGAATATTGCAATTTAAAGCATGATAAAGATGAAACATAGTTAAATTGCGAATACGCAAAATTTCATGTCAGTCAATCATGTTCCAACTACTGAAACAAACAGGTACGCAATATGTCCAAGTTGAAGTTATGATCTGAGATTTCATTTGATATAAGTGAATATGATGGAAAGCCTGAGAGGAATCAGGAGCGTAATGCTTTGAAACTACATCATATGAACACGATAACCTGAGGGAAGTGTGGCAGTCAATGATTGGGCGCATTCAGTAGAATATAAGATGCAACGATAACACTGCAATTATACGATAGGCAGACTCATAGCATGGAAGTATGGGCGATAAGAATACAGATCCTCGAACATGACTATAAACAGATCACATTGTCCCGGCAATGAAAGAACAAGCTTTAGCAGTGAACAGTCAGAAACCTAACAGCGAAAGAAGACCTTTATTTATTATTGAGTTTTTATGATACCTATATCTATTATTATATAAAAATATATTAGCTTGGTACGGCAGCACCATACACATCAGGCGAACCTCAATTACGAATGACAATAACCTTTGAAAGCGATTCTGACGTTACTGTTTTATGCCCTGGAAAAGTTAATATCCTTCGCCAGGGAAAATCAGTATATTGTGGTGGCAAATTGTGTTTGGTGGATAGCTGCGGTTACCAGGTTGGATACCAGGTTATCTATCCATATTGATAACCATTGGAATCGTGAAGCTGCAATATTACGAGAATCAGCCGAGACGCACACTAAGGAATCGGGTTCGATTATGCGTGCGATTTCAGGGACACCTCGGATCTTATGGAAGATCAAAGACTAGATTCAATATTTGGAAAAGACGAGAACGGTATTGAGGAATCAATAAGAGCCCGGAATACTTCGGAGAGGAATCGGGTGAATCCTTTACCCCAAAGGAAACGACAAATAAAAAAGGCTAGGAAGCTTAAGCGACTTCAAGAAAAGGGAAGAAAATAAAACAGCCGAACGGAACCATCGACTATAAGAAATACGAAGCTACGATCATTTGTTATCTTAGCAAAGAATAGGATCTACGGCTGTGCTAGTACCTATTAGAGATATCTAAGTATGCCTGCAACAGTCCAAACCTATCAAGACCAGCAATATATATGATTGCGCAATCGATTTCACTGACTGGCGATGTCAATGTCAAGAAACCCACTTAAAGTACACCTATTACTTCAATGTGGCACATGACATGTACTCTATCATACCACGTGCTGTCATCATGGAGGCGAGGTTTTCCAAGGATAAGATGTTATTGGCAGGAGTCAGTCAAAAACCTCAGGTGAGCCCCTTTGCGATAATTTCATACTAAGGCAGTTTCACTCAGCCAATAATGGGATATTGGCAGCCAATCACCCAGAATTGCATAAATCAAATACTGGACATGACATGGAAATGATGGCAATGGCAGAAAACAGAAAATGGCACAGAATGGCCAAAGTGTACAACATTTTGGAGAGGCACAGGGCAGCCAATAAGTATGTGCTACACTGATAGAAATCTGCACTCAAAACATACAAATACAAGCCATGGGTTACATCTTGAATACCGCCGAGATCGCTTCGGGTCTGAGTCAAATGTTCAACATCATGGTATTGCTGCATGTAATTGGTCGGAACAATCACCTTTGCCACCCCAGTTGGGTACAAAGGAGCTCACTGGATGAGGACGTCTAGTATTCAATATCCGCCAAATTAAAAGATTCAACAGCCATCAATGTACAAGTGAACAGGATAGTGTACCTGAATGATTGATGGATATGGAACATTCACTTGACTTGAATTGGGACTGGGATAATCCAAATTCCAGTGACAACGACTGGAAGGCAGGCACTGAATCCAACACAGTGCTAGTGAATGTATTCAATATTCCAGAATTTATCGAGAAGCGGGAGGTAAATGCAGTACCCAATGTTCCCGGATTGATTTGGCCAATATGGAGGTGAGATGGAAAGGATGAAATTGTGTTGATGCTGGTCAATACAATTGAAATGAGGTCACATCATGGGAATACAACAATGTGGTGCCAAATGCGTCAATTTATATTGACTAGGTGCTTGAGGTCATTTGAGTGAGCAGGGTATATACAGTAATATCATTAGTTGATATTGAGCAGTCGCACTTCAATAGTGGTTAATCAACCAAACAGTGGCAGGCAAAATGAATCATTTATGAAAATGTGTAAAGTTTAATACAATGACCACAACAACTACAACAATGTAATTGGCCTCAGTGTTGCCAAATGTTAGAGGCTCGCTGATGCTGAAAGGTAACCAACATGTTCATGTAATTTTTACTGTAATTATCAATGGCAGTAGGTTGTCAATGGACAATGCATTAAAATGACTGTAAATAAAGTGTCAACAATTTATGGTCTTGTAAGCACAGCAAGTGAGCAGTTATTTGGTCGCTCTCATGCGTAATCTCTGTACTGGCAGCGTGTCTACACATCAAACAAAGCGGTATAGTTAATGTCCCTGTCTGAGAATGTCAGCCAATCGAGCATTAATAATGTTTGGTTTTGCAACTTGGGTCACCTAAGTGGCTATACTTTGCAATCTTCCCAACATGAGTGATTGGCTGCCTTCTAACACAGAAACAATAGCAATACACTACCTGCCCAATCCTGAAAATGCACATCAATGGAGCATTAATCAAGTTTCGTGTTGAACCCTGTTGATCTAATTGGTGATTGGTTACAAATATATATTACTGAGGTAGTAGCCACCTTTAGAGATAAGAACAATAGTGACATGTTCCCTGCATCACACTGAAAATGAGTCTTAATGGAGCACGAATGATTGTGGGTCGTGCATCCTGTATAATCTAACTGCCCAGTGGTTGCAAATATCCATCCCTGAGGTATTGGGTACCGGTATAGGCAAATACACTAGCCACACGCTCCCTGCCTCATCCTGAGCATCAGCATCAATGGAGTGTCAATGTTGCATGGGATTGCATCATGGATAATGGAAGCATTGCTGTGTGGCAATGATTCATGTACAAGGTAATGACTGTCCTTTCAGCTGATCCAGTGCATGATATGTTTGTAAACCCATAACGAAAATGAGCCTCAGCAAAACTTCAACTCTCTGGGGCATTTCATACTGTGTAATCAAGGCATGCGAGGTTACACATGGTCATAGCAGAACTATTGACCACCTCTATATGCAACAATCCAATATACAAAAGGAAAACATGGATACCAGAATACACAATATTGCACCATGCAAAACTTGCAAACTGAGATTATTGGCAGTAGAATATGTGATTTTTACAAAATACCATTATCAATGTCCCAAAACAAGAGGATGATATGAATCAACAGATGGACTCACTGAGCGACATGCTCGAAGCCCTCCCAAGTCTGATAAGTTGGGAGATGTCCATTAAATTGTTCCCAAATTGACCATTGTTGCCAATTGGGAAGCTGGACGACCAATTGCGCTACTTTTGCATTTCGACCGGGATGTTATGGGGTTGCTCACTACCAGCAATCAATCCAATACTGTGCTGAACTCAGTACAGCTGCGAATCGAAGAAACTCTTTTTGTACTCATCGCTTTCCAAGACTGAACACCTTGACAACATTTAAAAGCTAGCATTTGATGCCAAACTACTTCTGCAATGTCGCACATTTATGCCCAAGTAGTAATTTCCGGTGGTGTGTATTTTTACTCCTCTTCAGCAAACACATGCTCTCCCGAGAACTGTTAGAAGAGAAATAGTCTCACCGGGAAAAATGACCTTACGCGACGCGTAACTCATAGAGAAACTGTTTCTGGGTCTGTGATCCATAGCATATTTGACGCGTGGCACTATGAAGTCCTATGGACCTGCGCATCGACTAGATTACTATGATACACATGCAATTATGTGCGCTTCGTACTATACATCATGCTGCATTCCACAAACTTGAAACCAAACTGCCAAATGCACTTCTTTGCACGCTCCCAAATGCGCTCTGAAGTTCACACCTGATTGCACTCGACTGTACACTCCCAGCCTGCTTGCCTTACGCTCTCAAGTAAGCTTTCAAGACGCTCTCAATCTCACTCCTGAGCACGCTCTCAAGTACACTTCTAATGGCACTCTCTAAAGTACACTCCCAATGGCACTCGATGGCACACTCCCAGCCTGCTTGACTATACGCTCCCAAGTACGCTCTCAAGACGCTCTGAATCGCACTCCCGAGCATGCTCTCAAGTACACTCCCAATGGCACTCGATGGCACACTACCAGCCTGCTTGACTATACGCTCACAAGTAAGCTCTCAAGACTCCCAAGTACACCTTCGAGTCGCTCTCAAGTACGCACCTAATTGCACTCGATGGTATTCTCCCAGCCTACTTGGCTCTACGCCCCCAAGTACACTCTCAAGAGAGAAGACACTCCCAATCTCACTTGACTATATGCTCCCATGTATGCTCCTGCATGCTGGATCCAGAGACTTGCAGAGTTGCAGACGCCAGGCACCGGGAGGCGTAAGGCTGGGGGCGTACGGCAGGAAGTGGTTGGTAGGCGGCGTATGGTGTATGGCAGATGGCGGGCGGTGTATGGTGGCTGAAATCATGACGTCGGTCGATATCATAGTCTGAACCTTATCTTTAGCGCAGCCACCACAACAACATCTCAAGAAGCCTCATACTCATGGTGTTGACAATTGTAGCCTTAGATTCCGCAGGAAAGGTAGACAATTGAATCTTGTGGAGAGCAGATCTCCGACTCAGATTTCCCAGCGGAATCTAGCGCCGCTTCCCATCGATTGTGGGCGTATGTGTGCGCATTCGGTCCGTGGCTGATGGGGAAGATGGCAATGGTCATACTGTTGGCGATTGTGATCATTGTACCAGAAGTACTTATCCAAGTTGGTTGGCTGCATCAACGTCAGCATCAAAGCTTCCACAGACTTAGAGCCTTCTACTAGCCAAAGCTTCTACAGACCTAGAGCCTTCTACTAGCCAAAGCTTCTACAGACCTAGAGCCTTCTATTAGCCAAAGCTTCCACAAACTCAGAGATTTCCATCGGCCAAAAGCTTCCCATGGAAAACTCTACTCCTTCTGAATATACCCCTACATGCTCAATCCAGAGACTTGTCATGTTGCCGATGCCAAGCACTGGGAGGCGTGAGGCGGGTTGTGTGTGGGGAGCAGTGTTTGGTGGGTGGCGTGTGGGATATGGCAGGTGGTAGCGAGTGGCAGGCGGCCGAAATCATGACGTTGGTCTATATCATAGTCTGAATCTTATCTTCAGTGCGCCCACCGAGACGAAATCTCATAATGCCTCACGACCATGGTGTTGACAATTGCAGCGTTAGATTCTGTAGGAATGGTACACAATTGGATGTTGGGGAGAGCAGATCTCCTACTCAAATGTTCCAGCAGAATCTGCTGCTTGCTTCCCACGGATTGTGGGCGTATGTAAGCGCATTTGGGCCGGAGCTGATTGTGATGATGGCGATGGTGATGATGGCGACGGTGATGATGGCGATGGTGATGATGGCAATGGTGATGACTGCGATGGTGATGGTGTCGGTGATGGTGATCATAGTACCAGAAGCACTTAGACAAGTAGGTTGGCTACGTCAAAGCTTCTACAGACTGGGAGGCTTCTATTAGCCAAAGCTTCTACAGACCTAGAGCTTTCCATTCGCCAAAGCTTCCACAAACTCAGGGTTTTCCATCGGCCAAAAGTTTCCAGTGGAAAACTCTACTCTTCCCGATGCGAGGCTCTCTCAAGAAGGTTCTCAAGCAGGCTTTCAAAGAGGCTTTCAAGCAGGCTTGCAAGCAGGCTCTCAAGCAGGCTCTCTAGCAGGCTCTCTAGCAGGCTCTCAAGCAGGCTCTCAAGTAGACGCTCAAGCAGGCTCTCCGCGATAGTGTACAGTACCAGTATAGCAGCTAAGTCCATCTCCGGCCGCCAGCTGTATATAGTTCCATAGGCCCACGCGCACAACTCTATGAATGGAATATAGACGACTATAGGCTGCGCGTCGCGCAGGGGTCCACGAGAAGCTTGCTATGAGCTGGGCGAGAGTGCAGGTGCGCATAGCGCAGTCTATAGTTGATTTGCACTTTTCTGGATGCTGGTATATATATAGTGAACCAGATGCAGGCGGATGCCATCACACGGTGTGTTCAGAAGTACTACTGGAGATATATGGGGTTGTGACTACTATGCTACTACCAGGATACAACCACAGAAACACTTGATATCTTTCTGAAAAGCATATTCGTAGTATGTCAACATGCAATCAGCTATATAGTACATCATCCCAATGGTAAAATCAAAAGATGATGATAAAGGTAGTACTAAATATTGTCCATACTGAGATTTTATCATGGTCTTCGGTGTTCTGATTGTTCACTGTGGATTGCTTGGTCAGCTTGTTCTTCTCATTGCCGGGACAATGCCATCTGTTTATAGCCGCCTCCAAGGTAATTTACACTTATACTTTGACACAATGACACCATTGATTATGATTGAGTTATTGTGGGCATGTGATGCCATTTCTGCATGCACCCGGTTATCCTGGCCACGCATCCCAGTTGAGTTTCATGCTCATGCAGGTTAGGTATTAATGTATTTTCCTCCCGATAAAAGTCAGGCAATCCATTGCATAATACCATGTGAGTCAATGTGTTAGACTGAATATTAACTTAGACATATCACAATCCAGTTGACTCTGTAGTTGGACCAAAAGATGATCATAGTCGGTAGTTCATTTTAGACATTACTGCCTCAACATTTAGTCTATATGGCTTGTGAGATAGATTTAATTGGGGACCAACTGATACTATACCAATGTAGAACTTGACTCACCGGCTTGTACTGACCTATGGGACTGATATTGGAATGCCTACTAACTAACAGCAATAAGCTTGGTTGCTTTGGGCCTCATTGTAATCGACAATGTCATAATCCCTTCAGTTATGTCATGCTCAGGCCGAGACAATACTCAGTGGCCTGGAAGTACCCTGAGTGTTCAAAAAATAAAGGTGATAAGCCAGGAGTCCCACTTACTGGCATAATGACTAGCAACTGCTGTACTTATACGTGGCGGTATTCCCCAGTCTGATCAGAGATACCCCACTAATTTCCCAATAAATGTATGTGGTTGAACAATATCCCCAGGGCTGCATGAAGCTTCCTGTTAGGGGTTCTCCACGAGCAGCAATAATGATACTTGTTTTGAAATCTCGAGGATGCATACATAACATCGTTGTGTACAACACCTATGCTAGTGATATGATGTGATTAGTAATATGCTCTTTAGCGGAAGTTGATATTAGTCGCGCAAAGACTTAGTTGTTTGTTCACACCTGGATACTCTCCGGGACATGTATGATTATCATACCAGGCAGTTAATATTCAATATGTAATTAAGAGGGCTCATTACACCTGACCCGTAAAGGGCATGGATCAAGTGGGGCACGTTCTGGTCAGAGAAAAGTCCCGAACTTAGCATAACGTAACTGAGGTATTGATTACTTTGGCGTTGAACCTACAGCGAGCAGCATGCTTTCGGTTATATGGTCAAGATCAAAATTTAATATCATATCGGATACGAGCTTGCACGTTTATGATATACATTGGGATACTCCCGGCTGATCCCGGAATACATCTATGATGCAATTTAATAACTCCCTTGCATGAGGGATTAAAGAGGTCATAAGCAATACCAAGCTGATTGGTGGTTGTTCCAACTACCGTCTCATACGACTGTAAGGTGTCTAAGTTCAGGCGGGGAATGAGCTGATAGTGAGCGATGGATGGCCTGATTGTAATGAGGAGTGTAATGCTTGCAAAGCACGTTGCAGAAGCTGTATCGTTACTATCGGGTGGTAGAAGGCATGGCCGAGGGATAACACTATTACACCGAGAGGAGAATGTTAGGGTTGAAGAGGCAGCATAATTCGAAGGAAAGAAGGAGCATCGTCCATGAGATTAGCTTTCCAAGACACCGAAGACGATCTTAAATTATTTCTCAGAATTCTATCTACCTTCATAATTACTACTCTCATCCATATTCATGACCAAGCAACATATGTCTGGTCGACACCTGACCCAGTCCAAATACAGACTGCAACAAATACTCGTACCATTCGGCGACTTTCTTTTACAGTTGGCAAAAGCACAATTAACCCACACCTATCCAGTGGCTTGTCGTTTTTGTCAACTCAAGAATATTGAATACCTGCTGTTACAGTAATTGAACACCGGCACACCACCATTCGAGGAGTGGGCAGAAGAGTTGCTGCACGATGTGGAAACCTAGTCTTCTTATACGTGTGAGACGGGCTTTGGAGAACCTTCGATTTAGGGTCATTGTGTGTTACAGTACAACAGGTTGGGTCTTAGGATAAGACGAGGAGAGAATGATATTTTAAATACGTGGTTGTACTTAGATTCAACAAATATTGTATCCATTATTAGGATCTAAACACCCCTATAACAGTATAATATTGTATGTACTTAACGCTGAAATCTGGCAGTGGATTATTCGACATACAGCTATAATTACATGTTACAAGAGCTGCTCAACTTATGCCGGAAGTTGGCAAAAATCAGAGCATAGCTTATACGATGTCCAAATGATGCAAAACTACATCTTATCGTTATCAATGAACTAACGATTAGTAGTATATATGAGTTTGCAGGGCCTGAAGTGCAAAGACAACTCCTGTTGCATTGATTTAGACCAAAGGACTTGCAGCCAACATGGTTGCAGGAGAGACTGCTTCTGCGTCAGTGGCCAGTCATATCATATCCAGGAACAACGTCCTGCAGTAATCTGCCAGAAGTGAAGCTGTTTGTCTGAGTGCTACACGTATAAATATCTTGGCAAGATAAATGGAAGGGATTCCTATATACTGCATCGACACTGCCTCAACCATTGCCAGCTTGAGAATTGTCCACACCGGCACGAAGCAATGGTCGAATAACACAGACTTATACTACCACCTAATTATGGTTCTTTAATTCAGGATGGGGGCCCGCAGGAGATGCCTAACATACACCAGCAATGCGCCGGCACCCACCAGAAGAAGGGTTGAGAAACACGGATCCGCAGAGGGAAGGGCTGTCCCGGAATAGTGCCAAGAGTACCAGAGAAGACGAGAAGGCGCCCGAAGGGAATATCTGCTTCTAAACAATTACGAAACACCTGATCAAACACAGAGAGATCAGGGACCAGTGGAAATGACTTTAGCGAATTCCGAGTAATGGGGAACAAATTAGATGCCAAAACGTCCTGGCAAAACAGAAACTGCGCAATATGTCGACAACAACAATAACAAATAAAATATGGACTGCAGCAATCTATTCTCGACAGCGAATTGACGCTGGAGCGAGGGTCCCAGCACCGGCAAGACCGCAGGAAGACTGCGCACCTGAGGATCCACGCAACTAATTGGATTCCAAGGGAAGTCTTGGCAAAAACATGACTGACCCGACGCGTCGAGAAAGGAGTAAGCGACGACGAGGACTCCCCTGGAAGAGACCTGCATCACCGAAGTGATAACCGAAGTCAGATGGAGGGAGAGGAGCTGCGGACAGGAGGGGCGACGCACCGATGGATCTGGCGATGGAGATGGCGATGGCGGTGAAACCTATAGCCGCGGAGACTGCAGGTAAAGCTACACTTCAACCAATGGAGAGAAAAGAGAACAGAAAGCGGAGATGGAGGAGGGAGATCCCGGCGGCCGCCTGGGCCCTCGGGGACTGCATGAACCGCATGGAGCGCGTGGCTTCGCAGGAAGCCTGCGAACTAGCACAGCTACACCGAGCCATCGCAAAGATGGCAACCATGCTGGAGACGCACATTGAACTCCAGAAGGCGCCACGGCATGGGATGAAATTGTGGTTGGAGGCAAAAGAAAAAACGTGGGACGTGTACCACCTGGATGACCTACTGTGGGGCGAGGACATCACAGACATGGTTGAAAGAGTGGTGGCTGCTCCAGAACGGAACAAGAAAGAGAATGTCGGCCTGGAGGCCCCGATACACGAAGACCTGACACAGACAGGTGCACCAGAGACGTTGGAGGAGCGCTAACAGATGCAGCCTGGATGGCAGCTCAAGTCAGTGCCAATGCCAAAACCAAAACCAAACCCATCCCCAAAGCCAAAGCCAGTACCAACACCAAGACCAGCGCAGAAACCGACGCCGAGAACAACATTGGCAGTGACAGGGGGGATGTCAGCAGCACCGACACCGACTCGATGATGGGAGACGGTCCCAGCAAGAAACCACAAGAATCCGGCTAGCCTAGCCCCCGCCCCGACGACAGACTCGACCATGGCAGATAGACCGTGAATCCTAAGGAGAGACGAGAGTGTGCCACTTGCCAACTGGATGGACCAGGAAATTGCGTCAGATTTCAACAGAGCGCTGATCCAGGAGCAGGCCCCGGCCCACATCAGGATAATGAACGCAAGGAGGAATGTGAAGGACGCGATCATGGCAATCACGCACCAGAATGCGACAGCGGAGAGGGCTATGGGGTACGGCGATGGTATCATCACGGCAGCGAGGACTATCGACAAGTGAGTCGTTGATGTTGAAGAAACTGAGACCTGGGAAAGCCTAAGGATCAGTGCAGTACCCCTCGTACGGTACATGGGAAATGGCACAGAAGGCCTGCTGATGGTGCGTGAGGAATTTGAAACGAAGCACAAGGGCATAGCGATCCCCACCCTGGTACGATGGGTGGCGAACCCCCGCACCATCTGAGAGAGGAGCCAGCACGGATCAATTGCCATATCATCGGTAGTCTTCCTCGTAAAGGGAAACAAGGTGGCACAGAGCTTCATCAAGCAAGGCATGAAGGCGGCGGGAGTGTGGTACTGAGCTGAGGCCTTCACGAATACAGGCCCTGACAGTAGGTCTGAGCTCTGCTGTGGATGAGGTCACATAGAGAATATGTGCAGCAACAAGCCCAAGTGTGGCTACTGCTCAGGCAGTCACTGGATAAGCAACCACAAGTGCAATGTAGTGGGGTGTACAGTGAAGCAGGGATCACACGGCGGCCACACGCTGCAGAAGTGCTCCAATTGCAGGGGAAATCATCTTGCGTTCAGTAGCAGGTGCGCGAAGAAGACCTAAGCAGCCTCAGCGGTGTGGCAGAGCAGAAAGACAGGAACAGCAGGACAGGCTCCCACAAACGCAGCTCCGCACACGGCAAAGGGGACCAATAGAGTGGTGTTAGGTCACAGACCTATGGGAGGACTGGCAGCAGATGGTGGAAGGGAGGAGAAGGCTGACCCGGAGCAAGAGGAGGCAACAGGGGAGGCGAGAGATGTCATGATGACAGAGGCCGAGATCGCGACGATGACCGTGACTGAAACTGAAGCGTGAGCCCTAGCTACCAATGATTAGAGTGACCGAGCACAATTGAGCAAAGTCGTACAAGTGGACCGTTGTGACGCTGCTGACTGGAGTCGAACGCAGGGCGGACGTAGTGTGCTTGCAAGAGCCACCGAGAGCAAAAGGAGGTATTTGGACCAACCATTCCGCGTACAGAATGAGAAAGAGAAAAAGAGTTTGCACGGGGATACGGAGAGAGAGCGGCATGGTGGTTGATGATCGGGCAGATTTGAGTAGAGGAGCTAACGACGCTGTCATTGCTACGGACGTCAGGAGGGGAGGTGAGACGATAACAAGGATCGTCAACATTTACGATCAAGAAGACATGCGATCTGAGGAGAGACCGGTGTGGAAGTTGAACTGGCAGAGAGTCATTCGGCAGGGTGGCACTGTCCTCGCTGGAGACTTCAACGCCCATAGCACAGGATGGGACCCAAGATGCCAAGTGAAGCGGGACGCTAAGTTCTGGAAAGACATGATTGGCGAAAATGGACTGGAGATTGGAAAGAATGGGAGAGCCACTCAATACTGGACAAGAGAAGGTTAGGAGGGCGAGTCGGTCATCGACCTGAAGCTGGCATATTGACCAATAAGATAGTTGTCCATACTGGCCGATGACCATGCCACCGGATCCGACCACGTGGTTATAGAATCGGACGTGAAAGCTGACCGACAGGAGGAGGCAGACCGCAAATGGATAGTAGGGTGGAATTCAGCTGGAATGATGGAGGAGGACGCTGAAGCGGCGGAGAAGCTTTGGAGAGAGCTTGCGATAGAGGGAGCTCACCTGGATGCAGAGGGCATGGCAGACGAGGTGGAGCAAGTGGCCGCATGGTGTCAGGAGGCAATGGGCAACGTTCTCGACGGCAAGGCAAAGAATATCAGAATCTGCCCAATATCAAACAGGCAGTGGAACACCGACTTCAAGAAAAGAAGGAAGGCGGTGGAACCAGAGAAACTGAGGAGACGGAACTGGGAAGAAGCCGCCAGGGTGAAGGCTGAACTCCAGAACTCAATCGGACAGTCCAAAAGACAAATGTGCAGGAAGTACTTGCAAACCCAGTGGGGGGCCAAGGTAGGGAGAGCAGTACGATACGCGAACCCTCAGGCAGGTACGACCGTGGAAGCCTGAATAGACAGAGAAGGCAAGCAAGCAAACCCATCACTAGAGAAGGAGGAGATGCTAAGCGGCAAGTCTTTTCCACCGAATAACGATGACCAGTACAATGAGCAACCTCCCGCGGAAAGCGCACACAAGTGAGTCATAGAGCAACCAGTGGAATGAGCCATGTGTTCTCAATCGGTCAAAAAAACACCTGCGCTGGACAAGCTGTCTTTCGGCGCCATAAGGTAGCTCTGGAAGTGGGACAAAGAGAGGATCGTGAAGCTGATGAAGGTGGCCATTGACACAGGGAAACATTCAGCGGTGTGGAAGCGGGCTAGCTGAGTGGTGATTCGCAAGCCTGGCAAAGATGACTACACGCAACTGAAGGACTATCGCATCATATCGCTGTTGAGCTGCATGGGAAATGTGGTTGAAAAAGTAGTCACTGAGCTGCTGTCAGAGGAAGCCGAGAGAAGCGGACAACTGAGGGATGGACAATTCAGATGCACAAAAGGACGGTCAGCCATCTGTTAGGGGGGTACTTCGGTACAAAGTACAGGAACATAGGTGCGGCCGAAGATCCTATTTTCTTAGTATTGTTTCTGGTTCGGGAAAGGTGCTGTTCCTTTCTCCAACCGTTTCCACCGGAAGCAATCCAGAGTCTTATGGCGTCCTTTCCTATCTCGTGGCCAAGCACAATGCTGACAATCTCCGGATGCTTTGCTACGATGTAATTCGTTACTGTCGATTCCCTCTGTTGAAGTTCCGAAAGTCTTGATATGTTTCATCTTATTGGATTTCTTTTCCACTACCCTGCTAGCTTGCCGGTTAAAACGACCGATGGCTTTCCTTTCATGTTTGGACTGTTCCTGGAATGCTTCTCAATTATCGATGACCTCGTTATGGATATCGGTTTCGGCGGTACTAATAGATGCGCACTCGGACGTAATATCATCACTATCGGAGTCGATGCCTTTGTTAATATTTTGTTGAATCCTTCCAACCCTAGCTGGATGTATCCTGGATTCCTTTGAGTGAACTGGCAGCTCGGATTTATCGATATCTTCTCGTACTTTCTGATTATCGATATGGATAATTAATTCCTCCTGTAATCCTAATATCGGAGATATCCACCAAACACTTTGCTCTAAAACGATATAATGATTATTTCTGGTGTGAGATATAATCTTCTTGAGGGCGTAAACAATAACGTCCTTATTGGTTTCCAAGGTAATGTCCATTCCTAGGAGGATACTTATCGGTGCGGAGCTGCCGCTACCGACAGCTAATAGATTTTATATATATAGAAGAAGTAGGTATAGGTATCATTAAAACACAATAATATTTCAGATGGTTCTTTGCTGGTAGGTCTCGCTGACTGTTTCGCTGATAGAGGTTGTTCTTCTCATTGCCGGAACAATGTGACCCTTTATATAAAAAGTTCGCTGGAATGTTATGCATGCACACCCATATGTCCTTCTCATGATTCTGATAGCAACGTGCTTTGCGTCTTACATTCCTTATCGTCCAAATGCATGCTAAGGCAAGCCGGCACGTGAATGCGCAAGGTGGAGATTGCCACGAATCCCCAAGGTTATCCTGTACATGCAAATGAGGTATTAAAACGTTACGTCACTGTTAAGAATCAGCCTACACTTGTGCGATATCAGCTATCAAGTCATAACTTCAACTTGAACATCTCACACTCGTATGGTTCGGTGCTCGGGAATGTTGCTGACATAGCGTACAACGTCTTCGAGCTAATCAATAATATAGTATGATTGCATCATAGGTTTACGTGGCGGACAACCACTACTATGCCAATGTAGATTAATGACAAGCACAATGCTTGCAGTTGCCATTCCGCACACGCCAATATGCGGGGTTGTAATCGGCCTCATATCAACCGCCAATGTCATAATCCCTCAATCACGCCGCTGTTCAGGCCGGGACCGTTCCCATTGTCCGGGGAGTGCCCAGTGCTCCGACGTCACATAAGACAGCCGGTGTTAAGATCCCACATACTAGCTTGCAACTAACGATTGCCATGTCTGCAGATACGAACTCCTTTGCTCTACTCCGATCAGACATAATCACTAGAGCATTGGAAAATGAATCTAGATGAGAATAACCCGCTCGGCAGGATTGTAGGCCTTTCGATCTAGCCAAGCTATTGCATCGTCAAATCGGCTGCCACAGCGTTTGCTGAAATAACTCTGCTCAGTTGAAGTTTACTCAATCGAGAGGAGTACCATTCATACCCCGCTAAAGGTAATCATGACTGAAAGTTCTGAGGAAGCCTAGGGCAGTCGTTTTGCATGTCAGGTGGCCCGAAGGTTCCTCTGACAAGTTCCCATCATGGGTTATCCCAGAGTACATATACTCTGCTAGGGGAAAACCTCGAACACCATCGATGCAGCGGCCATCATGGTCGACAGAGTGCACGCAGCCTGGAAGAACGGCCACATAACAGGCATGCTTCTCATGGACATTAATGCAGCCTTCCCAAGTGTGGCGAAAGGAAGACTAGTCAACTTAATGAAGGTCCGGTAAATGGACAGAGACCTTATCCGATGGACGGAGAGCTTTTTCTCGGAGACAATGTTTGAAATAATAATTGAGGGCAACGCCATCGAAAGACACCCAGTGCAAGCGGGGGTCCTGCGGGGCTGACCTGCGTCACCGATCCTCTTTGCAATTTACACCTCAGGACTGATCAATTGGGTCGAAGAGTAAGTATCAGAAGCCGAAGTGCTATCGTGTGTAGACGACCTCGGCTAGGTGGTGACCGGCAGCAATGTCAACCATGTCGTCACGAGACTTCAGATATGCACGGTAAAGAGCCTCAAGTGAGCAAGTAGGCAGGGGCTGCAGTTTGACACCGCAATGACGGAGGCGCAGCTGTTCACGCACAGACGGGTCCATAGGAAACACCTTCGGCCGGAACACGCAACAAAGATAAGAGTCGGGAACGAGATTCTATGATTCAACACACAGGCGACACACTTGCTAGGCGTCTGTATTGATGCACACCTAACTTGCATGGAGCAGCACAACCGATGCATGAAGAAGGCCAGGGCAGCAGAAGCTAAACTCTGCACCCTTACCAAGACATACGGCGGTGTTCCGGAGAGTGTAAGCACCGTCCAGGTGACGTGCGTTCAAACGGTCCCACTCTATGGGAGCGAGCTTTGGTGGGACCCCAGACAAGTGGGAATGCGAGACGACATCGAACGCTTCCTCAATCATCAAGCCAGGTCCCTCAAGGGCGCGCTGCCAATGAGCCCGCACGGCGCACCCATGAGAATGTCCGGGCTCACACTGCCACCGATGATCTTCGACGCAAGACAGCAGTGATTCACAGTGAGACTATCACACGCATGGAGTAGCAGGCTGAAGGAGCTACACCACAACCCCTCCTCCGGTGCACCGATGTTCAAGGTAATCAGGGAGGAGAATGAGCGGGGCCGGACAACTGAATGTACGGATCATCCACCCCCGGGCGAAGAATCTGTGGTCAGGACCATGATACTAGACAACTCCACCGCAGCACAGAGCGCCACGCAAAGCTGTGCAAGAGAGAAACAAGACAAAGTGGGAGCAGTGGTCTGGATGTGGTGGAGAGATGCATCACGCTCAGACGATGGCCGAATGGGACCCGCAGCTGTGTGTAACCACATAAATGAAGGGAGGTCATGCCGCGGCTTTCTGCGCACTAGACGTACAGTGGACATTGACACTGAACTGTGGCCGATCGGACTTGCACTTGACGTGGCGATTGAGCAGAGAGACAAATTGCAGACGCATGGAGTTAAGACGGTAGCAGTCTTGAGGGCCTCAGAGGCCGCGATCCGACGAACGGCACACCATGGGTCGGACCCAGGGCAACCTCGGTCTGGGCTGATCGACGGAATTGTGCGGAATCTTCTTGCCCATGGCATGGCAACCATAATCCACTGGGTCCCGGGACACACCGGCATCCCCTGGAATGAAGAGGTACACCCTCAGGCGAACTCAGTACAAGACGCAAGCAGAAGCAGAGTCATAGAGGGGTTGTACACCTGGGCCTGCAATAGGGCGAGACTAATCTCCGAGGGGAGATCAGCAGCCAATGCGAAGTGAGAGGCCATCATGTGCAGTAAGCACTGCAGCTACAGACTGAAGGGCAGGGCAGGGACCAAGAGACCTATCCCGATCGCAAGTGCCAAGTCGAGGATTGCTATGTTCTTCCGACTGAAACCCGCGCACATGCCCACTGCAGTTTTCTTGAGAGGATGCGGCCACCGAGATGACAACAAGTGCTGGTGGTGTGGAGGCACAGTGTCCCAGACGCGGGAGCACCTGTTGCGCCACTGCGGCAGGAGGAAATATCACCTGAATGATCCTGGAAGGCGGTGGGGAAGGCGACAGGCTGGAAAGCAGGCAGATGCCGACATGTGCTGATCTCTGAGCTGTTTTCCCTAGAACCGTGCGACCAAGCCGTGATGGACTTCCTGGCGGCCACTAAAGTCGGGAAGTTCCCGCCCAAAGTGCAGCAGGAGTAGGGAGTGGGCTCAGGGCTCAGGAGCGGGGAAGGGGGGGGGCGGCGGTAACGGGGTTACACATTTCTTTCTTTATTTCAGTCTTTCCTTTTGTCTTTCTCTCATTTCACCTTTGCATTTGTCAATGGGGACGAAGGGTAGCGGGGGGGGAGCTACGCAAGTGTTAGCAACGGGTCCAAATTCCCGGGTCGGTTCCGGGTCCGGTTCCAACCCGGAACCGAACCGTTGCAACGGGTTTCCACACAAAACCCGCTCCTCAAAAGTCAACATTTCTTGCTCCAATTAAGTATTTGAGTTCTAATCGTATCGTGACATGACCAGTACGTAGATTGTGCAGTTCAAGCCGCTCTTTCGCCTCCCGCTTGCAGAGTTGTGATCCGACCAATATTCGTTGAGTCGCTATCGAAAACCCGCTAATTTCGCGTAAAATTTGCCTTTATTTCACAGCCACACAACGAATATCGGTCGGATCGCAAATCTGAAAGCGAGAGGTGAACGAGCGACTAGAACTGCACAATCTACGTACTGATCATGTCATGATACGATGAAAACTCAATTAGTTAATTGGAGCCAGAGTTGTAGGACCCGTAAAATAGAACCGCGGTCCGGTGCGAACCCGTCCCCGAACCCGGTGGGTACCCCTGTTTTCCGGGTAACAACCCGGACTGGACCATCCGGTCCGGTTCCAAACCCGGACCGCAGCCGGGTAACCCGGAACCGTTGCTAACACTAAGCTACGCCATCTAGCCGGCTTGCCCGGCGGAGGAGGGGGTTATTAAGGTCCTGTCATACTCTAAATAGTGTGAACACAGTATGATTAAATCAAAAACAATCAGTCTGACTTGGTTTAAAAACAATCGTCCGAACTCACTCAACAAATTGTTCAAGTTATTCAGGTATATAACAAAGAAAAGAACATTCTGGAGGAAGAATATGAATCTCTGAAGAATGTGAGGATGAATATGGAGACTCGCCTTCAGACAGAAAAAGTACGAATGGACTCTCAAGTATCAGGAGTAGGATATGTGATGCAACTCCAGCAGGCAATGCTGAAAGAAGTACCATCAGGAATTCACGTACTACAGGAGCAACATAATCAGATAGTAGGAGAGGCTACTGATTTGTTTGTGGGGAGACAGGCAGAATCGAATGCCCAGCCTAAGAACATTATCAACAATGGACTACGGATTGTTGTGGTCAAAACATCGGTACAGGCTGCTCAAAAAACTGTAGCAATTCTGTTGAATACAATGTATGAAGTTAATAAGGTCCTGGCAACTATTACGGAATCAATGAAGCATATTCCATCCAACAGAGAATTACACCACCATTCGGCTACCATGGATGAGAAATGGGCTCAGGTTGAAGAAATTTACACCAGGTTAACAACAGCCATAGAACAATATAAGTTTTCCGAATCAACACCTTTTGAGTTTGGGCAAAGTGTTGCTGGACCATCAGGAACCCATCGGTATACGCATCCGGAATGGCAACCAGCTTGTCAGTCTCCATCAGGGTCTCGTTTGAGAGACACCGAGAGTGTGTCCACTTGGAACTTCCGAAGAATTCAAGGAGGAGCAGGGAGTGATTAAGCACCTGGAGGTGTAGTAGGCGGCGCAGATGGCCGAGCAGCACGAGGCGAATCAGCCAGAGGCGCGGCAGGTGGAGGTGGATGAGCGGCGGGGGACCCGGCACCACTACCGGATCCACCACTATCTCACCATGCAGGATCTGGTGGCCAACGGTGGTCAAGACGACAGCGGTGGATTAGAGAATTGGACTTCGCCAAACCCATTAAGATTAAAGATCCTAAGAAATTCTAATGAACGCCAGGCAAAGATTTCGAGACCTGGTGGATATTGCTCCAGGTCTACATAGCAGATTAACCGGAAAAGATCGCTAAAGATGAATGAACCATTGATTGGATAGGTTTGTTAATGGACAGCTATGCAGCGTCATGTCATATTCAATTGCTTGAAGGAACATTTGCTGGGACTCATCCAAAATCAATAATGGGATATATCAATGTGTTCAAACTCAGGTTTGAGGATAAGGATGCATAGGATAAAGGCTATGCAGATCATGAGAAAGTCCGGTACGAGGGTTGCATGCGCGATATGTTGGCCAAAATCCAAACCTGTAATGATTAGGCTATGGTTAGTGGTGCAGCACTAAAGAAATTGTTTCATGAGAGGCTTCGGCAAAAGATCCTCGAACAAATGCATACCGTGGACCTGACAGGAAAGACTGGACAGGAAATTATCACAATCATCGTGAATGCAGAATGTACTGCTGAAAAGTGGGAGGCTGCAAAAAATATATAGATCTTAAATCCACCTCAAGTTCACAGGACAAGAAAACTTTGAAGCGTGATAGGGGTGATAGGAAGATTCAATGCAAAGACCAAGGAGATAATGATCGATCGGAAAAAGGTTTGAAGAAGTTTGAATTGGACAAGTCCGAGCAGAGATCCAACCGGAATTATACAAAAACCAAAGGAATCGATTCTTTGGACATTGAATAAAAAAGGCAGCAGGAGAATACCGTAGATGTGCCTGGCCTTCGGATAGGAAAGGGAGCCATCTGGTTAAGAATTGTGTTAGGCCAATCAAATTGGATAAAACAATGGCAAATAATGCTAAGGCTAAGGAATTTCAGAAAATGAAGGTAACTGGGATAGAAATGTCTAGTGATGACCTGGAAGAAGAGGAGTCGAGTTCCTCAGATTCAGAAGAGTCAGAGTCGGATGAGGAATCAGATGAGGATGATTTGGACAGTGAGTATATTGATAAATCAGAAAAAGAGGATGAACAGGAGGCAGAAGTGGAAGGAAATTGGTGGGATTCACTGCAAGAATCAGATTAGCAAACAACATTAAGCTTGAAGGTCGAAAATTAATGTTTTAACAAACTTATCTTGATAGGAAGACCTCGTCTTTTGATTTTTCCTCTCAGGATGATCGGAAGATCGAAACTGCTGGCCAGTCAGGAAATATGTACGCAACATGCTTTCTGGCATCACTCCACTGTCATCATCCTTATAACTGGTAGCAGGTCCGCTATTGTCGAAAGGATAGCGATGAGGAAATTCAAAGCTTCCGAACCGCCGCTTAGGCAGCCGAAAAAACTAACTTACCAATGGAATTTGTGTATTACCAACCAGCTACGTGAAGGAAAATCCGGAAAATATCCTCCACAACTGACGGGAAATGACCAATATACAGGTTGTTTGCGCACACCACAATGAGTACTTCCTACTTGGACTCATGCTCGATTGCGGAATGTACTCATTTGTCATATCACCCAAAGCTGCGAAAGCCTTTTCAATCCCTGTCATCCAGCGAACGAAGATACATGATTCGTGAGATGTATCAGGAAGGAAGCCAAAAACAGAATGTCTATTTACAGTACCTTTAGCATGATCATATGGCTATCACCATTGCTATGACCAAGGCAATCACGCTTTCAAAGTATTTAAATTTCCCACAGAATATGACTCATTAATTCCTGCGTGGGATTTTGAAAAACTTAAGGCTAGAGGAACGAGTACGAGCCATTGACATTTTCCTCATTGCCCGTCAGAATGTTATGGTCATGGAAAAACAACCCCTGAATATTGCATAACATATGATAGAAGAATTGCACCTAACAATGTGCCACTTCATTTCGGAGCAAAAGATATGAGCAACCCGTCGATAGCTCAGAAACTACCCACACATTATCATAAGATCTTGATCCTATTTGCCCCAAAAGAGTTGGAAAAACTACCCAACAACACAGGCTGTGACTCTCGAATTGAGCTATTAGGACCAGATGATAAACTACAAATGGGTCCTATTTAACAATCGTTCCAGGAGGAAGAAAAACTTATGGTGAAATACCTGAATACAATGATTAAGGAGGGAAAGATTCGACCATCCAGCAGTACAGTCGGAAGCCCCATATTATTTGTTCCCAAACCCAACAGTCGCAGGTTCCCTCTTTGTATTGATTATCGACATCTGAATGATTATACGGAGAATGATAGAACACCATTATCAATTCAGAAAGAACTTCAGAGTTGACTTAATGAAGGAACGTATATTATGAAGGTTAACCTCAAGTGAAGGTTTTACCTGATAAGAATGGCTTTAGAAGATGAAAAGTGTACTGCTGTTCGTACTAAGTTTGTGTTATATGAATACTTGGTTATGCCGTTTGGGTTATGCAATGCACCCGCTGCTTTCCAGAGAGAAATAAATAGGATTCTTCGACCTCCCTTGGGCCTTGAAGTGGTCATTAAACCAGACATTCACATTTATGATGATAAAGGAATGGTAGTAGAGGCTTATATTGATGACATATTGATAGCCCTAAAGGATCTCTCGATACACACCCCAAACAAGTCTTGAAGGTTTTCCAACTTGTAATGGACAACCACATGTGTATCAGGATAGATTAGTGTGTTTTCGACGATACCGAAACGACAATTCTGGGATTTGTGGTTAGCGGATCATCATTGGGCATGGACCCTGAGAAAGCCAAAGCAATTGTGGATTGGCCTAGGCCAACATCAAGGAATGCAGTTCAACAACTCCTCAGCTAATGGAATTTTTACCGGGGGTTTATTCACGACTTCTCAGGAATAGTGTGACCTACTATGGATCTACTCCGACAGGATAGAGAACTCTTCTGTAGTGGGGCACAGGACGCAGCGTTCCAGACAATAACTATATGATGTTCCTCCGGAAAAACCCCGATTCTTAGACACTATTGTTACCGGGGTATTTTAAGTCCAAGTTTCAATACAATATTTATTAGACCAAATACAGCGACCTATCCCCTTGTCCTTCCTTCCTCATCTTCCCAGACTCAATCTCTTATCCTTCCCAGACTCAATCTCTTATCCTTCTAAGAATAAGAGCTTACCACTCTTCCTCGTCCGTCCAAGGTGACTCTTCAGACCACTCTTGGTAGAGTAATTGTTTGGTAGTGTTTTATCTGGGTACGTCATACCCAATATTGCTTATAATCGCTAAGAACAAATGATGTGGAGAGATGTGGGTAAAACCCCGCTTGTTGCAAAATAAGATTGCTTTGCCGATGGTCCTGACGATCTGTTGGTGTGCGTACTGAGATGCAATTGGTCTTGACGAACTCGTAAAGAGCGTATTCACTGAGTGATAGTAAGGAAGTAATCTTGAAAGTATATGGTAGATAGAATTCTAAATAATAGTCCAAGGTGTTCTTCGCTGGTAATGTCTGAGTGTGGATTGCTTCTAGAGGTTGGTTCTTTTCACCGTCGGGGACGACGTAAGCTTTGTATAATCGGAGTCGCAGGTCACGCTTGCCTTTGACTCTCTGTCATGACACCCTTATTGCTTGATAGCTTATCTCTGGAAACATCTGAAGTGCTCCATTGATAGTGCCATGAATTCCCTCAGATTATCATGTTCATGCATGAGCCGTTTTGAGCCGTTGCGTCCCCTATTGGGCAGTCCTCATGATCATTATATCATACGCAAATAATAACAGCTCATATCCTCGTGTTCAACATCTTGCTTCCCATTCGTTCAGTATCTAGACCATCTGATGACTTTGGTCTTATTAGTGCTTATCGCAATATAATATTAATAGCTCTTCACTGTTAATTGCCTCACCATTAATTTGGCTATTCGGCATTGCGTCAGAGATTTAATCTGCGACCAACCAATACTCCGCTAGTGTACACTATGACACGTCGATGACATTGCAATGCATGTGGTCTTCACTCAACAAGCCGGTTTGCTTCTGGCCTCATATCTTCCGCCGATGTCATTACTCCCTCAGACACTGCATGTTTAGCTCTCGACCTTCCGTAAACCGCAGAGTGCCGCAAGTTCTCTCACAGCTTAGCGCGTGGGCTTGCAGATCTCTCATACTCGCATATTGCAATAACATCTGCTGTGCATGTTATTCCGCGTCATCGCAGCTCAACTATGCATTGTCCCACTAAACAGGGTTCAATAGGTGTGGGCAATCATTCAGTGCACCGCTGAAGATTTTTCACTTCCCAGTAATGGCTACTTAATTGCATCATCATAGTTGTATTGGCTGGTGCGACCGTAGTCTTCACTAATTGATCGACACGCCGCTGAAGTGTAATCCAGCTAAAGATCACTTGACTGACAACATGTTCACGTTCTCAAAGATATGTGTTTTGCACGTGTACATCGCGAAAGACATCACACATGTACCTGCTCCATTCAACCATGTATCATTACCGCTGCTACAGGAGAACCCCTAACAACTATCACTTGAGTTGACTACCATTGGTCAACCAGTGTCATCAAATTTTGCAATTGCTGGTATACTTCTCCAAAAGTTTGAGGACAGGAAGATAGACCCAGTTTGGTTCGTATTAAGGAAAGTAATCCGTGCCAAGTTCAACTACGACGTATACGATAAGGATATGTTGGCAGTAGTCTACTCCTTGAAGGAAAATCACCATTTTCTTCAAGGAGCTGAGCATCAGGCAACTGTTTATTCAGATCATCAAAACATCAAGTATTTTAAATCGGCAACATTACTAAATCCAGGTCAAGGCAGGTGGGAGGAAGAGCATACATAGAATAATTTCGAATTGCTATATCGGAACGGCTCTTCAAATGTTACAGTAGATATCTTTTCTCGGTGCCCAGTGTTCATCTCTAGAGCAGGCAGTACAACTTCAGCAACTAACCAAACAATGTTAGGAAAAGAACAATGGTTGGAAGTTGGAGCAATGGAATTAGATCCCGATGATGTGATCGGGTCAATTCACAAATCAGCAATAGAAGTGGAGCAATTGTTGCCGGATGCAAGAGAAAGCATTAAAGAGAATGCCAGGTTAGATGAGAAGTATTGGGAACTATGCAAACAGGTTTCATTGGGAGGGCTTATCAGCAAAAGCTTGGAAATTCAAAACAAACTCCTAGGTTGGAAAACCAGGATATATGTGCCCGACAGACAACGGCAACAAATAATTAGTTAGGAATCCAATTAGAAGGTAGCTGGACAAATCACAACAGCAAGGACGCTTGTATTGGGTACTAGGAACGTTGTCCGGAGTTACATGGAACCCGATATTCGGAAGTACTGTAGCAAATGCGATACCTGCCAATGGACGAAGTCCCAAGACATGCGAAGCATGGTCTCCTGCATCTGTTGGAATTAGCATGCAAGCGATGGATGCATATCAGCGCCGACTGTATTACCAATTTGCCGGAATCATAAGGAGTCATAATGACCTTGGTGATAGTAGACTGGTTTGCTAAAATGTTGTATTAAATTCAGTTAAAAAAGAAGGATTAACCAATGGTGGCGAGAGCGTACCTGGAAAATGTATGGAAGTATCATGGGTTTTCAACGGAAGTGGTATCCAATAGAGACTCTAGATTCACTGGAAGATTGTTTACGGATTTATACAATTACCTAAGATTTCAAAGCACTATGTCAACAGCATGTCAGCTGCAAACTGCAGGCCTTACTTGACGAATCCATCAGATGATCGAATGATATCCCGGCTCTTCTATGCATTACGAGCAAAATCATTGGGCATCCACACTAGCTATCGCGGAGTATACCTATAATAATTCGAAGAATTCATCCCCTAAGATATCCCCATTTTATGCGAACTACGGATTTGAACAACGAACGAATTGGCCAACGGAGATTCTGTTCAGAAACCTAGTATCAGAATGATATGGGTATTATTTGAATCCGGTTGACAAAAGCCATCAGGAATGGTTAGAAGGATCGGTCGAAGCAATGCGAAAGAATTACTACAACAAGTTGAAGATGATAAAAGCAATCAAAAATGGAAAACAAGTAATGCTTAACGGACGGAATATTGGAACAATGCACCAATGTTTGAAACTGGAGGATACGATGCTTGGTCCATTCAAAGTCCTATTGGTAGGAAGCAATCTCCGATATTGCGAGGCTTAGCTACCAGAATGTTGGAAGATTAATCTGGTCTATAATATCAATCGACTCGAATGCTGGAAAGAAACCGACCCTAAGCAACCACTAATCGAACTTGGAGCGGACGGTGTTGACTGGATAATGGAATCACTAATTGCAACGGACCATCAGATGACAACCCGAAGCGACATGTGTTTTTGGTAAAATGGAAGGATTTTTTGAATGAAGAGAATACTTCAGAAACATCTGAGAATTTAGCGGATAACGACCTGAGGTTGTTAGAAGAATTTTACAAACAAAACCCTGCAGTAGAAAAGGACAGAAGGTTTCAAGGAGTTAAAAAGAAGGGGCAAGAGAAAACGAAATAAGAAGAAAAAGATAGTTTTGAAAGTTAAGGGATTTGATTTACCTTGTGACTGGAAGTAAGTTTTGTTGATTACATTTGTTCTGACGGAGCACCATTGAGGTCACCGGTCTTAGAGATGGGTGTGACATTAGGGGTTCTCCCTGAGCAGCAATGATGATACTTGTTTTGAGATCACGAGGATGCATACAAAACATCGTTGGGCATAACACCTATGCTAGTGATATCAAGTGATAAGTAATATGCTCTTTAGCGGGAGTTCATCATAATCGCGCAAATACTTAGTTGTTTGTTCACGCCTGAATATTCTATGGGACATGTATGGGTATCATACGGGGCAGTTGTTAGTCAATATGGGATAAAGAGGACTCATCACTCCTGACCCATAATCGGCATGGATCAAGTAAGACACTTTCCGGTCAGAGAAATGTCTCAACCATAACATGACCAAACTGAGGGATTAACAACATTGGTGTTGAGCCTAGAGCGAGCACCATGCATTGGGTTGTATGGTTTGGATCGCAAGGTAACCTGATAGCGGATACAAGCTTAATTCTCAATGATCTACGTTGGCATAGTATTGGTTGGTCGCCGGATAATCTATGATGCAATTTAATAGCTCACTTGCATGAGGAATTAAAGAGGTGATAAGCAATATCAAGCTGATTGGGGGTTGTTCCAACTGCCATCTCATACGATTGTAAGATATCTAAGTTCGGGTGGCGAATGAGATGATAGTGAGCGAAGGATGGCCTGTTTGTAATCAGAAGTGTAATGGATTGGAAGCACATTTCAGAAGGCTTATCGTGACTATCAAGTGCTAGGAGGTCTGACCTAGAGATAATGCTATGACACCCAGAGGAGAATGTTGGGGATAAAGAGGCAGCATTGTTTGAAGGAATGAAAGAGTCTCATCCATAAGATTAGCTTTCAGAGACTCCGAAGATGATCTTAAAATATTGTCAAGAATTCTATCAGCTTTCATAAATACTACTCTCATCCATCTTCGTGACCCAGTAATGTATGCCTGGTCAACACTTGACACAGTCTGAATATGCACTGCAACAATTTGTTGTACTATTCTGCAACTTGTGTAAACAGATGGATGAAGCACAGTTAACTCACACCTACTGAAGTGTTTTTCGTTTTTGTCAACTTGAGAATATCATCTTCCTGCTTTTTGAGTACTTGAACACTTCCGCACAACCATTCAATCAGTGCGCAGAAGAGAGGCTGCACGACAGGGAAATCTTGTCTTCCTATACGTGGGCGATTGGCTTTGGACAAGGTTTGATTCAGGGCGCTCTTGGGTTATGGTACAAGAGGTCGAGTTCTAGGATTAGACGAGGAGAGAAGGAGTTTTGATATAGGCAGTCGTACTTTGATTCAATAAATATTGTATTGATTATTGGCATCTAAACACCGCTGCAACACTACCGGAGTCTGGCGACATGGCTGCATCGGTTTAAATGAATCCGCTAAGCAATTGTTCTCACTTCATCACTCACCATGTAACGCAAGTGTAATCGCACTAAAGATCACTTCACTGGCCTCCTATCCGATGACAAGAATTGGTCTGGTGCATATTGCATGACTATACAAAGAGTAACCCTGCGGCATGTATTCATTCTACTATCAGCAGTTGCATTCTCTCTTGGGAAGGACAACCCGTCACACCAGACCCGGCCCAATGTACCAGTCCGGAATTGTTGCCCACACAGGTCGTTAGCCATGCTCAGGGGTTGGTGGACCCAGTGCTGGCCCCGGAGGTTCTCACCATGGCGGAAGCTCGCTGTATCCAGGGATTTGCACTGATCACATGATTGGCTGATTGTGGTCCATGGTATCTACATTGTCAGCCAATATATGTACCATATCTCCCTGGCCAATTGTCTGAGGTTCTTTGCCATCATCTTTATTCTCATCCTCCTTCTCATCCTCATTCTGCTATTCCTACACATCCTCCACCTTCTCTTCTTCCTTCTATTTATCTTCCTGCTATTCATCATCACCATTCTTATCCTTATCCACATTGCAATCTAGAATTATGCCTTACCGTGCATTTACACAATTCTATATATCGATATCCAGTTCCAAATCATGTTCTGAGTCATCATTACCTTCTGACTGCTCTACAGAGTCAGTACCCTCGTCTGATGAAGTTAACATATATCGCAATACCCGCTGCTTGAAATTTACCCGATATAGTTACTCCTCCATTTCCCAGTCGACTTTTGTTATTTCCTTCTGCATCAGACATGGCACAGCGGGAAAAATGACCTTACGCGACCCATAACTCATAGAGAAGCTGTGTGTGGGCCGGTAATGCATAACATAGTTGACGCGTGGCACTATGAAGTCCTATGGACCTACGCATCGACTAGATTACTATGATACGTGTGCAGTTATGAGCGCTTGATACTATACATCATGCTGCATTCAACAAACTTGAAACCAAACTGCCAAATGCACTTCTTTGCACGCTCCCAAATGCACTCTGAAGTACACACCTGATTGCACTCGCCTGTACACTCCCAGCCTGCTTGACTTACGCTCTGAAGTAAGCTCTCAAGACGCTCTTAATCGCACTCCCGAGCATGCTCGCAAGTACACTCCCAATTGCACTGTATGGGACTCTCCAAATTGCACTCGATGGCACACTCCCAGCCTGCTTGACTATACGCTCCCAGGTCTGCTCTCAAGAGGCTCTCAATCACACTCCCGAGCACGCTCTCAAGTACACTCCCAGTTGCACTCGATAACACACTCCCACCCTGCTTGACTATACGCTCCCAAGTAAGCTCTCAAGATGCTCTCAATCACACTCCCGAGCATGCACTCAGGTACACTCCCAATTGCACTCGATGGTACGCTCCCAGCCTGCTTGACTATACGCTCCCAAGTAAGCTCTCAAGACACTCCCAAGTACACCTTCGAGTCACTCTCAAGTACGCTCCTATTTGCACTCAATGGTACACTCCCAGCCTACTTCCCTCTACGCACCCAAGCACACTCTCAAGAGAGATGACACTCCCAATCTCACTTGACTATATGCTCCCATGTATGCTCCTGTGTGCTGGATCCAGAGACTTGCTGAGTTGCAGACACCAGGCACGGGGAGGCGTGAGGTTGGTGGCGTACAGGGGGCAGTGTTTGGTGGGCGGCGTGTGGTTTGTGGCAGATAGCGGGCGGCGTATGGTGGCCAAAATCATGACGTCAGTCGATATCATAGTCTGAACCGTATCTTTAGCGCGGCCACCGCGACAAGATCTCAAGATGCCTCATACTCATGGTGTTGACAATTCTTGCCTTAGATTCCGCAGGAAAGGAAGACAATTGGATCTTGGGGAGAGCAGATCTCCGACTCAGATTTTCCAGCGGAATCTAGTGCCCGCTTCCCATTGATTGTGGGCCTTTGTGTGCGCATTCGGTCTGGGGCCGATGGGGAAGATGGCAATGGCAATGGCAATGGCAATGGTGATGGGGTTGGCGATTGTGATCATTGTACCAGAAGTACTTATACAAGTAGGTTGGCTACATCAACGTCAGTATCAAAGCTTCCACAGACTTAGAGCCTTCTACTAGCCAAAGTTTCCACAAACTCAGAGTTTTCCATCAGCCAAAAGCTTCCCATGGAAAACTCGACTGCTCCAGAATATACTCCTACATGCTCGATCCAGAGACTTGTTGAGTAGCAGACGCAAAACACCGGGAGGTGTGAGGCAGGTTATGTGTGGCGAATAGTGTTTGGTGGGTGGTGTGTGACATGTGGCAGGTGGTGGGTAGCGGGTGGCAGGCGGCCAAAATCATGACGTCGGTCAGTATCATAGTCTGAATCTTTTCTTGAGCGTGCCCACGGATACGAAATCTCACGATGCCTCACGACCATGGTGTTGACAATTGCAGCGTTAGGTTTTGTAGGAATGGTAGACAATTGGATCTTGGGGAGAGCAGATTTCCGACTCAGGTTTTCCAGCGGAATCTGCTGCTTGCTTCCCATGGATTGTGGGCGTATCTGTGCGCATTTGGGCCGGGGCTGATGGTGATGATGGCGATGGTGATGATGGTGATGGTGATGACGGCGATGGTGATGGTGTCGGTGATGGTGATCATTTTACCAGAAGCACTTAGACAAGTAGGTTGGCTACGTCAACGTTAGCATCAAAGCTTCCACAGACTTAGAGCCTTCCATTAGCCAAAGATTCCACAAAGTCAGAGTTGGCGAGCGGCCAAAGGCTTCCAGTGGAGGAAAACTCCACTCCTCCCAAAGCGCGGCTCTCTCAAGCGGGCTCTGAAGGAGGCTTTCGATCGCCAGCGGGCTCTAATGCAGACTCGCAGCGATAGTGTTTACAGTGCCAGTATAACAGCTGGCAGTAAAGACAAGTATAGGTCCATCTCTGGCCAGCAGCCATATATAGTTCCATAGGCCCAGGCACACATCTCTATGGATCGACTATAGATGACTATAGCCTGCGCGTCGCGCAGGGGTCCACGGGAAGCTTGCTATGAGCCGTGTGTGTGCATGTGTGCACGTAGCGCAGCCTATAGTCGATTTGCACTGTTGCCGATGCAAGGCACATGAGATGTGATGTCTGATGGGTCAATCAAGCGGTTGAATGCAGTTTCGCACAGATGCCGTTCAACCGTTCAGAGAAATGTACCCCCCTGGGGTTTGTTCAATGATTACTTTCCCATTCCCATTCCCATTCCCCTTCCCCTTCGCCTTCCCATCCTCCATCGCATCCCTGTTCTCCATCGTGGCTGATTATGAGTTGCCTACCCATTCCAGTTCCTGTGCTACGTTCCAATCTGATTGAACATCGTTTTCTCATTTACTTTCTGGTACTATCACCCCATGCAGTTGTCATTTTCATGGCCATTCAAAGGGCAGCTCTGACCGCTGCTCAACGCTGCTGGATCCGCCCACTTCTGATCATTGACATCATCGTCAACTATCTAGTTTCAATTTAGTGGTCTCAGAGCCATGAAGTCGAGTGGCTTGTACTGCCAGCAGCCTGGCAGCTAAATCTTTTCCCTAGGATCTTCATTTCCTCCTCAAGTGAAATTCTCGCCAGGATGATTAACCTTTGCACAGGATATTAGCCACTGAGTGGTGTGATTGACGTTACCACCGAAGTCATGGTGGTTGTCCCACTTTTAATTTTGCAGATGGTCCTGGGTTATGTCAATTATTTGCCCCATATATTAGTGAAAGGCTGTCCACCACTCCTGACAAGGTGAACACCGGTTACCCTGACTGAGGCTCATGAGCTGGCATTGTGGAATGCGGAAAGTCATGATTGAATCAGCACAGATTATATCATAAATTATGTCCCATGCCCTAGCACCTTTGACAATACAATCCATGTATACTTGTATGATTTCATGGATGTGTTGCATTATGGATGCCTGTATACAGTCTTGATACACTGACAGAATTTGAATTGTAACCAATGTCGTCATTTTTGTTCCAGCAGCTCACTTCCCCTTTTCATTGCTGCTGCCCTTTGGCGCCATCACTCTGAGTTGACAATCAATCAACTTCTGTGGTGTGAGGAATGTGGTACAGTCAGATGTAGGGGAAAGGCACCCAGGCTGAACGTACAATGTTGGGTAGATTGTACGGTGTTTTTTGGAACACCAGTTGTTGTTTTGTGCAAGTCATGAGATATCAAGATAGATCAGGATGCTGGTGGTGTGAACGATGCAGAATGTAGTGGGATAGGAGGAGTAGGCATGATGAAGCAATATAGATACTCTAGTTTCCGCGATTTCTCGATTCAACTATCAAAATATTATAATTATCATTCATATCCAGCTTGTGTTAGTCAACAAACACAACATTACACAGCCTACAGGTGCTGTAGTTTCCAGTCACGTCATGGACGAGAAGCCTCAAGATGAGATTGAATAGTTGAGTTGAGAAATGCTTCTGACCAGAGGCATTGCTTTTCCATCAAAATCAACTTTACTCGCTCAAACTTTGGGGACCTCACATCAATTTGAGTTGTTCTCCGCATGGTGCACCTCTGGAACCATTCAAACCAGTTACCAATGTTTGGGGTTATCCCCTAGCAGAGTATATGTAACCTGGGATAACCAATGATGGGTACTTGTCAGTAGACATTGCTTTATCTGACATTCAAAATGCCTGCCCTAGGCATCCTTCGAACATTCAGTCACCAATACCTTTTGCCGGTTATCGGTGGTACTTGTCTTGATTGAATATGCTTCAGCTTAACGGATTCATTTCTGATGATGCAATTACACTACCAGATCAAATGGGCTACAATCCAGCCGAGCGTGTAATTTTCAACCAGATTGATCTTCCAGATACTAAAGGGATTGTGTCTGATCGGAGAGAGCAAAGGAGTTCGCCCTGCAGACACGGCATTCAATAGCTTAAGTTAGTACGCGGGATACTAAGATTGGCTGTCTTATGTGACGTTGTAGCACTGGGCACTCCCCTGCCACCGAGAATGGTCTCAGCTTGAGCTGGGTGTAACTGAGGGATTATGGCATGACTGTTGATATGAGGTCGGAGCATCCCCGCACATTGGTTTGTGACGGAATGGCAACTGCAATTCTTTGTACATGTAATTTAATCTACATTGGCATAGTAGTGGTTGGCCGCCACCTAAACCGGTGATGCAATCATACTACAGTATTGTGTAGCTTGAAGACACCATACTCTATGTCTGCAGTCGTTTCCGATTACCGAACCATACCAGTGTGAGATGTCAAAGTTGAAGTTATGATCTGACATATGATATCTTGCGGGTGTGGCCTGATTCTTATCAGAAGCGTAACACTATAATACCTCACCTGAATGAACACGATATCCATGGGGATTCGTGGCAGCCACTACCATGCACGTTTTCAGCCCAACTTGCCTAAGCATGCATGCGCACGATAAGGAATGTAAGACGTGAAGCACATTGCTATCAGAATCATGGAAAGGAACTATGGGTGCACATGCGTAACATCCCAAGGAACTTTCTATAAAGAGGTCACATTTTTCCGGCAATGAGAAGAACAAGCTCTGGCAGCGAAACAGTGAGCGATACCTACCAGCGAAGAACGATCTGAAATATTGTTCTGTTTTTGTAATACGTATACCTATCTATTAGCTTTCTTTAGCTGCAGCCCCGCACCATTAAGGAAGTATCCTATGAATCACAATCACCTTCAAAAAGGATAACAACGTTATAATATACACGCTTAATCAAATCTTATCTTACGCCAGAAATAGTCAGTACTTTTTCCTGTCCCAGAGAATTTGTTGGATATCTTCGATTATCGGTTTACAACAAGGATTAATTATCCATATCGACAATTTCAAAATACGTAGCAGTATTGCTGGTGCTTCGATGCCGTCTGTGATATGAACCAATCAGGAGACCCTCAGTACATGTAAGAAGAATTCAGTTAGAGATTCTCCCCTAACAGCGATAAAGATACATGACAGATCGAAGAAGATACATATCTTAGGGTAACGTAAGGGATGCAAAACACCTACCTTCAATTACGATGTCATGTTTGTCTGTCAAGTGATCTTTAGCGGGATTACACTTGAGTCACTTGTCGATCAAGCAGTGACGATACGCTCACACTGTCGGACTCAACTATGATGACGAAGTTATGCTGCCCGGTCAGGAAGTGTAAAAACCTTCTTTGACGCATAGAGCTCTTGGCGATGATTACTATATTTTATCTAGCGGGGCAATGCATAGTTAAATTGCAAATACGCAGAATTACATGCACAGCAGACGTTATACAATATGCAAGTATGAGGGATCTGCAGCTCAGACTCTAAGAGGTGAGAACAACCATTGCACTCCCCGGTTTACGGAATGTCAAAATCTAAGCATGCAGTGTGTGACGGATTAATGGCATTGGATGAAGATAAGAGGCCTGAAGCGAACCGATTTCTCGAATGAAGATCGTATGCGTCACAACGTCATGTAAAGATATGTCAAACGCTACGTTGGCATAGTCTCAGTTGGTCGCTGATTAAATCTATGATGCAATGCTGATCAGCCAATTATGGTGTGTTAAGGGTTCTCCTCTAACAGTGATAAAGATACATGACAGATCGAAGAAGGTACATGTTTTAGGGTAACCTAGGGGCTGCAAAACGCCTACCTTCAATTACGAGGTCATGTTTGTCTGTCAAGTGGTCTTTAGCGGGATTGCACTTGAGTCACTTGTCGATCAACCAGTGACAATACGCTCACAATGTCGGATTCACTCATGATGATGAAGTTATCTTGCCAGCTCTGGAAGTGAAAAACCCTCTTAGATGCGGATAACTCTTGACCACGATTACTATCACTTATCTAGCGGGGCATTCCATAGTTAAATTGCGAATACGCAGAATTACATGCACAGCAGACGATATGCAATATGCGATAAAGAGGGATCTGCTGCTCATGCTGTGAAGACAGTAGAACATCTGCGGCACTCCACGGTCTACAGAATGTCCAGGCCTTCGCATGCAGGGTCCGAGGGATTATTGGCATTGGCTAAAGATAAGAGGCCTGAAGCGAACCGGATTCTTGATTGAAAACCGTCCGCATCACATAGTCATGTTATGACGTGTCAAAATCTACAGTGGCATAGTATCAGTTGGTCGCTGATTAAATCTATGATGCAATGCCGAATAGCCAATTATAGTGAGGAAACAGAATATTGCAATTTAAACCATGATAACGATCAAACATAGTTAAATTGCAAATACGCAGAATTTCAGGTCAGTCGATCATGTTCCAACTACTGAAACAAACGGGTACGCAATATGTCCAAGTTGAAGTTATGATCTGAGACGTCATTTGATATAATTTAATATGATGGATAGCCTGAGAGTAATCAGGAGCGTAATGCTTTGAAACTACATCGTATCAACATGATAACCTGAGGGAAGCATGGCAGTCAATTATTGGGCGCATTCGGTAGAATGTAAGAGGTAACGATAATACTGCAATTATACGATAGGCAGACTCATAGCATGGAAGTATGGGCTATTAGAATACAGACCCTCGAACATGACTATAAAGAGATCAAATTATCTGGGCAATGCAAGAACAAGCTCTAGCAGCGAATAGTCAGAAACCTACCAGCGAAAGAAGACCTTTATTCATTATTGAGTTTTTTTGATACCGATATCTATTGTTATATAAAAATATATTAGCTTAGTATGACAGCACCGTACCCTTAAGGCGACCCGCAATTACGAATAACAATACCCTTCGAAAGCGATTCCGACGTTATTGTTTATGCTCTGGAAAAGTTAATATCCTTCGCCAAGGAAAATCAGTATATTTCATGGCAAATTGTGTTTGGTGGATAGCTGCGGTTACCGGGTTAGATACCAGGTTCACTATCCATATTGATAACCTTTGGAGTTGTGAAGCTGCAATATTACGAGAATCAGCCGAGACGCACACCAAGGAGTCTGGTTCGATTAAGCGTGCGATGTCAGCGACACCTCGGGATCTTACGGAGGATCAAAGAATAGATTCAATACTTGGAGAAGACGAGCACGGTATTGAGCAATCAAAAAGAGCCCGGAATAATTGGCAGAGGAATCGGGTGAATCCTATACCCCAAAACAAACGACAAATATACAGGGCTATGAAGGTTAAGCGTTGTCAAAAAGAGGGAAGAAAATAAACAGCCGAACGGAACCATCGGCTGTAAGAAGTACGCGGCTATGATCGGTTACAATCTTAGGGAGGAATAAGATCTACGGCTGTGCTAGTACCTATCAGAGATATCTAAGTACCCCCGTAACATGGTTAGGCAGAGAATATTGCAATTAAAGCATTAAGATGATCAAACACAGTGAAATTGCGATTACGCAGAGATACGTGTCAGTTGTTAATGTACCAACTACTGAAAAGCAAACGGAAGAGCAATATGTCAAAGTTGTAGTTATGATCTGATACGTCATGAACATAATTTAACATGTTGGATGGCCTGACAGTGATCAGGGACATAATGTCTTAAAACCACAATTATATTAACACGATAACCAAAGGGATGCATGGCAGCACTTTCCAAGCTGCATTCAGTAGAATGTAAGACGCAATCAAGAATCTGCAATTATGCAGTAAGCGGAATGATAGCATGGAAGTAAGGGTAATAGGAATACAGTCCCACGAACATGACTGTAAAACAGAGCTCATTGTCCTGGCAATAAAAGAACATGCTCCAGCAGCGAACAGTCAGAAACATACCAGCCAAAGATGACCTTTATTTATTATTGTGTTTTTATGATACCTATATCTATTATCAATATACTAGCATAAGAACGGATGCACCGTTCTATCAAGTACTTCTTGCTAAGAACAAATGACAATAACCTTGGAAGACGACGCCAACGTTATCATATTCGCTTTTGAGAAACTAATATCATTTGCAAGAGAAAATCAGTATCTCTTTGTAGTGTGTTGCATTTTGTGGATAGCCGGAGTAATCTGGTTAGACTCTGGTCTGACAATCCATATCGATATTCTGGAAAGCCGAAAACAAGTGGCCTGATGAGCTGTGTCCCCAACGCCTAGGGATATTGCTCGATCTGTGCCAGCAAATTCCAACGACTTATACAATCAACGCTAAGCCAATCAAAGGAAATCAATTGTTGTGAATTGAGAGATATCTTCGACACCTCGCGATATTGCCAGATCGATTTCAGTAGTTAGGGAATATACGAGTATCGAAGAGGATCAATCTCCTGCACTGAATTCAGCTAAACCAGGAACCCGGAGGAACCTGTGATCGAATTTCAAAGGCGGAATTGAGAAACCTTCTCGGGCAGAAAGGACAAAACAAGCCCTGCAGAGGAGAAAAGCCTCGAAGCAAGCCAAGCAGAGGAGAAAAACCTCGAAGCAATAGTGGAGGTTAAATTACTTATTACCAAAATAGAATCTACGGCTATACTGATACCAGTACCAAGTACCTAAGTACCCCCAGAAAAGATTCATCCGATCCTGATCATGTATCCCGTCCTATCCACCCGTAACGTGTTACATGGTTGCAAGAAATTATTAGTGGATATTGTACTTCGGAGGACGAATCGGTCATCACATCAGAGGATATTATTCACAATGACAAAATCCAGAACAATAAAGAAAGTGTGCAGCAGTCTTGAAAGGCTAGACAGATAGTTGTTGGAAGAACCGATTGCAAAGCAGAAGAATTGAGCAGAAGGCTATTAACAAAAATAAGAAGCCTATTAGGACTTTTCAGACACAGAAAAAAGGAATAGAAGAATCAGAGTTGAGACGACGAAAAGCAGCAGGAGAGTGTCAGCGTTGCGCTTGGCCATGAGACCGGAAATGAAGACATAAGACTTTGAGCTGTTTCCATTGGAAACATTTGGAGACAGGAACGGCACCTTTCCCGAAAAAGAAATAACAATAGGATCTAGGGCCGTACCTAGAAGTATTCGTACTTGAAGATTAGTACCCCCTTAACATTATAATATTTCGGATCAATACGCTCCCAGTTATTCGAAATATCGGTATTAAGACTTGAAATACATGACCGAGGACAAGCTTTTGGCATATTAAGGACTTAAAAAGCAAGGAGCCATTTTACTCCAGTCATCCAACGAACAATATATGGTAGTAGTATCTACCAAACTACCAAATCTCACTGTTACGTTACCGATCTAGATTTCAGTAACCACAAGGGACATTCAGGATCCAAAGAGTAATACCCCTCAGTATTATCAAGGGCCTGTGTTACGGGGGTGTTTAGATCCCAATAACTAATACAATATGTATTGAATCTAAGTACAGCCGCTTATCTTTACTCTTTTTCCCTCGTCTTTCCCAAGACTCAACCTCTTGCGTCCTTGACGTAAGAGCGTGCCAAATCAAATCGCCTCCACAGCCCGTCATCTTCGTACAGGAAGATCAAGCTTCCCCTTCGTACAACCAGTCCTCGGCCCACACCTCGTATGGTCCAGCACCAGTATTCACGAACCTCAACACCAGGAAGTGAATATTCTCGAGTTGGCAGTATCTCAGTACGTCGCGGTTGGTGTGGGTTAAACCAGCTTTGGCCAGTTGAATAAGTAACTCTCCAAAGAACACGACGACCTTGTGCAGAGCGTATTCGTATGGTGACGGATGTGCTCCAGACATATGTCACTTGATCTCGAAGGTGGATGAGGGACATAATGGTGTAGGAGGTATTATGTAGATAAAAATATAGATAGAATTCTTAATAATATTTTAAGATCGTCTTTGGTGTTCTCTGAATGCTAATGTGTTCGCTGATGATCCCCAAATTCCTACGTCCAACGCTGGCTCTTTATAGCCATGGACCTGAGTTGTCGAGATAGTGATTATCCCGGCCACGCCCTCTTAGCGCCCGTAAAATAACTCCCCACAACACCCTCAGGTAATTGCGCCGTGGCTACGTGGTTTGAAAGCTTACGCTCCTGATAACGAAGTCAGGCCATCCGTTGCTCGATATCAGCTCACCCATAGCTATTCAATCGTCCCTTGCAATCTTAAGAGTCGGTAGTTGGAACATCTACCAACCAAGTTGATAATGCTTATCGCCTTGAAAATTCTTCATGCAAGTGAGCGACTTTCTTGCGCCGTAGTTTTAATCAGCGACCAACCGATACTAGGCCAACGTAGATTAATGACGCGTAAGCTCGTATCCGATACGATGTTACATTGCGATCCAGACCACCTGAGCCAACAAGTGATGCTCGCACTAGACCCTGAGCCTACGTCATTTAATCCCTCAGTTATGTCATGCGAAGGTCGAGACTTTTCTTCCGACCGGAACGTGCCCCTCGAGTCCTAGCCCGTTACAGGTAGGGGAGAAGAGTTCTCTTACTCACATTTGACTATCAACTGCTGTGCGTGATTACCACACATGTCCCGCATAGTTTCCGGGACTGAACAAAGCACTCCAGCTCTGTGCGACCAACATGAACTCCCGCTAAAGAGCATGTTGCTGACCAACTTGATTTTCACATGCATAGGTGTTATGCATATCGTAGATATGTATGCATCTTGTATTAAATCAAGTATCATTATCGCTGCTAAGGACAACCCCTAACAGCCTGATAATAAGAGGTAGTTAGTTGAATTTTGCTTTCAAAATTCAATTTGTTATAATCTCGACAATATTATTATATTTAGGAGGGATACACCTTATGCCAGTCAATGTCTTTGATTTACCCAGATATACCGTAAATTGATTTGCACATGAACCACTCAATATCAACAGTTCAATAGATATGATATTATATCAACATTCTGAAAACGATTGTGTTAATCCAATATTTCTTGACGAGCCTGAGACAACAAAACCTTGGGGGGAATATTATCGACAATTGGCGATGCACGGCAAGTTACTTATGTTTGATGATCCGGTTGTGAGGGGTTGTCGCTTAGCAGCGATAATGATACTTGATTATGATTACAGGATGCATAAATATCCATCATATGCAAAACACCTATGTATGTACTATTCAAGCGGTCAGCAACATGCTCTTTAGCGGGAGTCCATGTTAGTCATGCGAAGTGTGGGTGCTTCATTCACACCCGGATACTCTGCAGGACAGGTGTGGTAATTTCACACGGCAGTTGATCATCAACCCCGATCAAGAAGACTCTTCTCCCCTACCTGTAATGGGCTAGGAATCCGAGAGGCATGTTCTGGTCTCGAGAAAAGTCACGAACTTAGCATGACCTGAATGAGGGATTAATGACGTAGGCAAGGTGCCTGCAGCCAGCACCACTCGTTGGCTCGAGTGGGCTGGAGCGCAATGTAACCTCGGATCGGATACGCGCAAACATGTCCATAATCTACGTTGGTATATTATCTGTTGGTCACTGAATAAATCTTTGACACAATTAAATAACTCATCTGCATGAGGGATTTCTGAGGAGATAAGCATTATTAACTTGCTTGGTAGATGTTCCAACTACCAACTCGTACAATGGTAAAAGATGTCTGAGTTAGGAATGAGTAAGCTGATATCACCCGATGGATGGCCCGATTGTTATCAGGAGCGTAACGCTTTCAAACTACATTACTAAGACACAATTACCTGAGGGTGTTGTGGTAAGTTATCACCTGGGGCTAGGAGAGTGTGGCCGAGATAGCACTATCTTACCTATGGACGATCAAGGGCTATAACGAGTCAGCATTAGTCGAAGGAATTGGAGCAATCAGCAAACAAATTAGCTTTCAGAAGAACACCGAAGACGATGTTAAAATATTATCGAGAATTCTATCTACCTTTACAAGTACGTCCCTCATTCATATACGAGACTGTGCCATGAACGGCTGGACGGCACTATACACCAGCCGAGTACACACGGCAGAGGCAGGTCGAGATTTTCGGCAATCAGGTTTTCGAGTTGGACGAGCCCCGTTTAACTCACAGTTACGCTGTGGTTTGTCGTTTTTGTCAACGAGAGAATATAGACTACCTGGTGCTGAGATCTCTCAACAGAGGTTGTTTACCCTTCAAGGAATTTTCCGAAGAGTGGTTGTACGACGGCGAGATCTGATGTTCGTCTACAATAGAGACGGCAATTGGCACCGTTGCAATTTGAACGAATTGGAAACATTGTCGCTGGAGTTAGTCCTGAGGGCACAGATTGCTCTTGCAAGACGGGCAAGAGGTTGAGTCTTAGGAGAAGACGAGGAAAGAAAGAGGAAGGAAATAAATAGGCGGCTGTACTTAGGTTCAATAAATATTATAATGAGTATTGGGATCTAAACACCCCCTTAACACCGGTATTCAAAGACCACTGGAAAGAATATCACTCACGGGCAGACAAGTGGGCTTGTAACTGCATGGAAGATGATAAGACCGAGTGGTGTTATTGCGAATCGTCGACCAAATGCAGCCCGTGATAGATCTTACCTGTCCTCCAATGCAGCAACTTTACAATGTATTAATCTATACTACTTTGTCAGTTATAATGATTCAATTTCGGAATTGTATTGAGCAATCTATATTTATGCAATATTATCGGTTTTAAGAACAAAACGGGTTATTGCTATATTACGAATGGATGGTTCATTTCGAAGAATCTGTTTAAATTCCACATGGAAAAATTGATAAATATACACCTCGCGATTGGAGGATATATAATGAAGGAAAAGATTGCGGTTATATGGACGGCTATAACCAAGGGCTCTTGGAGCGGCATGATAATGGCTGCGATGAGGCTAAAGAATAATACCAAAAAATATTCGAAAGAGAGCTTAGAGAAGCTAAGCAGCTGTCGATGCAAGATAGTATGAGTAATGAGTATTCTGAGGAAATAGCAGAAGAATACGAGGAATCTGAGGTTAATGACGAATAGTCAGCCTATGGACAGAAAAGAGACTCAAAACCACACTGAGTCTCGGGAATGGTTTGAGGTTTAGCCATATAATGAGCTTAGGGATGCAATCAAGCATAATCAATAGTCCAATAACGATCGAGCAGGTGTGTTCTAATGCAGATTATGAGATAATTGCTTTAGACGTCTAGGATGTCACTTCTATGAAGTTATAAAAGATTAACAGCTGACGTTAAAGACCTTGGTGCGAAATAATTTTAATGCTACCACCACCAATTCCACGGTGGTTGCATAATTAATATTTTCCATCTGACTTCATCGATATGATATTCCCATATTACTCCGCTAGAATCTTCGATGTTACTTTGTCAATATTGCCTTCAGATATTACTTCGGTCATTAATAACTTCAATATTGTCTCCTTGATATTACATTTTGCAATTACTTGAATACGTAATATCTTTGATGTAACTTCGTCAATATAACCTTCGCATATAACTTTGGTAATTGATTTTTTTTATCTGACTTCGTCGATCATATCTTCGTATATTACTTTGTTAATATCTTCAATATTACTTCATCAGTAATACCTGCCCATGGTACTTCGGTAGTTATTATCTTTGATATTGTCTGGTTGATATTATCTTTTGCAAATTACTCATTTAATATCTTCAATGTTACTTCGTCGATATTATCTTCGTATATTATTTCATTAATATTTTCGACATTATTTCATTGATATTACCTTCGCATATTACTTCGATGATATTTCGTCAATATTACGTTTGGTAATTAATGGCTTAAATCTTTCGTTGATATTATTACTTCGAGAATGATGGTTTATGACCATGACCAGTGAATCATCATAATGAGGAGGTGGTAATAGTTACTTTATTTGAGATGATACGTTATTCTCATTTCAATTTGAGTTACCTTTAATAAAAAGAAACAATGATACGATATAGTATTGTCAGGTATTCTTATTTCAATTCGATTACTTTCCGATAGGAGAAGCACTACGTTATTTCGAATCAAAGAAGCTGTAATAGGTTGTCATATTATCAGATAATTATATAAAGGTTTAGGATGAAGTATTATTAGACTTGATGAGCATTCAGAAATGCAGCCTAGGATTCATTCATATACCAGTCATTTCATCCGAAGATTAAAGTCCCTACTGGTATATGTTTGAAAGTTCATATGAGTAATCTTATTAAGATTAATAAGTTGATCCGAGAACCAAAATATCTTTCGGAAGAAGATTATTAACATAAGCCTTATACGACTATGGGACATAGATATGCAATTCTGGTTAACTTGAAAGAGTAAATGAGTTGACGAATTTTGTGGGCAATGTTGCAAGAGTTGATCTGTTACGGGGGTAACAACACCTTTTGACAATATACTTAGTAACCTGTATATGTACTTAGATGTGTACGACCGTAGATCCTATTCCATGCTAAGGTTCCGGTTAACCGTAGCTCGTATTTCCCGCAGCGTCTGGCTTCGCTCTGCTTCTCGCTTCCTATCTTCTTGCTGAAGACGCTTAATCTTCCTTGCCTTCTTAAGCTGCTTCTTGGACGTAGGTAAGGGATTCACTTGGCCTTGCTGTGCAAAGGTTCAATCTCGGATGGACTCCTGGACAACCCTTTCTGGACTTTCGACAATTCGATCCAACCATTGATCTTCCGTAAGATCTCTTCGTGTCGTAGATACTGACTTCTCTTTGTCGACCTGTGAAACTCGATCGGGATGAACCTGCTGACGACATTGATTCTGATCGGGAACTTGCTGGTTTCCTTCAGTGGAATATATTTGTGGGGAAACTCTTCCTTGATCCCGAAGTGTATCAATATCGATTATCAGTTCTGGCTCTAGTCCAATAATACTAGCTAGCCACCAAACACAATGAGCCACGAATATCTTTTGAGTTCTTCTGGCATAATCGATGACTCTCTCCAAGGCGTATACAATGACGTCATTATCATTCTCGAAGGTAATTGGCATTAGAATCGCAATGCTTCCAAGGTGTGGGGCTGCCGCTACACAAAGCTAATAGATTCTAGGTATAGATATAATAGGTATAGGTATCATAAAAACGCAATAATAAATAAGGATATTTCTCCGCTGGTAGGTCTCGTTTTCTCTCTAGCTGTTCGAGCTTGTCTCCTTCATTGCCGGGACAATGTGTTCTCTTCATAGTCCATCAGCACAGTGACTCTGCCTGGCACTATGATTAAATCCCTCAATGATAGCCACTTATCTGTGGGTCTTGTTGGCGATGCCCGGTAGATATCCTTGCGACTCATTTGCTGGCGCCTCTCGGATGTGCTCGCGTATCCCCACAAGGACACGTATCATATCGCTCATTGATCAGACTATAACTTCATCTTAGACATCTCGCTTTTGATGAGTTTATTTGGTAGTTAAACAGGCTTATCAGAATACCAGTTCCGTGCTGCAACATAGAGTAATATGACACCAAAGATTGCGAGCTAGACACATGAAACCCAATGCAAGGTAATCGCTTTTGGCCTGTAGCCAATGCCATATATCCCTCAGTTACATCATGCTTAGGTGGAGACAATTCTCTCTGAACACCGGGGTGTGCCGCACTGGTTATCCTGCCGTTACGGTCAGGCAGTGAAGAGCCCTCATACTAGCAATTGACTATCAACTGCCGTGCTTGCTCACAATCATGTCCCGCATAGTTTCTGGAAGTGAAAAAAGCCATTGGTGTTCTCGGCTCACTCCGACTGACCACCCCATGTTCTTCTCGTGACTGATATGAACCCCCGCTACAAGGCATATCACTGGGCAGAGTACTTGCAAGTCTGGCGTGGTATGCGCTTTCCGACTGTCAACAAGTCCCATTATCACTGCTAGGGGAGAACCCCTAACATCACCCCCTTCTCTAGGATTGGTGACCACAACGATGCTCCGTCGTAAGAAGTAGACTTCGTAATCCTCACACATCACGAGTGTGTTTCTCTTTATTCTTTTATATCCTTTTAATCTTATAACTTTCATATTCAGCCTCCCGCTTATCATTTCATATTTTTCTATACAACAACTATTTTGTAACAGTTGTATAATATGTCCTTCTCTTGTTCCTGCTCTTGACTTCGGAACCAGTGACATGATTGATATTCGAATCGTTTTTGACAGAAAGAAACAAAGACATGTATGATGTCTTCAGGTATTCTGATTAATATTCGAATTACCTCCGACAAAAGAGAAATGATAATACGTTATGGTATTATCAAGTATTATCATCAATATTCGAATTACCATTGTCAGAAGAGAAATCATAAGACTTTATGGTATTCTCAGGTATTCTCATTAATGTTTCAATTACCTCCGACAAAACAGAAAAGATAATACGTTATGGTATTATCAGGTATTCTCATCAACATTCGAATTACCTTCGACATAAGAGAAACGAATTCATGTATAATGTCCTCAGATATTCTCATCAATATTCGAATTACCGTTGATATAAGAGAAGTGAACACATGCATAATGTCTTCAGGTATTCTCACTGATATTCGAATTGCCTGGAACATAAGAGAAACGAAGACATGTATGATGTCTACAGATATTCTCATTGACAGTCGAATTACCTTTGAAATAAGAATACCAAATTCATGTACGATGTCTTCAGGAATTCTCATCGCTAGTGGAATTACTTTCGATATAAGAGAAATGAAGACAAGTATGATGTCTTCAGGTATTCTCATTGATATTCGAATTGCCTTCAACATAAAAGAAATGAAGACATGTATGATGTCTTCAGGAATTCTCATCGACATTTGTGTGCGGTTCTCTCTTAACAGCGATAATGATACTTGATTTGGATTACAAGATGCGTACATATCCATGATATGCAAAACACCTATGCATGTACTATTCAAGTGGTCAGGAACATGCTCTTTAGCAGGAGTTGATGTTGGTTGCGCGAAGTGAGGGTACTTCGTTCACACCCTGATACTGTGTGGGACATGTGCAGTAACCACACATGGCAGTTGATAGTCAAACGCAATTAAGAGGACTCTTCTCCCCTACCTGTAACCTGGTAGGATTCGGAGAGGCATGTTCCGGTCTAGAGAAAAGTCTCGACCTTAGCATGACGTAACTGAGGGATTAAGGATGTAGGCATAGTGCCTAGAGTGACCACTATGTTAGGGGGGTACCCTAATACTAAATATAGGTACTTAGGTACAACCCTAGATCCTATTCCTGTTTTTTCTTTTTGGGGAACAGTGCTGTTCCTTTTTCTGATCTCTTCCAACGGAAGCAATCCAGAGTTTTATGGCTTCCTTTTCTATCTCTTGGTGTTAGGGGTTTTCCTTAGCAGCGATAATGATACTTGATTTTTTACAAGATGCATACATATCTACGATATGCATAACACCTATGCATGTGAAAATCAAGTTGGTCAGCAACATGCTCTTTAGCGGGAGTTCATGTTGGTCACGCAGAGCGGGAGTGCTTTGTTCAGTCCCGGAAACATGGCGGGACATGTGTGGTAATCACGCACGGCAGTTGATAGTCAAATGCCAGTAAGAGAACTCTTCTCCCCTACCTGTAACAGGCTAGGACTCGAGGAGTGTTACGGGGGTTCTTAAGCCCAATAATCAATACAAAATTTTATTGAACTATGTACAACCGCATATCTATCTTCTTTTTTCTGTCCTCGTCTTGTCCCAAGACTCAACCTCTTGAATCACTTGTCCAAGAGCGACCAAAATTAAATCTCCTCCAAGATCTGTCGCCTATATAGATATAGACTACATTTCCCCGTCGAAAAGCCACTCTTCGGCCCACTCCTCGAATGGTAACGCACCGGTGTTCAGATACCTCAACACCAGGTAGTTGATATTTTCGAGTTGATAGAAAACAAAAATTATTTGATAGGTGTGGGTTAAACGTGCTTTTTTCAATTGAATAAGCAAGTTTTTGAATAACGCGACTATTTGTTGCTGAGCGTATTCGGATTGTGTCAAGTGTCGTCCAGACATAAACAGCCTGATCACGAAGATGTATGAGGGAAGTAATGTTTAATAGTAGTAGATAGAATTCTTAATAATAGTTTAAGATCGTCTTCGGTGTTCTGATTGTTGACTGTGGATTGATGTCTCAAAACTTGTTCTCTTGCCGGAGCAAGGCCATCTCGTTATAGTTGTCTTCGAGGGTCGCGCGCCAATACTTCAGCACTATGACTATACTGATAACCATTACGTATTACGACAATGAGGTATTAAAGCTTTATCACTCCTGATAAGAATCAGGCCATCCATTGCGCAAATTACGCGTCATGCAGTAAGACAGATGAAACTTGAACTTAGACATCTCGCTATCCGTGTGCATCAATATTTGTAACATCTGCCGATCTTGGTCGGTAGAGCTTATCGCAAATTAATGCCTCACCCAATAGGATATTCAGCTTGGGTCATAGATTTAATCGGCAACCAACCGATACTATGCCAATGTAGAACCTGACGCGTCAGCTTGTATAACTATACGAGTCTGACGTTGCAATGCATACTAACGCACGCCAATGAGCAGGGTTGCTTCCGGCCTCATATCATCAGCCGACGTCATAATTCCCTCAGTTACGTCATGCTTAGGTCGAGACTATTCTCTTTGACTGGGGGTTGCACCAACAGCTCTTATCGCCTGAGGTAATAAGGTGACGATCCCACGTACTCGCATCTTGACTATCAACTGTTGTGTCTCGTAAGACAAGTCCCCCTAATATCAGGATAATGACTGTGGTTGAAAATCATAAGCACAGCTGAGACAAGTCCCCCTGCGATGGCTATATGATTGCATCATCTTAAGTGAATCCGCTAAGTGTACTTGGTCACTTATTCAATCGACACGCGATCCCTATGTATCCCCGCTCAAGGACATTGGCTGGCCAATCATTGTGTGTTTGAATGGGTGTTGCGCATGACACGTGACTATACTGAGAGTAACTCTGTATCATGTATCCAATAAGCTAACACAAGTACCATTATTGCTGCTAACGGACAACCCCTAACATCACCCCCTTCTTTAGGACCAGTGACCTCAACTGTGCTCCGTCATAACAAGTAAATATTCCACTCAACCTACCAAAGAAATAATTCCAATAATAAAAAGTAAAAAGTAACTCAACGCTTCTTTTTCCCTTAAGGCTTATCTTTCTCCATTGCAGGATTCTTAGCGTAATAATCTTTTAACAACTCCGATGAACATTCCATAACATTATCATACGTTTCCCACCTATTTTCGTCATGCGAATATCCTTCCCATTTAACCAAATAAATATGCTTTGTCGAGTCGTCGTCGGAAGTTCCGCTAGCGATGATCGATTCCATTTTCCATCCGGCATCGTCGGCTTCGATTTCCACTACCCGCTTCTTCGGGTCCTTTCCTTTATATCGTTCTAATAATGAAATGTTGAAAGTTGGATGAATTTTCCAGGACTACGGTAAGTTTAGCCTGCAATAACGCCCATTCTTACCGACCTCCGTAACTTCGAATGGTCCATACATCTTATCTTCCAATTTCTTGCAACGATGTTTTGCTCTTTTATTTTTTCCATTAAGCATCACTAATTCCCCTTTCTTGAATGGTTCAATCGACTTCCTTTTCTTGTCCTAATATTTGCGCATTGCTTGAATGGAAACTTCCAATTGCGCCGATAGCTTTTTATGAACCGATGTCATATAATGGCCGTATAGTTCCGATGCAGGATTCTTTAACTCCACTTCCGTTGGCCAGCTCGTTCGTGGTTCATAACCGTAATTAGCGTAAAACGGCGATATCTTTGTTGCCGAATGCTTCGAGTTATTATACGAGTATTCTGCCATCGCCAACATAGAAGCCCAATCGTTTTGTTCGTAATTGCACTATGCCCTTAAATAGCTTTCGATTACTTCATTGATTCTTTCCGTCTGACCGTCCGTCTGTGGATGGTATGCGGTACTCATACATCATTTGATGCCTAAGTAATCGTAAAGGTCCATGGAGAACTGTCCGGTAAATGTTCCATCTCGATCTGAAACCACATCCTCTGGAAACCCATGGTACTTCCAAACGTTTTCCAGGTACGCTCTAGCCACTGTGGGGCTGTCCTTTTTTCCTATTGGTATGAAGTGGGCCATTTTCGTAAAACGGTCTACCACCACCAGTATCATTGTTGCTCCCTCCGACTCAAGTAAATGTGTTTTAAAGTCGGTACTAATATGCGTCCAAGGTTTGCAAGCCATATCCAACGGATGAAGCAACCCATGCTTCGCATGTCGAGGGGCCTTCGTTCTCTGGCAAATATCGCATTCGTTACAATATTTCCTCACATCGACCTCCATATTAGGCCAATAGAAATTCCTGGTAAGTAGCTCCATTGTTCTCTCTCTTCCGAAATGACCTGCTACTTTAGAATCGTGTTCCGAATCCATGATTCGTTTCCTTAATCTTTCTGGTACATATAGCCTATGTTTCCAACATAATAGATCGTCTTTGATGCTATAGTACTCATCGATTTTTCCTGCGGAATTCAACTGTCGGCAAAGTGCAACATAGTCATTATCGAGCAATGCTTTTTGTGAAATTCTTTCTTTAGCCTGTAGTAGCAACTGTTCCACCTGTATTGCTCCAACATTGATTTCCTCATAATCGGTGTCGTCCAATTCCATTGCTCCTACTTCTAACCATTGTTCTTTCCTTAACATGGTCTGTTGTCCAGCGGCTGTAGTACCCCCTTCTTTGGAGGTGAACGCCGGGCACCTTGATGACGTATCGGCTTGTTGATTGGAGGATCCCTTTCGATAGTACAGGTCGAAAGAAAGAGTCTGAAGTTCGTCGGCCCATCTTGCTTGGCGTCTGTTTAACGAAACAGCAGTTTCAAAATACGTAAGATTTTGATGATCGGAATAAACTATTGTTTTATGCTTGGCTCCTATCAAAAAATACCTCCACTTTCGGTGTGAGAATACTATTGCAAGCATTTCTTTATCAAAAACATCGTAATTGAGCTCCGCTTGAGATAACTTTCGAGAACTAAAGCTGACAGGATGTAGCTTTCCATCCTCGAATTTTTGTGAAAGAATTCCAGCTATAGTGAAATCTGCAGTGTCGGTTTCGACTAAAGCTGGTCGATTTGGATCGTACTGCCGAAGAAAAGGGGTTTTCCCGGATATTAATATGATAGTAATCTTTAAAAATGCTTTTTCTTGAGCCTCTTTCCAATGTATTTCTTTCGTTTTTCCCCGCAGTAAATCAGTAATTGGTGCTACTATGGCGGCATATCCTGGAACAAATCTCTGATAAAAGTTCCATAACCCCAATAGTTGTTGAACTTCCTTAACCGAGGTAGGTCGCGGCCAATCCACTATTGCTTTAGCTTTGCTAGGATCCGTTCTTAATCCTGTACCGGTAACCATAAATCCAAGAAATCGTACCTCCTTAGCGTCGAATACACATTTCTCTATTTCAACGCACATATGGTTATCCATGAGTAACTGAAATACTTTGAATACCTGGCGATGATGTTTTTCCAAGGATCCTTTAGTTGCAATAAGTATGTCGTCGATATAAGCAACAACTACCATTCCGCCATCCTCGTCAATGGCAACCTTGGAATCGAGAACCAACTCCATTCCTAAACGCGGTCCCAAAATGCGATTCATTTGTCTCTGAAAAGTAGCTGCGGCATTCGTTAACCCAAAAGGCATAACCATATATTCGTATAGTCCGAATTTAGTTCTGATTGCCGTAAACTTTTCATGTCGCATGGCCATCCGCATTAAATGAAACCCGGCTTACATATCGATTTTGGTGATAAAATCGCAATTTCTCATTTTTCTTGATAATTCGTCCATAATTGGTAAAGGAGTTTTATCCTTTTTCGTATGAGCATTAAGATGACGATAATCAACACATAACCGTAAACCTTTTCCACCTGGTTTTGGTACGTACAATATCGGACTCCCAACTGCACTACTGGATGGTCGTATTTTCAGTTCTTTGATCATCTTCTCGAGGTATTGAACCAGTATCTTTTCCTCCTCCACAGATAACTGCTATATACGTCCCATTCGTAGCTTATCTTACAAAGTAATAAGCTCAATGCGATGATCGCAACCTCTATGGTCCGGTAATTTTTCTGCATCTTCTGGATCAAACAATAGCAAAAACTTATGATATTGTTTTGGTAACCAATCTAACATTGACGGAGTAGACTGAACTAAAGAGCCAATGTGAATAGCATCTTTATGCAAGGCTACTTTTTTATCGTAAGTAATAGAATATTCCGGATGTATCTTATCGTGACCATAACACTGGTTGCCCCATTGAGGAAAATGCAAATGCGACGTCGTAGTTCCTCTTGCCTTATGCTTTTCAAGGTACCATGCCGGTATAAGGCAGTCATAATCCTCACATGTCTTCATTACTTCGAATGCGTGATCTTCTTCATCATAGCTTCCATGATTACCGAAGGATAATCCCCACGGAACTGTAAACAGTCCTTCAGTATCGATCTCTCGTCCAGTAACATTGTTGGATCGAACTTTCTTTGTTCTTTTGACCACAGGTATTTTGAACGCTTTAGCTGCATTTGGCGAAATAACAAAACTGGTACTTCCTAGGTCCAGCATGCATCGTAATGGGTAATACTTATTATCGCGGTCGATAAAGAACTTATATATTGGTCGCTTCCCGATTTTTGTTGAAGATATTTTTGTGATTTTATGTGTTTTTCTGGCGGGTAAGTAATAGACAAAATCATTTGAAGTATTGTTGCGTTTGACCTGATGGTCTAGCTGGCTGGTGGCTTTTCATTTCGACATTGCTATCGTTTCAACAATAGCATAACCACAACGGGTTAATTCGGGAATGTAGTAATGTTGTATAATTTGTTGTAATCATATCCCCTTACTGGCCAGCAGTTTCGACCTTCCGGTTATCCTTAGAAGGGAAAATAAAATAACAAAAGAAAAGGTCTTCCAATCGTAGATTGGTATGTTTAAACATTTATTTTCGACCTTATAAGCTAAATGTGGCTTATTCGCTATCTGCACTATAATCATCCCACCAATTCTGCTCGGTACTTACCTCTTCCTTTTGTTCAGACTCCTTTGCGGAAAACTCCACCTGATCAGATTCCTGTTCGTCCTCCTCTTCGGAACTTCCATCATTTGTCGTATACAGATATATCTCTGATTCCGAATCTGCTTCTTGATCATAAGCTCCTACCCTGAGCTTCTGATATTCCTTCGCCTTTGGAAAAGGTGCTGTGCCGACCTCTTTCTTGGCCCACCTAAAACAGTCCATTGTTTTATGGGCTCCTTTCCTGTCTCCCGGCCAGGCACACCTCTGGCATTCTCCGGCAGCCATTCTTCGATCTAATTCTGATTTATCAATCCCTTCAACTTGTTCCGCATAAGTTTTGTTAGGCTTATTTTTTGGCCCTTGTTTGGATTGATCCTTAGATCCTTGAAACTTTTTCTTCAAAGTTTAGGGTTTATCAAATCAGTTTTCCCTTCTCTCGAATTGTGGTTTCCCCGATGATTCCTTTCTTGTTTCCGTAATGGTTTTCCGCAGACCCAGATTTTTCTTGGCCTCATCTCATTTTTCCGCGGTTCTTCCCGCATTTGTCATAATGGCGATGATTTCGTCATCTGTTTTTCTGGTCAAATCGACAGTATGCATTTGCTCGAGAATTTTGTGAGGTAAGCGATCCAGGATGATTTTCTTAAGTGCTGCTCCTGATACTAATGCCTTATCATTATGCATTTGTATCTGGGTGAACATATCCCTAATGCATCCCTCATATCTCACTGTTTCCAAGGCTGCATATGCCGCATCCTTAGAATCCTTATCTTCGAACCGTAACTTCATGCCCTGAATGTAGCCCGTGATTGACTTTGGATGATTTCCTGATATTTTTCCTCTTAACCATTGGATATGCCAAGCGGCGGCATATTTATCCATTAAGCATCCTATCCAGTCAATAGTACGCTCATCGTTTGGAAACTTTTCTGGTTGATCTCGAATATAGACTTCCATCATTATCCACCAGGTATCACAGTCATCTCCTATTCTTCCTTCGAAGCGTTTAGGTTCCATGATTTTGATTGGTTTGACATACTGTAGATCTCTGATACGGCGTTGCCTTCGGCTTATCCTTGGATTATTATTATTGTTGCCTTTATCTGAAGGTGGTACTGATCCTGGCAGTGGAGGATCTCCTGCTCCTCCTGCTGCTCCTCCGGCTGCTCCGCCTGCTGCTCCTGCGGCGGCTGCTCCTGCTGCTTTTCCGGCGGCTGCTCCTCCGGCTGCTCCTCCGGCTGCTCCTGCGCCACTTCCAGCTCTGCACCTGATTCTTCCTAACCAAGTAACTTCACTCTCCGTGTCTCGTAAGCTAGAAGCATCACTTCCGAAATATCGCTGTCTTTCGGGATGAACGGTTGTAGATGGTCCGTCTTGTGGTTTCCGGAAATTATACTGTGAAGATTCCGAAAACTTATATCCTTCCATGGCGGTAGTTAATCCTGTATAAACTTCTGCTATCTGAACCATCTGCTCATCCATAACGGCAGCATGTTCTCTTAATTCTCTTCTCGAAGGTACTTCCTTCAAAGATGTTTTAATGGATTCCAATACTCCATTAACTTTATCGATCCTTGAACTCACATCTTTCAAGGACCTTGGTATTCCAATATTGGTTCCTTGTACTCCCAATATTTGACTATCGCAATTGGTAATCCTTTTGCTGATAGCTTCCAACTCTTTTTTGTGAGCTTCGAAAATAAAGTTGGCTTCCTGAACAATTTGATTGTCCTGAGCCTGTAAAATATTGACTCCTGATCGGATTTCCTGCAAGACTGCTTCTTCTAATTGCATCTGGGTTCCTACCCCAGAAACTTCCATATCCACCCGTTGCTTATCGGTATTAATCCTGGATTCGAGTATTTCAATATTGGCTTTTACTGACTCAAAGTCGTCTTCCGGAATTTCTTTTTCTTCGTTGCAAGCTTGTACTATATGAACCACTTGCTGCGCGAGTTCCGATAACTGTTTTTGAACAAAGCCGCAATTCGCGTCGGGCATTTCGAGTTCCCCTTGGCCTTCCTCTGCCTCTTCCGGGTACTCTATTTCCTTCATTTGCTGATGCTGCAACCGGGCTTGCTCTATCCGGCGTTGGTATTCTTGTACCCATGGCGGTATTTCGCTGGTTGCTGGGGACCGAGGCTTCTCCACTTGAGACCCGCTGGACGCAAGCGCACTGCTCTTCCATGTCAACCTGCGCCTGGGAGTTGCCATCTGGAATCAGATGTGTATAATTTGGGAGGTGGAATAAGCCGATTTAATTCCACTGTGGCCTCGTCCTTATGAGGGCAATTTTCCAATCGGCAATGATCGATGCAATGTCTTTGCATTATATAAGATGGTCGACCGTCGACTTGGCCTAGATGCTTATAACTATAGCACTCCGAAAGGAAGCTACACTTCTGGCAAAGAACTGCCGGACATTTTTCCTCGATATTGTATAACTGGCAGCTGACGCAGAAGCAACTCTGTCTGCGGCAATGATGGCTGCAAGTGCTCTGGCCCAAATAGATGCAACAGAAGTTGTCTTCGCACCTCTGGCACTCCAAACTCAAAAGACAAATTAATCCTTGGTTTGTCTATGACTATTAGGTGTAACCCGGGATTGGCCTTATTTCGATAGAAGTAGGCCCCGGTTTTATAGAGCTCCTGGTATAGGTGTAGTAACTCTGGTGTCATATAATCCTCAATCAGATATAGCGTAGAGTACTTAAAATATTATACCGTTACGGGGGTTCTTGAGCCCAATAATCAATACAAAATTGTATTGAACTAAGTACAACCGCCTATCTATCTTCTGTTTTCTGTCCTCGTCTTGTCCCAAGACTCAACCTCTTGAATCACTTGTCCAAGAGCGACCAAAATTAAATCTGCTCCATGATCCGTCGCCTATATAGATATAGACTTGATCTTCTCGTCGAAAAGCCACTCTTCGGCCCACTCCTCGAATGGTAATGCGCCGGTGTTCAGATACCTCAACACCAGGTAGTCGATATTCCCGAGTTGACAGAAACCAAAAATTATTTGATAGGTGTGGGTTAAACGTGCTTCTTCCAATTGAATAAGCAAGTTTCCGAATAACGCGACTATTTGTTGCTGAGCGTATTCGGATTGTGTCAAGTGTCGTCCAGACATAAACAGCCTGATCACGAAGATGTATGAGGGAAGTAATGTTTAATAGTAATAGATAGAATTCTTAATAATATTTTAAGATCGTCTTCGGTGTTCTGATTGTTGACTGTGGATTGATGTCTCAAAACATTTTCTCTTGCCGGAGCAAGGCCATCTCTTTATAGTTGCCTTCGAGGGTCACGCACCAATACTTCAGCACTATGACTATACTGATAACCATTACGTATTACGTCAATGAGGTATTAAAGCTTTATCGCTCCTGATAAGAATCAGGCCATCCATTGCGCAAATTACGCGTCATGCAGTAATACAGATGAAACTTGAACTTAGACATCTCGCTATCCGTGTGCATCAATAGTTGGAACATCTGCCGATCTTGGTCGGTAGAGCTTATCGCAAATTAATGCCTCACCCAATAGGATATTCGGCTTGGGTCATAGATTTAATCGGCAACCAACCGATACTATGCCAACGTAGAACCTGACGCGTCAGCTCGTATAACTATACGAGTCTGACGGTGCAATGCATACTAACTCACGCCAATGAGCAGGGTTGCTTCCGGCCTCATATCATCAGCCGACGTCATAATTCCCTCAGTTACGTCATGCTTAGGTCGAGACTATTCTCTTTGACCGGGAGTTGCACCAACAGCGCTGATCGCCTGAGGTAATAAGGTGACGATCCCACATACTCGCATCTTGACTATCAACTGTTGTGTCTCGTAAGACAAGTCCCCCTAATATCAGGATAATGAATGTGGTTGAAAATCATAAGCACAGCGGAGACAAGTCCCCCTGCGATGGCTATATGATTGCATCATCTTAAGTGAATCCGCTAAGTGTACTTGGTCACTGATTCAATCGACACGCGATCCCTATGTATCCCCGCTAAAGGACATATGCTGGCCAATCATTGTGTGCTTGAATAGGTGTTGCGCATGACTCGTGACTATACCGAGAGTAACTCCGTATCATGTATTCAATAAGCTAACACAAGTACCATTATCGCTGCTAAGGGACAACCCCTAACAAGCAGCACGTTCCAGTCTGAAGAAAAGTCGCGACCATAGCATGATGTAACTGAGGGATTAAATGACGTAGGCTTAGGGTCTACAGCGAACATCACTTGTTGGCTCAGGTGGTCTGGATCGCAATGTAACCTCGTATCGGATATGAGCTTACGCGTCATAAATCTATGTTGGCATAGTATAGGTTGGTCGCAGATTAAAACTATGGCGCAAGAAAGTCGCTTACTTGCATGAGGGATTTTCAAGGCGATAAGCATTATCAACTTGGTTGGTAGATGTTCCAACTACCGACTCTTAAGATTGCAAGGGACGATTGAATAGGTATGGGTGAGCTGATATCGAGCAACGGATGACCTGACTTCGTTATCAGGAGCGTAACATTAACAAATTGTATTTTAGTCACTGGGAGCCTCCAGGAGTGTCTGAGAGGAGGCGGAGAGTAAACTTAAAAGCGTCAATTTCAGGAGAGAATCAGACCTTAGGAGGGCATTCTGGCCGGCTTTCTGAGTAACTGGGATCTCTGATGACTGGTACGGGAGCACCATGGGAGCGGTTGTGATCAGTTTGGGAGCACCTGGGACAGTCGCCCAACCAATGTGGGAATCTCATACTAACTCTGAGAGATGCCTGGGTTCTTAGGAATATTCATTCGAAGGACTGCAGGCGTTATCTGAGATTCTCTGGATGTACACGAGCAATAAGAATACCCTCCACATATGAAGCATAGATTATTGTTCATTATCAACTTCTAAATCATACTATAGTACCCAGCATCTCATTCAACATTCTACTGTTTGCATCGCTACATCAAGGAAAACCAAAGAAAATGACGAGTGATTCAAAAACGAAAGCAGGCAAACCAGAAAGAATTTCCCGGCTAAGCGATCGAATGATATCAATCGAACATAGTCTCAATGTCATCCACTAAATCTCCCATCTCATCAGGGCCGACAAACGCAGGAACACACAATACATCAACGGCGCAAAGCAGCTGGAGGGGCTCCTTGTATTTCCGAATGATTCGGGTCTGGCGAGTGGGTGAAATTGAATTCCCATGTCGTTTGGCTCGATTTGTGATATCTAAAGGGTTGGAATTGAGAGGTTAGCTCGTGGAGAAATAAAATGCAGTTTGAAAGGCAATATGATGAATTCGCGGGGAAAAGAGGTGCGCCACCAGGAAAGGAGTGCCTGATGTGGAGTGCAGGGTGGGCAAGGGGAGTGATGATGGTGATGGAGGAGTGTGGAATGAAATTGGGGGGCGCAAATCCAGGCCAAGGAGTGCCTATCCAGCGGAGCAGCCCATCTATGCTGAGCATCGCTGAAAGGGAGGGAGGGAAAGAGTGTGGAATGAATTAGAGGCGCTCCTGATTGAGGTCGAGGAGCGCCCATTCTAGAGGAGGAGCACCGACAGAATGTAGTATGGAGCACTGAATGAAGTATCGAAGCGCCAATCCAGACTGAGGAGCGCAGATGAGGATTGAGGAGCGCCTAGGATAGCGGAGGAGTGCCGATGGGGATTGAGGAGCGCCTATTATAGCTGAGGAGAACCATAGGGGGGGTATGAAGCAGCCCCACCAAGTGTAATTGATGAGTGCAATGGCTGCTGCAGTAATACAATTCATCACCGTGGAAGGGCAAAATTTACCTTGATATTCATCTTGAGAAAACATAACTGTAACCTTCTTTCTAGCGGCATACTCAGATAGTGCACAATGAATAGCTGCGGCCACAAGGGCTAACGTCTGCGGTGCGAGCGGTTGAAAGAACTGCGATGTGGTCGGCTGTCGACCCAAGCTATTGGCGGTGAAGAAAAATTGGTGGTAGATTAAGTCAAGCACTTCCATCCTCGTGAACCAGGACTTCTTATCATCGATGACCTTCGAGAGATAAGCATCATCAAACAGTAGCTTCTTAACCTGGATTCGAAGCTCAGTCTCAGATCCTAAATCCAACCGGTACCTTCGGACAATAGTTCGACGAGCTCCATCTGCCAAACGCCCTCGAATGGGACTAATGTTTAGTTTTAATGATCTATATTTTTGGGGATTACTATCATCACAAGTCCAATCGAGGAGCAGAAAACAACGTAAAACTTACGGCTTCTCGGGTTTGTGGATAGATTTTAAGAGATGGACCACCGGGCAATTGACACACAGATGGTGCACCTACAGGAGCACCTGCTAATGCCCGCTGTCGATCCTGTGCTTCAATGGCTAGTTGCCAAGCATCGTCAACCATCGGGTACTTCTCATCGGAAATGATTGGCCAGGGAGTCTTTGTGAATACGATTGCCTCCATGAACCATTTCGCTACCTCAACGGTAGCCTTTTGGTGTTGAGGAACGTTGTGATCTCCACCGGCCTTTGGTTGAGGAACACTATGATCTCCACCAGCCTTGGGAAGCGGGAGCGCCTGGGCGGGTACAATCTCAGACTCACGTAGTATGTTGACGGTTGACTTTTGGCGTTTGAGCAATTGTGGTGCCATGGCCCCGGCTGGATGTCGCAGATTTGGAAGTGAAGTGCGGGCAACGACAGTGTTGGCACGGTTCCGGTTCTTTGGCTGTGGAACCCGTGTAGTTCATATAATCTTATCACGGCGCGCCTGGTCTCGATGTAGGACCTCTTGCTGGTTGTCCAAAACGTCTTCTTCGATATCAGATTGCAAGGTTGACTCTCCAAGGACTTCACTTTCGTCATCGCTGATCTCCTCCCGATCAGTATCGTCATCATCCTGCTTCATATGAATTATAGCGCGGACATTAGCTATCTCTAACACTATACACGAAGGTTGGAGTTCAAACATTTGATTGGCAATGAAGATTGGCTGTCTTCTGCAATGCACGTGCAAGTGCTCGCTCAAGGTGTGCTTCTTGATTCTTCTGGGAATAGTGATTCCTCACCTGGCTGGCCGTAGGTTCCATGTTGATGAAGTGAAGTTGCGGAATGTAGATAGAAGCATATAGGAGTAAATACAGTAGGAAGTTTAATAGAATAACGAGAAAATAGGGCAACAAAGTAACACGCGGTCGAGGAGGATGCAATTCGAGGCGTGCCTGGAAACAGTGATGCGCGGCCGAGGAAGATGCAATTCAAGGCGTGCCTGGAAAGAGTCCGGAAGACAGTGTCTGCGGTTCATATATATATATATTGTCGAAGCTAGATCAGCGTTGAGATTTAGGAAGAGTCAGGTGCACCGGATTAGATGGATTCTTCATGCCCCCATTCCCAAATGTTAGCATTCATATCCAAATACGCTATTGATGCAAGAATAGGAGGTTGGATTAAGCCAACATACCTAGAATTTGAACCAGATGCACCTGAAGAACTCGAGACATTAACATGGTTGTATCACTAACTGACTCTCAGGGCCAGACATAGGTGGAACCCTGAGAAATGGGTTGATCATAATCGCCCCTGCATATATCTCCGCCGAAGGTAGTTCATTATGCCTCTAGTTCGAGCATATGAGTGCTGACTGCGTGGCACAGAATTGTCGGTGTGTTGAAGAATCTTGCAGAATTTGGACGGAGGATAGAGTTGGGATCTTCGTGAGTGGCAGCAGTTGAAGTTACATGGGTTCAAACCAAGTTTGTTGCTGATAGTGGATAAATATGAATCTCCGAATGCGGTATACCAGTCGGATAGACACCCTATTTTGATTATATTCTGATGTTTTAGGATTCTGCAGTAAAGTTAGCGGTCGATTAGACAATATCGGGTGCAGAACTTCACTTTCAGCGGTCCGAGTCTGCTGAAGTCACAATATGTATGCAGTCAGTGTAAGAGAGGACAGAGAATTTGGGTTTTCAAAGGAGAGATTGAACATAGAGAAAGAACGGTAAAGGTGCGATGAAGACTCAGGGGTAATCTAATCGATTCCAGTTCTCGTCAATGCCAAGATTGCTTGAGAATGGGTCATAAATAGTCACTCACATTATGATGTTGCACATACTATGTTGTAAACGCCGCATTATTTAATCACAAACTCATTATGAGTCTCAATGCTACAATGTTGACTTAACATAAATATTGGCGTTCAAAGCAGTGCATAAGAACAATATGAATGCATCATGAGGCGTCATCTGACAGCGGAAAGACGAAGAACAGCATGCAGTTCCGGCCGATTGAGGTGCAGCTAGCATTGAATTGGCACGCAGGATACAATCTAATGTCTGCGATTGCAGGCTCGCCTTACTTTGACAGTTCGTTGTACTCTCAGAAAGTGCATTTTCTTAACTCGAGCTTTCATCAGGATTTGTTCTTCATGCACTCTTGGGATTGGACGTTGGCGGAAATCAGATATCGTCTGTTCATGATTTGTCACGAACTTCTGGCGTTCAAGATATGAGGTGGGCAGGAGCTTGCCGGTCACCGATCGAGCCGCTGAGCAGCGACTGCCATTCAGATTCTATCTCTTCGAGCTCGCTTGATGGAAATCGGTTCACACAATCTATTTTAAGATATGGGTTTTGGAGGCACAATCATACAAGTTAGTCAAAATGTAGCATAGTCTGCATTAGAAGAGTTGTGAAATTAAGCCTATTCGAGGAAGTGTGGAATATATGGGAGCGGGAGTTGCCGGCCATCTGCAGAATCGCTGAGCAGAAGCTGTCTTTTGAGGTTCACTCTCTCCAGCTGCAGCTCGATTATGGAGCCTGAACGACAGAAGCTATTTTAGGATCTTGGAAATGTAAGGTCCGAACACACTTCTTAGTCAAAATTCAGTTAAGTGTGAAAACTTATCGCCCAGAGCAGTGCATCTACGGTAAGCGTGTGGTGGACACCTTCCTCTAATGGATTGGTTGACATGGAGTATGACAGGTATGGCATTTAAGCGGCGGCCTTCACATACCGATCAAGCAAAGATTCAGATATTCAGCTGGGTTCAAGCGGGATGAGCCGCCCCTGCATCTAAAAGTTTAGTGTCTGACAGATGACACTCTGTGTGCTGGCAGCCACGGATTCAAAGGTAACGCAAAGCAGGAATTCACGGTTCAGAGGCGTGCCTGGAGCGGGATCATATGTGAATTATGAGTGCCTGCATGTCGAAATCAGCCGTTGAATAGAATATGCGTGCGGTGTCAAACCTGAGACAATCACACTCGACAGGATAGTGAATCTGAGGTGGGCCTGAATTTCATTACTGAGCAAGGAAATACTCAGCGGTATTCTTCGGGTAAGCCTGGAATACGCGAGCCGTGTCTTAGGATACGATAAATCAACTCGATATGGCTTAGATCATCTTTCTATCCGTGGATGATTAGAGATATACTGTGATGGCTCTGGCTCAGGAGAGTCGAGAAGTTGATAGCGATTCTCATGTGCAATTGACTGTAAATTTTTCAGCAGAATAGATTCAGCGAATATCCCGAATGCTTTCGCAATTCAAGTGTCCGGTGCGCCTGTAGTAGACAAGAAACAAATTATTTGAATCACACATGGAGGTTCAGGCGCACCTGATAACTGGAGTCCTGTTCGCTGAGTTCGGTGTCACAATTCCACACGGACAATATACGATGAAAATGATATGTGACAGCAGCTTCGTCAAATTGACACTAGGAGAAATGTACGATATCGCTGAAATTGACCTAGTCGACCATTAATCCGGCACACCTTCTTTTCATCACAAATTAGAGCATCCAGATGAGGCTATGTTACAGTTTCCCAGATATCTGTTGATCATTGACTTCATCTCATATTCATCATTATAATCAACGAAGACGAAATGGAATCTAGCCCTAACCAATACTCCCCTCGAGTGCCTTATTCTCCATACCATTTGCCTATTTATCATCAGTTGGGGAGATTGTGTTTGTAGAATGTTTAAAGAGGCGCACCTTGATTTCACTGCCCAGATAATTATCATTCATGTTCATAATCTGACAGCACGACATCTCCTTGCTCCGTAAGCTGCTTTGTATGGTCTTCGCGATACTCCAGAATCCAGTATATCATCGAAATCGTGATGTTCGGCCGGCTCATCAGGCTATGCCGGACTTTCATTTGAGCCACTCCAGAGAGCTGGTGGAGATCACTCGCTCGGTTATCATAACCACTTGGTCCATCATTCAATAGCCAGGTGTGTGGAACTCTGTTTTGCCCAAGTTGGACAACCCGTGCAAATGCCTGGCGCTGCTCATTCAATACCCAGAACTTCTGTGTTATTACCGCATGGTTTGCTGCTGTGAGATTGAGGCCTGTCCCAGCCACTTTGGATGTAGTTACAAACACAGAGGGATTTGGTGAATATTGGAATTTGAGCTGCATTTCTGTGCGCACATCGTTGCCCATTTCTGCATACATGTAAAATATATCCAAATGATCTGCAAAAAACTTTGAGAGCCACCACTTCAAATGACGCACTTGGCCTGACAGCGGACAAAATAGCACCGCCTGTTGAGGAGGAGGAGGTGCACAAGGCAAGGTGCTTTGATTGCTTTCAGGCTCGTGCAGGAGCGCCTCATTTGATGCTTCGTCTTCGTCAGGCTCGGGATACTCCGCTGGTTCGTTGACAAGCATTGGCAGAAATGTGTCTCTCAGGCATCGGAAAATCGGAGAATCCACCCAAGTGTCGAGTGGCCAATCATTGTACCATTGTGCAGAAACGTCATTCCGATCGTTGGTGTCTCCCAATACCAATGAGAAGCATGCCCGCCGCCATTGATGAACCCTCCACGCTCTTGAAGCACCCCGTGTAGTGTATCTTTCTACAAGGGTCTTCAGTTTTGCTTGCTCTTCTTCAGTCCATTCGAGATCAACAAGGTGTGCATTCTCCTTTGGTATCCGAACCTGTGGTTTCCCATTCGCAAGTTTCGATTCGGACCACCTCCCGATCGTCCAGGGCTTTACAATTTGGATCATCCGGTGTGCTGCATCCTGTTGAACTTCTTCGTCTTCAGTCCGGATGGCATGCATCAAACTCTTCACAGCGGAATACAGTGCATCGGCGCCGTGCATTTCCATCAAAGTCTCATCCTCTGGATCTTCAGGCGCACCTGAAAACAGCCACATCGTCTGAAAACACCAGTCATAGAGTGAATGGAATCCCGGCGTTGCAGTGACTTGAAGTTTGAATCCAATTCTCGCATTCATCACAATTCGCCAGTCCACACTATTTTTCATCTTGTACCGATGAGACTCATCAAATATCCCAACACTCCATGAACAGTAGGAGAGTTGGCCATTGCTTGATGGTTTCGCTCTGGATGTTAAGGTATCATACGACACAAGGTGGATATTCCATCGGTTTTCTGGCTCGTCAAGACTGGTGTTGAGATCCTCGTGGGTGAGATTCACATTTTCCGCGTGCAACAAGTTAATGAGTTTGAAATCTGTTGCAAATGTCATCTCGTCGATCACACTCTTGAACGTCTCTGCAACTCCGGGCATTGTCACCACCAGGAATGGTTCATGGGCGGATGTTAGCGCAGGATGCCCATGCGGTGGAGTTTTCTGGATCTCTATGAGGCGGCGGGGCACTGAATTTTGTCTCCGCAGTGGATACCATTCCCGTTCTTCACCAATTATCCCGGGAAAGTCGTTCTGTACCATATCCACCCACTCTGGAAGGGTATTCCCCCACAAAATCGACAGCGGTAACCCCATTACAACCTTCTCAGTCAGCAGTTTGCAAATCATTGCTGCGGCCACCGAGGTGAAAGTCTTTCCAAGACCCATTTCATCCGCCACCAGTGCTCCTGGCATATCAGCATCCCCAACCCACCTCCTCACGATGAACCAGATGGCCCAAACCTGGTGAGCCAGAAACTTCGTTCCGGGCAGGCCTGGAATTGAATACTTGTGGCCTGGAACTCGGTCATCTATTGAGTGACGAATCGGATGAGCATTCAGCAGCCTGACCGCCTCATCAAGACACTCGTGTTCAAATTCGTTGTTGATTGTATTGAGCACAGTATTTCGTACTGAACTGGTATTTTCTGGATCGAGGTCCTCCTTGCCATCCTCCACTTGCTCCTGAACCACTCTTGCACCTTGGTCGGTCTTCATTTCGTCGTCAATGATCTCTTTCAGTTGCTCCGAGGTAAGTTGGGCAGACGGGCTCATACTCCGGTGCTCCTGAAATTCACCGCGATGTTAGGTATTTCACAGACAAGCATTTTGACCCAACAAGTATGTGGAATATAATCAATTGTATTCACTCAATCAGAACTTACATTATTACTACTATCAGTCTCTTTCCTACCTGCCTCCTCATCCACCACTCTTTCATTTTCATCGACTCCCTCCGAAGTCTAAGTATAGGGATTAGCAGTGGGCATAACTAACCGCAACATGGCTAGCGAGGATTACCTTCACCAGCCTAATTACGTGCTCTGCAATATCCTTCCCTGTCGCTGTCTTCATTTCTACCAAAATAAGTTTCACATCGTGTCCCAGTTTCAACTTGAAGGCATTTGAAAGGGAACTGTTGTATGAAATCTGACCAGATAGACGGTCATTCATCGTTTGCCCCGGTGCGTATAATCCCATATACTCTTCGTCCAATTCTTCCTGCGTCAAATTGCATTTGTATATCGCAGTCAGACTGTATGGTTCTTTCGGGCTACAATTTTGTTCAATGAACTCAATCAGCTCCTCCCAGTGCCTCACATCTGTGTCCAAAGCTTGGAGTTGCATGCTGGATGTCTGGTCATTGTCGCCATTTGGCACTCGACGAATCACAACCATGAAAGTTGTATTCGGCAACTCTGGGAGGTTACCTCTCGCTTTTTTGCCCGCGCACTCTCCCAAATCCGTCGCCGGTCGCTTGTTGCCTCGCCTACCCTTCTTCCTCGCCTCCCGAACCTCGCTTGCACATTTCTACAAAAACATCTACACCCATTGCCGCCAAATCCATTCGGCATTATCGAAGTTTTCCAAAGGCAGCCAGGTCTCCAAAGTCTCCAAAAAATCTGCACCTGCCGTCTCCCAGTGCAGGGGTCCATTTCCCAGCTGTTTCAGACGGTTCTGTCCCCGGATAATGGACCGATGCTTCTTCTCAAGAAACCCAGCCACCCATACTTTCTTCCACTTGTTAAATGCACTAAAGTTGGGCTTCCCCATCCTTTTGGCAAATTGCTTCAAGGAGAATTCCGTTTGCTTCAAGCTGATTAGGGCTTTGCCTTCGGTCCCGCCCATGTCCGACGAATCGTCGCTCTCATACTCTGCATCGTATTGGTCATAGGAAATCTCTGCCAATGGGGCAAATCGGCAATCCCGGCAACATCTGTCCTCCACGGTTCCGTAGCCGGCTGAAATCATTTCGTTGGGAGGCTAATGGGGGGTCTTCCACGTGCGCCGGGAAGTTGTCCGGGAGCAGGGGAAGCGGAAGACGTCGACCGAATGACTGTATTGTTTCCAGGCGGTTCTGGAGGCACTGGAGGTGCGCCTGGAGATGACGGCCCATGTCCTGCGAATTGCTGAGGGGGGAACATTTGAGGTCCACCATATCCTCCTTGGGGGAAATCAAATGCTTGCCACGATGGCCCATAACTCTGATATCCTTGGGTCGCACCAGAGCTTGGTTGTGAACTTGGTGTCATGTTGAATGGAGCCTGGTGGTAGAACTGGGGAGCGCCTGGAAATGGTGGCTGCGAAGGCGGGTAACTATACCCTGGTGGTGGTGGTGGTGGTGATGGTGGTGGTGGTGGTGGTGGACAAAATTGATTCGTGGATTGCCCGAATTGAGTGTCTTTGCTCGGTGTATTTCCAGCATGATTATCTGACGCTCCCACATTGTCTTCTAGGCATTGTTGTGAGCCAAACAGCCCACTGGTTGGAGCCATATTGGTTGTCTTCGGCGGAGATCCATTCGTCGACATCGTATGTGAACAAAAGATGACAGTAATCAAATAATCAATTCAATTGGTTATTTCGAATGAAGCAGAGTATTGTTGAGAATATTGAAGGTAGCAGTGACCTTCGGTGGAATGAAGGCCTCTTATATCCATCTTCGTTGTCACCAACTGTGGCGTTTCACTTCGCCTTTGATCCCATGAAACCCGGCTGAGAAAAAGAAATCATAATCGCACACTTCCCGCCTGTCTTTGTTATATGCTCCAATTCGTATAGTAGGATCTTGGATAGAAGCTCACCTTTGTTCAGTTCATAACTGTAAAAGGTAATAGAAGGGATATGACATGATATCTCCAGGAACCTAACAAGAACTATATCCGGTTGGAAGGTTAGCATGACTAGGCATTTTATACTCAAAATGTGTGTGTACGACCTACTACTTCATTCAATATGAGGCCTGTTAGTCGAGCAGCAACAGTGGTTGCTTCCTTTTGAGCTCCTTGTGTTAACCTCGTTTTCTCCTCAGGATCCACCCACCGGTCAAGGATCATTACTGAAGAAAACATCCTACCAGCCTATCAAGTTCTCAATTATCATTGAGCGGGCATACAGTCAGCTAGGAAACTTACCTATCCATTGTATTAAGCTGATGTTATCCACTGCTTGAGGCTCGAGCGTAGACATAACCTGCACAATGCCCCAATGACGTAGTATACGATAAGGCCGATCGTAGTAGCACATGATGAAGAGTATTAATAGTTGAGCACAGTGATGACAAAAGAAGCTTTCTCTGCTAACGATTTTCAGTAGATATTACCCTAGTTTGTGATTAAAACTGATCGTGAGGTGACTTTGTTTTACCCCTCCTCTACATTTGGTGGGGTGTGATGCGGCTTTGAAAGTGATACGCTAACCTGAGTTAGAGTTAGCTCGCTTTCAAACAAATATCCTTGAGGCTCAAATCTAGCAACAAACCATACCCCCTAAACCATCATCGAGATTCGTCAGAACACTGAGCATTTCTCAAATATGGTCAACACTCGCCGGAAACATGTTAAATGCTTTATCTGCAAAAAGAAATTTTGCAACGAGAACCGACTGGAAGCTCACTATCAACAATATCACCCAATATCGATGAATGAAGGGCTATTACCCAACGGGATTCTACCACCTGCAGGCCTCCCTCACCCTGAGCCATCATGGTTTGACTACAGTAGGTGCACCTGAATGGCCGTCGACAAGCTGTCAATTAATGTTCTACTCATAGACAACGTACCAGGTGCACCACCACCTGAAGATACTCCCAACGAAGAACCAATAGACCCTCTGCAGCCTGATCTCACCTGTACCCCTGATCCAACCAAGACAAAGACTCATAGGCAGGTAGTTGGAGTGGAAAATGCGGGGGGGAAAGCGTATGGCAAAGCAACTGGATTGTACAACAAGCATCGCAAGTACTCAGAACAATGGAATCCATGGCATCCATTTCGGTCCGCACACGACTTTCAGCAAGCTCAATCGTTTGGCCAGCAAACGAAAACCGGGATAGATCAACATCTCCGGCGTGGACTGGACAACTTCAAAATCGAATCTTTTCAATCAGCAGATGCCGTGCGAAAACTCCTCTCTGAACTCGATTTCGGGCTCGGCGATGATAGTTGAATTGAAGATGACTCACATATCTTTGGAACATTATACTACAGGGATATTTTCAAATGTATCCAGTTCCTCCTAGCACATCTTCCTTTTCAGGCACACCTCGATTTCAAACCGGTGCGCCTCGCAGACTCCGAGGGTCATCGAATCTACAGCGAGATGAACACGGGCGATTGGTGGTGGGATACACAGGATCAACTTCCTGCCGGAGCGACGATTGTGCCAGTCATATGTGCATCCGACAAGACTCACTTGACCAATTTTTCTGGCGATCAGCATGCTTCGCCGCTATATCTCATGATCGGTAATATTCGAAAAGATATCCGCCGTGCACCAAAATGTGCGCCTGGATTCTCGTCGGCCTGATCCCATGTCCCCCGAAAGGTGTGAAGAACATTGACGAAGCCTGGCATTCCGCGGTTGGAACTGTGCTGTCTCAACCTAGGCATCTTGACATCACTGGCCCCGGCTTGAAATGGCAATGTGCTGATGGATTCCAGCCACAATGTTACCCGCTGTTAGCTGCTTGGGTCGGAGATTATCCGGAACAAGTCATGGTTGCTCAAGTCTCATATGGCTCATGTCCAATGTGCGAAATTCCTAAGGGCGCGCCGATGGGGCATTCATCCTTTCGACCACTCGATAACTCAACAGACCAGCATATTTACTCAGAGCTGCTGGAGGACAACAATATTGATGCTTTGCACACTCTAGGTGTCCACCCAATCCGCAACCAGTTCTGGCAATTCCCTCTCTGCAATGTGTATCGCCTTTGGCAGCCTGATGAATTGCACCAGCTGCTCCTTGGTTTAGTTAAAGACTTATTGCACTGGCTACTGAAATACCTGAAAGCGAGACACATCAAGGATCAATTTGACAATTGATTCACAGCGGTGCCACGATATCCCGGCCTCCAGCACTTTACTAAACCATTCGATTCATTGAAAAGCGGCTCCTGGCAGGGCAAAGAGATCTGTGGAATGATCAGAACACTGGCAGTGAATTGCGCTCCAATTCTTGTCTGCTCCAAGGACGACAGGAAAACCGCCCCCGATGGAATGGTAATGGGAGCAGTGCCCGGCATTATATGAATTCTCTCTCCTTGTTAGCCCACAAAAGCACTCTGATCTATCCCTCCACGCACTTGACGATGCACTCAAGCGATTTTACCAGAAGAAAGGTGTTTTTCGAGAACAGAAAATGTCAAAGTCTGCGACGGCCAAAGTAGATGACATGGTGGCAAAGGAATCCCATCAGTTATGCGAACAAAAGATTCATAAGATTCGTGCTCCAATCGAGGCCCTTGTGTATGGGGCTGAAAAGGTTTCCTCAACAAAACGCAGGCAATTTCAGGTGCGCCTAAATAGAGCCCGGCAAGCAGCAACCACTTGGTCAGATGCTGATCGTCAGAAGGCAATCGAGCGATTGGAGCGCGAAATCCATCAAGTGACACCTGCTAAACGCAAGCTTTTCGATAAATTATTCCAACATCATGAGCGACAACTATTGCAGGAAGTCGGGACCAAAGGAACCGGTCCCAGAAGCAAATTTGCTAAACAACTTGCACTACTGAAAACTGCAGCCGATGACGAGGTTTATGGGGCGGCAAACAAGACCGCCGACAAGCGACTGCAATTTCAGATCCACCTATCTGATGCTGAGACAGATGCGACAACCTGGAGCTTGGCTGATACGGAGCGCGTCACTAACGAGCTGGAGAGAGAGATTTACGGCATCACCTCGAATGAACAGAAGCGATTCAAGAAGGAATTCTCCATCCGCATGATCGAGTTTGAAGCTTGGTGGGAGACAATCGACATTCAGGCGCTCCGGAAAACCATTGAACAACATGTAATCCAGTTCGGATATCCAAAGATGCATCTTGTGACCCATATATCAGAGTCAATTCGCGGAATGGGTTCCGGTGACAATTTCACCACTGATATTTCTGACCGGCTACATATCGCCAACGTGAAAGAGGCATATCAATCTAGCAACAAAGTCAATTACATTCGACAGATGCTTAAGCATAATGACCGGTGTACCGGTCTTGACTATATGGAGGAGACATTGTCATATCTTGCACTCGAAGGCTGGTACAATGTTGACTCTACACAAGTTGTCAACCTACTGTCCGCTACCGATAAACGGCGAAGTACACACAGAGCCCATCTGTTACGTCTCCAAACAATTCAAGACGAGCCCATTATCCGCCCTGAATCACAGCAGGTATATCATTTGAGAGAAACTCATGTCCGCGGAGTGTGCAGAAGCATCAAATTAACTTCACTCAGAGATGCATCAGAAGATTTCGGAATTCCCAACTTTGGACAGCTATTCCGGGCTCAAATTAAAGAGGACTGGGGACCAGAAGTTTGTGGACTCGTGCTCGGATATGATCAGAATGTACTCATTGACAGTATATTGATTAAACTCCTGAATGGGCTATTGTACTACCATCAACCATTTCACAACCCTACTTCTGTTGAGTGTCTGGGACTTGATTGCAAGGTAGAATATACCCATGCCAACCAAGGGATCATGCCTGAAGCTCATAACATCTGGGTCCAGTATACGCAAAGTGAGGAGAATGACCTCGATAACACCTTCCAAGGTCGAATTCCTTGTTTTTCTGTATTATACTTCAGCTGGACTCCCCCGAATAAGATCCTCCAATTTCAGGAGCGCCTGCCAGCTGGCAAAGCAATATCGACGTTTTCCAAGAGGTGCAAAAAGACCCAACAATGGGTATTACGTCCTCAAGCTCAAGAATACGCAGTGGTTATTCCAACAAAGTACAAAGATCTTCATCGTTGGGCTGATTGTGTTGAAGGGTTCATCCGGGTGGTCAAACAGACGAATAAGATGCATATTGTACCCGTTGGAGCAATACTTGGACCAGCACATTTGGTGGGGTAGAATGCTGCATCGGGCGGCATCGATTGCGTATGGCTTGTAAATAATCATGTTGATTTAGATATGTACTGGACTGTATATTAATTAGATTAGAATGCCTAATTCAGGTGTATAGCTGTGAGATAGTTTATCGAATTGTACTATTCGATATAGACATTATATATTATCACTCCTGGAGAGTCTGGTTCCAGGTGCGCCGGAATGGTCTTGGCGACGAGTGTCGTAGTCCCAGCAGCTCTGAAATTTTGCCAACTTAAAGGCATGATTTTATAGCATTCTGAAAATGACTTCATACTCTGTAGAATATTCTTGTATTCTGTTCCGCAACTTCAGGAGCGTTGAGGAGCACCTGAAAGTACGTCTCAGAGCACGTGAGAAGCACATCGTTTTGCATTCAGCCTGTTCAGGAGCTTCTGGGAGCTTCTGGAAGGATCGCTGTGGCTGTTCAGAATTGCTGAGTCGTTGAGTTATGACTTCCGAACCATTTTACATTTTGCTGATGAAGCTTTCAAACTACATAGCCACGGCGCAATTACCTGAGGGTGTTGGGGTGAGTTATTTTACGGGCGCTAAGAGGGCGTGACCGGGATAATCACTATCTTGACAAGATAGGTCCATGGCTATAAAGAGCCAGCGTTGGACGTAGGAATTTGGGGATCATCAGCGAACACATTAGCATTCAGAGAACACCAAAGACGATCTTAAAATATTATTAAGAATTCTATCTATATT